>ERZ1370068.2863-contig-1993_pt1 | contig 32088 bp, 34 predicted proteins | sample MGYA00561227_ERZ1370068 | MGnify/ENA primary metagenome ERZ1370068 (study PRJEB38410, sample SAMEA6850437) | metagenome | study: Metagenomic assessment of the ecological functions of the soil: analysis of the soil microbiota associated with the...
GTTGTACTTCGTTCAGTTACGTATTGCTGGCGGCGCGAGCTGGCCTGGTCGGCACGGGCGTGCGCCAGGCCGACACCGTGGTGACAGGGCCGGACGGGGCCGTCGGGGTCACGCTGGCCGACGACACCCTGTTGTCGGCGGGCCCGAACAGCGTCCTGGCGATCGAGGCGCTTCGTCTACGAGGCGAACCAGCCGGGACTCGCTCGAGGCGGCGCTCAGCAAGGGTACGCTCGCCGTCGTCTCCGGCCGGATCGCGAAGCAGGCGCCCGATGCGATGCGCGTGAAGACGCCGGCCGCGATTCTCGGCGTGCGCGGTACGGAGATTCGTCGTTCGTGCCAGCGACGGCTCGCCGTAGCGGCGGGCGGCGTCTCCTCCTCCTCGGCCTCGTCGTGGCCGGCCTGCTTGCGGCGGCCTGCGCCGCTAAGCCGCCCCCGCCGCCGCCCGCAGCGCCAGCTGCTCCGGCGGCGCGCGCCGATCTCGTCGTGCTCCTTCCCGGGCCGCGATGGGAAGGTGGGCGCGGTCGTGGTCCAGGAGGGCGGGCGCGAGGTCGTGCTGAGCACCGCGTACGCGAGCGCCCAGACCGGCGCCGGCGGACAGCTCGAGCCCAGGCCAGGCGTCCCCGGACCAGGTCCGCGCCGTCTTCGGTGATGCGCTCTCGGCCGAGCCGCCCCGTCCCGTCACGTTCATCCTCTATTTCGTCGAGGCCACGGACCAGTTCACTCCGGAATCGCAGCTCCTCGTCGACCAGGTCCTGCGTGGCGATCGCCTCGCGGCCGGCGCCCGAGCTCACGGTGTCCGGCCACACCGACGCCGTCGGCACGGACCAGTACGGCGACGCGCTGTCCCTCCGCCGCGCCGAGCGCGGTGCAGGTGCTCCTGATCGCGCGGCGGCATCGCGCCGGACAGCGTCCGCGCGATCGGGCGCGGCAAGCGCGAGCCGCGCGTCCAGACGCCCGACAGGGTCGCCGAGCCGCGCAATCGGCGGGTCGAGATCACGGTTCGCTGACCTCGGGGCCTCGGGTCCTCGGCGCCGTCCGGCGGGCCGAGCCACTGGACGAGCGAGGAGCGTGACGTCGTCAGCCGCCTCGAAGGGCTCCCGGAAGGTACGGACCGCGCCGACCAGATCGGCGACCAGCCGGGCGGGCTCGCTGAGTGCAGGCGGTCACCGCGGCCTCGGCCACGAGGCCGTCACTCGGGTGGTGCCGAACAGGCCGCCGCCCGGATCGAGCGCCTCGGTCACGCCGTCCGTCACCATCAGCACGGTGTCTCCGGAGCGGAGCTGAGCGACGGCGGTCTCGTACGTGAAGTCGTCGAGCACGCACGAGCGGCGGGCCGACTCGCCCTCCAGCCGGTCGACGTGACCGGTCTCCGGGCGAACGACCCACGGCGCCTCGTGCCCGGCGCTGCAGTACCAGAGCTGCCCCGTGTTGACGTCGAGGACGGCCGCTACGAGCGTGACGAAGAACGCCTCCGGATTGTCCCGGCCCATCTCCGTGTTCGCCTCGCGCATCGTCCTGGCCAGCTCGGTCGCGTGTCGAGTCGAGATGCTCCGGTAGAAAGGCCTTGGTGGCCGCCATGAACAGGCTGGCGGGTAGGCCCTTGCCCCGAGACGTCGCCGACCAGGAACAGGAGCCGGTCGCCGTCGAGGAGGAAGAAATCGAAGAGGTCCCCGCCGACGACGCGCGCGGGCTCCATCACGGCGGCGATCCGGAAGCGGCCCTCGCCGGGGAATGCGCTCCGGCCGCGGGAGGAAGACCGAGCTGGATGCGGCGCGCGGCCTCGAGCTCGCCCGCGAGCCGGGCAGCCGCCTCGCGCTCCTCCTGGAGCCGCTGGCGGAGCGCCCGGCGCTGGCGGTCGGCCTCGGCCAGCGCGCCGCCCAGCGTGGCCGTGTAGACCATCCCCAGCCCGAGCGCCGGCGTCAGGCCGTCGAACAGGTGCGCGAGCTGCCGGTAGGCCACGAAGCTCCCTCCGAGCAGCGCCGCGCCGAGGCCGAGCGCCAGGAGCGCCGCGCGAGCATTCCCACCACCGGTGTGAGCGTGACCACCAGCATGCCGGCCGCGATGGAGCGCCTCCGCTTCGGCCCATCCGCCCAGCGCGGTCGCACCGAGGACCCGGCCGTCGAACATGTTCTCGAGCGCCTGGGCGTGGACCTCGACCCCGGCAGGCTCTCGCCGAGCGGCGTGACGTGCTGGTCCCCGAAGCCGAGAGCGGTCACGCCCACGAGGACGAGCTTCCGCTCGAGGCGCTCCGCCGCGACCTCGCCGGCGAGCACCGCGGCGGCCGAGACGTACCGGGAGCCGTCGTGCGGCGTGAAGTGGATCCACATCGTGCCGTCGGCCTCAGGAGGGGATCCAGACGTCGCCGACGCCCACCGCGCGCACGCCACCTGCCGTCGCTGCGGACGCTGAACGCCGGCGCGCTCCGCGGCGACCCGGAGCATCTCCACGGCGAGCCCGGGGACCAGCGTCGCGTCGACGGCGGCCACGAGGGGGAGCCGGCGCACGACGCCGCCCGCCACGTCCGCGCTCAGGAGCGCGTGTCCCGTCGCGCCGCGCGTCCACGTCGGGCACGCTGCGGGAGCACCGTCCGGTAGCGGCGGATCTGGCCCGACGGAACCTCGCCGCGAACGACCACCGGCGTGAAGTTGCCCCGCGGCGCCACCGCCGCCGGGCCGTCCAGCCCGGCGAGGCCGATCACGCTCGGCGCGGCGGCCAGCGCCCGGCCGAGCAAGCGGTCGCCGTCGGGCACCGACGCGACCCAGGCCGCGGTCCGCTCGGCCAGGCCCGGAAGGCCGCCGGGTGAGGCTCGCGCCCGGAGAAGCCGTCCGCCTCCGGAAAGAGCAGGTTGAGCCCGATGACCGCCGGGCTCGCCCGCCGGACGCGATCGACGAGCTCGGCCAGGAGCTGCCGGGGCCAGGGCCACTGGCCGTATCGGGCGAGGCTTCTCTCGTCCACGGCCACGACGACGGCTGGTCCCGAGGCGCGGACGCGCGGCGCCAGCCGCTGGCAGAAATCGAACCAGACCCCGCGCAACCGCGCGTCGGGACCCCAGACGAGCAGGAGGGTCGCGAGGGCAGCGAGAGCCAGCCCGCCGACGGATCGGCCCGCGCTCCCGAGCAGCGCGACCCGCGACCACGGGCCGGACGGGCCGCGCGGCGCGGCCCGCGTTGCCCGCCGGGCGCGCCGTCAGTCGCGACGCGGGCGGGCGCCGGCCGCCACGGCCGTCAGACGTGGAGCTCGAGGCCGTCGTACGCGGCCGTGATGCGAAGCGGGCGCTCACCTCGCGTTAGCTCCTCGAGGCGCTCGCTCTCCCGCCAGATGGCCGTCAGCTTCTCGTCGTCGTACGCCGGCTCGTGATGGAAGAGACACAGGTGCCGCACGCCGGCCATCTGGCACAGCTCGACGCCCACGATGTTGCTCGAGTGCCCCCAGTCCTCCTTGATCGAGAAGCGCGTCGGCCAGGGAGTACATCGCGTCGAAGATGACGAGGTCGGCATCGCGGAAGAAGTCGGCGAACGCGCGGGCGCTCGCGGGTTCGTCGAGCTTGTGCTCGGAGTCCGTGGAATAGACGACGGTCTTGCCCGTCTCGCTCGAACCGGTACGCGTAGGAATCGCCGGAGTGGAACTGCCGCTTGCCGGTGACCCGGAGGCCGGCGATCTCGTAGGCCTCGCCCGGCTCCAGGCGGACGAACTCGATCGTGGACGGGAGCTGGGAGAAGTCCACCGGGAAGCTGGGCGGCCCGTGCTGCCGCCGGAATCCGGCCTCGATGTCCTCGTGGCAGCCGTGGATGACGATCCGGGTGCCCGGGATGTAGGCCGGGACGAAGAAGGGAAGCCCTGGATGTGGTCCCAGTGCAGGTGCGACAGGAACACGTGGAAGACCTGGGGCACGCCGGGCCGCCGCGCGGGTCATCGCGGCGAGCCCGAGCTCGCGCGCGCCCGGAGCCGAGATCGCAGAGCACGTACTCGGGGCCGCCCGAGATCGATCTGCACGCAGGCCGTGTTGCCGCCGAACGTGTGGGACGTGGCGAAGTCGAGGCTCGCTCGCGATGAAGCGCTCGATGGCCTCGTCGCTCTCGAGGGGCCGCCGGGCGGCCTGGCGGAGGGCCCGTCACGAGCTTCCGGCGGAGCCCGGCCGTGCCGAGCGGCGCCGGCAGCGAGCCGCGGGTGCCCCAGAAGCGGATCAGCATGCGAGACTCACGGGTCCTGGCGCGGCCCGCGGGCGCTCACCGGCCTGCCGCGGCCCGGCTGGGGCCGCGCGGCCGGGTCGGCGATGCGCGTCGGCCACGCTCGGGAAGCAGCGGGAACACCATGCGTGAACTTGCTGATCTCGAAGATCTCGCGCACGAGCGGCTGGAGCGCGGCGACGAGGATCGTGCCCCCCTGCGCCCGCGCTTGCCGGGAGGCGAGCATGAGGGACGCGGAGCCCGACGCTCGCGATGTAGTCGACGCCCAGCGAGATCGAGGACCGAGCGGATGGCCGGGGCCGCACTGGGCGAGGTACGGGCGCGAGCGCCGTCTTGAACGCCTCGGCGCTCGCGTGGTCGATGCGGCCCCGCGGGGCTCAGGACCACGACGTCGCCGTGGCGGGCGCTCGAGAGCTCCATCGCGCGGTCCGGCAGACGGAGACATGCGCCATTGGTCGGTGCGGCCTAGGCGTAGCAGAAGGGCCCCGGGCGGAGTAAGGGGCGCCCGGCGCCCCGTCAGAAGCTCAGGCCGAATCGCCACCGTAGAGGTTCGTGCCCTCGTCGGAGAAGCCGAGATCCGCGCGGAAACACCGCAATGCGCTCCAGCGAGACCCGGAGCCCGACGCCGTAGCTCGCGTGAACCTTGGCGCTCGGCAGGTCGCCGAGGCTCGGCGCCACCGTGCCCGAGCTCGCCGAAGACGGCGCGAGACCGACGCGCTCGACCCGGATCGTGCGGGTTAGCCGGAAGCCGCGCGGAATGACCCAGAACCGGTACTCGGCCACCGCGTGCCACGCCGGAGTTGTCCGTGAAGCGGTTCGCGATGTACCCGCGGAGCGTCGTCGATCCCCCGAGGCTCGGGAGGTCGTAGAAGGGCAGGTCGCCGAGCGTGGTGTCCACCTCGAACCCGAGCGCGATCGTGTCGGTCGGCGGGTTCTCCTCGCTGGCGATCGCCGCCCGAGTGGAAGAGCGGCGGCACCGGAAGACGATGCTGCCGTAGGCCGACGCCACGGCGCCGATGCTCCCGTCGCTCTCGCCATGGCGCCGCGTCGATCACGCACGCCCACGCGCCAGCCGCTGTACGGCTGGTGCTGGCTGTCGCGCGTGTCGTAGCGGATGCCCGACGGTCAGACCACGTGGCGCTCACGCCGTCCCCCTCTTCGAAGAGCACCGGGTAGGCGTGGTTGGTGCGGGAACGCCTCGCGACGCGGCCGGGCGCGCGAGGTTGTGGTGCTCGCCGCGCAGCGCCGGCCGTCACGACCCAGTCGCTCCCGGGGCCGCGGCGAGGGACGAGATCCATGCGCGATGCCCGCCGTCGGAGACCTCGTCCGGTAGCTCGGACTCGGCGCTCGACCGCGTATCGGGGCCGAGCCCGAAGAACCGCCGCGTGAGGGTCCGCTGGTAGCCGCCGCTGGCGCCGATGAAGCTGCGCTCCTCGATGGCGACGCCGCCGTCCGGGAGCTCGCGGTGGTGGAGCCAGCGCCGCCAGACGAGGCGGTACCGCTCCTGCCCCTCGGTCGTGTACGTCAGGAACGCGCCCAGGAACTCCGCGGCGCCGCTGCTCCGCGGAAGTCGATGTCGGTCGATCGCGATGCCGCCGCCGAGCCCACGTCCTGCGCGGAAGAAGATCTGCGGCGTCGACGAAGCTCGATGACGAACAGGCGCTGGAAGACGTTGCCCGGCATGATCCGGCCCTCGGGGATGTAGCGCCAGCGCGTCCGGCTCCGGCAGGTCCTCGGGCAGCGGGACCTTGGGGATGCGGCCGCTCTGCGTCCATGCCGAGGAGCGGATCGTAGAGCGGGCGGATCTCCCGGTCCCGGTCCACGCGCTGGGCGCGGCGGGTCGCACCGCGAGCTGAGGCCGACCGCGACGAGGCGCGGCGAGCGCGAGCGCCGACGACGGTGCCGCCCGCCGCGCAGCGCCACGGCGCTGGCAGCGCTGCGCGTCCATCGGAGCATGCTCCGTCCGATCGCCCGTCACCGCCGACCCGGGGCGAGCCGAGCTCAGGCCTGGACGGAGCTCCGGGACGGGCTGGCCGCCGCCGGTCCCGGACGTCCCGTCGCGGCCGATCCGGTCAGCGACGCCGAGGCGCTCCTCGGCGGTGCGGGTGATGGTCGCCTTGAGACCGGGGTTGTTCTCGAGGAGCCGCCGGAAGTCGGCGACGTCGAGGGACAGGAGCTGGCACTCGGTGAGGGTCGTCACGGTGGCCGTGCGCACCGTGTCGCGGATGAGGGCGATCTCGCCGAAGTACTGGCCGCGGCCCAGCCGGACCGGAGTCGGCGGTGATGTCGACCTGGACCTCGCCGGACATGATGAAGAACATGGCGTCCGCCGGGTCGCCGCGGCGGACGACGGCGAACTGGGCGGGGACCACCTGGCGCTTGAGGAGCCGGGCGATCTCGGCGATCCGCGCGGCGTCCAGCCCGACGAACAGCGGGACGTTCGCGACCGTCTGCCAGGTGACGACGAAGTCGCGCTTGCGGATCTCGCTCGCGAAGCCCGTGGCCAGAATGCCCGCCGGGCACCGCGAAGACCGCGATCCCGATCACCATCACCACGCCGCCGAAGACTCTGCCGACGGGCGTGACGGGGTACATGTCGCCGTAGCCGACGGTCGCGATCGTCACGATCGCCCACCACATCGCGTGCGGGATGCTGCGCGAACGACCTGGGCTGCGCCTGCGCGCTCGAGGACGTACATGACGGACGCCTCGAGCGACCAGGAGGATCACCACGACCAGGAGGGTCGCGAGCAGCGCGCGGCTCTCGTTCCGGATCACCGCCGCCGAACAGGGTGAGCGCCGGCGTGTAACGGGCCGAGCTTGAGGAGCCGCAGCACCCTGCAACACGCGCGAGCGCATCCGCAGGGATGGGGACGACCAGGGCCACCAGGGCCGGGAGCACGGCGAAGAGATCGATCGAGCCCGACGAACGACGGTGGCGTAGTGGAGCCGGGCGCCCAGGGCTCGCGCGTCCGACGGCTTCTCGCTCCGGGCGCGGCCCAGAGGCGCAGGACGTACCCTGACGGCCATGACCGCCACGGCGAAGGCCTCGACCAGTGCGGAGGAGCCAGCGTGATCTTCGCGCGGAAGGTCGTCGACCGTCTCGACCACCGCCGCCACGACGCTCACGAGGACGAGGGCCATCAGCGTCCAGTTGGCGAGCCGGTTCGACCACGGCGGGTTCTCGGCCGGGGCCAGGAGGCGATCGAACTGGGCACGCCACGGGCGATCGCACTGAAGCCTGCGGGAGATTCTGCAGGATCAGTCCCGTCAACCCCGCCTCTTGGGAGGGGATCCGACCTCGGAGAGCGTCCGGTCGGAGTCAGCTCGTCCCGGGGCTTCCGGTCGCGCCGCTGGTCCGCGATCGAGCCCGTGTGGCGTCTCGGGACGGGCTTTGCTACGGTCGGGCAGGTGGCCCTCACCCGCCGAACGAAGGGAGCGCGCCCATGAAGTTTCCCGGGTGCTCGCGCGGATATTGGCCTGGGGCTTTCGTCCGTTCCGCTCGCTGCCGGACGCCCAGCCAGCGGAGAAGGTGTACCGGATCGGAGTGATCAGCAACGGGAATCCGGCCTCCGGCACTACCCTCGTGGGCGCATTCCGGCGGGGACTCGCCGATCTCGGTTGGGTCGAGCGACAGAACATCCACATCGAGTATCGGTGGACGGAGGGCGATTTCGGGCGCCACCCCCGACTGGCGGCCGAGCTGGTAGCGCTGAAGGTGGATGTCATCCTGCTGGCGGGCACGCTCGCACGCCCGCGCGGCCGTGCACGGCGACGCGGACGATTCCGATCGTGGCCCTGTGCCCTCGGCGATCCGGTCGCCGCCGGCCCCGTGAGAGCCTCGCCAGACCCGGCGGCAACCTCACGGGACTTGCCTGGCAGGCCAGCGACCTCGTCACGAAGCAGCTCCAGCTCCTGCAGGAAACCGTGCCACGGCGACGCGCGTCGCCGCGCTCGCGCATGTCGCGAATCCGGCGGCGCGAAAGGCCGTCGAGGCCGCGGCTCGGGCCGCTCGGTGTGCAGGTCCACGTGATCGACGTCGAGGCACCCGCGACATTCCGGGCGTCTTCGAGACCATGCGGCGGAGAGGAGCGGACGCGCTCCTCGTTCTGCCAGTCTCCGATGTTCTATGCCGAGCGCCGCCGGCTCGCCGCGCTGGCCGCCCGCGATCGGCTGCCCGCGATCTACGAGGTTGAAGGAGTACGCGGACGAGGGCGGGCTCATGTCCTACGGCCCCAGCTTTCCCGAGATGTATCGCCGGGCCGCGACCTACGTGGACAAGATCCTGAAGGGGGCCAGGCCCGGCGATCTGCCCATGGAGCAACCCACGAAGTTCGAGTTCGTAATCAACCTGAAGGCGGCGAAGGCCATCGGGCTCACGATCCCGCCGCCGGTGCTGGCGCGCGCCGACGTGCTCATCCAGTGACGATTCCGGGGGGACAAGTCCACCAGCGGGCGGTAGGCTACGGGCGTGCTGTCGAAGCCCGCTGATCCGGCGGCCGCCGCGTACTGGGAGCTGACCGTGACGCTCGCGGCCGACGCGGTCGAGACGGCCGAGGCCGTCACGAACCGCCTGTGGGAGCTGGGCGCGGTCGGCGTCGTGCGAGGAGACCGCGACCAGGCGCGGCGACGCTCCGCGCGTTCTTCCCGCCGAGGGACCGATGCCCGCGGCGCTGGCGCGCGATTCTCGCGCGCCTACCTCGGCCGAGCTCGCGGCCCTCGCCCTGCCCGGCGCCGCAGGCTCCGCGTCGACGTCGCCGCGCTGCCCGACGAGCCGTGGGCCGACGCCTGGCGCGCCCACTTCCGGCCCGTTCCGGTCGGGCGGCGCCTGCTCGTGTGCCCGCCGTGGGAGACGTCGCCGGCAGCCCGCAGGCGGCCGCCGCGTGGTCGGCTGATCGAGCCCGGGCGCGCGTTCGGTACCGGCGGCCACGGATCCACCCGGAGCTGTCCTCGAGCTCCTCGAGCGCGCGTCGCGCGGGCGCGCCGCGCGGCACGCGCCGTCGATGTCGGCTGCGGGTCGGGCATCCTGGCGATCGCCGCGGCCGGCCTCGGCGTCGCGCGGGTGGATGCGATCGACGTCGACCCCGACGCGGTGGCCGCGACGGACGGACAACGCCCGGCGGAACGGCGTCGACGGACCGGGTGCAGCGCGTCGGTGGCGGCCGCCGAGCGCGTGGGCTGGCCCCGCGGCGCCGCTCGTCCTCGCGAATCTCCTGGCTGCCGCGCACGTCACCCTGGCGCCCAGCGCTCGCGCGAGCTGGTCGGACGCCGGGCGGTCGGCCTGATCGCGGGCGGCCTCCTGTCCCACGAGGTGCCGATCGTGGCCGGCGACCTTCGCGGCGGAGGGGTGCTGGCTCGTCGAGGTGTGCCGAGGACGACGGGTGGGCGGCGCTCCTCCTGCGCCGAGGGGCGTGAGCGTGACGGCGCGCGCCGCTCGCCGGGTGAGCGGTCGCACGTGCCCCGGGTCTTCGTCCGCCCGGACGCCGTCGACGCGAACCGGGTCCGGTTCGACGCGGCCGAGGCCCATCATCTCCGACGCGTGCTGCGGCTCCGGCCGGGCGCCGTGGTCGAGGCGACGGACGGCGCGGGCGGCCTCTACACGGTCCGGCTCGTCGCCCTCGACGCCGAGGGCGGGTGGGGCGCCATCGAGGCGCGTGACGAGCCCGGCGCGGAGTCGCCGTGCGCGATCACACTCGCCCAGGCGATCCTCGAAGGGGGATCGCATGAGCTGGCTCGTCCAGAAGGCGACGGAGCTCGGCGTCGCGCGGATCGTGTCCATGGAGACCGCCCGCGTGGTGGCCCGTCCGGCCAGCCGGAGCGTCGCTCGCCACGACGCGCTGGGAGCGCATCGCGCGCGGAGGCCGTCAAGCAGTGCGGGCGCGTGGTGGTGCCGGCGATCGACGCGGCCGCGGGCCTTCGCGGAGGTGATCGTGGCGAGATCGCGCGCATACGACGCCGCGTGGGTGCTGCTGGGAAGGCAGGCGGGCAGCCGCTCGCTCCACGGCGAGCGCGACGGGCACACTCGACGCGCCTCCTGCTCCTGATCGGCCCCGAGGGCGGATTCACGGCCGAGGAGGTCGGCCACGGCCGAGGCGCGCAGGCGCCCGGCTCGGTGAGCCTCGGGCCGCGGATCCTCCGCGCCGAGTCGGCCGGGACTCGACGGCGGTCGCGCTCAGCCAGTTCCTGTTCGGGGATCTGGGGCGGCGCGCGCCGCGGGCCGGCGCCGAATGAGGCAGCCCGTGACGGACGGAGGGTACGAGTACTTCGGCGCCGCGGCCGACGTCGGCCTGACGGCCTGGGGCGCGGATCTTGCCGGAGTGCCTCCGGCAGTGCGCGCTGGGCGTCTTCAACCTGATCGTGCCGACCGGCGTCGGTGGCAGCCGCTCGAGAGCCGCGAGGTGGCGGCTCGCGGCGCGTCCGTCGAGGCGCTCCTCGTGAACTGGCTCAACGAGTGCCTCTACGTCCACGACCTCGAAGGCTTCGTCGTGGCCGACGTCGCCCGACCCGAGATCGTGGCGACGGGCGTGCATGCGCTGCTTCGCGGCGAGCCCGTCGATCCCGTCGCGGCATCCGCGCGGTACGGTCGTGAAGGCGCGCCACTACCGGAGGGGCTGGAGATCCGCGAGACGGCCGGACGCGTGACGGCGCGCGTCGTCGCTCGACATCTGATGTGTGTGTTACGAATGAGAAACATGTGCCTGTCACGCCATGCTGTCACGGTGAAACGTTCCGGCAGGCCTGCGACAAATCCGGTCGCGAAACCGTACCGATCCAGTAAGTCTGCAATTCCAGATACTTGCGAGTCAATGATCCCCGAGCCAAATGCCTTGGCACTCCGGCTTGCTCTACTCCCACGCCCGGGACCATGGAGGGTCCCTGACCGATGGAACTCCAGCACTCGATTCGGAAGCCGGTGACGTGCGAGGGCGTGGGGCTCCACACCGGGGTGCCGGTGACGATGACGCTCCAGTCCCGCCGCACCGGATCACGGCGTGGTCTTCGTCGTCGGGCCCGAGGGCACTGCGCATCCCGGTTCTGCCCGGAGTCGCTCATCAACGGGCACTACGCGACGACGATCGGCGCCGACGGCGTGCAGATCCAGACGGTCGAGCACCTCCTCGCGGCGGTCCGCGGTCTCGGGATCGACAACCTCCTGATCGAGCTGAACGGTCCGGAGCTGCCCGCGATGGACGGGAGCTCGGCGCCGTTCGTGTCGCTCCTCTACACGGCGGGCCGCGACGCCCAGGTGGCCGTGCGCCGCCCGCCGCTCCGCGTGGTCGAGCCGATCCGGGTCGGCGACGAGCACCGATGGATCCAGCTCCTGCCGGCCGGCGAGTTCCGCATCAGCTACACGCTCGATCACGAGCATCCGGCGGTGGGCGTGCAGGTCGCGTCGTTCGTGCCGACCGAGCGGGTCTTCGTCGAGGAGCTCGCCCCGGCGCGGACGTACGGCTTCCTGAAGGACCTCGAGCTGCTCCGGCAGCAGGGCCTGGCGCTCGGCGGCTCCCTCGGACAACGCCGTCGTGGTCGGGCCAGGAGCGGATCCTGAACGGCACGCTCCGGTTCCAGGACGAGTTCGTGCGCCACAAGATCCTCGACGTCATCGGGGACCTGGCGCTCGTCGGCCGCCCGGTGCTGGGCCACGTCGTCGCCGCGCAACGCCGGACACGCGCTGAACCACCTCCTGGTCCGGGAGCTGGTGAAGACGGCGCGGCGGTGGGAGGATGCGGCGCCGCAGCGCGCCTCGGTCCACGTCGAGGCGCCCTGGGAAGGCGCGAGCCGGCGACGCCCCCGCGTCGCCGCCCACTGAAGGGCGCTCCCGGCCCGGTCGTCCTCACTGCCGCCGCGCTCCGCGGCGGAGACCCGTCGTAGCCAGGGGCTATAATGCTCTGCTATGTCCAGGCGGCGCTGGCCGACCGGGATCCTGGCGGTCGCGCTGGGTGCTCCTCCTCGTGGCGGGAACGGCGCCGGGTGCGCCCGCGCCGTTCCGCATCTCGAACCTGGTCGTCACGAATTCGGACAGCAACCTCCTGGTGAGCCCTGGTCCTGCTGGGCGCCATGCCCGACGGCATCGTCGAGGGCCTGGGCACCGGGATCCCGGCCGTCCGTCCGGTTCCAGCTCGAGCTCTGGCAGTACAACTCCTGGTGGGTGGACCGCCGGGTGGTGGCCAAGCTCGTGGAGCGCCAAGTCGTCTACGACGTTCTGACGAAGGAGTTCCGGGTCGCCGCGCTCCAGGGCGAGGAGCGGGAGCCCTACGTCACGCGTGACGTCTGGGAGGCGGAGCGCGTCTTGTCGGAGCTCCGGGGCTTCAAGCTGACGCAGATGACCCATCTCAACCTGGACGAGCTCTACTACGTGCGGGTTCGGGCCGAGGTCCGGTCCGGCGCGCCGGACTCCTCGGTCTCCCGCATCTTGCCGTTCGTCTCCTCGCGCGCGCGAGACGCCTGTGGGAGCAGACGCCCCTGCTCACGCTCCGGCGGGTGCGGTGAGCACGACCGGGGCCGGAACGGCGGGCGGACTGACGGTGACGTGCTGCCGCCGCCCGTCGGTCCGGCCGCCCGACGACCGGGCGAAGCGGAAGCGGAACCTCTTCATCATCGTCGCCGTGCTCGCTCGTGCTGGTGGTCGCGACGGCGGTGGAGGTGGGCGTCCGGCTCCCGGACATCCCGGTCGCGTCCAACGTCGTCGTCATCGCGCTGTTCAACCTGAACCTGATCGTCTTCCTGCTCGCTCCTGCATCCTCCTCTTCCGGAACCTCGGCGAAGCTCTGGCTCGAGCGCCGCCACAAGGTCCTCGGCTCCCGGTTCAAGACCAAGCTGGTCGCCGCGTTCCTGTCGCTGGCGCTGGCGCCGGCCATCCTCATCTTCCTGATCGCGTCCAACCTCATCAACACGTCGATCGAGGGCTGGTTCAAGATCCAGGTCGAGCGCCCGCTCGACGAGTCGATGCGGGTGGCCCAGACCTTCTACGAGCGCGTGCAGGACGAGGCGGTGCGCCACGGGCAGTACATCGCGCGTACGCTGACCCGCGACGGGCTCCTCCCTGACGACCGGCGCGAGGACCTGATCGAGTTCCTCCAGGAGCAGGTCGAGCAGTACGGGCCTGGCCGGCATCGCGCTCTACGGCCCGGGGGGCCACGAGATCGTGCACGTGAACGACCCGGTCCTCGTGCCCTCGCTCGGAGACGGTGGTGAACTCGGAGCAGGTCCGGATGGCGCTGGCCGGGCGGGAGCTCTCCACGCGGCGCGAGATCTCGAGCGGCGACCTCATCCAGGGGATGGTGCCGGTGCTGGCGCCCGGCGATCCGCCGCGCGCGTCGTCGGCGCGGCCGTGGTCGGCGATCCACCTGCCCCAGCGGCTCGAGGCGCAGGTGCGGGGAATCGCCCAGGCGTTCCAGGAGTACAAGCAGCTCAAGCTCCTCCGGCAGCCGATCAAGGGCATCTACATCCTGCTGTTCCTCCTGATGACGCCTGGTCATCGTGTTCTCCGGTCACCTGGTTCGGGCTCGTACCTCGCCCGCGGCATCACGGTGCCGATCCAGCAGCTCGCCCAGGGACGCGCGAGGTCGCGGCCGGCAACCTCGACTACCGGGTCATCGGCCCAGGCGCGACGACGAGGTCGGCATCCTGGTGGAGTCCTTCAACCAGATGACCCAGGACCTCAAGTCCTCGAAGGCGCAGCTCGAGCTGGCCTACGCGGACCTCCAGTCCAAGCACGCCGAGCTCGGCGAGCGGCGGCAGTACACCGAGACGGTGCTGGAGGCCGTGGCGACGGGCGTGGTCTCGGCGGATGCCGCCGGGATCGTGACGACCGTGAACCGCGCGGCCAGCCGGATGCTCGGCATCGCGCCGACGGCGGCGGTCGGCCGGCACTACGCCGTCGCGTTCGGCGCCCCGGCGTACCTGGACCTCGGTGACCCTGATGCAGCGGATGGAGCGGCTCCGCGCCGGCACGGTCGAGCGCGAGCTCAAGCTCCCGCTCGACGGGAAGAGCCTCACGCTCCTCGCGAGCCTCACCGCGCTCGGCGGGCCGGAGGGCGAGCACCTCGGCATCGTGCTGGTCTTCGACGACCTCACCGGAGCTGCTCGCCGCCCAGCGGCTCGCCGCCTGGCGGGAGGTCGCCCAGCGGATCGCCCACGAGATCAAGAACCCGCTCACGCCGATCCAGCTCTCCGCCCAGCGCCTGCGGCGGCGCCTGCGCGGCCGGCTCCCCGACGACGGGGGCCTCCTCGAGGAGTGCACCGCGACCATCATCGGCGAGGTCGAAGGGCTCCGCCGCCTGGTCGACGAGTTCTCGCGATTCGCCGCGCATGCCGAGCTTCACGCCGAAGCCCACGGATCTCCACCGGCTGCTGGAGAGCGTGCTGGGGCTCTACGGCGAGACGCACCCGACGGTCCTCCTCCGCGGCGACTTCGCCCGCGGAGCTCCCGACGCTCGACGCGGACGGCGACCAGCTCAAGCGCGCCGTGCTGAACCTCGTCGACAACGCCGTGGAGGCGGGCGCGACCGAGGTCGCGATCGGGACGCGCTGGGCGCGGCGGGGAGCACGTGGAGATCACGATCGCCGACAACGGCCCCGGATTGCCGCGGACCTGCGCGACCGCGTGTTCCATCCGTACTTCTCGACGAAGACGACGGGGATGGGGCTCGGCCTGCCCATCGTGCACCAGATCGTCTCCGACCATGGCGGGCGCATCCGGGTCGAGGACAACGCGCCGCGCGGGACCCGGTTCACGATCGAGCTGCCCGTGCTGCGCGGGAGCGCTCCGGCGGTCCCGCGACGCCGGCGGTCGGCGTGGCGGAGCGCGGCGCCGCCGCCGGGCCCGGCCTGAGGAGCAGCGACGCAGCCATGGCCGGCGACCGCATCCTGATCGTCGACGACGAGCGGGGCATCCGCTCGACGCTCTCCGGCATCCTGGCCGACGAGGGGTACCGGCCGCTCGTCGGCGGCGCACCGGCCGGGAGGCGCTCGCCCGGATCGGCGAGGAGGTGCCGGACCTCGTGGTCCTCGACATCTGGCTGCCGGAGATGGACGGCATCGAGGTGCTCGCCGAGGTCAAGCGCCAGTGGCCCGAGCTGCCCGGTGGTGATGATGTCCGGGCACGGCACGATCGAGACGGCGGTCAAGGCCACGAAGCTCGGGGCCTACGACTTCGTCGAGAAGCCCCTCTCGCTCGAGAAGACGCTCCTGGTCGTCGAGCGGGCCCTCGAGCACGCGCGGCTCGAGCGGGAGAACCGGCAGCTCCGCGAGCGCATCGAGCGGGCGCACGAGATCATCGGCACGCAGCCCCGTGATCGTCGAGCTCCGCCGCCAGATCGCCACCGCGGCCCCGACGAACGGCCGCGTCCTGATCTTCGGCGAGAACGGCGCGGGCAAGGAGCTGGTCGCGCGGGCCGTCCACGCCCTCTCCGCGCGGCGCGACCAGCCGTTCGTGGAGGTCAACTGCGCGGCGATCCCGACGAGCTGATCGAGTCGGAGCTCTTCGGCCACGAGAAGGGCGCCTTCACCGGGGCGATGGCGCGCCGCCGGGGCAAGTTCGAGCTGGCCACGGGCGGCACGATCTTCCTCGACGAGATCGGCGACATGTCGCTCCGACCCAGGCCAAGGTGCCCGCGGGCGCTGGAGGAGCAGACAGTGGAGCGGATCGGCGGGCACGAGCCGATCCGGGTCGACGTGCGCGTGATCGCCGCCTCGAACCAGGCGCTGCCCGATCTGATCGCCCAGGGCCGCTTCCGCGAGGACCTCTTCTATCGGCTGAACGTCATCCCGATCGAGGTGCCGCCGCTCCGGCGCCGGCGCGAGGACATCCCGCTCCTCGTCGAGCACTTCCTCAAGACGTTCTCGGCGGAGTACGGGAAGCGGTCGAAGACGCTCTCGGGCGAGGCGATGGGCTCCTTCATGGTGCTACGACTGGCCGGGCAACGTGCGCGAGCTGCGCAACATGGTCGAGCGGCTCGTCATCATGACGCCCGGCGACGTCATCGCGCCGGAGGATCTGCCGCCGCCGCTCCGAGCGCGGAGGCCGTCGCCGTGCCGGCCGAAGCGGGCCTCCAGAGCCTGCGCGAGGCGCCGGGACGCGTTCGAGCGCGCGTACATCCTCGGCGAGCTCCGGGCCCACGACTGGAACATCACGCCGGACCGCCGCAGGCGCTCGGCATCGGGCGCGTGAACCTCTGGCGGAAGCTCAAGGCCTACGGCATCGCCGCGCCCCGGAAGGGCGAGGAGCCCACCCGGCCCGATGCCTGAGACCCGCTGGCCTGCCGCCCTGGGGCGCCGCGGGTCGTCGCTCCCCCCATCCGCTCGCCACCGTCGCCGGTCTCGACGTGCTGCAGCGCGGCGGCACCGCCGTCGACGCGGCCGTTGCCGTCGGCGCCGACGATCGCCGTGGTGTATCCTCACATGACCGGCCTCGGCGGCGACAGCTTCTGGCTCTGCTGGGACGCGCGTGCCGCGCGGCTGACCGCGCTCCAGGCCGCGCGGCGCGCGCGGCGGCGCGCGCGACGCCGGAGCTCTACCGTCGGCACGGGCTCGTCGCAGATCCCGGCGCGGGGCCCGCTGGCGGCGCTCACGGTGCCGGGCGCACCGACGGCCTCTGACCGCGCACACGCTTCAGCCGGGAGCGGCTCGGCTCGACGGTGCCGTGGGGAGATCTGCTCCAGGCGGCGATCCGGCACGCGGCCGACGGCATCCCGTCTCGCCGTGCCAGTCGCGCGTCACGGCCGGCGCGGCCGACCTCCTCGACGGCACAGGATGCGCGCGTTCGCGCCTGTTCCGCGCGACCTATCTGGACGGCGGCGCGGCGCCGGCGCCCGGGCGGCGGCTCGTCCAGCAGGCGCTCGCGCGCACTCTCGAGCGCGCTCGCCCGCGAGGGCGGGCCGCGCGTTCTACGAGGAAGCGATCGCCGCCGAGATCGAGCCGGGCGTGCGAGGCGATCGGGAGCTCGCTGCGCGCGCGGACCTCGCGGCCCATCGCTCGCGCCTCGACCGAGCCGGCCACGGTGCCGTACCGCGGAGGGCTCGCGGCCACGGTCCCGCCGCCGTGCCAGGGACTGGTTGCGCTCGCGGTGCTGGGGATGCTCGACGGGGACGGACGTCCGCGCGTGCGCTCGCGACCCGGCCGACTACGTCCACCTCGCCGTCGAGGCGACGAAGCTCGCCTTCGGTGACCGGGACCGCTGGCTCGCCGACCCGGAGCATGCCCCGGTGCCGCTCGGTCGCCTCCTCGATCCGGCCTATCTCCGGGACCGCGGGCCGGCGCATCGCGATGGATCGCGCCGCGCCGCGCCGGTCGCCTCGGGCATCGAGCGCGGTGACACGATCGCCTGCGTCACGGCCGACGCGGCCGGCAACTGCGTGTCGCTGATCCAGAGCATCTATCACGAGTGGGGCTCGGGCGATCGTCGCGGGCGAGACGGGCGTGGTGCTCCAGAATCGCGGCGCGGGGTTCACGCTCGAGGCCGGCCACCCGAACGTGCTCGCGCCGGGCAAGCGCCCTTCCACACGCTCACGCCCTTCATGTACCTCCGCGACGGGAAGCCGCGTCCTGGTCGCCGGGACGATGGGCGGGGAGGGCCAGCCCCAGACCTCGTGGCGGTCGCGACGCGGGTCCTCGACCTCGCGCTCGACGTCCAGTGCCGCGGTGGAAGCGCCCCGCTGGGTCTACGGCCGGACCTGGGGCGCGCCGACGCGCGCGCTCGATCGAGGGCCGCTTCGGCGACGCGGTGGCCGCCGACCTCGCCCGCCGCGGCCACGACGTGCGGGTGCTCGACCCCTGGAGCGACACGGCCGGCCACGCCCAGGCGCGTCGAGCTCCGAGCCGGACGGGCTCCTCGTCGGCGGCGGCGACCCGCGCGCCGACGGGCCGCGCGCTCGGGTGCTAGGATCGAGCTCCACCTCGTCTGGTCTGCGGAGGACCGCGCATGAGCCAGCCGGTTCGCGCCACGCTCGAGGCCGCCCGGATCGCGCCCATCCCGCCCGGATCGCGGTCCGCGCTCGCTCATGCAGCACGGCAGCATGAAGCTGCGCTACTACGCGCCGCGGGGCACCGACGCCCAGACGCCGCACGACCAGGACGAGCTCTACGTGGTCGCGAGCGGCCGCGGGACCTTCGTCGTCGGCGGCCAGCGCGTTCCCGTTCGGCCCCGGGGACGTGCTTTTCGCCGCCGCGCACGTCGAGCATCGCTTCGAGGGCTTCTCCGAGGACTTCGCGACCTGGGTCGTGTTCTACGGCCCGCCGGGCGGCGAGCGCGCCTGAGCCGCGCCCCCGCGCCAGGTGCAGGAGCGCGCGGGCCGCTCGATCCGGGCGAGGACCAGACCCGCTCCGCTGACCGCGGGCATCACCTCCCGGACGCTGAGGTCCGACCGCGGGCGCCGGAGCGCGCTCGAGGCTGCTTTCTGGACGCGAAATACCCACGCCGGCGCCGTGAGGGCGGGGTCGTCCGGCCCGACGCTCGGATCGGGGTGCGTCAGGTAGAAGAGCTTGTTGGACTGGGACTTTCCGAGCGTGAAGACTGGCGCCGGCGCCGCCGCGATGGCTGCGTCGAGGAGGGCGCGAGCCGGCGCGGGGCGCTGTACTTCTGCACGTGTGTGGGGATCACCAGGGTGACCAGGACCACCTGGTAGACGAACAGCCCGACCGTGGCGGCCAGCGCGGCGGTCGGCAGCCCAGTGCGCGGCGCCGGACCAGCGGCCCGAAGGCCAGTCCCGGCCAGGACGGCCACCGCCGGCGCGATCGGCATCGCGTAGCGCGTCTTCATCCCCAGGCCACACGAGCGAGCGCCAGCGTGCACACGCCGCGCATAGGACGCGACGGGGCAGGGACCGGGCTGGGCGGCGCGTCGTCGCGCGGTCGCACGCCACCAGGCGCGCAGGCGCCGCCGGGATCGAGGAGCGTGCTCGGCAGAAGGTCGAGCGGCAGCGCCGCCCGCGAAGCGGAGCCGCTCGCGCACGATAGTGCCGCGCGTTGAACCGCAGGTCGTGCACTCGCAGGTACGTGAACCAGATCGAGAGGTCGTGGTCGCCGCGGTAGACGGCCGCCGCCCATGCGACCATCGCCGCCGCCGGGAGCGCGAGACAGAGCACGAGCCCGGGCAGGGCCGTCCAGCGGCGCTCGCGCGACGATGGTAACCGCCCACGCCGAGGGCGAAGAAGCCGACTGGCTGGGGACCCTTGGCCATGGTGAGGATCGCCAGGAGGGCCTCCGCACGCGAGCCAGCGTCCGGTGGTCACGCGTCCGCGCTCTTCGCCGGTCCACCACACGACGAGGGCGGCGAACGACAGGCAGCGTGATGATCGTGTCCGGCTCGGCGATCCGGATCTTCCGGAGGAGCATCGGGCAGAGCATGAACGCCGCGCGCGGCGAGCAGGGGCGCGGGCGCCGCTCCGCGTACCGCCGCGTGAAGCGCTCGACGAGGAGCGCGGTCGCCAGGATCGCGAGCATCGGGATCAGCCGTGCCGACCACTCGTCCACCCGCGCCGGTCAGCCGCGGCGGCGCCGGCGATGAGCCACGCGAGGAGGGCGGGCTTCTCGACCCACCGGAGCCCGAAGATCGTCGGCTCTGAGGAGGTCGCCGCGCGGCGAGCATGTCGCGCGCCATCACCGCGTAGTTGCCCTCTTCCCAGCGGAACGAGCGGTCGGCGAGGTTGGGCAGCGAGGCGACGGCCCAGGCGCCCGCGATCCAGACCCAGGCCGGCGCCGCCGCGAACACGCGCGCCGCGCGCCCGTCCCGGACTCAGGTCGCGATCGCATCGGCCCCCGGTCGCGCCGATCCCAAACTCACGATCCGCGGCGAAGGAGAGCCCGCCCCGGCGTCGAGTCACAGTATCAGGCTTCGCCGCGGCGCGAGGCGGGGCGACAGCGAGGCCCGGCGTGGCTACGACGACTCGTCGCGGGCGAGCTCGGGGATCCGCGGGCGCCACCGTGGCCGCGAGGCCGCGCGACGTCGGCGAGCGTGCTCGCGTCTCGGGGAACGGTCCGGACGCACGCGGACGATGCGGGAAAGCGGAGCGCGTAACCGGATGCGTGGCGCGCCGAGCGCTGGAGGTGGTTGAAGGCCACCTCGAGGACGATCTCCGGCCGGACCGTCCGGTAGTGGCCGCGATCCTCGACGGTGAGGGCGATGAGGCGCTCGGTCATCTCGCGGATCTCGGCGTCGGTGAGCCCGTTGTAGGCCTTGCCGATCGTCACGAGCGTCCCGGTGCCCTCGTCGCGCACCGCGAAGGTCAGGTCCGAGAGGACCGCCCGCCGCTTCCCGTGGCCCCACTCCGCCCCGACCACGACGACGTCGAGGGTGTCGAGCGGCCGCTTGATCTTGAGCCACTGGGCGCCGCGGCGGCCCGACGCGTACGGCGACGTCCGGCTGCTTCACCATCAGCCCCTCGTTGCCTCGCGCCTGGGCCGCGTGGAAGAGCGCGTCCAGCTCCTCGGCGCTCGCCGCGGTATGCGACGGGCGCGAGCGCCTGGCCCGGCGGGAGCGGCAGCGCCTCGAGCGCGGCGCGGCGACTCCGGAGCGGCGCGTCGAGGAGCCCCTCGTCCTCGCGGGCGAGGCAGTCGAAGGCGACGAGAGCGACCGGATGGGCCGCGACGACGTCCCGGTCGGGCTCGCGCCGGCCGAGGCGCTGCTGGAGGCGCTGAAAGGGGAGGGCCCGGCCGCCGGCCATCGCGAGGACCTCGCCGTCGAGGACGTAGCGCCCGTCGCCGGCCGAGAACGCGGCCACCACCTCGGGGAACTGGCGCGTGAGGTCGCGCCGGTCCCGCGAGTAGAGCCGCACGTCCGCGTCGACCTTGTGGAGCTGGCACCGGACGCCGTCGTACTTGTCCTCGACCCAGAGCGGTGTGCCGAGGCGCCGGACCGCGTCCGCCGCGTCCGCGGCCGGCTGGGCCAGCATGGGGTCGACGGGCGTGAAGTACGCGAACCGCGCGGGCTCGAGGCGGCCGCGGCGGGCGTCGAGCGCGACCGCCCCGAGATCGGCCCGGTGGCGGTTCGCGGCGCGCACGGCCTCGGTCGTCTGACCGGTCGCGTGGGCCACCGCGTCTTCCAGCGTCTGCTCCTGCACGCCGATCCGCGCCTCGCCCAGCATCGCCTTGACGAACGCCCGGATCGCGCGCGCGTCCATCCGCCGGAGCGCCGCCACGAGCAGCTCCGTCTTGCGCGCGGGCGCCGCGGGCCGCGTGGAGCGCCTCGAAGCTCGCCGCCGACGTCCGCTCAGTCCGGAGGGGCGCGGGATCGGCCGGCGTGGCGCCGGTCCAGAGCTCGGCGGCGACGTCGCCCGCGTCGGCGTGGCGGCGCCAGGCGGCGCCGACGCGCCTCGTCGGTGAGCTCCGGGCCGCGCTGCCCGCAGCGCGGCGTCCAGCGTCGCGCCGCCGATCGCCAGCACGCGGCCGTCGCCACGCGCGGAACGGGCCGGCCGCCGAGGTACGTGACGGCGAGCGGCAGGGCCTCGTCCGGCAGCGCCTGGAGATAGCCGACCACGAGCCGGCGCTTCTCGAGCCGGGACCGCGTGGCGCGGAGCGCCTCCAGAACCTGGGCGAGGGCGTCGAGGGAGTCGGCGGCGGCGTCGTGCGTGGACATCGCTCGTCTGGCGACTGGCTACCCACGGAGGCTACACCGCCCAGGCGCGCCGACCATCGCGGCACTCGGCGCGGGCGCGATCCATCGCCGTCCGCCCGGCGATGTTCTGATTGACGTCCGCGCCGACGGGCGGGATCATGCCGGCTGTGAGTCGACCGCTTCCGGGCATCGCCGCCGCCAACCGCGAGGTCCTCGCGCGCATGGTCTCGGCCGACCCGCTCCTGGTCGACTGCGTGCCGGCCGGCGACGCGCTGGGCCTGCGCCGACCGCCTGCGTCCTGCGCGCCAGGCGCCCGATCGCGTGGGCGGCGATGTGCCCGCCGCTCCGGGGCGCCATCGTCGCGCGCGCTGCGGTACGAGGGGCTGGGCGGCCACGGAGTGTGGAGGCAGAGCGGCTGGCCACGGCGGGCGAGGTGCGCTTCGAGCCCTGCCACCATCACGCGGCCGTGGGCCGATGACCGGATTGGTGACGCGCTCGATGCCCGTCTCGTGGTCGAGAACCGGACGAGCCGGAACCGCGCGCACGTGGTGATCAACGAAGGCGCTCGGCCGGGTCCTCCGCTTCGGCGCCCACGACGCCTCGTCCTCGAGCGTCTCGCGTGGCTTCGCGACGAGGCGGGGCCCTTGCTCGGTCGCGCTGCCCGCCGGAGCGGCGGCATCCCGCTCCGGTCCCTCATGGCGCAGGCGCTCCTCATGGGGACGAGATGCACCAGCGGAACGTGGCGGCCTCGTCGCTCCTGGCCCGGGCGCTCCTGTTCCCGGCTCTGCGAGGACGTCCGCGAGCCTGGCTTCGCGCGCCTCGCGGCGTTCGTCTGCGGGAACGACCAGTTCTTCCTCAACCTCGCGATGGCGGCCGCGAAGGCGGCCACCGACCCGGTGGCGGACGTGCCGGGGTCGACGATCGTCACGGTGATGGCCCGCAACGGCACGGAGTTCGGCATCCGCGTGGCCGGTGCGGGCCGCGCTGGTTCACGGCGCCCGTCGAGACTCCGCAGGGACTCTTCTTCCCGGGGTTCGGGCCCGACGACGCGAATCCCGATCTCGGCGACTCGGCCATCGTGGAGACGATCGGCCTTTCGGCGGCATGGCCATGGCTGTCCTCGCCGGCGGCCGCGCGCTTCGTCGGCGCCGGCGGGCTCGACGCCGCGCTCGCCGTCACGGCCGACATGCGCGAGATCACGCTCGGGGAGCACCCGCACTTTCGAATCGCGACGGACGGCGATCGCGGGAGCCCGTGGGCATCGACGTGCGGCGCGTCGTGGAGACCGGGATCACGCCGCTCATCAATACCGGGATCGCGGGGCGCCGCGCCGGCACGGGACAGGTCGGCGCGGGGACGGTGCGCGCGCCTCTCGGCTGTTTCACGAGCGCGCTCGAGGCGCTTGGCTGCGCGCGAGGCGCGGCGTGAGCTTGCCGCGCGATCCGCGCCTCGCTGGTGGTCGCGCTCGGCGGCCGGGCGCTCCAGGCGCCGGGGCGGTCGACGGCCGGCCCGCGGCGCGCGCGGGCTGGGTGCGAGGCGCTCGAGCATGAGCCTGCCGCCGCTGGTCGACATCGGGGCGGCTGGATTCCGCATCGTGCTGGTCCCCGTGCGGCGCGCCGCTCGACGACGCGGACCGCCGCGTCGCGCCGAGCCGACCGCCGCACCGCCGCGTCCGCTCGACCTCCGCGCCGCCGAGGCGCAGGGCGCGGCCGGCTACGGCATCCAGCAGGCGCTCGCCAACCTCGGCCGGGCCCGGGGCGGCGAGGTGCCCGTCGCCGTGGTCCTCACGCGGGTGGTGGTGGCTCCGGACGATCCCGCCTTCGCTCGGCCGACGCGCGCCGTCGGCCCGCCCTACTCGGTCGCCACGGCGCGCCGGCTCGCGCGCGACCTCGGCTGGACCTTCGCGGGGAACGGGGCCTCGCGCCGGCGCGTGGTGCCCGGTGCCGCAGCCCCGGCGCATCCCCGAGGCCGGCGTGATCCGCCGCTGCGCGGATGCCGGCACTCACGATTGCGCGCGGCCGGCGGCGGCGTCCCGGTGATCGAGACCCGCGGAGGGCTATCGGGGCGTCGAGGCCGATCGCTCGAGGAGTGACGCGACCGCGCGGCCTCCTCGGCACGGCGGCCTCGCCGCCGACCGCCTCGTATTCCTCACCGGCGTCGACCGGCGTCGAGGTCGGCCACCGCACCGCGCGGGCCATCGGGGTCGAGCACCTGTCCCTGGCCGAAGCACGAGCGCTGCTGGCGGCGCGCGAGTTCCCCGCGGCCTCGATCGGGCCCAAGGTCCAGGCGGCGGTCGAGTTCGTCGCGGCGGGCGGTCGCGAGGCGATCATCACCTCGCCCCCGGCGCTGCGCGCCGCGCTGGACGGTCGCGCGCGGCACGCGGGTCGCGCCCTGACCGGCCGGCCCGCACCGGTGACGGCGCCTCCGCCCCCGTAGTACGCTCCCGCTCATGGCCAGTTGGTGGGTGACGCTCTCTCGTCGGGCTCGCCGTCCTCCTGTTGGGCCGGCGCCTGTTCTGGCTTTTCGTGGGTGCCGCCGGGTTCGCGGTGGGTCTGCACGTGGCGCCGGCCGTGCTCAACGGCCCGGAGTGGCTGATAGTGGTGGCCGCGCTGGTCCTCGGGATCCTGGGCGCCGTGCTCGCGATCTTCTTCCAGTGGCTCGCCGTCGGCCTGGCCGGGTTCGCGGCCGGCGTCCATGGCGGCCTCGCCGCGGCGGCCGCGCTCGGATTCTCGACGGGCAGTGGCTCTGGGCCGTCGTCTTCGTGGCGGGCATCGTGGTCGCCGCGCTCGCGCTCTGGCTCCTGGGACCCGATCCTGATCCTGCTGTCGGCTCTCGTCGGCGCGGCGCTGCTGGCGCCGCTGGCCCCGGTCTCCGCGACGGTGCGGCCCGTGGCTCTTCATCGGGCTCGCCGTGGTCGGCATCGCGATCCAGGGTGAGTCTCCTCGCCCCGCCCGACGGCGCGCGCCGTCCCGCGGCCGCCGTACCTGACCAAGGAGAGCAGCGGGCCCATGCACGGAGTCGTCTTTCTCGGCGAGCGGGCGCTCGAGCCTGAGAGTTTCCCGATCCGCCGACCGGGCCCGGGCGAGGTCGTGCTGGCCATGAAGGCGTCGGGGATGTGCGGGAGCGATCTCCATCCCTACCGGGCCTCGCGGGCGGCGGCGCGGCCAGGAGCCTCGGCCTCGGCGGCGCGGGCGGCTCCTGCATCGCCGGCCACGAGCCGTGCGGCGTCGTGTGCCGAGCGGGGCCCGGCGTGCTGCAGGCCGACTGCGCCGACGGGCAGCCCGCGTCATGAACCACCACTACAAGGGATGCGGCCACTGCAAGCACTGCCGCGCCGGCTGGGCGCAGCTCTGCCCCCGCGGGATCGTGGTCTACGGGATGACGCGGGCACGGCGGCCACGCGCCGTACATGACGGTGCCCGTCTCACGCTGGTGCCGCTGCCGGACGCGCTGTCCTTCGAGGAGGGCGCGGCCATCTCGTGCGGCACCGGCACCGCGTACCAGGCGCGCTGCGGCGGCTCGACGTCTCGGGCCGGGACACGCTCGCCGTCTTCGGCCAGGGGCCGGTCGGGCTGTCGGCGCACGCATGCTGGGCGTGGCGATGGGCGCGCGTCATCGCGATCGACGTCGGCGCCGAGCGGCCGCGCAGCTCGGCCAGGAGTTCGGCGCCGAGCGCCGTCATCGATCCGGGCGCGGACCGACGTGGTTGCAGCGCTCAAGGCCCTCACCGACGGCGAGGGCGTCGACGCGCGCGCTCGACTGCTCCGGGCACCCGGACGCCCGCCTGGCAGGCCGCGCGGGCCACCCGGACGCTGGGGGCGCGGTCGGCTTCGTCGGGGAAGGCAACCAGGTGACCTTCGAGCGTCAGCCCGGATCTGCTCCGGCGCCAGCTGACGCTCCACGCCTCGTGGACCTTCAGCACGCTGATCCAGGAGGAGTGCGCGCGGTTCATCGCCAAGCGCGCGCGTGCCGCTCGAGCGCGCTGCTCACCGCACCGCTTCCGGCTTGCAGCAGGCCGCCGAGGCCTACCGGCTCTTCGACACCCAGACCACCGGCAAGGGCGTCTTCGTCTTCGACTGATCGCCACTGATCGGATGACCGGGCGCATCGTCCGGATCAACGTCTCGGCCGGTGGCGTGCCGAAGCTGACCTGTGCCCCGACGGCCCGCGTCACCTGGCGCGCCGGTAATCGGAGGCCTGAGGGGACGCGCCCACCGCACTCGCGCGAGCGCCACGGCGGGCCCGAGCGGGCGCTCTGGCTCTTCCCGGTCGAGCGGATCGAGGCGCTCCAGGCGGAGGGCCATCCCAGTCGAGCCGGGCGCGCTCGGCGAGAACCTGACGATCGCGGGGCTCGACTGGGCCGCGGTGGCAGCCGGCCGACGTTCTTCCGTCCTCTGGCGAGAGCGGAGCGTCGTCGTCCAGATCACGCGGTTCACGAGCCCCTGCCTGACCGTGCGCGGCCTGCGTTCCTCGACGGGGCGTACGCGCGGGTGTCCGAGCAGCGGCACCCTGGGGTGGAGCCGCGCCTACGCGCGGGTGCGCCGTCCCGGGGAGATCGCGGCCGGGCGATCCGGGTGGAGCGCTGGCGCCTCGCGGAGGGCGCGTCCATGCCGCCGTCGGCGCTCGAGCGTGGACGCGTGACGATCGTCGACCCGCGTCGCTCGCCGGATCCGGCCGCACGTCCGCTGGAAGACGGACGACCGTCCTCTCGGAGTTCGAGGACCCGTCGCACCTGTTCTCCGTCGAGCCGCCTCGATGCCGGCCACGGCTTCACTCACTGGGTGACGGGTTCAGCTACTCATCCCCGGAGGCACGCCGGTGGATCGCATGCCGATCGAGACCTGGGTCGGCGAGGCCGTGGTGATCTGACCCACATCGGAGCGAACACCGCGATCGAGTCTCCGGATCTCGAGACGCGCGACAGCACGTGCGCCGGGGCGACATTGCCTTCCTGCGGACCGACTGGGCTGCTCCGCAGTCGGGAGACGCTGGCGTTCTGGACCGAGGCGCCGTGGAACGAAAGCCTCGGCCTGTCGATGGCTCGGCCCGGCGGGATCAAAGCCGTCGGCTACGACTACCCGCCCGACTACCATCATCCGGGTGCGCGATCTTGTTACCGGCCGCCGGCGGCGCGCGATCGCGCCGGAGTGAGGCCACGCACCACACCTCTCCCCCGCGGGCATCGGCGTCATCGAGTACCCGGGTGAACCTCGACCGGCTGGCCGCGAGCGCGTCCGGTTCGCCGCGCTCCCACTCAAGCTCGAGAGGAGACGGCGCACCCGCCCGCGCCATCGCGATCCCGACCGACGGCGGCGCTCGAGCCGCCACCCCGGCGCTCGCCTGGCGGGAGCCGCCCGTCGCCGAGTCACGAGCCCGAGCGCGCGCCAGTAGGGCAGGCTCAGCAGGAACCCCGCCAGGACCGCCGCCGCGTAGCAGCCACGCGAACGGCCGCGCCGTCCGGTGGCTGAAGGCGCGCTCCTCCGTGCCGTAGTAGAGCGTCAGGTAGTAGGGACTCTGCTGGGGCAGGAGGAAGACGTTGCCGGCCTTGAGCGCCACGAGCGCCGATGATCAGCGGGCTCAGCCCGGCCGCCTGCGCGAACGGCGTCAAGGCGACCGTCAGGAGCGGCACCGCCGTCTGCCAGGAGCGCGAATCGCACGAGCCACGGTGATCAGCACGGGCGGCGGTGACGGCCGCCGCCGGGTCGTCGACGTCGCCGAGCGCGGCGCGGGCGCGCATCGCGAACCAGGCGTCCGCGCCGACGTGGGCGGCGAGGTCGGCCAGGCTGAAGGCCATGCCCATGAACAGCAGGAATGACCAGTCGACCTGACCCTGGAGCGCCGCGCGGTCGAGCACCTGCGTAGCGAGCAGGAGGCAGAGCCCGCCGAGCGTGAGCCAGGCCGGATCGATGCCGTGCCACGGCTGCGTGATCCAGCCGGCGAGCGACGGCCAGCGCGACGAGCGCGGTGATCCACTCGTCCCGGCGACGGCGGGCCGAGCATCTCGAGCTGGGCGTGGAGCAGGGTCGCGCGCACGGCGGTGGCTCCGCCGGACGGTAGCGCCAGGCGATCCACGCGAGCGCGGCGCCGAGGCTCACCGCCTCGAGCACGAGGACCGCCTGGAGCCACGCCAGCCAGGACACTTGGTCCCGCGTCGCCTCCGGCAGCACCGCGCCACGCGAGCAGGCACGTCGGCGTCCCGGTGAGGAAGAGCGTCGTCGCCAGGCAGAAGCCCGTGAAGCGCGGCCAGCGCGAGCCCGGCGCTGCCCGCGGCTGCGCGGCGGGTACTTGAGCGTGTCGGCGAGCCCGAGGACCACCGGGCCCATGAAGGTCACGCGCGCCTGCGCCGAGGGGATGAGCACCGTCGACACGATGCCGGCCGTGAGGAGGGCGGACGGTCCGCCCGACGAACGTCGGCGGAAAGCGACGCACCGCGATCGAGCGTGATCCGGTAGAGCAGGCCCGAGCGGGCGAGGGCCGCCGCCAGGCCGAGGATGCCCGAGCATCAGGAACCACGTGCTCGTCGCGAACCCTCCGAAGGCGGTCGCGGTCGGGGCGACGCGGAGGAGCACCCACGCGATGCCCATCCCGAGCGCGACGACGTAGTCGGGGAAGCTGCCCCACGCCCAGAGGCACCGTGCCGCGCCGCGAGGACCGCCAGGAAGCGGACCGCGCGCGGCTCGAGACCGCCCGGCGGGAGCCAGAGCGACGAGGCGGCCACCGCCGAGGGCGAGCACGAGCGCCAGGCGGATCGCCCACCCAGCGACGGCGCCCGCGCGCGTCGATCCCAGCCGCGGCCGCGCGGCGTGCCGCGCGGACCGGCGCTCGGCCGGTGCGCCGGACGGCTCCCCGGCGGGCCGACCTTGCTGCGCGTAGAGGGTGCCGGAGGCTCCGCACCAGGCGGTCGCGCGCGCCGCTGTCGAGCCGGTGTCCCGAGAACGCGCGCTCGAGGAGCGCCGCCGCGGCGTCCGACCGGCCGGTCCGCACGAGGAGGCTCGCCTTCGCCGGCCCGAGGCTCCGCCTGGAGGAGCACGTCCTCCGGGGAGCCGGTCGAGCCAGGTCTCCGAGCTCGGCGTCCGGCGGTGGCGCTGCTGGACGCCAGCGCCTGCCGGATCGCGTGCGCCGCCTCGTCCCAGCGGCGCGCGGTCAGCCAGTGCCGCGCGCGCCTCGGTCCAGGCCTCCTCGTCGCCGTGCGCCGTCGCGAGCGACGACGTGGAGATCGTGCGTGCCGTCGGTGCCGGTCGCGTCGCCGAGCCGTCGCCGGACGTGCGCGCGGAACTCGTCGTGGAGCTGATAGCCGCCGCTCTCGTCCTGGACGACCAGCGCCGGGATGGCTGGGCGGCGACTCGGCGGCGAGCCGTAGGCCGGTCTCGCCCGAGCGTGCCGCGATCAGCACGCCGGCGTCGGCGCCGCTCGGCCACCGCCAGGAGCTCCAGGAGGCGCCGGGCCGGCGGCTCGCAGCCCGGCGAGGACGGCGTCGAAGACGGTCGTGTAGGCGCGGCGCGCGTGCGCGACGTCCGCCGAGGTCCGCGCGATGCGGCGGCAGAGCACGCGCGCGAGCTCGCGCAGGAAGACCGGGTGCCGCTCCGAGAGGACCCGGAAGCGCTCCTTGTCGAGCCGGAGGAGCCGCGTCGGCGACAGCGCGACCACCGTGGCCGAGCGCGGGTCGCCCGTGACCAGCGCCATCTCGCCGAGGCAGTCCCCGGGCCCGAGGACGGCGACCCGCTCGCTCCGCGCCGTCGCGCTCGCCGCGCACCTCGACGGCCCCGCTCACGATCACGTAGAGCGCGTCACCCGGGTCGCCCTGCGAGAACACCGTGCTGGCCGGCAGGGACCTCGAGCTCGTCGAACTCGCTGACGAGGCGAGCGAGCGACCTCGCGCGGGAGATCGGCGAACAGCGATACGGTCCGGAGCGTCGTGACGACCGCGTCCATCGAGAGTCCCGTGGCCGGCACGCTAGACGCGCCTGGGTCTGGTCCGTCAAGGCGCGTCCGCGGCGCCGCGCTGGGACTCGGCACGCGCGCGCGGGGCTCGCGCGTATCCTCGCTGGACGTGGAGCCGTTCGACCTCGTGATCTCGGCGTGCCGGCTGGCCCCTGATGGCCGCGCAGGCGGACATCGGCATCCGCGGCGGGACAGGTGGCCGCGCTCGGCGATCTCGCCGGCGCCGCGGCGCGCCAGCGGGTCGACGCGGACGGCCGGTTCGGTCGTGCCCGGCTTCGTGGACGCCCACGTCCATCTCGACAAGGCGTACCTCCTGCCGCGCACGCCGAGCCGCGAGGGAACGCTGGCGGAAGCGATTCGCGTGCACCGGCGAGGCCAAGCGCGCCTTCACGGTCGAGGACATCCGCGGGCGCGCGCGCGCCGGCTCTCGACCGCGCGGTCGCCATGGGCACGACGGCGATGCGCGGGCCACGTCGAGGTCGATCCGATCGTGGAGCTCCGGGGTCTCGAAGCGGTCGCTGCCGCTCAGGCGCGAGTACGCCGACCGTCTCGACCTGCAGCTCTGCGCCTTCGCCCAGGAGGGCATCGTGCAGGCGCTCCGGCACCGAGGCCGCTCCTCGCGCGAGGCGCTCCGGGCCGGCGCGGACCTGGTCGGCGGCTGCCCCTTGCAACGACACCGACGGGTCGAGCACGTGAATCGGGTGTTTGCCCTCGCGCGAGTCCGACTGCGACGCCGACTTTCACGCCGACTTCGCCGACGAGCCCGTGCACCGCCACGTGGAGGTGGATCGCCGACCGGACGGCGCGCCACGGCTGGCAGGGCCGCGTGGCGATCGGCCACCTCACCGAGGCTCGGCGCGGCCGACGAGCGAGACCGAGCAGGCGCGGATCGCTCGCCGGCTCCAGGCGGCGGGCATCGCGGTGATCACGCTGCCGGCGACCGACCTCTACCTCATGGGGCGGCGCGACGCGCGGAACGTGCGCCGCGGGCTGACGCCGGTCAAGCGGCTCCTCGCCGCCGGCGTGACGGTCGCGGCCGCGACGAACAACGTCCAGAACGCCTTCACGCCGGCGGGCAACGCGGACCCGCTCCTCCTCACGTACCTCCTCGTCGTCGGCGCCCACATGGGCAGCGAAGCCGACATGGCGGCGGCGCTCGACATGGTGACGGCCGCGCCGGCGCGCATCCTCGGCCGGCGCCCGCACGGGCTCGCGCCCGGCAGCCCGGGCCGACCTGGTGGTGCTCGACGCCGACGACGCTCGCGGAAGGTCGTCGGCGGCGTGCCGGCGCGCGTGCTGGTCGGTGAAAGGCGGCCGGGTGACGCTCGGCTCCGGGCGCGCCAGTGCGCGCGCTGCGCCTGACCCGCGCCGCCGTCGTCCCCGGAGGGTCGCGCCGCCGAGGTTACGCCCGGACGGCACCGCCCGTGTTCGCGCTCGGCCGCTGGGGTGCGGCGGGGCGAGCCGCGCGCGAGGTTGGCGACGCGCTTGCCGTACCGACGGGGACGCGACGTAAAGTCCGGGCGGTAACGGAAACTCCTTTAAAGTGGGCCCGCGAGGCTCGCAAGGAGAGGCGATGACGGCTCGGTTGTGCTGGAAGCCCTCCTGGTAGCTGCAGGGGGCGCTTTTGTCTCCGGCGGTGGGCTATGAGCCGCGAAAAAGGCGCAGGTCCTGGACGAGCCTGGGATCGACCGGAGCGCTCTCCCGGATCGCCCACGAGATCGCCGAGCGCGCGGGCGGCACCGACGGGCTCGCGCTCGTCGGCATCCGGACGCGCGGCGTGACACTGGCCTGGCGGATCGCGGTGCGTCTCCAGGCGATCGGCGGCCACCCGGTCCCGGTGAGGCGCGCCTTCGACTTATCCGCAGCTCTACCGAGACGATCTCCGGGCTGAAAGGGGGAGGCCCCTGATCCTGCGGGAGACTCGACATCCCTTCCCCCGGTCGCCGACAAGACGATCGTCCTGATCGACGACGTCCTCTACACGGGCCGGACCATCCGGGCGGCGCTCGGACGCGATCATCGACCTCGGGCGCCCGCGTAGATCCAACTGGCCGTCCTGGTGGACCGGGGGCACCGGGAGTTTCCCATCCGAAGCGGACTACGTGGGCGCAGAACCTGCCAGACGGCCCGGCGCGAGAAGCTGCCCGGTCCTGCTCCACGAGCGTCGACGGCCGTGGGACCGCGTCGTGATCCAGGGAACCCGCGAGCCTAGGAGGCAAAAGCGATGGGACTCGCCCGCGGAGGGACACTGCTGGAGATCCGGAGCCTCGAGCCCGGCGAGATCCAGACGATCCTCGGCACCGCCGCGTCCATGAAGGGAGATCGCCTCCGGAGATCAAGAAGGTTCCGCGCTCCGCGCGACGGTCAACCTGTTCCTCGATGTTAATACGTAACTGAACGCTGCCATAC
>ERZ1370068.4430-contig-3504_pt1 | contig 32085 bp, 51 predicted proteins | sample MGYA00561227_ERZ1370068 | MGnify/ENA primary metagenome ERZ1370068 (study PRJEB38410, sample SAMEA6850437) | metagenome | study: Metagenomic assessment of the ecological functions of the soil: analysis of the soil microbiota associated with the...
ACTGCTCGCGGCGTGGCGGATGCCGCCGACTCACGCGGTGAGACTTCAGTGCATCTGAGCAATCTCCAAGATCAACTTGGGTAGCTGGCAGCTCGGAAGTTCACTCGCAGGCCGTACAGCGAGCTGGTCGCGGTCATGTAGAGATGATTGCGCTGGCGGCCTCCAAACGTCAGATTCGCAGTGATCTCAGGCAGCCGCAGCTTGCCGATCAAGGAGCCGTCCGGGTCATAGCAGTGCAGCCCGTCATGAGCAGCTCCCCAAAGCCGGCCAAGATGATCAAAGCGGATCCCGTCGTAACCCTGCTCGTCGGCACAGAAAAGTTCGCCACCGCTCAGCGTTCCATGATCAACATCGAATACTCTGATGTGGTTGAGCTCGCTGTCGACGATGAACAAGCGACGTTCGTCCGGTGAGAAGGCTAGAGCCGTTGGGCTGGGCGAAATCCGTCGACGACGGCAGTCAGGGTCTCCGTGATCCGGATCGAGGCGATAGACGTTGCGCGAGCCGATCTCCGGTGAGGCCTCATGGCCCTCGTAATCGCTGCGGATGCCATAGCTCGGGTCGGTGAACCAGATCGATCCGTCGGAGTGCTCAACCACATCGTTGGGACTATTGAGCCGGCGATCCTTCGTACGAGGCTGCCAGCACCCTGATGGAGCCGTCGTGCTCCGTCCTGGTCACTCGCCGCCCGCCGTGCTCGCAGGCCACAAATCTGCCCTGCCTGTCGACCGTGCGGCCGTTCGTGAAGCCAGCTGGCGTAAGGAACACATCGGTACGCTCGCTCACCTCGTCGTAACGCAGCACCCGGTCGTTGGGGATGTCGCTGAACAGCACGAAGCGTCCTGCTGGGTGGTAGGCGGGTCCTTCGAGCCATCGACCGCCGGAAAGAGCCTCGCGACCGACCGATCCCCGCCGGTACCGGCAAAGCGCCGATCAAGTACCTCGAACTCTGCCGGGATGTACTCGACCACAGATCCTCCCTAGGCTTGCGACCCGAGTTTCCGCGGCGACTCTATCGGCTGTTCACCGGCCCGGCATCGTTGACAGCCTCGCGTCGCTATCATCGGGCTCGACAATCCCACGTGCTGATCGACACCTGGGGCGGTAGCTCAGCCGGTTAGAGCAGAGGACTCATAATCCTTGGGTCGCGGGTTCGAGTCCCGCCCGCCCTACAAAGGCCCTTTGCGAGGGCCGTTGTCTCCTCAACAGCATCCGAAATCCCGCACAGCGCTTCAACTGAGTCCTGCTCGCGTGGACCTCCGGCCTGCGAGGCCAGCCGTTGCATTACGGCGACCTGTCGCGCGACTGGATGACGAGCACCAGCACCGGTGTGTTGAGCTCAGGTGAGTCGCTGGTTCGGTTTGTCGGTCTCCCGACGCGTGCTAGCACCCACTGGGTAATCTGAACAGGGCGAGTGGCGCAAAATGAACGCTGAATTGGCGGAGGTCTGCGATGGAGATAACTGGGATCATCACCGCGCTGGTCATCGGGTTGATCATCGGTGTCCTGGGCCGGATTGTGGCGCCGGGCAGGCAAAATATTCCGCTGTGGCTCACGCTCCTGGTAGGGGTCGTCGCGGCCCTGGTAGGCACGCTCATCGCCTCCGCACTCGGGGTTGCCGCTACACGCGGCATTGACTGGATCGAGTTGATTATTCAGGTTGCGCTGGCCGCGGTTGGCGTCTCTATAGTGGCGGGGATGTACCACAGGCGCAGTAAGGCTGTGTGATTTCCGGCGGCGGGTCCGTCGTTAGCTCGACATTAGGCCGCTTCAACTGTCCAGGGCTGACAGTTGGCCCTTCTTACGTGATCTTGGTCAGCGGCTCACTTTGACCTTCTCCCGAGTCGGCATGTCACCACCAGCCCAGTTTGCTGGTCCAGCGCAGCAAGACCAACGAAATGGCCAGCATGATCAAACACAAGATGATCAGCGGTATCCATCTGCGTGGAATCGTTGACGATGACGTTCATGCCAAGCACCGACGACAGCGACGTGATCGGCGAGCGTGATAGCCGCGATCACGGCGAGCCGCTCGGCGGCAATGGTCATCTTGGTGTCGGTACGCGCACGATAGAACTCGGTGACACCCTGCTGAAACCGCGTCTGGGACTCGCTGATGCGGGCGACCGTCTCGTACTGGTCGAGCACATCCTTCATCCGCTCCAGCCCCTCGGGCGATGCAAACGTGGTCAGCTTGATCGCCCGCCGATAGATCTCGCCGTCCCTGCTCGGCCATGGTCTTGATCGTCAACAGCTCGTGCCGGGCCGCGAACAACTCGCTGAGGAATTTCTGCGGATCCTCATTCACGTCAGCCATGACCCGCTGCTCCATCAAGCCGACCTCACGCGCGATCTCGGCCACCATCTCGAGCTTCCCGGCGTGCGATCGAGGAAACGATCGCGTAGCATCAGCGTCGAACGGCGAGCTGGGATGCAACCGCCCGCTCTCCATCCGGGCTGCGATCGCCTCGGTCTCGCGCAGCGCCGCCTCCAACGAGACCTTGGGGCTGATAGGGCCATGCACGGTGACCAGGAAGTCCTCGGCGATGAACTGGTCCAACTCGAGATAGTGCACGTGGCCGGCCGCGCCGATCTCAGGTGCGTGCACGACGATGAACGCGTGGCGCGGATACACATGGACTCGAGGAACGTGGCTACGGCTCTTGCTTTCGGCAATTGCCAAGAGATGAAAGTGAAACTCATTCGACAGGATCGCCTCGGCTTCCTCGCTCCACTCCGGAATGTCGAGCCAAGCGAACCCGTCGGAGCGCTTCCGCAGAGCCGATAGCTCAGCAAGGTCGCGCACGCTCATTCCGTTGGAGTCGATCCAGCGCAGCTTCATGCGAGTCTCCCTTCCACGTTGTCTCTACAGTGCCGCACGTGGCATCGCGACGGCTCCGTTGCCGCTGCCAAGTCGCACAGCGTTCGGGCCCGAATCTCATAATCCTTGGGTCGCGGTTCGAGTCCGCACCTAGGTGGAGTAGTGAAGACCTGGTCGCTTGAAGTCGTCATGGAGGGTGAGTTCCATGGCGACATCCTTTCGGATCCGCGACGCCAAATCCGACGTCAAACTGCGACGCCCGACCCTTCAACACTTTCCTATCGGGAACCCCCTTGAGACCGCTCACGGAGTCGAAGAGTTGGTCTTCTCGTCTTTGTTGCGAGACTGAACGCTGATGTATGTCCGACCGATGTCGATGGGTTTGTCCGACTTGTTCACAACCGTCACTGTGAACTTCACGTAGCGCTTTGACTTTCCACAACTGCCCACTTGCTCGGCTCGAACTCCTTTGGCTTTCCCACGGTCACAATTACCCCGTCGTCCCATGCGTAGGACTTGCCAAACGCGAGCGTCTCCCGTCTGGGCGTCACTCCGCCAATCGGCGGCCTCCCTGCGGCCGTCGATGGGCCCCCCACCACTGGACGGCTCGACTCCGCCAGTCGACATGAGTCGACGGCTGGGGGGCGGCGCTAGGTGGAGGGTTGTCGTCGGCGCTTCCAGCGGTGCGTGGTCAGGCAAGCGGAGAACAGCGAGGCGATGAGTGCGGTCAGCGAGGCCAGGACGAAGCGCCTCACGCGGCGCGATACTACGACACAACCTGTCCTCGTAGGCCTAGACAAACCGAGCCGACGCCGCGCAAGACTCAGTGTCTGGCTCCGGCCTCAGTGCCAGCCAAGCTCCGGCGCGAGATGGCGCACCACGCTCTCGATGACGTGGGCGTTGTAGTCAACGCCGAGCTGGTTCGGAACCGTGAGAAGTAACGTGTCGGCGGCCGCGATTGCCTCGTCCTCGGCAAGTTCCTTGACGAGTTGATCCGGCTCCCCGGCGTACGTCTTGCCGAATCGAGCCACGCCGCCGTCCAGGTAGCCGACCTGGTCCTGGCTACCGCTCGCGTCACCGAAGTACGCACGGTCCAGATCGGTCACGACCGGGAAGATGCTGCGGCTGACCGAGACCCGCGGCTCACGTTGATGGCCGGCGGCCTTCCATGCGTCATGGAACCGCTGGATCTGCTCTGCCTGAGCTGGTGAAATGGAACCCCAGTGTCCTCGGTGAGCAGCGTCGAGCTCATCAGGTTCAAGCCCTGCTCCGCGGTCCACTCGGCGGTCTTTCGCGGTTCCGGCCCCCACCAGATGCGGTCGCGAAGCCCCGCCGAATGCGGTTCCACCCGCAGCAGGCCGGGCGGGTTCGGGAACATCGGCCGCGGGTTCGGCTGCGCGAAGCCCTCTCCCTTGATCACTTCGAGGAAGACCGCGGCGTGCTCACGGGCCATGGTCGCGTGGTCGGATGCCCTCGGCAGGCGCGTACCCGAAATAGCGGAAGCCGTCGATCACTTGCTCCGGTGACCCCCGGCTGATGCCCAGCTGCAGCCGCCCACCGGAGATCAGGTCGGCCGCACCGGCGTCCTCGGCCATATAGAGCGGGTTCTCATAGCGCATGTCGATCACGCCGGTCCCGATCTCGATCCGGCTTGTCCTCGCCCCGATGGCGGCGAGGAGCGGGAAGGGAGAGGACAACTGGCGCGCGAAGTGGTGCACCCGGAAGTACGCGCCGTCGGCCCCGACCTCCTCGGCCGCGATCGCAAGATCAATGGACTGGAGCAGTGCATCGGAGGCCGAGCGTGTCTGTGACTGCGGCGACGGCGTCCAGTGGCCAAACGACAGGAACCCGATCTTCTTCATGCCTAATGCAATAACAACAAAGGACTGCATGATTCGGTGGGGTCAAAAATCTGCCCCTACTCGAAGATCGGGTGAAGCTGTGATCATCATCGTGACGACCTCCTCACTGCACGCCTCGCGATCGCGGCTGTGGGACGAGTACCGCATATGCCAGCCGAGCGCGGAGCGGCGACAGCCTTACCGCGCTCAACGCTGCGTGTCTACCGCCGGCCTGCCGGCACGCGTCGCCGTTGTGCGTGTTCTCAGGTCTGCGCACTGGGCGGGCTGGGAGCAGCTCGGGCGACGGCGGCAATCGGGATGATCACCAGGGCGAGTAAGCCGCCGGCGAGCGCCAGAGTGGCGTAACTCGTTGCTGCGAAAATCAGCCCGGAGCTAAGCCCGGCGGCCGCACCCGCCAATGCGATGCCAAGATCGACTACGCCCTGGGTGCGTGCGCGCGTAGCCAACGGCACGGCGTCGGTGACCAGCGTGGTGCCGCTGACCAGGCCAAGGTTCCATCCCAGCCCGAGCAGCACGAGGGCCAACACAAGCATGGCCACCGAATCGACAGGTGCCCATGCGGCGAACAGCCCAGCAGCCAATAAGGTGACGCCTGCAGCAACGGAGATCGAAAGATAGCCGAAGCGGTCGACCAGCCAACCAGACAAGGGTGACGGCAAGAACATTCCGGCGACGTGTGCGCCGATGACGATTCCGGTGATACCGATGCCGTGTCCATGGTGCTCGATGTGAATTGGTGTCATGGTCATGATCGCGACCATGATCAATTGCGTAATGATCATGATCCCAGCACCGCTCGCCAAGGCCCACGACCATCTCCTGCCAGCGGCAGCAGGCGGAGTTTCAGTGGTGACGTCTCTTTCCTTGATATCTCGGCCGCTGCAAGGCTTCGTGCCAGCAGCAGCGGGTCGGGCTCGCAGCAGGAGCCACAGCACAAGCGCGCACCCGAGACGTACGCGACCGTGGCAAGCATGAACGGACCCGCCAAGGCTGGGAAGCCGACGTTGTGGGCCGCAGCGCCCGTAGCCGTGACCAAGTTGGGACCAAGAATCGCACCGACGGCCGTTGCCGACGAGCACGATGCTCACGGCTCGCCCTCGCCGGGACGGCGCGGCAAGATCTGCTCCCGCATAGCGGGCCTGCAGATTGGTGGCAGCGCCTGCGCCATAGACGAGCAGCGATGCAAAGAGCAACACGACGCTGCCGAGGCTGGCCGCGACAACCACTCCTAAACTGCCCACAGCGCCGGCGAGATAGCCGGCGCTCAGACCCACGCGCGACGGCCGTAACGCTGACTGACTCGCCCTAGCCCAACGGCCGCAGCGGCCAGAACCGATGGTGAAGAACACGGTGGGCAGTCCGGACAAGCTGCTGGAACCCAACATCTGCTCGGCGAGCAATGCGCCAACGGTGATGCCGGCGGCGAGGCCAGCGCCGCTCAAGATCTGTGCCAGCAACAGAACCGCGAGCGTCCGCCGCTGTTCAGGCGGCTCATCGACAGCTGGTGAAGCTAGTGGAGGCCGCAGGTGAGCCGCTCATTGTCTTCTCCAGTATGGGCGTTCATGCGCCCTGAGCCGGTCGACGCGCAGTCCTCTCAGTCCACATCGAGCCGTTCAGCGAGTTCGTTCAGCCACGCCGCGAGTCCGCCTCGGCCCGTCAACGATCACGTCGGATAGCTCGGCGAGGGCGTCTTCCTCAGTTGAGGCGGAACACACGAGCAAGCCCGACCACCCCGGTCGCCGCCAGCTCGCGAACAGCTCGGAAGGCCGGCAGGTCGCCAAGATCATCTCCGGCGAAGATCACCTGGCGTGCACCGGTTTCAGCAACGACGGCACGCAACGTTGCGCCCTTGTCCACCCCCGACGCACGGATCTCCCACACATTCTTGCCGGGTTCCACTGCCAGCCCGTGACGAGCGGCAAGATCACGAAGGGGATCCGCAAGTTTGGCATGCGCCGCCTTCGGATCAGGTAGCGAGCGGGCATGTACCGCAATCGCCCGACCCTTGTCCTCGACCCTGGCCGCAGCGAGGTCAAGTGAGTGCAAGAGCTCCGGCAGCTCCTCTGCGACTGCTTTGATCTGGGGCGGATCCGGCGGCAGCAGGTATTCATTGTCGGCCGCGTTCCAGCGCTCTACGCCGTATTGGCCCAAAACGATCAACGAGTGCAAGCCGGCCACCTCCTGAAAGCGGCCCAGACGAACTGCCGTACGTACCGGTCGACCGGTGATCACCGCGACGGCACCGACACGTTCGCCGAGCCGACCCAGAGCCGCCACCGCGTCCGGATCCGCGTACGCCTGCTCCGGGTCGTCGACAATCGGTGCCAGGGTGCCGTCGAAATCGGTCGCGATGAGCGTTGACGACGGCGAGCTCACAATCGCTTCCAGCACCTCAGCCGCTGTGGCCGATCAGCGGTTCGGGAAGGCTCATAAGGCGAGCCTGGCAGACATCGTGCCGCGTTAGCCACATCCCCATGCGGGTACAAGCAAGCCCTGCCGTGGCACCTCGTGTTGTCTTGTCGCGCCAGGTGGTCGCTGGCCCGCAACCGCACGGGTGCAGTTAAGGTCTAGGACAACGCCGTAGGGAGGTCACGACGTTCGTGAGTCAGAACCGCAAGAAGTGGAAGCTCGAGCCGGCCTCCTTCGTCGTCGTGGCGAACAGACTTCCGGTCGACCGAATCGAACTTCCCGACGGCACCGCAGACTGGCGGCCGTCTCCGGGCGGACTGGTCACCGCGTTCGATCCGATCATGCACAAGCGCCGCGGCGCATGGGTCGGGTGGCATGGCGCAGCAGACGAGGAGCTGGAGCCGTTCGAAGACAACGAGCTGGAGCTGGTTCCAGTTGAGCTCTCATCAGACGAGGTCGCGGAGTACTACGAGGGTTTCTCCAACGCGACGCTGTGGCCGCTCTATCACGATGCCATCGCTACGCCGCAGTTCCGCCGCGAATGGTGGGATACCTACGTCACGGTCAATCAGCGGTTCGCTCGACCGTACGGCACAAGGTGGCGGCTGAGAACGCTTTGGTATGGATTCAGGACTACCAGCTGCAGCTGGTTCCGCAAATGCTGCGCCGTCTACGACCCGACCTGAGGATCGGTTTCTTCCTCCATATCCCCTTTCCTCCTGCCGAGCTCTTCGTCCAACTTCCGTGGCGGCAGCAGATCCTTGAAGGACTTCTGGGTGCGGATCTGGTCGGCTTTCAGCTGCCAGGCGGCGCCCAGAACTTTGTCCGGCTCGTTCGTCAACGGCTTGGTCTGGAGACCATGCGAGATCGCATCCGGATGCCTGACGGCCGCGAGGTGCTGGCGCGGGCGTATCCCATCGCGATCGACGCTCGGAGCTTCAACAAGCTGGCAGCCTCCGAGGATGCCACCGAGCGTGCAGCTCAGGTCCGTCAGGATCTCGGTGACCCCGTGTGATGTTCCTCGGCGTAGACCGCCTGGACTACACAAAGGGGATATTGGAGCGGATCCAAGCCTTCGGCGAACTGGTCGCCGAGGGAAGGATCGACCCCGACGAGGCAGTGATGCTCCAGCTGGCCATTCCCTCTCGTGAGCGGGTCGATCTCTACCGGCAGCTCAGGGACGACATCGACCGGCTGGTCGGCCGCATCAACGGCGACAGTTCGCGCATTGGCCGGCCGCCCATCACTTACCTGCACAACTCATACCCGCGGATCGAGATGGCCGCGATCTACCGCGCGGCAGACGTCATGGTGGTCACGCCGCTGCGGGACGGCATGAACCTGGTGGCCAAGGAATACGTCGCGTGCCGCCAGCGAGACGACGGCGCACTCGTGCTCAGCGAGTTCACCGGCGCGGCGCGTGAGCTGCGGCAGGCGTATCTGGTCAATCCTCACGACATCGATGGCCTCAAGGATCGACTGGTGCAGGCCATGAATGACGCACCACAGAACAAGGCTCGACGGATGAAGATGATGCGCCGCCAAGTTGTCGAGAATGACATCTACAAGTGGGCGAACGCGTTCCTTGACGATCTTGAGAGCTCACCGACGATCGCCGCGAGCGAAGCGGCAGGGTAAGGCTCCGATCAGCGCTCCCCCGGTTGGACTCGAACCAACAACCCTTCGGTTAACAGCCGAATGCTCTGCCAATTGAGCTACAGGGGACTGACAGCCACGCGGCTACGTACCTTAGCAGCCAGGTCAGCCTACGTCGTATTCCGCTCTCACCTGCTCCATTGCTTGATCAACAGCGTCCCGTACGCCGGTGGTCTGCCAACTCAGCCCGCGAGTCAGCGTTCCGTGCCAGGCCACGGCACCGCTACCGCCGAGATCACGACGTGCCGCGATGATCACCCCCGCTCACCAGCCAGCGGGACGAACCTCTCGACGGCAATGGTTGCCTGAATGCGTTCCCGAAATAACTCTGGAAAGCGACCGGGATCGGTCAACTCCAATGAGCCGCGCGCGGGACACCTCGCCGGGCACCGCATACTGCACCCACGTCAGCTTCTGCAGCTCGGCGTTCCAGCCGCCGCGTTCAATCTCATGCCAGCCGACATGCTCCCAGCCTTGTTCATCGCCGTACGACAAGGTGGCCGGGCTGGCGATGCAGAACCCGGCCGATGTCCGAGCCCAGGCCAGGATTCGCATCGGTTGGGCGGGTTGGGCAGCGAGCGATGACTTCCAGGACTTGTGGACGGCCTCGGGCAATCCACGGCTATCGGGACCACCAGGCTGAGCCGCGTCCCTTCCCGTTTCCCACTCGGCCCATTGTGCTCGAAGGTGTTAGAGCTGAGCGGATGCCTGCTGTGGACAGAACCCGCGCAGCGTCTCCAGAGCCCGCGACTCAATGCGGCGAACCCGAGTCACCGAGATCTGAAGTATCCGAGCCGTGTGCACGTACGACCGGGGCTCGCCATCGGCAAAGCCAAGGCGCAGTTCCAGAACGCGTCGATCCAGGTCGTCCAGGCGGAGCAGCAATTCCCGCACCGGCAGCGGCTCGATGAGAATCTCATCCAGCTCATCACGGGCATGTAGGCGGTCCAGCGTGGCACCGTCGACAAGCTCGAGCGACCGAGGGCGCTGGTGGGTGAGCAGGCTGGCCGTCCAATCTTCGCTGCGGCCCAGGGCGTCAGCCATCTCTCGCACGCTGGGGGGACGGCCCAGGCTCTGGGTGAGCTCAGCCTCCAGTCCGTGCGCCGCCCGCAGCTGCTCGGCCCGGCTGGTCGGCAGGTTCATCGCCCCAGAAGTTTGGCGGTCGCCGCGCCTACAAAGGCGCGTATCCAATACAGCGCATAGGTCGAGAACCGGTAGCCTCGCGCATGATCAAACCGCTCCACCGCGGTGATCAAGCCGACGCACCCTTCTTGGAACAGTTCTGCGTCCGGAAGCTGGGAGCGCGCCGCGTACTGACGACTGACCATCCCGACAAGCCCAAGATTGGCTCGGATGAATCGCTGCCGGGCGCGCTCTCCGCGGTCTTCGAGGATTCTCAGTTCCTGATCGGTCGCATCGGCGAAGCCAGCGCCCGAGGCTCGAGCGTCTCGTGCCAGCAGCCCAGCCTCGATCGCGCGCTGTAGCGCGACGACGTCGTTGCGCGACAGGAGGGGCGGTTTCATCGTCGTGGGGGTCAGTCATGCCGACACTGTCCGGCAACCAGTGCCGCTCCGCAACACACTGGTTGCGGCAAATCTGTGGATAACCTCGAACGCGCCATTGCGAATCCGCCGGTATCGCAATTTCAGCGGTCTGCGGTTGGATCGACACCACGCGTTTCGGTATGAGGTGTGCCCAATGGGACACAGACCGTGCGCGATCGATGTGTAAACACACTGTCAATCGCGCACGATCTTGATGGTGATAGGGCTTTCATGTTGCTGTCGCAACACAGGATGCGCCGGAAGTCCCAGGTGAGGGTCAGTCGTCCGCGCCGATGCTGCGGGTGTGCAGCGCCTTGCGCCGCGCTTCCAGCACCACAAGCTGAGAGAACATCTGGTTGTACTTGTGCTGTTCCTCGACGGGGTTCGTACGCTGCAGCTTGGACTTCAGGGCCGCTATCGTACGCATCACGGTGAGCAGTTGGAGCGCGGCCGAGGTGGCGACCACGTAGCGTGTGGTCACCTCTCCATGCACCGGTAGTGGCTCGACGGCCAACGATGCCACCAGTGAGCGAATCTCATCCGCCTCGCAGGCCTCAGATACCCGATGGACCCACTTGGTGTCTGCAGTGACTCGCGCCCCACCGAGCTCTACCGCTGCCTTTTCTAGGGCGGTGAAGACGGCCGCGTACGCGGGATGGGTGAAATCGGCCGTTGTCAGCCCGTCCCACGCATCTGGGAACAGATGCGGATTCTGGATCAGCAGCTTTGCTGTCTGCCGCTCCGTGGTGAGCAGTCGATCATTCGGGCTGGGCAGTAGCGGAAGTGCCGGGGTGTCTTCCGGCTCTGCTGAAGAATGTGGATCAGCGGTCGTCGGCCCGTTCAATGCCGGCCGACGGCGTGACTTTGCGGCGGCACGCATCACCTCGGCGCGTACCTCATCGATCTCCATACCGAGCAAACCGGCCAGCTCACGGGCATAGCCCGACACCAAGGCAGTGTCCCTGATGCTCGCTACGAGCGGAGCCGCTGCTCGGGTGCAGCAACCCGGCCGTCAGCACGATCAAGATCATGTTGCTTGAGCAGGTTGTTCATCACAAAGCGGTACAGCGGCACGCGCCGCGCAACGAGCTCTCGAACCGCCGCCTCTCCGCGTTGAAGTCTCAGGTCGCATGGGTCGAGACCAGTCGGCTCGATCGCCACATACGTTTGGGTGACGAAGTTCTGATCACCGGCGAACACCTTCAGTGCAGCGGCCTGGCCGGCCTCATCGCCATCGAAGGTGAAGATCACTTCTCCGTGGAACGCATCATGATTGCCCATCAACCGCTGCAGCAGCCGAGCATGATCATCACCGAATGCTGTCCCGCACGATGCGACCGCGGTGTCGACTCCGGACAGGTGAGCTGCCATGACGTCGGTATAGCCCTCCACCACGACCGCTTGGCTCTTCTTGCTGATCGCGGTGCGAGCAAGTTCCAGCCCGTAAAGCACATGAGACTTCTTGTACAAAAGGGTTTCCGGAGTGTTGATGTACTTGGCCGGCATACGGTCGTCATCGGAGAGCCGGCGAGCTCCGAAGCCCAAGACCTGCCGCCCCGAGTCTCGGATCGGCCACAGCGCACGCCCCTGGAAGAAATCCCAGCCGGACTCGCGAGCTAGGCCGGCCGACACGAGCTCTACGTCGCTGAATCCGCGGCCACGGAGATGCCGCATCAACGCGCGGCCGTCTCGCGGCGCGAAACCAACCTGAAATCGCTCCGCTGCCTCGCGGTCGAAGCCTCGCTCGGCCAAGAATTGCCGAGCGATGACAGCCTCCGGACCGCTGAGCTGCTCTGCGTAGAACTCAGCAGCGAGTCGGAGAGCTTCGGCCAGCCGGATACGCGCGCCCGGCGGCATCCGCGGGCCGGAGTCGTCGGTATAGCGCAGCTGAATGCCGACTCGATCGGCCAGCCGCTCTACCGCCTCGACGAAGCTCAAGTTGTCGATCTTGCGCATGAAGTCGATGACGTCTCCGCCCTCCGCGCAGGCACCAAAGCAGTACCAGTACCCGCGCGCAGGGGTGACCTGAAAACTCGGGCGTCTTCTCATCATGAAAAGGGCACAAGCCCTTCATCGTCCCGCCCGCGTTGCGGAGGGTGACGTAGGAGCCGACTATTTCCTCGATCCGTGCCCTATCGCGTACGGCGGCGATGTCTTCCTCATTGATCCGCCCGCCCACGGACGGGAGTCTATGTTCCAGCCCAGACGTTGAGATGCCCTCACTCCAAAAGGCAGTCGCTTAGATTGAAGGTCATGGAGGCGGAGGTTCGCGACGTGCCGCTGGCTCATCTTTGATGGAGACTGCGCCTTCTGCACCTCCAGCGCACAGTGGCTGGCCCTTCGTCTGCGCCGATCAAGAGGCCCGAACGCCCGGCTCGTGCCATGGCAGTTCACCGATCTCGCTGCGCTCGGCACAACCGCGGAGCGTGCCCAGCGTGAGGCTCTCTGGGTTGCCACCGACGGTGGAATCCACGGCGGCGCCGCAGCCTTTGCCAAGTGGCTCAAGTTCCGTGGCGGTGCGTACGGAGTCGCGGGTCGTCTGATGGATCTGCCCTTCGTACGCAAGCTAGCCGCCGCTGTCTACCGCCTGATCGCTGAGAACCGGCACCGGATGCCGGGTGGATCTCCGGCGTGCGCGCTCCCTCCGCCTGGCTTTGACCCTGCGCAGCCAGGGACCAAAGCGCTCTAGCGGCGCGAACGCCAGCCAGCAGATCGCCGTCGGCGCGAAATGGATGTAGAGGATCGCCATGGTAAAGACGTGGAATCCCATCCAGAACACCGCTGCGGCGAGCAACGCTCTGCCACGCAGCCACAAAACCACTACCGAGGTCAGCTCGGCAGTGAAGGACAGCCACTGCATGACGTGGAGTAGCTCCGGATAGGGCAGCAGAAACTGACCGAGCCCGTGCGGCCGCCGAACGATCGCCCAGAGCAGGATCGAGCTCTCTGGCCAACTGGTGATGCTCCAGCCACCACTGCGGATCTTGGTGAGCGCGGACAGGAAGTAGGTGGAGATCACCGCGATCTGGATGCGCTTGAGTGCCCACCCGGCCTGCGCAGACCGTTCGACGCCGCGCCACCGCGTCCGCGATCACACCTACCGTCGGCAGCACCCACAGCGCGACGACGAGCGCGAGATGATCGTGGTCGACCTTGCCGTAGCTCATGCCGATCGCGGTCCACCAGGTAAATGCGGCAGCCACCACCCCACCGGCGAGCCGTGGCAGGACATTGGCTGCCGCCAGCAGACAAAAGACCACCAAGATCAAATAGAGCGCTGTGGTCAGGGGCACGCTCGGCGGCGGCAGGTGAAACAGACGCTCGATCAGCAGCGGCTGATACAGCTCGGATTTCTGCTCAGCGGGATCGGATCGCGTACGAAGAGATGGATGTCGATGATCACGAAGAGGTAGAGCACCGTACGCAGGATGGCCACCCGCGACTCCGGAACAACCGGCATGAACCAGGTCGCCACTGAACGCAACCGACTCATGAGGGCGGGCTCCCAGGTGGCTAGCTCGGCGACCCGGGTCGGGCCAATGCGACCATCCACGAGCCGAGTCTGATCTTGGACGAGCCAGACCCGCAGCAGCGCCGGCTCATTCTGGTGCCGGGAGGTCCAACCATCGGCCACAGATCGCAGCAACGACGGGTCGGCCGTGATCTCGTGGGATGCGGGCTTCGATCTCGGCGCGGCTGATCCCGGCTGTTTCTACCCGCAGCGGCAGGTCAATGCGGCGTCCATCGGCCAGCAAACCCTCAACACGGGTGATCAGAATGGTCGAGTCGCTGGCAGGCGAGAATGCGTACTGCGACAGCGGCCCGACGGGCCACGTCGTCGCTCATCCGCAATGAACCGTTCAGCAGTAGCGCAATGCCCGCCACAGCTCACCGCGATCCGCCAAGCGAGCGAGGCAGGACTGATTGCGCGTACGCGCTCCCCACCGGGCGATTACAGCACAATCCAGACCCTCGTACGGCGGTTTGGCTGAGCCCGATTTCTTGCAGAGCTAGCCAGAAATCAGGTGTCGCGATCGATGCCGCGCGGCAGCCGCTCCGGCGGCCACTTGAGGTGGCGTATCGCCATGTCGAACGCGTATCTATCGGTCATACCAGCCACATATGTCACGGCTGCCCTGACAGCGGCATCGGATTGAGGCTGCAGGTCGGTTCCGTCAGGCATCGAATCCGGGTGCGCGCTGTAGTACTCGACCAGCGCACGCAGCACCTCGATGACCGCACGAGACTGAGCCAGCGAAGCGGGCCGCACGTAGATGTGCTCATAGTTGAACGCCCGCAGCGCTGCAAGAGCTCCAGCCTCATCGGGTGGCATTCCCACTTCACCGTGCTCCTCGGCGGCGCGTACGACCGCCCGGACGAAAGTGTTCAACTGCTCGCGCCGGGTTCGTCCGCACACCTCGACAATCTCGTCGGGAAGATCATCAACGGCGACGATCCCAGCATGGATGGCGTCCTCGAGGTCGTGGGCGCAGTACGCGATCCGGTCGGCCCAGCTGACGATGTGGCCCTCCACGGTGAGCGGTGGTGGCCGCGACCAGGAGTGGTTGCGTGATCCCGTCCAGCGTCTCAGCGCAGAGGTTGAGACTCTGCAGCACGACATCAGCACCCCAGGGGCCGTGATCGTATCCCTCGGGAATGAAGACATCGAAGGCGTCCTCGCTGGCGTGCCCACCAGGGCCGTGACCACAGTCGTGCCCGAGAGCGATTGCCTCCGCCAGGGTCGCATTGACCCCGACTTCGCGAGCGATCGACGTCGCCACTTGAGCCACCTCGATGGCATGGGTCAGCCGGGTGCGCTGGTGATCGCTGGGAAACACGACGACCTGGGTTTTGCCGGCCAGGCGGCGGAATGCGGTGGAGTGCACGATCCGATCGCGATCGCGTTCGAAGCAGGTGCGCTCATCATCGGGTTCCTCCGCGATGGCCCGATGTCCGGCACCCTGGGCGAAGGCAGCGCCTGTCCGGAGTGTTGCTCGTTCGCGCTGCTCCCGAAGTTCACGGCGCACAATGGGACCCGCGCCGAGCCGGGCCTCCGAACCCGAGTGAGCACGTACCACTTTCCCGTCGAGATGCCCGGCCATTGTGTCTGCCCAGGCCTTGGCGCGCGGAGTGACTTCGTCAGCCACCGGAGATGCCCAGCTCCGCAGCTTCCAGGTCGAGATCGCGACCGGACATGTCGTTCAACCAGCCGTACGGGAGCGCCACCTTCGCGCGCGGCGCGCCCTGTCGGCCACGCGGTGACCCCAGCTCGGAGGCGGGGAAGCTGACGTCGGGATCGAGCTGGGACAGCAGGCTGTCGAGTTCGCTCAGCGATGAGACCATCCCCAAGCGGTGCCGCAACTCGCCCCCGACTGGGAAACCCTTGAAATACCAGGCCATGTGCTTGCGGAGATCGCTCAAGCCGTGCAGCTCATCCGACCGGGCCACGAGGAGCTCGGCATGCCTGCGCAGCACCGCTCATCACCTCGCCGAGGCTCGGGAGGGTCTGGGTCGTACGGCCGGCGAAAGCGTCGGCCAGGTCTCGGAACAACCAGGGCCGGCCGAGGCAGCCGCGACCGATCACCACGCCGTCGACTCCGGTCTCGCTGACCATTCTGAGCGCATCCGCCGCCTCCCAGATGTCGCCGTTGCCCAGCACTGGGATCGACACGTGCGCCTTCAGGGCACCGATGGCGTCCCAGTCAGCGTTGCCCGCGTACGCCTGCTGTGCGGTTCGGCCGTGCAAGGAGATCGCCGCGCAACCGGACTCCTCGGCGATCCGGCCGGCATCGAGAAAAGTCTGATGATCATGGTCGATGCCGATCCGGGTCTTGATCGTCACTGGTATGCCGTACGGTGCGGCAGCGCTGACGGTTGCCGTCAAGATCATCGCTAGCCGGTCGCGCTTGTACGGCAGTGCCGCGCCGCCACCCTTGCGAGTGACCTTGGGAACCGGGCAGCCGAAGTTCAGATCGACATGATGGACGCCGTACTCGTTGCACAAGATTTCTGTTGCCTGCGCCATGATCGCGGGGTCGACGCCGTACAGCTGGACCGACCGGATCCGCTCCCGCGGATCGAACTGCAGCATGGACAAGGTCTTGCGATCCCGCTCGACGAGCCCGCGCGAGGTGATCATCTCGCAGACGTAGAGGCCAGCGCAGGTGTCCGATTGCTCGCTCCGCTCGCGCGAATCGCGCTGGAACCCGCCTACTTCGTCGTCGCTCGCAGACGAAAAGCGCCTCGCTCTGTGCCCATTGCTCGCTTCGCTCCGCTGAGGCTGGCGCTCCTGCGCCAGCCTGGCTCAGCACGGCGGGCCGCGATTCCACTTGTTCACGACACAACTGTCGGAACGCCGCGTTGGTGATGCCTGCCATTGGCGCCGAGCACCACCGGCGGATCGACCTCGATGGGCCCTACCTTCAACGCCGACTTGCCGGCGCGACAGAGAGTGGTGGTTAGCAACCGAAGAGCCGCTGGGCGAGGTACTCGGTCACCTTGTCCTCCGACACCCGCTCCTGGGTCATCGAGTCGCGCTCTCGGACTGTGACGGCCTGGTCGTCGAGGGTGTCGAAATCGATGGTGATGCAGTATGGCGTACCGATCTCATCTTGACGGCGGTAGCGACGGCCGATGGCCTGGGCATCGTCGAAGTCGACGTTCCAGGACTGCCGGAGCCGGGCCGCCAGATCCCGGGCCTTGGGAGACAAGGCCTCGTTACGCGAGAGCGGCAGCACCGCCACCTTCACTGGCGCCAGCCGCGGATCGAGGCGCAGCACGGTCCGCTTGTCGACTCCACCCTTGGTGTTGGGGCCTCGTCCTCGTCGTACGCGTCCACCAGAAATGCCATCATTGCCCGGTTCGGGCCAGCTGCCGGCTCGACAACATACGGCACGTACCGTTCGCCGGTCGCCGGGTCGAAGTAGGACAGATCGACACCCGAGTGCTTGCTGTGGGTGGACAGGTCGAAGTCTGTCCGGTTGGCGATGCCCTCGAGCTCACCCCATTCGCCAGCAGGAAAACCGAACCGATACTCGATATCGACAGTTCGCTTCGAGTAGTGCGAAAGCTTTTCCTTCGGGTGCTCGAAATGGCGCAGATTCTCAGGCGATATGCCCAGGTCGGTGTACCACCGGGTGCGCTCGTCGATCCAGTACTGATGCCACTCTTCGTCGGTGCCGGGCTTGACGAAGAACTCCATCTCCATCTGCTCGAACTCGCGGGTACGGAAGATGAAGTTGCCGGGGGTGATCTCGTTGCGGAAGGACTTTCCGATCTGCCCGATGCCGAAAGGTGGCTTCTTCCGCGTTACCTGAACGACGTTCGCAAAGTTGACGAAGATGCCCTGCGCGGTCTCCGGGCGCAGGTAGTGCAAACCAGACTCGTCCTCGACCGCACCCAGATAGGTCTTGAGCATCATGTTGAAGTCCCGCGGCTCGGTCCACTGCCCGCGGGTGCCGCAGTGCGGACAGGCGATCTCCTCGAAACCTGTCGGCTTGCGGCCCTTCCGAGCCTCGAAGTCCTCTTCGAGGTGGTCGGCCCGGAAGCGTCGATGGCATGACAGAACACTCGGTCAGCGGGTCGTTGAACGCGCTGACGTGCCCAGAGGCCACCCACACCCGGCGGGGCAAGATCACCGAGAATCCAGGCCGACGATGTCCCTCGCGCTCGGTGACCACCGACCGCCACCACTGTTTCTTGACGTTCTCCTTGAGCTCGACGCCAAGCGGTCCGTAGTCCCACGCCGAGCGGGTCCCGCCGTAGATCTCTCCCGCGGGGAAGACGAAGCCACGGCGTTTGCACAGACTGATGACACTGTCGAGTCGGCTGGTCGGGGTCACGAAGAGTTTCTCCAGACGTTGAGCGGCGCCATCCCCGGCTGGGATGGAGTCCAGCGCACTAGGTTATCGCCCTCAGCGTAGAAGTCTTTTGCCGCAAAGACGTACGTCCTCGATTCGCCGACTCCCGCACGGCTCCAGCAAGCCACCGAACCACCCGCGGCCGGTGACGAAACATACGTGCACATAGGTTTCCCGCGGTCTGCACAGGTTGCAACCCATGCGGACCGTCAGCAACCTAGATGACGTCGGTTTCCGACCAGGTTAACGCGATGAGCGCCCGGCCGACTCCTCGGTCGAGGCTCGCCGGCAAAGCCGGATCGTCGACGGCCGGCAACGTGTGCCGGGATCAGCTGCGAGCCTGAGGGACATCCACGAACTGTCATGCCAGCGAAACCTGTTTGAAATGCGTTCCTCCTAGCGTCGAGAAATCGCCGCCCGGGCAACGAGGAGGCTGACCTTGATCGAGCATGTGGATCCGTTCATTGGCAGCTCGGTAACAGATCTCCCTGTCCCACAGGGTCTGGCCGAGACCTGGTGGTGGCCCAAGCCGCAAGTCGGCAATACCCATCCGGGCGCGACGTACCCATTCGGCATGGTCTCGGCGTGCGCGTACTCCGGCGCCTATCCGACCGGTTACGGGCTTTACCAGCTCAGCACCGAGGGCGTGCCATCCGCAGCTCTACGACACCCAGATCGCCTCGGATTCACCCATTTCCAGCAGTCCGGCACCGGCGCGATCCGCAAGTACTACAACTACTTCCGCGTCACACCGATGGAGGAGCCGCTGGACAACCTGGGCAACGCCTGGGAGCTGATCGACGAACAGGCGGAACCGGGCTATTACGCCACCACGCTGAGTTCGGGCATCCACTGCGAGCTCACCGTCGGCCCCAAGAGTGCCGTTCATCGCTACACCTTCCCGGCGCACAAGGACGCGCGGCTGGTGATCGATTTCTCGATGGGCGGCCTGGCGATTCCGTACGGCGCGACGGTTCCGCTGCGCGCGCACATCGAGTCCCTCGGTCCTGGCGTCGCCCAAGCCGAGATCGTGGTCGAGGGCGCGCCGCTGGCCGTGCATCTGGAGTGCGACGCCGGCGACTGGCGGCAGCTGCTGTGGTACGACCGGCGCCTGATGCCCGGCGGCACCCGCCTGGACTTCGACCGGATCCGGCCCACCACGCTGCGTCCGTTCGGGTTGATGTGGCGCGGCCCGACCGAGGCCCGGTCAGGTGCTGGAGCTGCGATTCGGTTTCGCTGCGCGGTGTGGAGCAAGCCAAGCGGAATCTATACGCCGACTGCGGATCGGGCCGGGCCGCGTTCGACAGCCGGAGGGCGAAGACGGCGACGGTCTGGCGGCAGCACCTCAACAAGATCAAGATCGAGACGTCCTCCGGCAGCGCGGCAAACGATCTTCGCGACCGCCCTCTACCACTCGCTGATCAAGCCGTGCTTCGCACCTGAGGAAAGCCCCATGTGGCCGACCGACGGACCCTTCGTGTTCGACATCTGCACGATGTGGGACATCTACCGCACCCAGTTGCCGCTGATCACCGCCCTGTACCCGGCTCGTGCGGTCGAGCTGGCCAACGCCCTGCTGTACATCTGCGAGGAGGAGGGCAATCTTCCGATCGGCTACCGGATGGCCAAGGGCGCGGACAGGTTCACCCGCCAGGCCAGTGCGCTGGCTCACACGTTCCTGGCCGATCTCTGCCAGCTCGGCATGCCAGGCATCGACTGGGACTGGGCGCTGTGCCACATGGATACCGACCTGCGGCGCAGCTACGGCGAGGACTACCTGCTGCGCGGCGTTGCCGAGCCCATCACCCACACGCTCGACCTGGCGTTCGGCTACCAGTGCACTGGCGAAGGTGGCTCGCTACGTCGGCGACAACCAGCTAGCCATCCAGTTCGAACGCCTCGCGGCCCAGTGGGTCAATGCATTCGCTCCCGACGGTCTGCTCCTCGACTCGACCTACTACGAGGGCGGCAGGTGGAACTACTCGTTCCGGCGTGCTGCACGACATGCAAGGCGCGTATCGAGCTCGCTGGGGGCGAGGCCGCATTCATCGAGCTGCTTGACCGGTTCTTCGGCTACGGCGCCGATCCGGTCAAGCAGCTAGGCAGAACATCCGAGCACGGATGATCTTGTCGCCGGCTACGCGCTGAACCGCTTTGAGGGACTCAACAACGAGCCCGACATGGAAGCGCCCTGGGCCTATCACTACGCGGGTCGGCCGGACCGTACGGCAGAAGTGGTGCACGCGGGCGTCAACAACATGTTCGGCCTAGGACGCGGCGGGTTGCCGCGGCAACGACGATTCAGGCGGCTTTGAGCTCGTGGTACGTCTGGGCCTCACTCGGTCTCTTCCCGATCGCGGGCCAGAGCCTCTATCTGATCAATGCCCCGTCGTTCGGCGAATCTCGGATTGCCTTGGCCGACAACGAGCTTGTGATCGATGCCCCAGGTTTCGTCGAGCCAGACGCGGGTGGACCGGCGCAGTATGTGCAGTCAGCGATCTTCAACGGAGAAACGCTCGACCGAACCTGGCTGACCGCACGCGAGCTGCATCGCGGTGGTCACCTACGGCTGAAGCTCGGGTCGCGGCCGTCGGCATGGGGCACCACGACCCGACCGCCATCGGCCTCAGACCTCGATGCCGAAACCTCGCAGCTGCTAGCCTGGGCCGGCCCGAACATGAACGGCGGATCGATACGGATGATCATTCAGGCGCGCAGCCTCGAGGCTGAGCCGAGGGGGATTCGATCATGACAGCTGCCGAAAACGAGACTCCGGGACGCGGACGTGCCAGCGTCGATTGGTCATTGTCGTGCGAGCCGACCCGGTGATCTGCGGCCATTCCGGTGAGGCGCGGAATCTGGCTGAGGTCGCATTGCAACGCGGCTTCACCGACGTACGTATTGTCAGCTGGCCCTTGGACCTGCTGGAGACTTCGGGCCTCCCGCTGAAGCCGCTCGACGGCGTGCTGCCGTACAGCAAGGGCATCGAGGTAGAACGCCCCGAGCCCGTCGGCGACTACAAGGTGCCCGGACGGGCGCTACCTCGCCGGCGATGACCGGACGCCTCGTCGAGCTGTTCACCGATGGCGTGCCGACGGTCTGCATGTCGCTGTACCTCAGCCCGCACACTGCTCGCCGTCGCAGAGGCGCTGCGGGTGGCGCGCTCCACAGGTCTGCCGGTTCCGGTTCTCACCATCGCCGGAGGCGGTCGGCTCAGACGCGTCACCAACGTGGTGCGATCATGTGCCGGCGACGGACGCTTCGGCGCGGCCGCCCAGGTGCTGTCGGCCTACCTCGACAGCGATCTGCCGGTCGCCGTGTCGGAGCTACACCAGAGAGCTGATCATCTCCTCGGCCGAGGAGATCGACGCTCGGCCACGGTACGTCGCTTCGCCGAACGATGTCGTCAGCGCGTTGCGATCTCCTATCCAGCGATCAACACACCGCGGACTACCTCAACATCGATCTGCAGAGCGACCGCCGAGGTGCTCAGCCGGCGCGGCCTGATGCGCGATGGCTACGTGCTGCTACCTGTCCAGGCTCGCCCGCGCCAAAGGCGTCGACGACTTGATCACCGGCTTCACCGCCAGCCGCGGCATGCAAGGAACTGACCCTGGTGATCGCCGGCAATGGGCCCGAGGCACGCGCAACTGCGCGCAGCTGGCGGCTGCGACGCACGGCACGCCTGACCGGATCATCTTCCTCGACGACGTGTCGACGACGATGAGAAGCCTCATTTGATGGCAGGCTGCGCCGCCTTCGTCCTGCCGAGGCAAGCCGCGGCTCCGAGTTCGTCGTGAGACGTTCGGCATCGCGCTGGTGGAGAAGATGCTCGCCGGCGGCGGGCCAGTGATCACCACCAACACCGGAGGAATCGGAGAGGCCGTCGGCGATACGGCGATGATCGTCCCGGTCGGTAGTCCCGCGGCGATCGCCGACGCGCTCGACCTGGCGGTGCACCATGCCGCAGCGAGCGAGCAGACCACGATGGCCGAGCGGGCACGCGCCAGCACGCCCGCCAGTTCGACCGAGCCTGTGTGTTTGATCGACTGCTCGAGCGGCTGACGGAGACGACCGAGCGAGAAGACTGAGCGTCTGCGCTCAGAGCGCCCAGCACCGAATTGACACCAGAGATCTCTTCTGCCAGACAGAGACGTGCTGGCTGCTCTCGCTGGTAAAGGGCTCGCGCTGCAGCCACCCCAGCGCTCGCGTAGCGACATTCCAGCAAGCCGCGCCATCAGGTCGAGTTCTGCCGACCTAGCCGCACGTATCCGGAAGGGCGGCGCAAACACCTCGACCTTCAGCCGTCGGCGATCCAATAATGATGGGAAATCAGACCCTGTGCTGCGATGTCGTACTCATCGAATCCGAGCCTGGAATCAGCTCACTGTGAATGCTCGGATGGTTTCACCGGGTGGCAGCTGCTGAAGATCTGGCACCGCCACCTCGATCCATGAAACAACCACCCGGCTGATCGGTGAGCAGCCGCGTTCTGGAAGCGAGCTATGCCTGCTCCTCCTGCGTTGTCAGATTCATGATCGTGCTGAAGACCAGGTAGGCCATCTGGCGAAAAGCCCATCGACGGTGGCCGTTGGCGAAATCAAACCGACCGTGACGCCGATCTGCTCAGTGCCCGGCTTAGCCTGCAGTCTCCGCGACCATTGGCGCCTCCGATAGATCGATGCCATGCACGCGAACGCCGCGTTGCGCAGGTGCTGGCTGCGCAATCCGGCCTGCGCACCGATGCCGGAGCCCAGAGCGGGGCTCTGTCGAATGAAATGCCAGTAGTCGGCAATGAAAATCGACGACTGGGATCGACGCTGGCGGGCTCGGCGACATGCCGTGCCGCTGACTGGTCGCAGCTCTTCGCAATGCGTTCGCCGAAGTAGTCCTTGGGCGGCGAGCGCACTCTGTCCATTCTGGTGCAACCGCTTTGTGAGCCTGAATAGCCTGTCAGGAAACGGATAGTATTTTACCCCCAACCAGGGTGTGTCCTATGGTCAATGATGACAGAGTGGTATTGCTGATATTGGAATGCAATTGCACGCAATAGAGGCGGACATTGGTGATGCCAAAGAAGAAACAGCGAAGCAGCGGAGCCGTTCACGCCGCATCCGCAAACTGCCATCAGGCCGATACCAGCTACAGCATCGGCCCGTGACCTCGCCGCAATAACGGTCTCAGCACCTTCGAAACCCTCATGACGCTCGCGATGGTTGGCCGCGAACGGCGCCGCCATCGAAGCTGGAACCTGATCGCGCCGCGCGCACGCAACCGCGCAAACTAAACCCGCAACACTCAAACCGTTCGCCAACGCCTGGTTAAAGGATCGGCAGCTAAAGCCGCGGACGGTCGGATTCTACCGCAGCCTCTCGACCAGAAAATCCTGCCTGCTCGGGCGATGTGCCACTCAAAGACATCACGTCGTTGATCGTCAGGACGTGGTACGCGGGCTCTTGGGGCTGAACATTCTCGACCCGCCGCGCACACGCCTATGCGCTGTTGCGCACCATCTTGGGTAGCGCTGTCGTCGAGGACCTGATCCCGGCCAATCTCTGCTACACCGCAGCGCAGGCACCAAAGCGCGTACGCCAAATCAAACCCAGGCGTCGCTGGCAAAGTCGGTTTCGGAGAAGACATCACGGCAGCTGCCTGACCGTTACGCGAACGGATGGTGCTGCTTGCATCCCCGGCGTGGCGCCGCGCTCGGGGGAGCTGATCGAGCCGCGCCGCTCCGACGTTGACCTCAAAAGCGGCAACCGCTGGTGCGGCGCGGCGTTGTTTTTTTCAGGTGAGGCGATTACGGTCGGGACGTTTGAAGCCACTGGCAGGCACCGAGGATGCTGATCCCGCCGCACTTGCTGCCAGCGGTCGGGAACAGCATCTCAGCGACTGACGCCGAGTGGGGCCGCGACGGTGGGCTGCTGTCTCGCCTCCAAAACGGGTGGGCATCTGGCAACGGCAATTTCACTCAACCTGGGACCGTGCCAGAAGGCCGGCGGCGTATGCACTGGCATTCCACGACCTCCGCCATACGGGCGCTGTGTTGCGGCTCAGAGCTGCTTTTACACTCGCCGAATTTAATGAATCGGCTGGGGCATTCCTCACCGCGGATGGTGTCTGCGTATCAGCATGTCGCGGAGGACCGGGACACCGAGATCGCGCGCCGACTATCCGAATTAGCCAAATAACAATTGTCAATTACCTGATATTTGTGTCGCTTATCTGACATTTGCCAACTTCCGACATTTGTCGGTTGCCTGTGCTATCTGACAGCGACATTGTAGCGATGCGCAGAATGTGACCATCGGCGCGCCAATTGACTATAGTTGACCGCAAGTGAGAATATAGGAACTGAGTTCTCACGCCAAAAGGTTCAACTCTTAACGGAGGATCTTCTGGCGTGCCCAGAGGCAAACGTTTCGCCAGCGTTCAAATTATGCGCAATAACAAGAGTGTCTTTCGGAAAAACCCTAATACGCTACATCGCAGACGGTCGACTCACCGGCCACCGACTCGGTGCGCGACTTCTCCGCATCGACCTAAACGAGCTTGATTTTGCTCTTCAAGGTGATCCCCACCGCGCGGGCGCGATGGAACGATGCCGCCTGACAAAGTCAGCCCCCCAGGCGGGCAACCAAGGGGGAAGAGAAGGCACCAGCAGGCGGGCTCTCGGCCGCCACCTACCGTCCACCACGAAACCGCCCGTAGCAACGCCTCCTTGCCCAGATCGAGTGAAAACGTTAGGCGGACTGCCGCGCTGCCGCGACTGCTGACGGCCCATCCACAACTTCCGCCCGTCCTTGCCGGTCGCGGACCTGTCGGTGGTATGTTACGGCTGAGCCGGGCAACTTCAAATTTCGGAGCGGTGGTAAAACAGGTTCCTCGGTGACCGCAGAGTTGTCGAGAATGTGCTGGCTGCTGCGCTGGCCATCAGCACCGAAGCACACCGGACGGAACACGGGCGCTGATGTCGAACCTGCGGCTTGCCGAGATTCTGAAGAGACGAAAGAACCGTCAGCAGGTATACCCAGCAGCTTCGGGATCTCGGCTATCTGGAGCTAACAGAGCGAGGGCATCGACGTGGCGACGGCACACACCTGCAGCCAACGTTCACGAGCTGTCTCTACAGGACACCCAGGTGACCTCTGTAGAGATACAACCTCAACAGGACACCCAGATGTCCCCAGAGACCCGCAGAGCAGCAGCACACCGAATTCTCAACAGGACAAAACGGCGGTTTCAACAGGACACCCAGGTGTCCACCCCCTCTTTAATCCCTCTTCGGTTCCTGGCTGGAATGGAGTGCATCACCGCCGACGCGACGACGCCGAACCAGAACACCAAGAAGACCTGGCTACACCGACTGGCGAGCTGAAGATTTGAAGACCCTTCCGCCAAATCATGGAAGTTGATCACGTCACCTTCTGCTGCAGCCACCGATACCCCACTGAAAGCGTTCAATACCAATTCTCCGAGAACACAAAGACCTCGACTGCCCGGCCGCTACCGCCAAAAAATCATCATCGACGACAACCGCGGCCTAGACGAATTCCTCGACGCCCACTTCCCAGGCATGGACCGATGGTTGACTAACTACTCCATGACAAAACAAACCACGCATCCCCACCCTGCCGATAACCCCTGCCCCACAACTGGCAACCACCATCGCCCCAAGCTGAAGTACGCCATTGCACCCGAGGCGGCACCTGGCTAGTCCAACTATCGCAGCTGGTTCAGACATCGCCGCATTCATGACGCTCTAAGCCCGGCTCGCCCTCGGCTCTAACAACAATCTCGAACCTGGATATAAGTGGCAAGATACTCCGATCAAACAGTTCAATCTGCGAGTTGCTTGCTTTCACATCCAAAAGTGCCGCGCGCTATTTACCCGTACAGATGCTTTCCCATGAGTCTGGCGATTTCGCGATCGAACTCCGCTATTTTGGCCATATAGCCCCCTTGACATACGACGCCACATAGATTCGACGCAGACCTGACTGATGATTGAGTCTATCGGCGGTTACACGTCGTTCTGTTAGACCATAGCTTTTTTCGCCTTCCCAGAAACGGTCGAAATGGTCCCCCGCTTCTTCTCGCAGACTCGCTTCATCTCTCACGACCTCGCGCCGGCCAACAACATTCGCTTTGAAATTGCCCGCTTCTCCGCATGATGCCTGATTCGTCTTTTCCTGCCAGTGTATGCGGATCCACATTTCTCTGACTCTTCCCACCTATTTGCCTCCAGACCGTACCCGGACAACTATCTAAGGCACCACCAGCATTCATCTAACAAAAGCTTCGACAATGATCCTGCTATTATTCAGAGAGATGGTGGTGTGAGACACTGACAGCCTACGGGAGTGACCTGGTAACTGGGAAGATCGTGATGATCAGCCGTCAATGCAGGGCGGGCTAGACTCCGAGCAGCTGATCAAAGCGCACACTCGGCGATCTTAATGACGTGCGGTCAGGCGCGTTGGCTACCGCGCGGGCTGCGACGCGGTAGTCGCGACTACCGCAATCTCGCCGGACGCGGCCTGAGTGTCTGTCCACGAAGCCGATCCGTATGGCGCCATATCGTCGGTGTCGAACTTGCTGAAGTAGACATTGAAATGGTGACAGCGTTCACGGGGAACGCCCGACCCGACTCAGAATCGGTGCATACATCGCGTGGAGCCGATTCGTCCATTACTTCAGAGAGCCACCTGAACCGGGGGCTACGCTAATGGCTTTGACACGGACTCGTTCCGCCAGCTCGTCCATCCACCCGGTTGATGACATTTGGCCGACCGTGCTGCCAAGCATCCACGACAAAGTGGAAGGGCGCGAACGGCCTGACTCCGGGGTTTAACTCCCGGAACAGACGTAGCGCCTCGGAGTCGATCTGTTCACCTGCGCCTGTTCGAGCGACAGCCTGGGTGCCTTCGACCGAGTCCAGCTCGATGCATCCTTGGCCCACTCTGCAAAGGTCACCAGCTAGGCGCAAGAATGACTGGTTGCCCCAATCCTCTCCTTCGTCTGAGTCGCTGGCACGACTCTTTCCAAGCCTCGTGGCAACGCCTTGGCTGCCTGCTGGACTCATCCCTGTTTGCTGCGCAACCGGGAGCCACCGCTGTCTGTTATGGTAGGGAAAGAATCGGATTGTTGAAAATCATTCGCAAGCTTCTGGATGCTCACCAGATCCTGGGCCTGACGCGAACGGCATCGGCGTACACCGATGGCGGGTGCGGACTGCATTTCCAGCCTGAGATGCAGCCCACATGAAAAGCGGCACGAAACTCAGACGCTTTCAGAACGTCGCAGAACGCTGCGGTTATTGCTCGCATGTTTCGCGGTCAGATTGCCGCCACCATCTGTTTCCGGCTTCGCCGTGATCATGCTGGCGATCAGAGTGATTGGAGAATGAGTTTGTCCGACTGCAGAAGCCCGCGCTGAAACCCGCGATCCGCTGAAACTGCAAACCGCCGCGGGCTGATCCGGCACGGCACAGCCGGAGTACAGAAACGATCCTCGGCGCTCACCCGGCCGATCCCTTCGCGGCGATCTCAGGACTAGCTCAGCCTCAGCGAAGGTGCTCACCACGCCGCGATTTCGTGTGGAAGTTTCACACCCGCCGCTTGCGCCGCTGTCGCCATCCGTCGCGCCAGGCACGGCCGGAGAATTCCCATTCTTCAGCCGTAGGGGCATGCGGTGACCAGCTCAGCGTTGTCGCGCTCGATAGGCGCTGGCGCCTTGGATTCGACACGCCCAGTACAGCGAATGGGGACCAGCGGGGCGGTGGCCATCAAAGCTTCCCGCGGTGTTAGCCGTAGCCTGCGCAGTCACGCGCTATCACCAGGAGATAACTCGATCGCACCATCGCCACAGCCCGGGCCTGCCCGGATCCGAGTCGAGGATACCCCGGTGTAGCACTCCGGCGCCCGCAGCATACCCATAGCACCATGCCTTGCGGGCACATAGATGTCCTCGGTGTGCAGCGGGACAAGATGGCCTACCATTGTCTGTCCTTCTTCTCCTGGATCACCCAGAAGGCAATGATAGCCCGGGCGACGCGATGAGCAGGCCCAGCAGAACCAGAACCAGCACGATCATCATCGATCGCCACCGCTCCCTGAGCTCGGCGTAAGCCCCGGCCAAGGCGTGGAGCCCTTGTCAGTGATCCTGCCGCAAAAGGTGCGCGTCCGGACCCGTTCGCCGTACTGTGTAGCGGCCGGTAGAAGAGTTCGACGTACCTCCTCTGCGAGGCGTTTCATGGCCCGCCTGACGGCTTGCTTCTTGGCCCTGCTGCCCACCCCATCTCGACTACTGCCACTGCCAGTCGCGGGAGTGAGTGTTAGCGGCTGCTTCGGCGAGTTCGCGGAGGACGTGCCGCTGGATGATTCCATGACTTACTCATAAGTGTTAACCCTACCCGTAAGTAAGATCAAGGATGTTCACCGTTCGAGCCGTCGGCCGCGGAGCCACCAGCCGACACCGATCCCGCCGGGAAGGCCACAGCACAGCGCCGAGCAGGTGAGCAGATCAGCGATGTGGGCCACGGTTACCGGGCCGCCTTGCGGAGCCGCTCGATCGCAGCCTGCCATTCGCTAGTGGCCCGCTGGTTGCTGTTCTGCAGCCATCACAACCTGTCGTTGGCCGCGTAGCGGCGTTCTGGCGGAGCGCCCGCAGTGTGATGGATCGTCGATGAAAGCTTCCTGTAGCCGGTCAGTGGCCCGAGGCGGTCGATGTTGTTCATAGCCGCCTCCCGCTTTGATGCTGGCCAACTTGGTTGAGGCTCCGGCGAACAGCTTCACGACGGCGCCCAGAATGTGAACGCCCCGGGTCGCACACGGTGGTGCTGTTGGCGCCAGTGGACGACGATGCTGTTCGGCATGTCGGTGGGTTCGACCTCAGTACGACGACGATCGTAAGCCATGGGGTGGATCTGGCCATGGCCAGCACGGTTGATCTTGCTCATAGGATCTCGCCCAGTCCAGTGGGACTCCTGGCCCGTCGGGAGGGTTCAGCCCCGGCGTGGGCCGCTTCGTGTTGGCCTGCTAGCTGGTTTGGGTGGCGCTCTCCTATCGCCACAGCTGCGCTGTCAGGTAACTTAAAAGAGGTCGAAGGCGAGCTGCACGTATGTTGCACGGCCCGCTTTGATTTCAGAAACTGTGGGTCTGGCTAGGTCAGATGGCGATAACCCGGGCAGGAGTGCACTCGTCAAACTGTCAAACCGTCATCGAGCCAACTCGGCGCCGGGACCCTTGACCGGCACCAGCAGCGAGGCGTACGGTCTCGAACAGGAGGACTGCTATGTCCCGATTTGACGACGTTCATCGGCGCTCCCCCTCGAGCAGAGGAAGAGTTCTGGGGCCGAGGCGGCTGCGGCAATCGATTGGGTGGAACCCTGAAGCTGGTGCTCGACGACTCGCAGGCACCGATGTATCGCTGGTTCAGCGGCGGCCGCCTGAACACCTGCTACAACGCGCTTGATCGACACGTCGAGCGTGGGCGTGCCGACCAGGTGGCGCTCATCTACGACTGCCCCGTCACTGGCACGACGAGTGTCCTTCACTTATCGCGAGCTGCGCGACGAGGTTGCGAGACTTGCGGGTGCGTTGCCTCGAGCAGGGAGTCGAGTACGGCGACCGCGTCGATCATCTACATGCCGATGGTGCCGGAGGCGGTCATGGCGATGCTTGCGTGCGCGCGCATCGGAGCGATCCATTCCGTCGTCTTCGGCGGCTTTGCCGCCGCCGAGCTTGGCAATCGGATCGAGCACGCGGAAGCCCAAGATCGTCGTCACAGCCTCCTGCGGAATCGAGGTCGGGCGCGTCGTCGCCGTACAAGCCGCTCCTCGACGCCGCGATCGAGCATGGTCGTGTCCAAGCCGGAACGCTGCATCGTCCTGCAACGCGACATGCTCGAGGCCGACGCTCGACCCGGACCGGGACGTCGACTGGGCGAGCCATGGCCAGTGGCGACGCCGGCTGATTGCGTTCCTGTCGCGGCCACCGATCCGCTCTACATCTTGTACACGTCGGGAACGACAGGTCAGCCGAAGGGGATCGTGCGCGACAACGGCGGTCACGCCGTCGCGCTCGAGTGGATCGATGGAGAACATCTACGGATGTCGCGCCGGGCGAGGTGTACTGGGCCGCATCCGACATCGGGTGGGTCGTCGGACACTCGTACATCGTGTACGCGCCTGCTCTTCCATGGCTGCACCACCGGTGCTCTACGAGGGCAAGCCGGTCGGCACACCCCGACGCTGGTGCGCTTCTGGCGCGCGTCATCGCGAGAGCATCGGCGTCTGGCACGCTCTTCACGGCTCCCACGGCCTTCCGCGCCATCCGGCAAGCGAGGACCCCGACGGCGCTACCATCGAGCGCTACGACCTCGGCTGGCTTCCGTGCACTCTTCCTCGCCGGGGAGCGCTGCGATCCTGAGACGCTGCGGTGGGCGGAGCAGAAGCTGGGCGTGCCGGTCATCGATCACTGGTGGCAGACGGAGACGGGCTGGTCCATCGTGGCAAATTGCCTCGGCATTGAGCGACTGCCTGTCGTTCCCGGGTCGCCGACGCGTGCCGCTCCGGGATGGGATCTCCGAGTGCTCGACGGCGACGGCACCGAGCTACCTCATGGTGAGACGGGCACACTGGTAGCGAAGCTGCCCATGCCGCCCGGTTCCTCACCGACGCTGTGGCTGGCTGATGAGCGCTTCCGGCCACCTACCTGATCCGTTCCCGGGCTATTACCTGACCGCTGATGCCGGTTACATCGACGAGCGCGGCTATGTCTTCGTCATGGCGCGTACCGACGACATCATCAACGTCGCGGGGCACAGGCTCTCAACGGGAGCGGTCGAGGAGGTCCTCGCCGCACACCCTGACGTCGCGGAGTGCGCAGTTATCGGAGTCGCCGACGAGCTCAAAGGTCAGGTGCCGGTCGGCTTGCTCGTCCTCAAGGCGGATGTGCATCGCCCAGAGGAGCACATCGTGAGGGAAGCCGTCCAACTGGTCCGGGATCGGATTGGGCCCGTGGCTTCATTCAAGACCGCCGTCATAGTCGGACGACTACCCAAGACCCGCTCGGGCAAGATTCTCCGCGGCACGATGCGTCGAATCGCCGACGATCAGCAGTACTCGGTCCCGCCAACGATCGACGACCCCAAGATCTTGGAGGAAATCACCGAGGCCTTACATCGAGTCGGTTACGGCCACGCCTTCGCGAATGTCGAGCCGAGCAGCTGAAGCTGCGCCGATTCCCGCTGGTGCTGAGAACCGGCGATGGTCGGAAATCTGACCCTCTCCGCGCAAATCCGGTTGCCGGAAAAGTCGGCAGCGTTCGGAAATCTGATGCAGCGAGCGGCGTCGCCTGATTCCTAGATGTACAACTCTTGACCCCCGTCCTCGGCCCCACGAAAACAGCCCGCGTCGGTTAGTGTGCGAAGGCTCGGCATCGTCGCCTGCCTGCTCTCGTTGCTCGTGGCAGCGGCATGCGCCAGCACGGGATCCGCGGGGCACGCCGACGAGAACCCTGGGGCAATTGAGAATCGTTGCCGCGTTCTATCCGTTGCAGTTCATCAGCCAGCGCGTGGCGGGCGAGCATGCCACCGTTGTCAACTTGACCCAACCCGGAGCCGAGCCACACGACCTGGAGTTGACGCCTCGGCAGGTCGCCAGCCTGACCACGGCGAACTCAGATCGCGAGAAGGCTTCAGCCTGATGTCGACGAGGCAGTCGGGCAGAGCGAGAACCGGAGGTGGGGATCGATACCACGACTGTCGTCTCGCTTGCGGCCGCTGATGCATTTTGAACGGTCGGGCGATCTTGGTCAGCATGGCGAGGGTGCTGGCTATGATCATTCAGCCTCGATCCGCATATCTGGCTGGACCCGACGTCAGTGTCGCGGATCGCTGGGCAGCAATACGCAAATCTGAACGAAGTACAA
>ERZ1370068.2488-contig-1636_pt1 | contig 32081 bp, 39 predicted proteins | sample MGYA00561227_ERZ1370068 | MGnify/ENA primary metagenome ERZ1370068 (study PRJEB38410, sample SAMEA6850437) | metagenome | study: Metagenomic assessment of the ecological functions of the soil: analysis of the soil microbiota associated with the...
GCTTACGTACGCCGCAGTCACGTAACGGCCCATGGCGCTCTTTGCACAGCGGCAACAGCGCGTGGATTGATAGTTGCACCAAACACTCGCATCGCCTGGGGCAGATCGTTGCCGGAGGAAGGCGATGCCAGCGCCTGATGGCGCCGGCGATACCGGAGCGCTTCTTCGGGCTGTCGATGCGCCAGGAGCGGCGCGGCGATCTGGGAAGTGCACCGGGCTGCTGATCGGCGACGTGCACTGGATAGCCCCATAGGTGTCAGCGCCGCAAACGCCGAAGACCGCGTGTGCATCAGCGTGGATGCCATGCCGAGGCCTCGAAGTCGCCGGTGAGGATGGCGGCAACCAGTCGCCGCATGGTGGCTTCGTCAATGGCGAGCCGCCCAGAGGAGGCGCGCCCGCCGACATGAACTCTGACAGGATGACGCGAAGCTCGCGCGCTCAAAAAATGCTGCTGGTGGCGGACCTGCGGTCGAGCTGACGATCGAGCAGGTCGCAGCGTGGAAGGCCTTCTCCGTAACGGTCGGTCTGGCGTTCCCGTCGCCGTGTATTTATAAGCCTCCCAGCGCCTTCAGACCGAGGTCTGATAAGCCTCCAATAAAATTTCGTGCAATACATGAAGGTCCAGCAGAAGCTTATGCCAGGACGCTGAAACCGGCAATATCATCAAGAAAAACGTTGACCGACTGGCCGCGTGATCGACCCCAAAGCGACGGCCAGTGTTCTGACCCCAGCCCGAGCTCTTGTAAAGCTTCGATCTATGGTCGTGCAAGTGGTATTGCCTTGCAAGCAGCCGCGTTGGTAATTTGATCGTGGAAGCGCAGATTTTACCCTCGGCGCTATAAGAGCTGAATATTTTTTCGCGCGCACGGTGATATTTGAAACGAGCGGTCGACCTCAGCCGCTCGCCGCCGGCGAGGAGCGCTTCGAGGCCAGGTGCATCGCCCGGTACCCGGGCATAGGGCTTCGCCGCCACCTGGGGTAAAACGAGATCATGGCGCGATCGATGACGCCGCCGACGCGGCGCGAAACGGCCCCGCTCTGAATATTTCGGCAGATAGAGTGTCAATGCCGGTCATTTCCCTTCACATGATTTTTTCTGCTGGTGCTTTTACGCTTGATCTCCGGATGCGTCGCACTCACGCGAGTTTGTGGAACCGTTGCCCGCTGCGTGTGGCATACCAGAGCCTCGTGGCCGCCGGGCCCGCTGGATCAGTCGCGATGGCGAAGCGGTATCTGAAGAACGCGATCTGGCGCCGCGCGTAATACTGGGGTCCGCGTGCGGCCGAGAGATAGAGTGTGGTAACCTTGCTCGCCGTCAGCCCATCGTAAGATACTGATGCAACTCACCCCAAGGATCGGAGCCCGGCACCCGTGCTCCTCCTGATCGAGAACCGCGCCTATATATGGCAACACGGTACGATCAGATCGCTCGGCTCGTCCATGGCGAGGATGGGCGAAGCCTCGCCAGCGGCGTCGCTTCGAAAGCTGCCAGCCAATTGAGATAGAGGCCGGAATGTCGGTCTTGTCAGGGGCGAGCCGTCCATCGACATGTCGAGCAGCCCGGCCCAGCTCCTGCAGGATCGCGAAGCCGCGCGAGATTGGGGAAGAGCGCAATGCCCGCCTTCGCGCCACGTCCTCGACCACCGGCAGATTGCCGCGCTGCGCGCATAGAATTGTAGCCGTCGATATCGCCGCCGAACACAAGGCCGCCTTTGTCGGACTGGCTCGACATAGAAATGGCCTGCAGCCGAAGGTCACCACGATGATCGATCAGCGGCTTGATGCCCTCGGTGACGAAGGCCTGGATGACATGGCCTCGATGCGGCAGCCGCAAGCCGCGCGAGCGCGCCGAACGCGACTGCCGCGTCGACGCGCAAGCCCAGACCTTCTGAGCGCCGATGAAGCCGCGGTCGGTCTCCGACGCCACTCGACGCGGCCCTGCTCGATGCGGAGGCCGGTTACTCGCAATTCTGACGATGTCGACGCCGCGCTCAGTCGGCGGGCGGGCATAGCCCCAGACCACGGCGTCGTGGCGCACCGTGCCGCCGCGTGGCTGCATCAGCGCGCCGCGGATCGGAAAGCGGGCATTGTCGAAATCGAGCGAAGGGCAGATAGTCGCGCGACCTGGTCGCGGTCAGCAGCTCGGCATCGACGCCGGCGAGCCGCATGGCGTTGCCGCGCCGCGCATAGGCGTTCGCGCTGCGGGTCCGAATGGAACACGTTGAGGCACGCCGCGCTGGCTCACCATGGTGTTGTAGTTGAGCTCCTGGCTCAGCCCCTCCCACAGCTTCATCGACCGCTCGTAGAACGGGAGATTGCCGGGCAGCAGATAATTCGAGCGGATGATGGTGGTGTTGCGCCCGATATTGCCCGAGCCGAGATAGCTCTTCTCCAGCACCGCGACATTGGTGATGCCGTGCTCCTTGGCGAGGTAATAGGCCGTGGCGAGGCCATGCCCGCCGCCGACGATCATCACGTCGTAGTGACGGCTTCGGCTCGGGCTCGCGCCAGACTCGGCCTCCAGCCGCGATTGCCGGTGAGCCCGTTGTCGAGGAGGCGCGAAGGCCGAGTAGCGCATGAGCTCGATCTTTGACCCCGCCGCATTCGTCCCGTATTGACACTTAGCGACGCCTGCTTGACAATTTGCGACATGGGCAAAGAGCAGGTGCAAGCGCAGCGCGCAGTCGGTGGGCTTTCTGCTCGTGCCCCGGCTTCGCGCTGATGTCCTACGCCGCGGCGGTCGAGCCGTTGCGCGCGGCCAATCTCATCTCGGGCAAGCCGCTTTACCGCTGGTGGCACGCGGCGCCCGGCGGCAAGCCGGTCATGGCGCTCGAACGGCCTCGCCATCATCCCCGATGTCGGCGCCGGCTCCGAGCCGCGACGTCGACATGCTGTTCGTCTGCGCCGGCGGCAATCCTGCCACCTTCGACGACAGGTCACGTGTTTGCCTGGCTCCGCAAGCTCGCCCGCCGCGGCGTGACCATCGGCGGCATCTCCGGCGGACCCTACATCCTCGCCACGCGCCGGTCTGCTCGACGGCCGCCGCGTGACGCTCCATTGGGAGCATCAGCCGCGCCTTCAGCGAAGCCTTCCCGATGTCGCCGTGGCGCCCTCGCTGTTCGAGATCGACGGCAACCGCATCACCTGCTCGGGCGGCATCTCGGCGCTCGACATGATGGTGGCGCTGATCGAGCGCGATCATGGCCGCCAGCTCGCCGCCGCGGTCGGCGACTGGTTCCTGCACACCCATATCCGCGAGGGCATGGGCCCGCAGCGCATGGATCTCCGGCTCACGGCTCGGCATCGCCGACGAGAAGCTGCTGCGCGTGCTCCGCGCGCATGGAGGGCAACATCGAGGCGCCGCAGTCGCGCGCCGAGCTTGCGCGCATCGCCGGCGTCTCGGTCAGGCAGCTCGAGCGCCTGTTCCGCCGCCACCTCGGCCACGGCATTCACCGGCAATATTCTTCGATGCGGCTTGAACGCGCGCGGCAGCTTTTGCGCGAGACGACTCTGCCCGGTGCTCGACGTGGCGATCGCCACCGGCTTCTCCTCGTCGAGCCAGTTCGCCCGCGCCTATAAGCGCACCTTCGGCGAGCCGCCAAGCCGCACGCGGCTGAGCGGCTAGATCTACCCGCGCGCACACGCTGCGGCGCGATCGCGCAGCAATTTGCGTTCGCGTTCGTTTTGCGTGAGCGCGCGCGCGCTCGAATTCCGCGCGCGCCTCATCGAGCCGGCCGAGCTTCCTGAGCAAGTCGCCGCGCACGCTCGGCAAGCAGGTGATAGGTCTTGAGCGCCGGCTCCGACGTCAGCGCATCGACGACTTCAAGACCAGCCTCAGGCCCGAACAACATCGCGAGCGCCACCGCACGATTAAGCTCGACGATCGGCGACGGCGTGATCTCGGCGAGTTCCCGTAGAGCCCCACGATGCGTCGCCCAGTCGGTCTCCTCAGCGGTCTCGCGCACGCGCGTGGCAGGCGGCGACGCTCGCCTGCAACAGCATAGGGACCGGCGGCGCGCCCCAAGATGCTGGCTTGAGTCGTTGCCCGGTCAATCGCGGCAAGGCCGCGGCGGATGAGAAGCTGATCCCAGCGCGCGCGGTCCTGATCGAGCAGCAGCACCGGCTCTCCGGCTGAGCCGATACGCGCCGGAAGCGCGACGCCTGGATCTCCATGAGCGCGACGAGGCCGTGGACCTCCGGCTCCTCGCGGCGCGAGCTCGGCCAAGATCCTGCCGAGGCGCAGCGCCTCCTCGCAGAGCTGGGGCCGCATCCAGTCGTCGCCGGCGGTGGCTGAGTAGCCCTCGTTGAAGATCAGGTAGACAACCGCGAGCACGGAGGACAGCCGCTCTGCGCAGTTCGTCCCCGCGCGGAACCTCGAACGGCACATTCTTCTCGCTCAAGGTCCGCTTGGCGCGGACGATCCGCTGGGCGATGGTCGGCTCCGGGACCAGGAAAGCCCGCGCGATCTCGTCGGTCGTCAGGCCGCCAAGCAGGCGCAGCGTGAGCGCAATGCGCGCCTCGGTCGAAAGCACCGGATGGCAGGCCGTGAACACGAGGCGCAGCAGATCGTCGCCAATGTCGTCGTCGAGCGCGGCATCGAAATCGGGCTGCGCCGTCTCCTGCTCGATCTCGAGCTCGTAACCGAGCTCCCTGTGTTTTCGTTCGAGCAGCTTGTTGCGGCGGAAGAGATCGATCGCTCGATGCTTCGCGGTCGGCCATCAGCCAAGCGCCGGGCCTTTCCGGGATGCCCGATTTGGGCCATTGCTCGAGCGCCGCGACGAGCGCGTCCTGCGCGAGCTCCTCGGCAATGCCGACGTCGCGCACCATGCGGGCGAGACCGGCGATGAGCTTCGCCTGCTCGATCCTCCAGACTGCGTCGATGGCGCGGTGTGTGTCGGTAGCCGTCACCGGCTACCGACTAACGCACCTTCCTTGACGCCGCAAGCGCAAGCCGCGTTAAACCGCGGCCGCCTGCGCCTCGCGGGCTTGGTCGCACAGCTTTTCGCCTGGCCCAGCGATCTGGCGGACCTCGCACTCACCCTCCCAGCCTGGAAGGTGCTTCTTGTGCAGATCCATGAACCGGGTGGTCCATTTCAAGCATCTCGGCCTTCGACGGCGCGTCGAAGATTGCGAAGCCGCCGACCACTTCCTTGGCCTCCGTGAATGGCCCGTCCGTCACCGACACTTTGCCGTCTGGAGAGTCGCACGCGAGCGCCTCGCCGAAGTCGGGTGTAGCCCAATCCCTCGACCATGACGCAGCCTGCCTTGCCCGCCTCTTGCACGAGCTGGTCCATGGCATCCAGGAACGCCTTTGGGCGGCATACCGCCATTCCTTCGATTGACTTGACCAACGAAATAAATCGCATCGTCGTTTCTCCTTGTGGTTCCTTGGTTTCGACGCGTCGGGTTCAGGACGAGGCGATGGTCACGACTGTTTTAGCTGCCCCAGCCCTTTTTGCATTTCGGCGAATCCGGCCGCCGCTTTCTGTACGTCAGCAGGAAAGTCCGACATCTCCTGCACCTGGCAGAATCTCGATCACCTCGTTTTCGCCCGCCGGACAGCGCTTAGCCCATTCAACCGCCTCTGCCTTCGACTTCACCGATCATCCAGTAACCGCCGATGACCTCCTTCCGCCTCGGCGAATGGGCCGTCGGTCACCTGGCTTGCCTCCGGGGAAGGAGACGCGTGCCCCCGTCGAGGGTGGGTGAAGCCCGTCGAGCGCGAGCAGCACGCCCGCTTTCTGCAGAGATCCGTTGTACTTCATCATCGCTTCGACGGCTTTGGCGTCCGGCAGCAGTGCCCGGCACCGCCTTCTCGTATCCCTTGGGGATCATCAACATCATGAAGCGCATGAGTGGACTCCCCACGCTTTGCGGAGCGCGAAGAGCTAGACGGTGAGCGCTCGGCGATGCGAGGCGTTCGCCGCCGGAGCCACAGGGGCTCGTCGCTCTGCCGAACATCTGCCTTATCTCGGTCTTGCAGGCCCATCCGGCGGGCATATGCAGCCGTGCAGCTCCACGAAGCGCGTGTCTCCATTTCACCAGTCCGGCTTCGACGGCGCCTCGAAGATGGCGAAGCCGCCGATCACCTCCTTTGTCTCAGGCAAAGGGGCCGTCGGTCACGCTGATCTTTGCCGCCCTTGGGCGTTATGCGCGTCCCTTGCGCGGTTGGCAGCGATCCGCCTCTGCCGACCATCGCGCAGCCGGCTTTGGCCGCCTCTTCGCCGAGTTTGTTGATCGCGTCATAGAGCGCCTGGGGCGGGTCGAGCGGCGCCCTTCCGCGTGCTTCCGATGCACATGAACCGCATGGTTTTATCTCCTGTCTCAGTTCAGAGTTGATTCTTGAATGACTCTCGGAGCGCGGCGCGCTCAGGCGCCCCCACGCCCATCTCGCGGAAGCGGTCGATCGCTTCGCTCTCGCCGAAATCTTCGAGCTCGATACATCTGGCGAGATCTCGATCTCTCGCGCGCTTTCCGTCGATCGAGGGATTGGGAAAGCGCCTGGCCCATTCCATCGCCTCTTCCTGCGACTTCACCTGGATCAGGCGGTGTAGCCGGCGACCAGCTCCTTGGACTCGGTGAAGGGCCCGTCGATCACGGTGCGCTTGCCTCCGGAATATTTGATGCGCCAGCCCTTCGAGCTCGGCTGCAGACCGCTCGATCAAGCAGCACGCCCGCCTTGACCAGCTGCTCGGTGATAGTCGGCCATGGCGACGAAGAAGCTCCTCAGGCGAGCCCGGCGCCAGGCTTCCGGAATCCCTGGCGGCTTTGACCAGAATCATGAATCGCATTGTCGTGTCTCCTGCCGTTTCGGAGCCCGGCGTCCGGTGGCCGGGATCCCTGGCTCTACCGTCGTCGAACGACGCCCGCCGGAGATCGACAAGGCCCCGACGGTTTTTGGGAGGACGCGAAAAAGGGCCTCACACTCTGCCGAAGGAAGGGGGCAGCAGCAAATCCTAAGGATTACGGCCTGGCAGCAGTGTTAGCGCGCCCGCTACCGCTGGCTCGGCGGTAGCTCAGCAATCGAGCGTGGTGCGCGCGCTCCCACTCGGTGAGCTGACCGGCATATTCGTTCCAGTCGGCACGCTTGAGCTTGAGATAGGCGGAGATGAACGGCTCGCCCAAGCCCTTCGCGCAAGACGCTCGAGGATCTCGAGCGCGCGCAGCGCATCGAGCAGATTGAGCGGCAGCTTCTTGGCGTCCTTCACCGTGTGCCCCTCGGCATACATGTCGATGATCGAGGCGCTCGCCCGGATCGCGCTTGTTCTCGATGCCGTCTAGGCCAGCGATCAACACGGCGGCCTGCATGGCGTAGGGATTGGCCGCGCCGTCGCCGAGCCGCAGCTCGAAGCGGCCGGCGTCGGGGATGCGGATCATGTGGGTGCGGTTGTTGCCCGGTATAGGTCACGGTGTTGGGCGACCAGGTCGCGCCGGACAGCGTCCGCGGCGCATTGATGCGCTTGTACGAATTGACCGTGGGATTGGTGATGGCGGTGAGCGCCTCTGCCGAATGCATCACGCCGGCGATGAATTGATAGCCGAGCTTCGACAGACCCATCGGGTCCTTCGGATCTTCGAACAGATTCTTGCCATCCTTCGACCACAGCGAGACATGCACGTGGCAGCCATTGCCGGTCAGCGTCGGGAAGGGCTTCGGCATGAAGGTCGCGCGCAGCCCGTGCTTCTCGGCGATCGACTTGACCATGTATTTGAAGAAGGCGTGCTTGTCGGCGGTCTTGAGCGCGTCGTCGTATTGCCAGTTCATCTCGAACTGGCCGTTCGCGTCCTCGTGGTCGTTCTGGTACGGGCTTCCAGCCGAGCGCCAGCATCGCAGTCGCAGATCTCGCTGATCACATCGTAGCGGCGCATCAGCGCCTGCTGGTCGTAGCAGGGCTTCGACTGCTGGTCGCCGGTGTCCGAGATCGTCGAGCCGTCAGGGCATGATGAGGAAGAACTCGCACTCGACGCCGGTCTTGAGCGTGTAGCCCTTGGCGGCGGCGCCTGCGACCACGCGCTTCAGCACGACGCGCGGCGCCTGCTCGACCAGCTTGCCGTTCATGTACGGATCGGCGGCAAGCCAGCCCACCTCTTTCCGCCAGGGAAGCTGGATCAGGCTGTCAGGATCGGGAATGGCGAGCACATCTGGATCGGCGGGCGACATGTCGAGCCAACTGGCAAAGCCGGCGAAGCCCGCTCCGGCTTTGGCCATGTCGTCGATCGCTGCTGCCGGCGCGAGCTTTGCCCGCATGGTGCCGAAGAGGTCGACATAGCTGATGAGGAAATATTTGATTCCTTTTACTTTCGCGGTTTGTGCCAAGTCGGTCATGCTCTTACTCCCACTCTAGAGTGAAGCTCCTTCGGCGCCCGGAATCCATTTCGTGCCGGCAAGCGGCACTCCCGCCATGGCCGCCGCCTCCACCGTCAGCGCCACGAGATCCTCCGGCTCCAGATTATGCACGTGGCTCTTGCCGCAGGCGCGCGCGATGGTCTGCGTCTCGAGCGTCAGCACCGAGAGATAATTGGCGAGCCGACGCCCGCCCGCGACCGGATCGAAGCGCTTGAACAGCTCGGGGTCCTGCGTGGTGATGCCGGCAGGGTCGCGCCCCTCGTGGTAGTCGTCATAAGCGCCGGCCGCGATGCCGATCTTGCGATATTCCTCGTCGAGATGCGGAGCGTTGTCGCCGAGCGCGATCAGCGCCGCCGTGCCGATCGAGGCCGCATCGGCGCCAAGCGCCAGCGCCTTGGCGACGTCGGCGCCGTTGCGGATGCCGCCGGAGACGATGAGCTGCACCTTGCGATGCATGTCGAGCTCCTGCAGCGCCTGCACCGCCGGGCGGATGGCGGACGAGCGTCGGAATGCCGACATGCTCGATGAACACTTCCTGCGTCGCCGCGGTGCCGCCCTGCATGCCGTCGAGCACCACCACGTCGGCGCCGGCCTTCACCGCGAGCGCCGTGTCGTAATAGGGGCGCGCGGCGCCGATCTTGACGTAGATCGGCTTCTCCCAGTCGGTGATCTCGCGGATCTCCTCGATCTTGATCTCAAGATCGTCAGGGCCGGTCCAGTCCGGATGACGGCAGGCCGAGCGCTGGTCGATGCCCTTCGGGCAGCGTGCGCATCTCGGCCACGCGCTTTGAGATCTTCTGGCCGAGCAGCATGCCGCCGCCGCCGGGCTTGGCGCCCTGGCCGACGACGATCTCGATGGCGTCGGCCTTGCGCAAATGATCGGGGTTCATGCCGTAGCGCGAGGGCAGCATCTGATAGACCAAGGTCTTGGAGCTCCGCCGCTCCTCCTGCGGTCATGCCGCCGTCGCCGGTGGTGGTGGAGGTGCCCATGATCGAGGCGCCGCGGCCGAGCGCCTCCTTGGCGTGGGCCCGACAGCGCGCCGAAGCTCATGCCGGCGATGGTGATCGGGATCTTGCAGATGGATCGGCTTCTTGGCGAAGCGCGCTGCCGAGCATCACGTCGGTCGCGCATTTCTCGCGATAGCCTTCGAGCGGATAGCGGCTGATCGAGGCGCCGAGAAACAGGAGATCGTCGAAATGCGGGACCTTGCGCTTGGCGCCGAAGCCGCGAATGTCGTAGATGCCGGTGGCGGCGGCGCGGTGGATCTCCGCGATCGAATGTTCGTCGAAGGTCGCGGAGATAGCGCGGCGGCGTGTGCACCCAGCGGGTTTCGGCGCCCATCAATACGCCCCCAGATTGTCCATGTGGAAGTGGTAGAGCTGCCGCGCCGAGCCGTAGCGGCGGAATTCCGACGGATCGACCTGCCCGTCCAGTCCTGCACTCCTCGAGCAATCTGCCGAGCGTCTTCTTGTGCTCATCGCGCAAGCGGCTTCTCGATGCAGTCGGCGCCGAGGCTGTTCACCGTGCCGCGCACGAAGAGGCGCGCCTCGTAGAGCGAGTCGCCGAGCGCGTCGCCGGCGTCGCCGAGCACCACGAGAGTTCCGGCCTGCGCCATGAAGGCCGACATATGCCCGACCGAGCCCTTGACCACGATGTCGATGCCGCGCGCCGAGATGCCGCAGCGGCTCGAGGCGTTGCCGTCGATCACGAGCAAGCCGCCGCAACCGGTCGCGCCGGCCGACGCCGAGGCGTCGCCTTTGACGTGCACGCGGCCCGACATCATGTTCTCGGCGAGGCCGACGCCGGCTGCTGCCGTTGATGATGATATTGGCGCGCTTGTTCATGCCGGCACAGTAATAGCCGACATTGCCGTCGATCTCGACGGTGACGGGCGCGTCGACGCCCGCGGCGATGGCATGACGGCCGCGCGGATTGAGCACGCGGAAATAGGTGTCGTTGGTCCCCTCCGCCAGATCGTGCAGCATTTGATTGAATTCACGGAGTGGGGTGACCTCCAGATCGATGGTCGGCATCAATGCCGTTCCCAGAAATAGACGGTGGCCGGCTTCGGCTCCCACACATGCGCCTTCTCGATGCCGGGAAGGCTGGCAAGCGCGCGATATTCCGAGCCGAAGGCGACATAGTCGTCGGTCTCGGCCATCACCGCCGGCTTGCAGGCGATCGGATCGCGCAACACGCCGAAGCCGTCCTCGGTGCCGACCACGAAAGTGTAGAAGCCGTCGAGATCGTCGAGCGAATGCTTGAGCGCGTCGCCGAGGCTGTCGCCTTCGCTGATGCGCCAGGTGAGATAGCCCGCGGCAACTTCCGTGTCGTTCTCCGTCTCGAAGCTCAAACCGTTGCGCTTGAGCTGCCGGCGAAGCGCATTGTGATTGGACAGCGAGCCGTTATGCACGAGGCACTGATCGCGCCCGTGGAGAACGGATGAGCGCCGTCGGTGGTGACCGCCGACTCCGTCGCCATGCGGGTGTGCGCGATGCCGTGCGATCCCGCCATGTTCTCGAGATGAAAGCGCTTGGCCACGGCGTCGGGGCGCCCGACTTCCTTGTAGATTTCCATGCGCGTGCCGGAGCCCACGATGCGCACATCGTCGCCAGATTGCCTCGATGGTCTTGCGCGCCGCTTGCTCCGCGCCTTCCGGAACGGTGAACACGCCGTGGCTGTCGCGAACCTCGACCGACACGGGAGAGCCGATGGCTTCGGAGAGCCGGCCTGGCGAGGCTCGCGAAGTCGTAGTGCGGCGACGTCGCCCGCACCGTGAGCTTCACGTGGCCGCTGTCGCCCGTCCCATAGACCGCGAAGCCGGCGCTGTCAGGACCGCGGTCGCACATGGTGGCGAGCATGCCCGACATCATTCTGCCGAGCTCAGGCTCGAGCGCCTTGTTCTTCAGGAAAAGACCGACAATTCCGCACATTGTCCCACCGCCGCTCGATAAAACCTCGCGCCATCAAGGTAATGGCGCGCCAGCGCTCCTTGTCAACTGTCGAGGAATAATAATTTCCTGCAAAGAAACGCGAGTTCAGGTACGCGGATAGATGATGATGGAGAGATAGGTCATGGGCAGCTTGGTCAGCTCTTCCGGCCCATGCAGCGCCGCGGCATCGAAGAACAGCGCGTCGCCCGGCACCAACGGATAGGCCTTGTCGGCGTGGCGGTAAAGCACCTTGCCGGTCAGCATGTAGATGAACTCGACGCCGGCATGCTGAAACATGGTGTAGGGCTTCGCTTCCTCGGTGAGGGTGATGAGATAAGGCTCGACCACGACCTCGCCCGAGATCGAATGACCGAGCAGCTGGTATTGGTGTCCGGCCTTGGTGCCGCGCCGCTCGATGGTCACGCCTTGGCCCGTGCGCACATGCGAGCAGTCGCGCTGCTCCTCATAGCTCGCAAAGAACGTGGTGAGCGGCACGTTGAGCGCGCGAGCCAGCGCCTCGAGGCTGTCGATCGACGCCGATACCGCGCCATTCTCGATCTTGGACAGCATGCCCGCCGACAGCCCGCCTGATCGGCAAGCTCGGCGCCGGTCAGATCGAGCTTGCGGCGGAGATTGCGCACCTGGTTGCCGATCGATTCGGCGATCGAGCGGCTCGCCGCCGGCTGCGGCGCGAGCGACCCAGTCTTGAGATCGCTCCTCGCGCCTCGGCTCAGGCGCGCGAGCGACTAGGCTTGGACTTGGTTTCGGCGCCACGTTTCTCTCGCCATCGATGGGACCCTGCTCTCCCGCGCCAAGACTTGTGGTGATAAGGTGATCAGCAGTTCCCGTTGTGGCGTCAAGTCAACGATGATTTCTCCACAGGAAACAGGCGAGCTAACCATTCGCGACCCGCAATCCGGCGGACGAGCGGATTGGCGCCGCTCTGTGGTCGGGTTATTGCGCATTTTATCGAGACCGAAGTGCCGGAGGCAGTGACTCGCAGCGACCTGGGAGCGGATGCTCGCGGCGGGTCGCCGCTCTTCGGACGCATCGCCGACTGGGATGGTCGGGTCGCAGGCTTCGCCATCTTGGTTGCTGCACGAAGGCTCATGGACGATCCGACCCTGTTGCTATCTGGAGGACCTCTTCGTCGCCCCCGATTTCCGCGGGCGGGGCATCGCTCGCGCGCTGATCGAGGACTTGCTGCGAGCTCTGCAGCCAGCAGGGCTGGTCACGGCTCTATTGGCATACGCGGAGCTCGAACAGAGAAGCGCGGCGTCTCGCGATCATTTCGCGGCAGACGGACGATTTCGTCCGCTACCGCATGCTCCTCGACTAGACCCGCGCGTATTAGGTGGGCAAAGCTGCCAAAACACGCATACGAGCGCAACCAACCGCATACTCGTTGGACTGGCGAGAAACTTTCTTTCCTGGTAGTGTAGTTGCCGACGTCGCCGGACTCGGCGCGGCACCTCGCAAGTGGAGGCGGAAGATCCATGGCTCCGGACTCCAAGCAGACCTCTGCCTCCGAAGAGCTGCAATACGCTTCAGGAGGGCTGAAGCGCGAGACAGGCTGGTGGGGCGCCTTTGTCATCGGCCTGGCCGGCACGATCTTGGTGACCGGTATCGCCCCGGTCGATGGTGACCCAGCTCGGCGCTTCTGGCGGTTCCGATCACAGTCTTCATCACCCTTACGGGCTGGCTGCTCTGCCTGATTCTGGCCGAGCTGGCGGCCATGATGCCCGAGCGCACCGGCGGATCACCGTCCTACGCCTATCCGGCCTTCAGGATCGCTGGCCCAGGTTCGCCAAGCACATCAACGGCTTCACCGCCTGGGCCTATTGGCTTGGATGGTTCCCGGTGGCGCCGCTCAACATGATCCTGGCGTCGTTCTATCTGGCCGATCGTTTCCACCTCAATACGACAGCCGGTTTCACGCCGATCCATACCTTCATCGCCTGGTCGACGCTGATCATCTCGATCCTGGGCTTGCTGCTCTTCTTCATCCCGGCCTATCGCGGCATCCGCTTCGGCGCCAACTTCGCCACGGTCCTGGCACTTCTGTCGATGATCCCGCTGACCTTCATCGCGATCGCCTGGATTTTCAACCCGAGCGTGGTGAACCTCGGCGAGCTTGTCTGGATTTCCGCGTGCTCGACGGGTCGAGCTTCTTCTCCGACATGGCCGGATTCAAGTGGTGGCAGGTTTATATCGCGTTTGGCTTCTTGCTGACGTGGAACGTGATCGCCATGGAGGCGGCCGCTTGCTACATCGGCGAATGCGCCAATCCGGATCAGGATGCCGAGATCGCGATGAACCTCGGAAGGCGCCTACGGGTGTTCATCTACACCCTGATCCCGATCGCCTTCATCGTCGTTCTCGGCGCGAAGGCGCTCGCCGATCCGGCGCTCGCCGATCCCGAAGACCATCTTCGTGACATTCGCCGGCAAAGTCTTCCCAGGCATTGGCGGCGAGGTCCTCAACTGGATCATCGCCTTCATGCTTATCGTGGCGTTGGCGCTCTCGGCCCTCAATGCCATTCTGGGCTCGGGTCGAGCTCTCTATCAGATGGCGCTCGATGGCGAGTTCCCCACCTTCTTCGCGAAGATCAACGAGCATGGCGTGCCGGCGCGAGCCATGGGCTTCAACGTCGTCGCATCGCTCATTGTCGTTTTGCTCGGCGGTGCGGTGGAGATCTACAGTTTCTCCAACGTCGGCTACACCGTGTCCTTCCTGCCGGTGCTGATCGGCTACTACCTGCTGCGCCAGGACAAGCCGCATCTCCGGCGACCCTTCAAGCTCCCGGAGTTCATGAAATACGTCGCCCTGGCGTTAGCGGCGATCTATTTCGTCTTCTGGCTCTTCGGCGGCCTCTGGTACTCGAAGATCGGCAATGTCCAGATCTATTACTGGCTTGGTTGGGCGACGCTGCTCGCTTACCTGCCTCTTTATTGGTATCGGGTCTACGTCGAAGACAAGCGGGCGCCCGCGGTCGAAAGCAAGCGCAAACCTGCTTGAGCTGGACGTTCCGACGGGCGCCAACCTGGCGCCCGTCCGCTTGCTGACATGGCCACGCGTGTCTTACTCTTGAAGTCGCCTCGCTGGCTCTGACACCCGCGAGGGTTTTGTAGCGCGAGCGCGCCTTCCCCTCGCTTTTTAATGCCTTTGGCCCATCTGTCGTGGTCGTAGCTTTCTCCTGAGCCTTCACCATTGGGATCAGGAATGCCGACGACGGGCCCCGTGGAAGAGATCGCCGATTTTCTCGTCGGTTTTCCTCCGTTCGATCGGCTTTCCCGCGACGATCTGCTCCGCGTGGTCGAGGAGGTCACGCTACGGTCCTATCCCGCTGGCACCGACATTCTGATCGAGGACGGTCCGCCCGCAGCAGAGCTTTTCGTCATCCGCAGCGGTTCGGTCGAGCTACGCCATCAAGACGAGGTGGTGGACATCCTCGAGCCCGGAGAGAGCTTTGGTCACCCATCGCTGCTGACTGGTATGGCGGCGGCCTTCACCGTTCGAGCCCACAAGGACACCACCTGTTACCTTATTGAACGGGAGGCGGCGCTGGACGTTCTCGGTCGGCCAGCCGGTGCCATATTCGTTGCTCGGACCATGCGCGAGCGGCTCATCCGCACCGGCCACACTGTCCACGGCCTGCCGGAGGTTCGAACGCATCCGCGTCGGCAACCTCATAGCGGGGCCGCCGGTGCTCTGTCGCCCAGAACGAACGATCCGAGAAGCCGCCAATTTGATGAGCGCAGAGCATGTCTCGGCACTCTTCGTCTCCACGTCCGGCGAATTGGGCATAGTGACCGACACCGACTTCCGGGAAAAAGTGGTGGCCGGAGGTGTCTCGCCCGAAGCGCCTATCACCACGATCATGAGCCGCCCTCTCCTGACTGCCAGGGTGGATCGCTATGCGGCGGATGCCGCACTCGACATGCTCTACGCAGGCGTTGAGCACTTGGCGGTTACCGACGCGCGAGGCAAGGTCGTGAGGTCGTGTCGGCGGGCGACCTGATGGGACTCGCCTATTGGAGTCCGTTTGCCCTTCGCGCGGCCATCTTCAACGCGCCCACCGAAGCGGCCCTTGACGCCGCTACCAAAGAGTTGCCTGGGATGTTCGCGGCCCTGGTCCAGGCTGGACTCAGCGCGTCCGACATCGGACGGGTATTGGCGCTCAGCTGTGACGCCGTCACGATACGCTTGCTCGATTTCGCCATAGCGCGTCACGGGCCCGCTCCTCGGGCCTGGGCTTGGCTCGCGCTCGGGAGCGTGGCTCGCCGAGAACTCACCCTCGCTTCGGATCAGGATAACGCGCTCGCCTATGCCGATCCCGGCGACCAGGAGGTGGACGCCTATTTCGAGCGCATTGCCGCCCACGTGAATGCGGGCCTCGGCCGCGCAGGGTTCGGGGCCGACATTTCTGGTGTGGTGGCTGAAAACACGCTTTGGCGTATGTCGAGTCGCGCTGGATTCAGACCTTTCGAGACTGTCTTGAGACCCTCGACTGGTCGCACCTGGTCCGGGCAGCAGTTGCCTTCGATTTCCGGCATGTCGCGGGCGGGCTCGAAATTACGCCTCCGCTGGTGGCCGTGCTTCAGGAAGCACGAGAGCATCCCAGCTTCCTCGCCCATCTCGCTCGAACCGCCACGGACGTCGATGTGCCGCTGCCGAACTGGTTCCAGGTGTCGCGGTGGGAGCGTCAGGAGATCGATATTAAGAAGACTGGGATTGTACCGATCGCCAATCTGGCGCGATTCCATGCCCTGTCGAACGGCATCACCATCTCCCCCACCCTTGATCGGCTGATTGCCGCAGAAGAGCTGGGGGCGCTGAACAAGGAAACCGCGCAATCGCTCCGGGAGGCCTTTACCTTTATCTGGCAGGTCAGGCTCGATCACCACGCTCGGCAGATCCGCGAGGGCCGCTCGCCAGATAACCTAATTCGGCCCAACCAGTTGCCGCCGCTCGCCCGCAAAGAGTTGCGCGAAGCGTTCCGCGCGATCGCTGCTGCCCAGCAGCAGCTCTACCGATTTGTTCCACTCGGGATGTGACCTAAGCGAGCAGGACTTCCAGCTCCCCCAGGACACGCACGCAGCCGACCTTGCGCGGCTTGTGCAAATGGCCGCAAACCACTTGGGGACGCCCAAGGATCTGCCAGGCTTGCCCAACCGCGAGCGCCGAGGGATCAGGAGGAGTTGAAAGAAGTGGTAAACGAAAGCCGGCGGGGTGTGGCGAAACCAATATATCCACCGGGCCGCGTCGGCGAACCGCGCGACATCGGCCAAGGTCACCTGTTCTTCCGGCCACCAGTCCACGCCAGGCCGCCGCACCGCCCGGTCGATGATCGAGCTTCCGCCCCCGAGGAAGGCGATCCGCCTCCCGTCGAGTTCCAGCACCGTTCCCTGGGAACGTACACGAGGTTCGGTGCCATCTCGGTCGGTTCGACAATGCCGCGGTAGGACGGCTCGTGATCGTGATTTCCGGTGACGTAGTAGACTTGGCGTGCCAGGGGCGGAACCCCGGACGCTGTCGGGCCCAAATCGTCCTGGTGCAGGCCGAGATCACCGACTTGAATTGCAATCTCTACACTTGTGGGAAGTCCGGCGACTGCCCCTGCCAGGCGGTCGAAGGCCCGATGCACGTCGCCGATGAACGCGATCATCTGCGCTGGTCGGCCCGAGGCCGGACAAAGTTGATGGCTCCGAAGACTTGTGACCCGCGCAACATGGTTTAGCCGGTTTGCTTGCTGTCGACGACCAGATAGACGGGAATGGAGGCCAGCCTGCGCACGCGCTGGGGCTCTTGCGACCAGATCATGCCCGAGATGAACCAGTGCTGCGGAGGGTCCGCTGCCATTACGATCGCATCGGCGCCGCGGTGGCGGGCCTCGGCGACAATGCGCTTGGCTGCGTTGCGTGTGCCGGTGACTTGGCCGCTGGCAGCGATGTTGCGCCGCTTCAGCAAGGTGATGGCGCCCGCCACGCTTTCATGCCGCTCCCGCATTTCTCGTTTATTGGGCAGCAATCCCGGATTCGGCAGGCCGAAGCTCGTGCCCCAGATGCGCGCGATCGAAAGCACATGCACCTCGGCCCCGGCCTTCTCGGCCATGCGTCCGGCGAATTTCGTCGCGGCCTGTGGGATTGGGCGGCCCTCGGAGGCGAGGATGATCAATTTGCCCGCGAAATCATCGGGCGGTGGCGGCTCCGGCACCGTCTGCCAGGGCCAGCGAAAGGGAGGAATGAGCCGATCGCAATCGTCATGGACTGTGTGTTGCTACGTAGCTACTAACGCCGCGTGTCAGCCGGGACTGCGTGCCTGCTTTCCTTCAAACCTCTTCTCTCGGCTTCTTTTCGCGCCGCCGCTTTCAGTTGGAGCAGTTCAGCATCGGTCAGCCGCGCGATGGCTCGCAGTATTTTGAGTGAGCGTGATATCTGCGTCTTCAATCATGCCGCCTTCCACCGGAGGTTAGTCAGCCACCCGCCGTCCCCCTGTGCCGTGAGATGCTACGGGGCGACCGTGGCGCGGTCAACTGACGTGAAATAAGATTTCCTCTAGGTAAAGTCGGCAAATTCAAGGGCGCGCCAACGGTGGGGAACAGGAATTGAGCGATGAGCTTCTAGAGCGCCGCCAGGCTGCTCGACCTTACCCGCTAGTCTTGAGGGAAGCGAGATCGGACTTGGTTGGTCGCTCCCCTTCGTCGGGCTGTTGCTTTCGCTGGCGCTGCTACCCTTGCTTGCGCCGCGTATCTGGGACCGGCATTTCGGCAAGATCGCCTGCGCCTTTGCACTGGCCTTTGCGCTGCCCGCCGCAAGTTCATTCGGCCTAGCCACGGCCGCAGGGAAGTCTGGCACACGCTGTCGCTCGATTTCTTCCCATTTATCCTGCATGGTGTTTGCGCTGTTTGTCGTTGCCGGCGGGATCAGGCTCACCGGCAATCTCATTGGCACGCCTGCCACGAACACCGCGCTGCTTGCCTTCGGCACGCTTTCCACAAACCTGGTTGGTACCGTCGGCGCCTCCCTGCTGCTGATCAGGCCCCTGCTCCAGGCCAACAAGGACCGGCAACACAAGGTGCACGTCTTCGTTTTTCATTTTCTTGGTCTGCAATATTGGAGGCACGCTCACTCCGCTTGGCAATCCGCCCATCTTCCTGGGCTTCCTCAATGGGGTGGATTTCTTCTGGACGCTTGGGACCATGTTGGGGCCGACGCTGTTCTGTGAGCGGTATCCTGCTTCTGATGTTCTACATCATCGATCGCCTGGCCTGGAACCGGGAGCCGGCGGAAGTGAAGGGCAAGAAGGTGCGCCCCGCCAAGTGCGCATCGAGGGTGTGCATAACGTCTTGTATCTCGCGGGTGTGGTGGCAGCGGTGCTGGTGAGCGGCGTATGGGACAGCGGCGAAACGATACCGGTCGGCCTTGGTAGCAGAATGCCGGTCAATGGTCTGGCGCGCGACACGGCGTTGCTGGTTCTGACCTACCTCTCCTGGAAGACCACGCGCAGCTCGATCCGCATCGAGAATGCCTTCTCCTGGACGCCGTTTCAGGAGGTGGCGATCCTGTTTGCCGCGATCTTCATTACGCTGATCCCCATCCTGGCGATGCTCCGCGCCGAGCACCAAGGGCCTTTCGCTCCGCTGCTCGATCTCGTATCGACCGCGGACGGCCAGTCAAACCCGGTGGCCTATTTCTGGCTCACCGGAGCCCTGTCGAGCTTCCTCGACAACGCCCCCACCTATCTCGTCTTCTTCAACCTTGCCGGCGGCGATGCGGAAGGAGTTGATGGGACCGCTTGCCGGCACGCTTACCGCCATCTCCGCCGGCGCGGTGTTCATGGGCGCCAACACCTATATCGGCAATGCGCCGAACTTCATGGTGAAGTCGATCTGCGAAGAGCGCGGGATCAAGATGCCGAGCTTCTTAGGATACATGCTGTGGTCCGGCGGCATCCTGGTACCGCTGTTTGCCTTGCTCACTATCTATTTCCTGCTGTGAGGCGAAACGCTCAAGCATGGCCAAGTGGACTTCCCCCAAAAAGATTCGCGATCGTTTTCTCGCCTGGCAATGCCGCATCCGGCAGACGGCTATGCGCGAAGCGGGCGGGCGCCCCTCTCCCGGCATGCGTCCGCGCGTGCTGGACACTGCCGGGCGCGAGCTCGCGCCTGCGCTGACCGTGCTGCTGATCCCCAAGGAACCTGAGGAGAGCACGGCCTTCTTCCGTTTTCAGGTGATGAAGACGCCGGATCCGCGCGATGTTTACGAGCACGCCTTGGCGTACCTCCAGGCCGATTACTTCCAGACGTCCGAGAGCTTCCGCGACCGGCTGGTGACGGTGCTTCCCGCCAGATCCTCGCTCGCCGCATCGCTGATCGCTGCAGGCGAGTGCGTCTTGGAGTTCGACCAGTCCGGCAGCGTTACCGCATCCCTTGCAAGCTGCGTGAGCTTGGCCCCGGCAACGCCGCCCGCGAAGCAGCAATCTGGCACAACCGGCTGTTCAATCCATCGCTGCCCGACACGGCGCAGGTGATCGCCTTTAAGCCGGACTGGGCGTCGGCCGAAGGCTAAGTCAGAGAAGGCCGGGCTCTGGCCCGGCCTTGCCCAGGTATTCCTACGTCCAAAGATAAGGTAGCCAATCGCGACGGTGATCACTCCGGCCGCTAACGTGATGTAGGGCAGCATCCCGGCCTTGCGCTCGCCGAGGACCCTGCCGTCGGCCGTAAGGTCAGCCAGCATGTCGGCGGGAAACACGCCTTTGTCCTGGATGAAGTGCGCAGGTGCCGCGGCGTCGACCATGGATAGCCCCTTGTTCTGGTCACCCCCCATCGCGCTGCCCGTTCTCGAGGGGCTTCTCTTGTGACCGACCGATGCCTGTCTAAACGCTCCTTGTACAGTTTTGCGAGGGGCGAAGCGTCAGCCTTGCCCCGCTAGAATTTACGATATGCCTTGTTCAGCTCCATCAAAGGATGATGCGGCGACGTCTGGAAACGCACCAAGCAACTCGCGCGCCAGCATGTCGCGATCCTGCTGGTTGTCGGGCAGTTTCATCGACTTGCGGGATGCGCACCCAGCCATTGATGTTGCGGTCGAAGATGGCGGGCTCGCCGGCCTCATAGCCCATATGCACGTCCTCGAGCCAATTGAGGTCGTCCCAGCCCATGAATTCCATATAGGCCTTGAGGTAAGGCGTGAGCCGCTCGTAGTCGGGCAGGAGATTGACGTCGTAGCGATAGCCGATGTGCTGGCCGATCAGCTGCTCGCGCGCGGTATCGAGACCGGCAGCGTCCTTGAGATATTTGTCGACGTCAGTCTTGTCTTTGGGCTTCTTGCCGCCCTTGCCGTTCTTGCTGCTTTGTCGGCCATCGCGCCGCTCCGCTCATCCGATCTTGTGATAATTGTCCACGCCGACGGTGTAGTCGGTGCCGGCAAGCGGCACCTGCGCCATGGCCGAGGCTTCCATGGTGAGCGCGGCAAGGTCTTCCGGCTCGAGGCTATGCACGCTCGTCTTGCCGCAGGCGCGCGCCAGCATCTGCGCTTCGAGCGTGAGCGTGTGCAGGAAGTTGTAGACGCGCTCTGCCGCCTCATCGGGATCGAGGCGCTTGCGCAGCTCCGGGTCCTGCGTGGCGACACCGACCGGGCAGCGTCCGGTATGGCAGTGATAGCAATAGCCGGCGCGGAACCCCGATCTCGTTCTCGAAATCGGACTCAGGAATCTCCTTGTTGCAGTTGAGCGCCATCAGCACCGAGTGCCCGATGGCGATCGCATCGGCGCCGAGCGCCATGGCCTTCGCCACGTCGCCGCCGTTCCTGATGCCGCCGGCATAGACGAGGCGTGATCTCGCCGCGCTTGCCGAGCTCGTCGATGGCGCGGCGCGCCTGGCGGATGGCGGCGATGCCGGGCACGCCGGTGTCCTCGGTGGCGATATGCGGGCCGGCGCCGGTGCCGCCCTCCATGGCGTCGATATAGATGGAGTCGGGCCCGCACTTCACCGCCATGCGCACGTCGTCATAGACCCGCGCGGCGCCGAGCTTGAGCTGGATCGGGATCTCCCAATTGGTCGCCTCGCGCACCTCCTCGATCTTGAGCGCAAGATCGTCGGGGCCGAGCCAGTCTGGATGGCGCGCCGGCGAGCGCTGATCGATGCCGGCCGGGAGCGAGCGCATCTCGGCCACCTGGTCGGTCACCTTCTGGCCCATCAGATGCCCGCCAAGGCCGACCTTGCAGCCCTGGCCGATGAAGAACTCGCAGGCGTCGGCAAGCCGCAAATGATGCGGGTTGAAGCCGTAGCGCGACTGGATGCACTGATAGAACCACTTCATCGAGTAGCGCCGCTCGTCCGGGATCATGCCGCCTTCGCCGGAGCAGGTGGCCGAGCCGGCCATGGTGGCGCCGCGGGCGAGCGCGATCTTCGCCTCGTAGGACAGAGCGCCGAAGCTCATGCCGGTGACATAGACGGGAATGTCGAGCGTCATCGGCCGCTTGGCGCGCGGGCCGATCACCGTCTTGGTCTCGCATTTCTCGCGATAGCCCTCGATGACGAAGCGGGTCAGCGTGCCGGGCAGGAAGGTCAGATCGTCCCAATGCGGGATCTTCTTGAACAGCGAGAAGCCGCGCATGCGGTAGCGGCCGAGCTCCGACTTCACATGGATGTCGTTGATGACCTCCGGCGTGAAGATGCTGGCTCTTGCCGAGGATGAAGCGCTTCGCCTCGGCCGGGACCTTGGCGCCGCCGCCGTTGCCGCGTCTTGCTTCTTCTTTCATCGCATCACAGCACCAGCTTCTTCTCGGTCGGCTCGAGATTGTCGTAGTTCCACAGCTGCTTGCCGGCGACGATCTTGCGGAAGTGTCCGATGCCGGACTTGGGCAGGAGGTCGTACTGGCGGAGCTTGCGCTCGAGCCATTTGCGATCGAGATCGGTCATCTCGCGCCCACACCGCATCGACGCCGAGGCTCGCCGGCTCGCCGCCGATATAGATGGTGCCGTCATACATCGAGTCGCCGAGATTCTTGCCGGCGTTGCCGCAGATCACCATGCGCCCGCGCTGCATCATGAAGCCGGTGAAGGCCCCGGTATCGCCGCCGACGATGATGGTGCCGCCCTTCATGTCGATCCCGGTGCGCGAGCCGACATCGCCCTTGCACACGAGGTCGCCGCCTCTGATCGCCGCGCCGAACTGCGAGCCTGCGTTCTTCTCGATCAGGATGGTTCCGCTCATCATGTTCTCGGCGCAGGACCAGCCGACCCGGCCGGAGATGCGCACATTGGGGCCGTCGATCAGGCCGAGGCCGAAATAGCCGAGCGAGCCTTCGATGATCGAGGTTGAGCCGGTTGAGAATGCCGACGGCCATGCGAATGCTTGGCGCCCGGATTCTTGATGACGATGGTGCCGTAGCCGTCCTGCATCAGCTCGCGGATGCGCAGATTGACGGTGTTCGCCGGCATGTTGGAGGCGTCGATCTCGGCCCGCTTGTTGTAGTCGACATCGTAGGCATTCGGCAGGCCAAAGCCGTGCGCGGTCCTCGCTGAGGTCGAAATCGAAGAACACCTGCTGCGAGCGGCCGCTAAGCTTCTCGGTATGCAGCCCCATATCGTGCGAGAGCTGCTCCTGCGCCGTCAGCTCCGATCGCGCTATCTGCTGCCATACGCGAACCTCTTCGTCGTAAGGATCGGAAGTATCGATCTCGCGCGGCACGATGCGCGCGGATGGCGACCTCCTCTGAGGCGAGCGCCACGAGACTTGTCGCTCTCGAACAGCACCATCGGCTTCGCGGCCATGGTGTCCTTGGCCATGCCGAGCTCAGTAGTCGGTGGCGACGAGATAGGTGAACACGCCGTCGATGTCCTTGATCGAGGATTTGAGCGAATCCTCGAGCGTCGCCCCCTGCTCGAGATTGTTGGCGGTGTAGACCGCGAGCAGCTCAGAATCGCAATTCGACATGAAGCGGTGACCGAGCCGCTCCATCTCGCGGCGCATGATCCAGTAATTGGTGATCTGGCCGTTATGCACCACCGCGATGTCGTTATAGGGATAGGCCCAATAAGGATGCGCCGAGCGGATATCGACATCGGACTCCGTCGCCATGCGGGTGTGGCCGATGCCATGCGTGCCGCGGAAGGTGCCGAGCCCATATTGCTCCGACACTTGCGTCGCGTCGCCGAGATCCTTGATCAGCTCGAGCGCGCTGCCGAAGGAGAGAACCTCGGCGCCCTCGATCTGCTCGATCTCGGTGGCGAGCCGCCGCGTGTCGCCGGAATAGCGCAAGCGGTAGCGGAAGGCATAAGGGGTGGGCTCGGCGGCCTCGATGGTCTCGGCGCCGAGCTCGGCGAGCCGGTTATCGACCTCCGCCTGGCGCTGCCTGATCTTCTCGTGAATGCGGTGATCCTTCGCCAGATCTTCCTGCTCGGCGAGCTTCAGCCGCATGACATATTCGTTGGCGCGTCGACGCTGCCGTAGACCGCGAAGCCCGTCGAGTCCGGACCGCGATGCTTGAGGCTCTTCAGCATCGCCGTCATTTCCTTGCCGACGCTCGTCGCGCCGTCACGATGGATCAGACCGGCAATTCCGCACATGTGTCCTCGTCTCCTTCGCTTCTCGCCGCGCTACGGCAGAGCAATCGAGATAGGTCTTCATGTCCCATTCGGTCACGGTGTGCAGGAAGCGCTCCCACTCATCGCGCTTGTACTCGTCATAGAGGCGGTACATCTCGCCGGGCATCGCCGAGCGGATCACGTCGTCCTTTTCGAGCGCGTGCAAGCGCATCGCCGAGCGTCATCGGCAGCTTCTTCACCTGCTTGCCGGCTTCCATCGCCTGATAGATGTTGCGCTCCTCAGGCTTCCCCGGATCGAGATTGTTCTTGAGGCCGTCATCCATGGCCTTGAGCAGCGCCTGCGGCCATCAGATGCGGGTTCACCATGGCGTCCACGGCGCGGTACTCGAAGCGGCCTGGCGCCGAGACGCGCAAGCCGGTGGTGCGGTTCTGGAAGCCCCAATCGGAGAACACCGGCGCCCAGAAGCCGGTGTCCCATAGCCGGCGATAGGAATTCACCGTCGAGCAGCCGATCGCGGTCAGGCGCGCCGAGATGGGCGACGATGCCGCCGATCGCCTTCAGTCCGACCTTGCCGGGAAGCTGGACGTCATCGGTGTCCGGCATGAAGGTGTTATCGCCGCCAGTCGAGTAGGCGTAGTTCTGCGCCATGCCCGGGCAGCTTCTTGGCATCGTTGCCGAGCGCCTTGATCTCTTCCTTGCCGCCGCGCCACAGCGAAATGTTGTGGTGGCAGCCATTGGCCGAGACGCCCATGAAGGGCTTGCACATGAAGCAGGCGATGATGCCGAACTCGCGCGCCACCTGCGCGCAGATCTGGCGATAGGTGGCGAGCCGGTCGGCGGTGCGCAGCGCGTCGTCGAAGGTGAAATTGAGCTCGAGCTGCCCGGGCGAATCCTCGTGATCGCCCTGGATCATGTCGAGGCCCATCTTCCGGCAATATTCGATGACCCGCATATAGACCGGGCCGCAGGCTCTCGAACTGATCGATGTGATAGCAATAAGGATTGGAATAGCCGCCGGCAGGCTGGCCGTTCTCGTCCTTCTTCAGCCACATCATCTCCGGCTCGGTGCCGTGGCGCAGCTGCAGCCCGTGGTCCTTCTGGAACTGGTCGTGGATGCGGCGGAGATTGCCGCGGGCGTCGGCGGTCAAGAAGGCGCCGGGCGCGTCGCGCTCCTCGCGGTTGCGGAACAGCGTGCACCAGAGCCGCGCCACCCGCTTGTCCCACGGGAGCTGCATGAAGGTCTCCGGCTCGGGATGCCGATCAGCTCGGCGGCCTCCGGCCCATAGCCGAGATATTCGCCGCGCCGGTTGAGGAACAGATTCATGGTGGCGCCGTAGACGAGCTGGAAGCCCTTCTTCGCCACCGATTCCCAATGGTCGGCCGGAATGCCCTTGCCCATGATGCGGCCGGTGACCGACACGAATTGCAGATAGAGATATTCGATGCCGAGCTCGTCGATCTTCTTGCGTACCTCGGCGACGAGCTCCTTGCGGCCCGGCGCATCGACGAAGCTCTCGATGTCCGTTACCGACTCGACGCGGTGCTCCATGTCCCACTCCCGCTTTCGACTGAAAACGCCAAGTCCAACTCAACTCCAAGGAAATGGGCTGTGCGAAGTCGGGTGCAACTCGCCCTTCTCGAAGCGCGCGAAGCGGAACGGCTCCAGCAGCGCGCTCTTCTCGCCCATGATTTCCTGCGCCACGAGCTTGCCCACGCCGAGCATCTTATAACCGTGATTGGAATCGGCGATCACGTAGACATTCTCGCGGAAGACGTCGAACACCGGGAAATTGTCCGGTGTGAAGCAACCGAGCCCGCCGGATTTTCTTCCGTCTTGTAGTGCGGCATCTGGCCCTCGAAGCGCTTCTGGCAATGCGCGAGCGCCGAGCACCACATATCGATGAACTCCTCGCCGACCACGAAGTCCGGAGAGTCGGGGCCGTAAGGATCGACCGGCGACGGTGTCGGCATCCTGCTCGACCTTATAGGGCGAGGCGCCGCCCTGAATGCCGCCGAAGCTGAAATCAGGCTTGTAATAGATGCCCCACAGTCTGTCGGTGATCAGGCTGACCGTCGCGGTCCGAATAGAGCGGCGCGTCGGTATCGACATGGATGACCGGGGGAAAGCGTCCGTCGTTGGTCTTGTGCATGTTGGGATCGACGGCGAGCGTGCCCTCTTCCAGGCACCAGAATTTCCACATCGGCACGTCGTGATGCACCTTGCCGGTGAGGTCCTTGACCGTGATCCGCTTCGGCAGATCGAGCATGTTCCAGATATTGTTCACCCAGGGCCCGCGCCCACCACCACCGTCTCGCAGGCGATGCGGCCCTGGTTGGTGTTGAGCCCGGTCACCGCGCGGCTGTTCGATCCGAACTCGAAGCCTTGCACCTCGACGCCGGAGAGGATGCGAGACGCCTTCGCCCTTGGCCTTTGCCGCAAGGCCGAGCATGCTCGCCTGGTTGTTGGCATAGCCGCCGCGCTTCTCGTGCAGCACCGAGGTGATGCCCTTCGCCTGCCAATCGTCGAACAGGCCCTTCATGTAGCGCTCCGACGCCGCGGCGCCCTCGATGAACACCGACTCATAGCCGATCGCGCGTTGCTGCTCGTAGATCGAAGCCACGTCCTCGCGCATGCATTCGGGGCTGATCTGCATGTAGCCGACGGGATGATAGCTGTAGGTCTCGGCGTCGCTCTCCCACTCATCGACGGAGTGGGCCATCAGCTCGCGCATGGCCGGCTGGAAGTAATTGTTGCGGACGACGCCGCAGGCGATGCCCGAGGCGCCGGCGGCGATCCGCGGTTTTATCCACAACGAGGATGTCCTCGCCGGAGCCGCGGCCGGTCTTTTTCAACATCTGCGCGAGGTGGAGAGGCGGTACTCAGCCCGTGAATCCCGGCGCCGATGATGGCATATTTGACCGACTGAGGAAGTGGTCCGTTGCTCGTTTGACGCATCCGCCCGACCCGGCGACGTCCCCACGGGGTGAGGAAGACGTCTTAATTGCTGTCAATTTCCCGTGCGCATTTGCGCATGGTCCCAAACCAATGTAAACCAATTTGTTGAGAGGGCCCAAAGTGGGCCTATCCAAAGAGGTGAACCGCGTTGACCGAACCACGCATTAAGACGGCAGGCGAGTCCCTGGCGACGGATTTGGAGAGGCGCGACCACGGCGTCGGCACCATCTCAGCCTATCTCCGGCGCGCCATCGAAACCGGAGCCTATAGCGAGGGCGACCGGTTGCCGCCCGAGCGCCAACTCGCCGTCACCTTCGACGCGGCGCGAAGCACGGTGCGCCGTGCGCTCGATCAGCTCGCCAAGGCCGGGCTTGGTGTCGCGCCGGCTCGGCAGCGGCACCTGATGTCGGCTCCGGCGGAGGCCAGCACGGCGCCGATCTTGCCGATCAGATCAGCCCCTGCAGCTCGTCGAGGCACGGCTCGCGGTCGAGCCCTTCACCACGCGCCTTGCCGTGCTGCACGCCACGCGCCGCAATCTCGACGACATGGAGACGGTGCTGGCCCGCGCCGAGGCATCGATCGACGACAAGGATTCCTTCTCGCGCTGGGACGGAGAATTCCATCTGATGATCGCGCAAGCCTCCAGCAATCCGCTGCTGCTCAGCGTCTATCGCCAGATCAACCAGGTCCGCCTGCATGCGCAGTGGGACGCCATGAAGGAGAAGATTCTGACCGCGGACGTGATCGCCGACTATAACCGGCAGCATCGCGGCATCTTCAATGCGCTGAACGAGCGCGACGCCATCGCCGCTCAGTCGCTGATCACCGAGCATCTCGAAAAGGCGCGCGACGATCTCTTGCGAGCGAACAGCCCTTAAGAAGCGCCGGTGAGCTCGGTCCTGCTCGGGCTCGTCGCGGCGCTCTCCTGGGGCGTGCACGACTTCCTCGCCCGCTTCCCATCCCGCGCCATCGGGCCCATCCCCACCGTTCTCGCCGTCACGTTCGCCGGCCTCCTCTATCTCAGCGCCTGGCTTGTCTTCAGCGGCGACCCGATCCGCATCTCCTGGCCGCAGCTCTGGCTCCCGGCGGCAGAGCGGCATCTTTCTCGCGCTTGGCGCGCTCTCGATGTACGCCGCCCTCGCCCTTGGTCCCCTCTCCTGGTCACTCCGATCGCCGGCTCTTATCCGGCGCTCGCCATGATCTTCGCCGTGGCGCAAGGCGCGCGGCCGAGCCTGCTGCAATGGCTTGCGGTCGCCGCCGTGTTGGCAGGGGTCATGCTCGTCTCGCGAAGCGGAGAGGCTTACGAGCAATCCGGGTACATTCCGCCGGGCAAGCTCAAGACCATCGTCGCGCTTTCCCTTTGCGCCAGCCTCGGCTTTGCCGGGACGCTGATCAGCGGGCAGGCGGCGGTGCCGATCTTTGGCGACGTCGCTGCCGTTTGGCTGGCGAGAATTTTCGGGCTGCTCACCATCGGCACGATCTATCTCATGCAGCGCCCACGAGGGAGCTGCCGGCCCGCTGGCTTCCTCTCCTTGGGCTGATGGGCGGGCTCGACGTCGGCGCGCTTGTCGCCGTCCTTGTGGCCGGCAATCTGCCCGATCCGGCTTTCGCCACGGTCGTCTCCTCGGCCTTCAGCGCGGTCACCGTGATCCTGGCGCGAACCATCCTCAAGGAGCCGATATCGCCGATACAGCTCCTCGGGATGATCCTGATCTTTGGCGGCGTTGCCGGATTGGCTGGTCTCTGAGCCCGGAAATGCTCCGGCAACGCGGGAGTATCGTGCGATGAGGCCTGCGAGCCGGCGAACCGACTTACATAGCCGCGCGGCGATCTGAGAGCGCGCTGCTCCGATTCTCGACGCCTTGCATGGCGAGGCTGATGGTTTCCAGCTGGCTGATGCAGGAGGCCGCGAACTTCATGTAGCTCTCGCCGATGGTCATGAGTTGGCGGCGGAGATCGTCGTTGGTTGCCCTGAGGCTGACGAGCTCGCGCTCCTGCAGCTCGACGCGGCTGCGCAAATGATCCCGCTCATGGGTGAGACAATGGATCGCCGCCGTTCCGTCGAGGACGGCGTTCTCGAGGTCCTTGTAGGAAGGTAGTCCGCCCTGCCGTCACTCATGGGGTCAGCTTCTCAACGGTTGCTTAAGTTTCGGTTAGTAGGGGTCGAGGTCGTCCTTGTGCGGCCGCTCGCCGCGCATAACTGGGGCCATCGGCGAGACGCTCTCCGCCATCCAGCTTGAGCAAGATGACGCGGACGAAGCCTTCGATTTCGCGGTCCAAGGCGAAGGCGCCGATGGCGCAGCGCAGGAGCCAGCCGAGAGCGAAGGCAAGCGATCAGGATCCAGAAGCTCGTCGAGAAGTTTCGTCGCACGCGCTCGAAGGACGCAGTGCCGCGCCTTGCATCTCTAGTGAAGCGGGCTCGATTTCGCCTGAATGCGCGGGCGCAAGCGGTGCGCCATCACCCCGGGCGAGATGTCGGCCTGACGTTCCTTCAAGCCCGGCACGTCGGGAGCGCATCCTTGAAGGACTCGATGCATTGGTGCGTGATCGTTGTGGTGGTGACTGCGTTCTTCTCGCGGTTCTGCGCCAGTTGTGTCAATCCAGATCTCTGGAAATCGCGGATGAACGGGGAAAGGCGACTGCACCAAGAGGTGAGCCAAAGCCCCTTAGCGCGCGATGACGGGCCGCGCGATCGTTCTCGCCAGCTCCTCACGCTTCTTGTCCGAAATATGCACCCAGAGAACCAACCCGCCGTGACCGAGCAAGTCTTCTGTTTGCTGCGGCGCCGCCGCCTCATCCAGATCATCGGGAAGATGCCGAGCGCCGCGCCCAGCGCGTCTTCCGGCAATGCCCGCCATTGCGACCTGCAGCGGAGATCTGCGCCGCTCGCGGCAAAAGCAAATCGCCGCGCCGCATCCCGAGGCAAACGCGTAGAGAGGACCGGCGACCAAGGCGCCCTGGGCAAGATCCAACGAACCCTATCGACCGGAACCGCGCGGGGAACGTCGGGATCGATCCGCCACCTCGACGACAGTTCGGAGTTCGTGACCGATTATTCTTTCGACCACTTTCCCGTGATGGCATGACGGATATTTCGGCGTGGTCGAAGCCAACGGTTTGCAATTCCTCAGCGACTATCGCGGTTCATCGCTCGTCAGTCGAGAAACGGCGACGACCTCGCATGATCGTCGAGCCACGATCGGCTTTCGCATACATCCTGCCGCCCTGCGATAAATTGTCGCCCTGCGACACTAGCGTAGTGATCGGGTGGAAAGCTAACGTCGCCGTAACAACGTAAGAGATAATGAAACAGCGCTGCAACGCGCTGCGACATCATTCGATTGCGATTTCCGGCCAGTCGGTTGCGATATGCTGCGTTAACGCGTCGTGCCGACGGTCAGCGCCTGGCGGATCCCAGAACAGGCGCCGGGAACCGGGCGATAGAACCGGGGCCTCCATGAGTGCCGCTGGAGCTTATGCCAGAAAGTTTAACCGCGGCAATTGTGGGATCGGTCGCCTTGGCGGCCGTGTTCCGCTGGATGACGGCTTATAAAGTTCCGGGCGAGACGGGATGATCCGCGCGTCGATTCACGACGGCAGCAACGGCTGGCGCGGCCGCAGGCCTTGCAGATCCAGGAAGAGAGCGCGCGGGCAGATTGCTGGGCTATCTATGCGCGAAATATGCCGAAAGAGGTCGCCAGCGCAACGCCGCTCCCCAGGTGCGATCGCCGGCGGCGGCGCCGCCGGAGCCGCCGCTGGATCTGCCGACACGCCTGGCCGGCGCCGATGTGGCCAGGGCGAACGCCCGGTTGGCAAATCGCGCTGTCTGCCATACGATCGAAAAAGGCGGGCCGGGTTCGGCTCTCGGACCTGACCTCTGGGGCGATAACGTCGGCCGCGTCCGGTAGCCAAAGGCCGCTGGCTTCAGCTATTCCGGTTTCTGGGACGAAAGAGAAGGGCGAGAAAGGCGGAACCTGGGCCCCCAACGAACTTGATATCTTCCTGACCGAAACCGGAAGTGCTTAGTGCCTGGCAGCACGCATGACTTTCCTCGCTTCGGCGCTGATCAGCGGGAGGCGCGCGGACATCCGCATCGCTTTTACTTGAACACCGCAGAGTGACAACCCGCTGCCTCCGGCGTGCAGGCAATATGCCGAAAGAGGTCGCCAAAGCAACGTAGCTCCGGTGTGCGGACACCGTCGCGGCTGCCGCCCGCCGGAGCCGCCACTGGATCTGCCGACGACGCCGGCCTCTGATGCCGATGTGGGCCAAGGGGCGAACAGCTCGGTTAGCTGTGCTGCCCGCCAGCGCGATTCAGAAACAGACGGGCCTGGTTCGGCCTTCGGACCCAATCTCTGGGGCGTACGTCGGCCGTCCGGTGGCCAAAGGCCGCCGGGCCCCAGCTATTGGGGATTCGGGGATGCGGCGAGAGGGGGCGAGTAAGACTGGAACCTGCGTCCCTTTAACGAACGACGATCGTATCTTCCCTGACCGGAAACCGCAAAAATGTGGTGCCCGGCGCCAGCGCGACTTTCTCCCCGGCTTGCCCGGTCGAGCGGGAGCGCGCGAACGCGTCATCCTTTATTTGAATACAGCAGGTGACAACCCGCCGCCTCTGCCGAAAGCGCCCGGCCAATGCGCCAAAACCCGAAGAGCCCAGAGGATCGCGGCGTCCAGAAGGTGTAGGCCGATCTCGATCGACATCAGGCCCACCAGCACCGCGAGCAACAGCGAGGATCCAAAAATGGCGCATCAGGGGTAGAGCGCCACTACACGCGTGTGCATGAAGACGGCGACGATCAAACTCGCCTTCAACCACGCCTGAACAGTAAAGATCAAAGAGACCACCTGGCGAGACCGCGTGGAATCGAAACAGTCGACGCTATAAGAAAGTGCCGCTACGAGTGCGAGGCAAGCAACCCCCAGATAACAAAATAAATGCCGAGGGGATGTTGTTGACCGCCTGGCTATCGAGGTGAACCTGTTGGGGAAGTGCCTGTGCTGCTGTGCGTGCCCGTGATCCATTGATGCCTCTCACCAGAAGATAGAAGAAAGCAAAGATGAACACCCAGAACAAGATCGACGAAGTGCCAGTAGAGACCGGCGATTTCGACGACCTCGTAGTTCCCCTTTGCGCTCGTAATCGCCCCGTTTCACCTTGATAGCAATCGTGGTCGATAGATCACAGCCTATCGACACGTGAAGCCGTGGAAGCCGGTGATCATGAAAAAGGCACGAGCCGAATTGCGGCGCGCCCAGGATAGCAATACGTAACTGGAACGAAGTACAT
>ERZ1370068.8651-contig-7488_pt1 | contig 32079 bp, 28 predicted proteins | sample MGYA00561227_ERZ1370068 | MGnify/ENA primary metagenome ERZ1370068 (study PRJEB38410, sample SAMEA6850437) | metagenome | study: Metagenomic assessment of the ecological functions of the soil: analysis of the soil microbiota associated with the...
CCGCTCCCTCTCCTCCCCGCCGGTCGCCGCGGCGCCGGCGGCCTTCGGCCGCCAGCTTCGGCCCCGGCGCTGGCCGCGCCGAAGGCGATGGACGACGCGGCGGCTCAAAGCGTCGCGGTCGCCGCCTCGACGCCCGATGCCGGCCGGTCGCGGCGCCGGTGCCGGTCGATCCGCTCGCGCCCCGAAGTGCGCCTCGACCTCGACGAGCGCGCGGCCCGCGTCGACCTGTGGGATCGGGTGCGCCGCGGCTTCGCGATGCCCGACCTCGACAACGACCTGGTGCGCGACCGCGAGCAGCTGGTACGCGACCCGGCCCGACTACGTGGCGCGCATGACCGAGCGCGGCGAGCCGCTACCTGTTCCACATCGTCGAGGAGCTCGACAAGCGCGGCATGCCGACCGAGCTGGCGCTGCTGCCGTTCATCGAGAGCGCCTTCAACCCGCAGGCGATGTCGGTGGCGCGCGGCCTCGGGCATGTGGCAGTTCATCCCGTCGACCGGCCGCGACTTCGAGCTCAAGCAGAACATCTTCCGCGACGACCGCCGCGACGTGCTCGCCTCGACCCGCGCCGCGCTCGACTACCTGCAGAAGCTCTACGGCATGTTCGGCGACTGGCAGCTCGCGCTGGCCGCCTACAACTGGGGCGAAGGCAGCGTGCAGCGCGCGATCGCCAAGAACCAGCGCGCCGGGCCTGCCGACCAACTACGAGAGCCTGCGCATGCCGGCCGAGACGCGGCTCTACGTGCCCAAGCTGCAGGCGGTGAAGAACATCGTCGCCCGGCCCGGCGACTTCAACCTGCAGCCTGCCCGAGCTGCTGAACCACCCGTACTTCCTGAGCGTGCCGATCGAGCGCGACATGGACGTCGCCGTCGCGGTCAAGCTCGCCGGCATGCCGCTCGAGGAGTTCCAGTACCTCAATCCGCAGATGAACCGGCCGGTGATCCTGGCCGGCCGGCACGCACGCAGGTGCTGCTGCCCTACGACAACGCCAACCGGTTCGTGCGCGAGCTGCCGCAGCACCGCGGCCCGCTGGCGAGCTGGACGGCCTGGACCGCGCCGCGAACGATGAAGACCGCCGAGGCGGCGCGCATGGTCGGCATGGAGCGAGGAGAGCCTGCGCGAGGTCAACCACATCCCGGCGCGGATGCTGATCAAGGCCGGCTCGACGCTGCTGGTGCCGCGCGGCAACGCCCTGCTCGCCGACGTCTCGAGCGAGGTCGCCGACACCGCGACGCTCGCGCTCGCGCCCGAGGCGCCGCCGCTGCGCAAGACCTCGCTCAAGGCCGGGCACAAGGACAGCGGTCGCCTCGGTCGCCAAGCGCTATCACGTCAGCGCGGCGCAGGTCGCCGAGTGGAACCACGTCGGGACCGGGCGCGAGCTTCGCGCCGGGGCAGACGATCGTCGTCTACACCGCTGCGACGCGCGCGGCAAGAGCACGGGCGACCGCGCGCAGCCAGACGGTGCCAGGCGGACCGCGCGGCACGCGGCGCGACGTCGCACGCGCGGGCAGCGCCGACAGCGCGAGCAGCAGCCAGACGGCGCGCGCCGGCAAGGCGACCGGGCGTGCGCAAACGCCGGTCGCCAGGCGCTGAGCCGATCGCCCGCAGCGGCGCGAGGCGCGGCGACGCTCAGCGCCGGTCGACGAAGGCGTGGGCGATCGTGCCCAGGTCGACGTACTCGAGCTCGCTGCCGATCGGCACGCCGCGCGCCAGCCGGGTGACGCGGACGCCGCGCGACCGCAGCGCTTCGCCCAGCACGTGCGCCGTCGCTTCGCCCTCGGCGGTGAAGTTGGTCGCGAGGATCACCTCCTCGACGACGACCGTCGCCGGCGCGGTCGAGCAGCTCGCGGGCGCCGATCTCGAGCGGGCCGATGCCGTCGAGCGGGCTGAGCCGGCCCATCAGCACGAAGTAGAGGCCGCGATAGCTGCCGGTGCGCTCGAGCGCCGCCTGGTCGGCCGGCGTCTCGACCACCGCGAGCTGGCGCCGGTCGCGCGCCGGGTCGAGGCAGATGCTGCAGACCGTCTGCTCGGTGAAGGTGTGGCAGCGCTCGCAGTGGCGCACCCGCGCGACCGCCTGCTGCAGCGACTCGGCGATCCGCCGCGCGCCGTCGCGGTCGTGCTGCAGCAGGTGCCAGGCCATCCGCTGCGCCGACTTGACGCCGACGCCCGGAAGGCGACGCAGCGCCTCGACCAGGCCTTCGAGCGAGGCTTCAGCGGCCAACTCAGCTAGAACGGAAGCTTCATGCCGGGCGGCAGCGGCATGCCGGCGGTGAGCTTGCCCATCTTCTCGCTGCTCACCGCCTCGGCGCGGCGCACGCCGTCGTTGAAGGCGGCGGCGACGAGGTCCTCGAGCATGTCCTTGTCCTCGCCGAGCAGGCTCGGATCGATGGCGACCCGCTTGACGTCGTGCTTGCAGGTCATCGTCACCTTCACGAGGCCGGCGCCCGACTGGCCTTCGACCTCGATCGTCGCCAGCTCGTCCTGCGCCTTCTTCAGGTTGTCCTGCATCGCCTGGGCCTGCTTCATCAGACCGGCGAGTTGACCCTTCATCATGGCTTCAGCTCCTGGGAATTCACAAGGGTTTGACCGAACCGGGAACGATCCGCGCGGTCTTGTACTGCGCCAGCAAGGCCTTGACCAGCGGATCCGTCGTGGATCTCCTGCTCGGCCTCGGCCTGGCGCTGGCGGCGCGCCTCGGCGGCGCGCTCGGCCGGCGTGTCCACCGCCGCGCCGGCCTCGAGCTCGAGCCGCACCGGCTGCGCACGGCTTCGGCCACGGCCGCCTGCAAGCTTGTCGCGCAGCGCCGGCGTGCGCAGGTTCTCGCGCTCGACGCGCAGCTGCCAGAGCATCTCGCCCGCGGCTTCGACGACGGCGACGCCTCGGCCTGCATCGCCAGCTCGCGCACCATCGCGGCGATGCTGCCGGCCTCGATCAGGCGGCGCACCGTCTCGACCCAGCGTCGGCCGCGGCAGTCGTCGCGCGGCGCGGCCTCGGCGCGGTCGGACCGCGCCGGCAGCGGCGACGCGCCGTCGCTGGCGCTGCGGTCGCCTGCGGCGACGACCGGCGCGCACGCCTTCTTCGCGCGACGGCGGACCGCGGCCGACGCCGTGCGCTGCGCGCCGCAGCGGACGCGCCGGCGCCGCGGCGCGTCGGCGCGGCCCGGCGTGCGGCAGCCTGTCGCGGCACCGCATCGGCCGGCGCGAACGCGAGCATGCGCAGCAGGATCATGACCAGGCCGCTGTATTCGTCGGGCGCGAGCGGCAACTCCTCGCGGCCGTGCAGGACGATGCTGTAGAGCAGCTGGGTCTCGTCGGCCGGCAGCAGCGCCGCCAGCGCGCGCGCGCGACGGCGGCATCGGGATCGTCGCCGTCGTCGGCGCCCGGCACCGCCTGCAGCACCGCCATCTCCTGCAGCAGCGCGGCCAGCTCCTCGAGCGTGCCCGCGGCCGAGAGGCCGAGCTCGCGCAGGCCGTCGATGGCGGCGATCAGCGCCCGGCCGTCGCGCGCCGCGAGCGCCTCGACCAGCCGGACCGCGTGGCCGCGATCGACCGCGCCGAGCATCCTGCGCACCGGCTCCTCCTCGACCGCGCCGCTGCCGTAGGCGATCGCCTGGTCGGTGATCGAGAGCGCATCGCGCATCGAGCCGCGCGCCGCGCGGGCGATCAGCTTCAGCGCCGCCGGCATCGGCGGCGAGGCCTTCGCTCGCGCAGCACCGCGACCAGGTGCTCGACGATCGTCTGCGGCGCCATCGGCCGCAGGTTGAACTGCAGGCAGCGCGACAGCACCGTCGCCGGCACCTTCTGCGGATCGGTCGTCGCCAGCACGAACTTCAGGTACTCGGGCGGCTCCTCGAGCGTCTTCAGCATCGCGTTGAAGGCGGTCGCGGTGAGCATGTGCACTTCGTCGATCATGTAGACCTTGAAGCGGCCGATCACCGGCTTGTAGACGGCCTGGTCGAGCAGCTGGCGTGATCTCGTCGACGCCGCGGTTCGAGGCCGCGTCGAGCTCGACGTAGTCGAGAAGCGCCCGGCATCGATGGCGCGGCAGGCCTCGCAGACGCCGCAGGGCTCGGCGGTGATGTCGCCCTTGCCGTCGGGCCCGGTGCAGTTGAGCGACTTGGCGAGGATGCGCGAGACCGTGGTCTTGCCGACGCCGCGCGGTGCCGGTGAAGAGCCAGGCGTGGTGCAGGCGCTTCTGCGTGAGGGCGTTGACCAGCGCCTGGACGACGTGCGTCTGCCCGACCAGCGCCGCGAAATTGCGTGGCCGATATTTGCGCGCCAGCACCGTGGTCGACATGCGAACGATTCTACGGTCGCCCCTGACCGCATCGGCCCGTGCAGGATAATCGGCGCACCGCTGCCCGAGACCGATGCCGACCGATCCCACCGACCCCAGCGCCCTTGAGCTACGGCAGCTCCGGGGTCGACTACCACGTCATCGATCCGTTCAAGGTCGCCGCACAGCGCGCCGCGGCCTCGACCGGCAGCCATCTCGACGGCCACGGCTTCTCCGAGGTCGAATCGTCGCGCGGCGAATCGGCCTACGTCGTCGACGTCGGCCCGTTCTACCTCGCGCAGCATCGTCGAATGCCTGGGCTCGAAGGCGATGGTCGCCGACGCGATGCAGGCCCTGACCGGCAAGAGCCACTACGCGGCGATCGCCCAGGACACGATCGCGATGGCGGTCAACGACCTGATCACCGTCGGCGCGACGCCGCTCGTGGTCCAGGCCTACTGGGCCGCCGGCGGCTCGGATTGGTTCGCCGACGCTGTCCGAGGCCAGGCCCTGATCGAGGGCTGGAAGCGGGCCTGCGACATCTGCAAGGTGGCGTGGGGCGGCGGCGAGACGCCGGCCCTCGCCGGCATCGTCGAGGGCGGCCGGATCGACCTCGCGGCCGCGTGCACCGGCATCGTCAGCCCGAAGGAGCGACTCTCGCTCGGCGACCATCTCGCGCCGCGGCGATGCCGATCGTCCTGCTCGCCTCGAGCGGCATCCACGCCAACGGCCTCAGCCTGGCGCGCGACCTCGCCGCGCGGCTGCCGCAGGGCTACCTGACGCCGCTCGACCGCGAGCGCGGTGCCGATCGGCTTCGGCGAGGCGCTGCTCGAGCCGACCGTCCTCTATTCGCCGATCACCGAAGCGCTGTTCAAGCGCCGGCGTGCGTCCGCACTACGCCGCCAACATCACCGGCCACGGCTGGCGCAAGCTCATGCGCCATCGCAGCGCACTTCACCTACCGGATCCGCGCGGTGCCCGACGTCCCGCCGGTGCTGAAGTTCATCCAGGCCGAGGCCCTGCTCTCGATCGCGACGCCTACGGCACCTTCAACATGGGCGCCGGCTTCGCCCTCTTCGTCGCCGCCGAGGACGCCGACCGCGTGGTCGCGGTCGGCGCGCAAGGCGCCGGCGCTCGACGCCTGGATCGCCGGCAGCGGTCGAAGCCGGACCGCAGCGGCTCGCTGATCGAGCCGCTCGGCTCGAATACGACGGCGAGCGAACTCGGACTTCGCGCCTGAGGGCCAGTAACCACGGGCGCATCGCGCCGCGCCGTAGAATCGGCCGCGACGGGCCTCCTCGCATGGAAGCGCGGCCAACCGGGTCAGGTCGGGAACGAAGCAGCCCCAACCGTTGCGACCAGTGCCGGGGTCAGGCTCGTCACCTTCTCCTCCTCGCGAGCGCCGCGTCGCCCTTCGAGGGCACACAGGCGGCGCCTCGTCCTACCTCGCGGCAGCCGCAGCGTGCGTACCTTGGAGGTCGCCACCTCCGACCTGCTCGTGTCGCTCTGTTTCCGCCTTCGTCCTCGTCCTCGTGATCCTGATCGGCGCCGTGCTCTGGGCCTTGTTCGGCAGGGGCAATGACCAGTCCGCGGCGGACGACGTCGCCGGCGTCTCCATGAAACAGCCAGACCGTGCCGACGACGATCCAGAACAGGACCAGCGCGATGCCGCTCCAGTAGAGCAGCCGTTCGGCACGCCGAAGTAGAGCCGGCGAGCACGAGCATACCCAGACCGCGACCGACGGCGAATGTCTTCATGTCGTCGAGACCTCGTAGGCCGCCGGGAAATCGAGCCTTGCGCTATCTGCCCGTGCGGGCCGCACCAAGATCCGGGCACGCGGCGCAGATCTTTACGAGCGCGAGTCGCCGGAGCCGGCACGGTGCTCGTCCGGACGCCGCTTCCGCGCGCCGTCTCGGCTTCGGCGTCGTCGGCCGCGCGCCGCCCGGCGGGCGTCGCGGCGCCTCTTGCGCAGCACGTCCTTCGCCTCCTGCAAGGCATCGACGATGGCGCGGGTGTTGAGGCGCAGCACCCGGGCATAGCGCTGCGACACGTTGTTGAGCGCGGCCGATAGCTTCTTCGCCGGCAACGTGCGCTGGCGACGTCGACGACCTCTCGTTGGCGGCGCTGGCGACGATGCGCAGCAGCTCGGCATCGCTGTCGGGCTTGCGCACCGGCGCGCTCGACCGGCAGGCGCGCGGATCATGTGCAGGATCTCGTCGCCCAGGCCCCAGTGGCGCGCGACCGCGAAGCCGAAGCGTCTCGACGTCGACGCCGAGCACCGCGTAGCTCGCGCCGGCCTGGTCGAGGCCGGGCTGCTCGGGCCCGTCGCCGCCGGCTGGCCGGCGCCGGCTGCATCAGCTGCACGATCTGCTCGGCTTCCTCGGCGAAGTGATAGCGCAGCATCAGCCGGCCCAGGTTCTGCAGCGCCGCGATCGAGGTAGACGACCTCGCCGTCGTAGCCCGCGGGGCGCAGGGCCTGCGCGGTGTGGCCGGCGAGCCGCGACCCGGTCGATCGCCGCGAGCAGCGCCTTGGCGGCGGCGTCGTCGAGCGGTCCGGGCCAGGCGCGCAGGCTGTTCGCCGCCAGGCGCACGCCGTCGACGCCGATCAGCGCGACGACGCGGCGCAGGCGTCAGCACCGGACCGTTGCCCGAGATCTGCGTGCCCTGCACCTGGGCGGTGTTGATGGTGCGCAGCAGCTCGAACGACGAGCGCCAGGTCGGGCAGCAGGTGCGCCGCGATCTCGTCGGTGCGCTGGCTCTCGATCGCCGTGACCGCGCTGCACCCGCGCGCCGAGCCCGGGCAGCGCCGGCAGGTGGCCGACGCGTGCGCAGGCGGTCGAGCAGCAGCGCGACCGGACCGCCGTCGTCTGTCGGACGGCGCCTCGCGCCAGCCGTTGAGGGCGCCGAGGAAGGTGCGGGCGTTGCGGTAGCGCAGCCGCATCTGCCCGGCGGTGCTGCGATTGACGATCGCCCGCAGCGGCTCGGGAATCGGATGCGGCGTGGTCCACGGCAGGCGCACGAACTCGCGGCCGTGCGGCGCCAGGCGCGCCGATCACCAGCGCCGGTGTCGGCGACGTCCGAGCGGCGGCTGGCCGGTCGAGCAGGTGGTGCAGCAGCAGGCCGCAGGCGAGCACGTCGCGCTCGGCGGCGCTGCGCTGCGCCCGCAGCATCGAGGGTCGAGCGGCATCGCCCGGTCGTTGTCGCGAGCCGCGTCGCGGCGCGCGCGATCGCGCCCTCGTGCGCGACCGAGAGCGCCATCACGGCGATCTGCGCCGCGCTCGTTGACCAGCAGGGTGTGGAACTGCGGGTCGAGGTGGGCGACGCCGGCGTCGTGGGCGAAGGCCGAGGGCGCGCAGCACCTCGCCATCCAGACCGCGGCTTCGTCGGTGGTCGGCTTGCGGATGCTCGGCCAGCCACTCGTCGAGGGTGACGCCGGCGCGGCGATCGACGACGACATAGGGCCACTGCTCGTGGACGTCGCACGTCGAGCGACCCGGGCCGAGGTTCGGATGGTCGAGCCGCGTCGCGCGACGCGCACGCCGCGAGCCAGCGCGGCGAGCGCGCGCCGGCGTCCGCAGGCGCGACCCGCGGCAGGCTCAGCATCACCTCGGCGCCGGCCCGCGAGTCGTCGGCCAGCCAGGTCATCGTCGCCTCGCTCTTGCCGAGCAGGCGGCGCAGCTCGATAGCGGCCGAACGCGCGCGCCGGTGTCGGCGGAGCGCGGGGCGGTGGCGTGGGCGGCAGCGATCGACATCGTGAGAGCAGACGAAGCAGCCCTGATTGGAACCGCGCCGGGTGCACGCTGCGATGCGCCGATCAGGCGCCGGCTTCGTGCGCTATCTCTCGCTGGGCGCGCCAGCTGCGTCGGCCCCGAGAGACGGCTGACAGGCGCCTACGGCGATCCTCGACCACCGCGTCCGTCGCCGGCGATGAAGGCGCAGCGCACCGCCTGGCCCGGCTGCGCGCGCGCGCACTGCGTCGCGGTAGCGCAGCAGCTGCTGCCGGTACGGCTCGAGCGCCTCGGGGCGTGGCTGCAGCTTGTAGTCGAGCACCCACCAGACCGGCTCGCCGCCCTCCTCCGCGATCCGCACCAGCCGGTCGATGCGCAGCACCTCGCCGGACGTCGCTGACCGGCACCTCGTTGCCGCTCCAGCGGACTGCGGCGCCGCGGAAGAAGCGGGCGTGCCGGCATGGCGAGGATCGCCGCGGCGTGGCGCGCACCTCGCCCGCATCGGCGCCGAACTCGCGCGCGGCGGCCGCCGAGAGCACGGTCGAGGCCCGTCACGCCCGCGGCGCCGGCGGCCCATTCGAGCGCGCGGTGCACCGCGCTGGCCGCAGGCGCGGCACGGGCTCCTCTCGGCGATGACGGTCGTTGGCGTGCCGGCTGACCGACCGGCCGACGCGCGCCGGACGCCACGACGGCAGGCGGCGCAGCTCGGCCGGGCGGCAGCGGCGGCGGCGCGTTCGCCCGCCGCATCGTCGACGCGTGCCCGGCAGCGGCAACTCGTCGGGCACGCCCTCGAGCCGCTGCCACCAGGTCGTGACCGCTGCCCGCGGCGTAGGCCTCGGTCGCGCTGAACGCCAGCCGCCGCCGGGCCCGCGTCATCGCGACGTAGAGCACGTTCAGCTATTCGCGACGCGCGCCGCCTCCTCCCTCGCAGCACGGTCCTGCAGCGACGGCGGGCATCTGCGACTCGTTGTAGACGAAGGCGCAGCGCAGCGGCGCCGCCGCCTCCACCGGCCAGTCGATCAGCAGCGTAGCAGAGTCTCGTTGCCGGGCTTCTCCGGATCGGCGTCGAGCAGCAGCACGGTGTCGGCTTCGAGGCCCTTGGCGCCGTGCACGGTCAGCAGGCGCACCGCCCCGGCGCGGCACCGGCGGGCCGCCTTCACGGTGCGCTGGCGCAGCGCCCGCACGAAGGCATAGGGCGTCGAGTAGCGGCCGCTGTCGAGCAGCAGCGCCTGGGCCAGCACCGGCGTCGATGGCGTCGAGCGCCGGCCTGCCGTTCGCCGGGCGGCAGCGCCGCGGCCGTGCGCGCGTGCAGATCGCCCTCGTGGACGATGCGGCCGAGCAGGTCGTGCGGCGGCAGCTCGCCGGCGGCCTCGGCGCCAGTCGCGCAGGCAGCGTGCGGGCCCGGGCCAGCGCGGGCGACGGCTCGGCGAGCGACTGCGAGCGGCATCCCACCAGCCCGCCGGCTCGCGGTTGCGCCGCCAGAGGGCGACGAGGTCGGCGTCGCTGGCGCCCATCAGCGGGCTGCTTCAGCACGCGCGCGAGCGAGAGGCCGTGCTGCGGCGAGGCCAGCAGGTCGAGGAGTGCGACCAGGTCCTGCGCGCCGGCCGCATCCATCAGCGTGGCCTCGGAGACGGGCCCGTGCGGCACCGCACGAGCCCGCAAGGCGTCGGCGACGAGGTGCGAGCGATTCGCGCTTGCGGGCCAGCAGCATCGTCTCGGCCGTCGTCGCGTCGCCGGCAGCGAGCCATCGGCGCAGCAGGTCGGCCGCGCGCGCGCGCTTCCTGCTCGCGCAGCACTTCGTCGGGCACGAGCCGCGGCGTGACAGCGTGTCGCGCCAGGTCTGCGTGGAATCGGGCGCTCTGCCTCTCGCGGTTCTGTCTCGCGGCCGGGCGACGCGAGGCAGCCGCCAGACGCCGTCGCCGGGCCGCTCCGGCTGCGCCGTGCTGTGCGCGCGGAAGCCCTCGAACTCGCCCTCGTCCGCGGCCGCCTCGAAGACCCGGTTGATCGCCTCGATCACGCGCGGCGCGCTGCGCCAGGTGTGATCGCAGGCGAGGCGATGGCCGCCGAACGCATCGACCACGAAATCGGCCGCCGCCTCGAAGACGCGCGGCTCGGCGCCGCGAAAGCGGTAGAGGCTCTGCTTCGGGTCGCCGACGATGAACGAGCTCGGCGGCTGCTGCCCGCTCGCGCCGCCGCCGGCCCCGGCATACGACGACGAGCCAGGCATGCAGCGCGTGCCATTGCAGCGGGCTGGTGTCCTGGAACTCGTCGATCAGCAGGTGGCGCACGCGCAGGTCGAGCTTCTCCTGCATCCAGCCGGCGAGGTCGCCGTCGCGCAGCAGCGGCCAGCGCCGAGCCGTTCGAGATCGGCCATGTCGGCGAAGCCATGGCGCCGCTTGTGGTCGGCATGCGCGGCGAGCAGCGCGCGAGAGCCGGACCATGCGCTGGTGCTCGACGTGGGCGTCGTGCTGGGCACCTGCTCGTGCAGCCGCGACAGGAACTCGCCGGCCTCGGCCAATGCCGGCGACTCGGGCAGGTTCTTGCGCACCGTGCCCTCCTGGGTGAGCAGGGCCGAATCGATCGCCTCGAAACGCGCGCGCGAGGTCGGCAAGCGCGTAGGCCGCGGCGATCTCGGCCGCAACGTCGCGCGGCGTCTTGTTCTTGTGCCGCTGCCAGGCTGCAGCGAGCACGAGCAGCCGCTCGCGCCATGCGGCGTCATCGACCTGCTGCGCCGGGTCGGCGAGGCCCTCGAGCTCGGACCCACCACTCGGAAGGCTGCCTCGACGCTGCCCTCGAGCGTGCCGGCCGCATCCGCCTGGGCAATCTCCATCGCGCCGCTGCCAGGCGCGGCCCAGCCATTGTTCGAGCATGTGCCCGGCCGCGCGTCGCGACCATCGCGCCGTAGTCGGCGCGCAAGGCGGGTCGCGGAGCACCGCCGCATGGAAGGCGCGAAACACCGGTGCGCGCAGGTCGACGTCGTCCTCGATCAGCGACATGTCCGGCTGCAGGCCGAGCGACTCCAGCATCTCCAGCGGCGCAAGCCGCAGCAGCTGCGACGAACCAGGCGTGGAAGGTCAGCACCGCGACCGGCCGCCCGCTGTCGAGGAGCCGCCCATGGAGCGCGCGCAGGGCCGGCTCGAGCCGCACGCGCGTCGTCCGCGCCGATGCCGCGCAGCCGAAGCTCGCGGATGCGCTCCTCGACGCTGGACTGCATCGACCACTCGGCGAGCCAGCCGGCGAGGCGGTCGCGCATCTCGCCGGCCGCGGCGCGGGTGAAGGTGATGGCGAGGATGCTGGTGCGGCTCGACGCCGGCGAGCAGCAGCCGGACGATGCGCGACACCAGCATCCAGGTCTTGCCCGAGCCGGCGCAGGCCTCGACCACGACGCTCTTCGCCGGGTCGCAGGCGATGGCGTAGAACGATCCGGCGAGACCCGCTCGCCGTCGACCCGCAGGGCCGGGCCTTCGCTCATCGCCGGTCCTCGCCCGTACCGTCGGCGAGACCCTGCACCTCGGCCTGCCAGTCGTCGCGACGGCAGAGGCCGCGCACGTCGCACCACTCGCACACCGAGCCCTCGCCCAGCGCGCGCAGCGCCGCGCCGCCGCGCAGATGCGCGTGATGTCGATGGCGACGCCCTCGATCAGCGCGCGGCCGCTCGCCTCCACCTCCTTGTGCCGCTCGATGCCGAGTGCCTCGCGCGCCTCGAGCGGCAGATAGCCGGCCCGCACCGGCTTCCCCGTCGCCGCGCCCACCAGCGCCGCGTAGAAGGCGAGCTGCGTGTCTTCGAAGCCGAGCTTGGCCTGCTCGCTTCCAGCGGGTCTGACTGCCGGCCTTGTAGTCGATCAGCTCGAGCACCGGCTCGCCGTCGTCGTCGATCTCGTCGATGCGGTCGACGATGCCGTACAGCTCCACCTCGGCCCCGGGCAAGGGCAGCGTGAACGACTGCTCGCCGAGCTGCCAGCGCGCTCCAGCCTGGTCGCGCCGGCGCATGAACGCGAGGTAGCGCGGCACGAAGGCGTCGAAGCTGGCCTGCCAGGGCGGGAAGTCGGCGGCATCGAGGCCATGCTCGTCGAGAACGACGCGCGCGGCGGCGTGCAAGGCGGCGACGTCGTCGGCCGGATCGGGATCGGGCGCGCGGCCTTCGTGGAAGCGAAGCAGCACCTCGTGCAGCCAGTTGCCCCAGTCGCGCTTGTCGAGCCCGGCCTCGATCTCGTCGGCGACGTTCAGGCGCAGCATCGCGTGGGCGAAGAAGCGGTAGGGGCAGCCGCGCAGGGTCTCGAGCGCCGTCGCCGAGAGACGGTCGGGAACGAGGCCGGGCGCGATCGCCTCGGCGCGGCGCACCGGCGCCGGCGGCACCTCGATCGTGGTCCGCGGATCGGTCCACGCTCGAAGCGCGAGCCCCTGGGTCGACAGCGTGAGGCGAAGCTGCTCGACCGAGCGCGGCTGGGCGCCAGCGACTCGGCACCGTCTCGGGCCCGGCGCAGCAACGTCAGCGGCGCCACGCGCAGCAGCTGGACGAAGGCGAGCCGCTCGCCGCTGCCGCTCCTCCGGCGAGGCGATGCCGGCCAACGCGGCGGCCTCGCGCGGCAGCAAGCCTCCGGGCATGGGCCAGGCGCCGGGCGCGCGTCGCATCCGGGCAGCACCACGGCGGCGAAGGGGCGCAGCATCGCTCGCGCGAGCGGCGTGACGTGAACATCGGCAGCCGTCGTCTGTCGCATCGGGCGAGAGGACCGGTTCCGGACGGAAGGTGGCCTGCTCCGAGGACCTCGTCGCACCAGCGCGTGAACTCGGCCAGGCTCAGCGAAAGATCGCGTCAGCGCCTCCAGGCGCTCGCCGCGCTCGCCGGCCTCGAGATCGAGCAGCAGCGCCTGCAGCAGGACCGCGCCGGCGGCGTCGTCGGCCAGGAGCGACAGGCCGCCGCCGGCGCGCAGCGCCTCGAGCGTCACGGCGAGCCATTCGGCCAGCGGCGCCGACCCCAGCCCTGCAACGGCCGCAGCACCGCGACCGCGTCGTCGCGCAGGCGTTCGGCGGCGGCGTCGTGCAACGCCACGGTCGCCAGGCCGGCGACCCGCGAGACCCCGGCGCGGCGGACGCGGGCTTCGAGCGCGCCGCGATGGCGTGCCGGTCATGGCGGCCCCAGCGGGTGCCGCTCTTCAACCAATCGAGCAGCGCATCGTTGCCGGCATCGTGCCGGGCGCTGTGCAGCAAGGCCATGAAGCCGGCCGCGGCGCGGCGGTCGACAGTCGCCAGCCGGTCTCGTCGACGACCTGCGCGCCGCTGCGCACCAGCAGCTCGTGGACCCGACGCACCAGCAGCCGGTCGTGAGGCCACGAGCGCCCACCGGCCGACGGCCGGCCGACAGGTCGAACAGCACCTGGGCCGCGGCCGACTGCGCCTCGTCCTCGAAGCCGGGGCAGGCACCGAGGGCCGGCAAGGGCCGCGATGCGGGCCAGTCGAACAGCGCGCCTTCGGGCGGATCGAGGACGAGGGTGAGGCTCGGCGCGGTGGCCTCCGCGAGCAGCGATCCGACCAGCGCGTCGGGGCCACCCGCCTCGACCGCGATAAAGGCCGAGGGTCGAAGCCCGAACAGCGCATCGGTCCGTGGCGGTGGCGCCAGTGCGGCCCAACGGACGGCGATGGCGGCGAGGGTCGCGCTCCCGGCGTCCGCCGGGCGGCAGAGCGCGTTCGAGCTCGGCCCACGCCGCGGCCCGGGCGGCCGGCGGCTTCGTCGCCATCGCCTGGAGCGAGCTCGTGCACCGTGGCGACCAGGCGGCCGATAGCCTGGTCGAACCCGAGGCCGTCGCGGCGAGACCATTCGACGCCCCAGCGCTGGCCGAGCAGGAGCTTGCGCGCGATCAGCCGGTCGATCGGCGGCGAGAGCGTCGGCGCACCGCCGGTCGAGTCGGTCGCAGGGCCCAGGCTTTCGGCCAAGGTCCGAGCCGTCTCGACGCGTGGCATCCAGCCGCCGCCCGCCGCCAGAGTGCGGCGCAGGGGATCGATGAGCTGGACGAACGGCACGAGGACGACGGCGTCGCGTCGGTCGAGGCGCGCTGGTCGAGCCAAGGCGCGGATCGCGGCGGCCGTCGCGCGCCACGCCGACGCGATGTCCGTTCCCGCCTCGATCGCGAGCCGCTCGCCTGCGGCGGCGGGGCGCCGGTCGTCCGCCGCCATCTCGTCGGCGAACAGGTCGAGCGTCTTGCCGCGAGGCAGGTCCTTCATAGCGGGCATAGATCGCGACCATAGCGCGGCGCCGGCTTGCGCGACGCCGCCTTCGGCAACATCTCAGGTCGCCCTATGCCAGAATGGCCCGACGAGAGGACGACACCCATGAGCAGCGATCTGATCACTCACACTTCCGACGCGTCGCTTCAACGCCGATGTCATCGAGGCCGGCACGCCGGTCCTGGTCGACTACTGGGCCGAGTGGTGCGGGCCGTGCAAGATGATCGCGCCGATCCTCGACGAGGTCGTCGAAGGACCTACGACGGGAAGCTCCGCGTCGCCAAGATGAACGTCGACGAGAACCGCGACGTGCCCGCCAAGTACGGCATCCGCGGCATCCCGACGCTGATGCTGTTCAAGAACGGCGAGCTCGCCGCCACCAAGGTCGGCGCCCTGTCCAAGGCGCAGTTGACCGCCTTCATCGACAGTCACCTATAATCTCTGCCTCATGAGACAGGCTGCCCGCGACGGGCGGCCTGGCGAGACTGCAAGCCGGCGCGCGCCGGAACCGATCGCATCCGATCGCTGCCGTGTCAGTTGCCCGGCATCCGCAAGCGTTATCCGCTTCGCTTCCTGACCGTCCTCGTTCTTCCCGGTCGCGCCACGGCGCGGCTCACGTTCTGCCACCGGCCCCTCTGCGCCGATCGCGTTGCCAAGCCATCGCGACCCGCGTCGCCCACTCCATGCACCTCTCCGAACTGAAAGCCCTCCACGTCTCCGAGCTCATCAAGATGGGCGAGGCACTGGAGATCGAGAACGTCGCCCGCATGCGCAAGCAGGAGCTGATGTTCGCGATCATGAAGAAGCGCGCCAAGGCCGGCGAGCAGGTGCTTCGGCGACGGCGTGCTCGAGGTCCTGCCCGACGGCTTCGGCTTCCTGCGCTCGCCCGAAGCGAGCTACATGGCTCAGACCGACGACATCTACCTTCGCCCGAGCCAGGTGCGCCGCTTCAACCTGCACACCGGCGACATGGTCGAGGGCGAGGTGCGGGTGCCCAAGGACGGCGAGCGCTACTTCGCGCTGGTGAAGGTCGACAAGATCAACGACCTCTCGCCCGAGGAGAGCAAGCACAAGATCATGTTCGAGAACCTGACGCCGCTGTTCCCGAAGGAGCAGTTCAAGCTCGAGCGCGACGTCAAGGTCGGACGAGAACATCACCAGCCGCATCATCGACCTGATCGCGCCGATCGGCAAAGGCCAGCGCGCCCTGCTCGTCTCGGCGCCCAAGAGCGGCAAGACGGTGATGATGCAGAACCTCGCGCATGCGCTGATCGCCAACTACCCCGAGGTGCTACCTGATCGTCCTGCTGGTCGACGAGCGGCCCGAGGAAGTGACCGAGATGCAGCGCACCGTGCGCGGCGAGGTCATCAGCTCGACCTTCGACGAGCCCGCCGCGCGCCACGTGCAGGTCGCCGAGATGGTGATCGAGCGCGCCAAGCGCCTGGTCGAGCTGAAGAAGGACGTGGTGATCCTGCTCGACTCGATCACCCGTCTGGCCCGCGCCTACAACAACGTCGCTGCCGTCGTCGGGCAAGGTGCTCACCGGCGGCGTCGACGCCAACGCGCTGCAGCGCCCGAAGCGCTTCTTCGGCGCCGCGCGCAACATCGAGGAAGGCGGCTCGCTCACCATCATCGGCACCGCGCTGGTCGACACCGGCAGCCGGATGGACGAGGTGATCTACGAAGAGTTCAAGGGCACCGGCAACTGCGAGATCCACCTCGACCGCCGCATGTCGGAGAAGCGCGTCTACCCGTCGATCCTGCTCAACAAGAGCGGCACGCGCCGCGAGGAGCTGCTGCTCAAGCCCGAGATCCTGCAGAAGACCTGGATCCTGCGCAAGCTGCTCTACTCGATGGACGAGATCGAGGCGATGGAGTTCATCCTCGAGCAAGATGAAGGCGACGAAGAACAACCTCGACTTCTTCGACATGATGCGACGCGGCGGCTGACAGCCCTACCGCCAGTATAATCAGCGTTTCCCTCTTCCGGAAAGTGCGCCGTCTGAAGCGTCAGCGTGGCGTGGCTCCCGGAACACCATGCAGAGGCTTCCCATGAAAGAAGGCATCCACCCCGAAGTACCGCGAAGTCTGCTTCGTCGACTCTCGTCGAACGGCTTCAAGTTCGTGACGCGCTCGTGCGCGCAGACACGCGAGACGATCAAGATGGACGACGGCCGTCGAGCTGCCGCTGTACAAGCTCGAGATCGACCAGCGAATCGCACCCGTTCTACACCGGCACGCAGAAGAGCGTCGACATCGCTCGGCGGTCGCGTCGAGAAGTTCCGCAACAAGTTCGCGCACCTCAACACCGAAGAAGTACAGCGTCCGCGGCGTCGAGCAGGCAGCTTCGGCTGCCTTTTGCGCCTGCGCCGCCGCACCAGCCGGTACGGCTTCTGTTGCATCATTCGCCGTGCCCGCCAGCCGCCCGCGTGAATTCCCCCAACCCGGCCCTCGTCAGCCAGCGCAAGCCAGAGCCGCTGCCGCATTGCTTCTCCTCCTCTTCTGCGCCGTCGTACGTGCTGCCCGGCGTGTTCGGCCGCGACCCGTGGAAGAGCGCCGACATCACCGCCTTCGGCTACATCGTCAATATCGCCCAGGGCAAGACCTCGTGGTTCGCGCCGACCGTCGGCGGCCTGACCACGGCCGACGGCACGCGCCTCGCTGCCGTACTGGATCGGGGCGCTGTTCGTCAAGGCCAGCGCCGTGGCTGAGCCGACACATGGCGGCGCCAGTTCCCTTCGCCCCTGCTGCTCGCGCTGGCGCTCGCCCTCAGCTGGTATGGCGCGTACCACCTGGCGCGCGGAACGCCTGGCGCAGCCGCTGCCCTTTCGCCTTCGGCGGCGGCGACGCCGGCCGACTACGCGCGGGCCATCGCCGACGGCGCCCTGCTCCGCCGTCATCGCCTCGCTCGGCCTGCTGCAGCTCGGCCACGAGACGACCCCGGACCTCGCGCAGCTCGCCGCCGTCGCGCTCACGTATCTCATGGCCTGGCCGCGAATCCGCGCCATGCCGATCAAGGGCGGCGCAGCGGCGAGGCCGCCGCTGCCGGTCCTCGCGGCGGGAGCGGTGCGCCGAGCATCGCCCTGCTGCTCGCCGGCGTCGGCCTGGCGGTGACGCTGATCGCGCGCCGGCCGGGCTGGGGCCGGCATGGCCGCGTTCATCGGTTATTCGCCGCGCGCCCTCTGCTCGGCAGCTGACCGCGGCGTCTGGCTGCTCGGCGCCTGGGCGAACCGCCTCGGCAGCTACACCGTCAAGGCGCGGCGCAGGTCGTTTCAGCCTGGTGCCGCGAGATCGCCTGGTTCAGCCTGGCCCGGGTCTGGCCGCCTCGCGCCGGCTCGCCCCGGCGTGGAAACGGCGCCGCCGCCTGCTCAGCCGCGCACCTCGCCGCGCTCGGCTACCCTTGCGCGTCGCTGGCGGTCCTGGGTCAGCATGGGCGGGTCGATCTCGGGCGCATTTGATGCTCGCTCTGCCGCCGCTGGCGGTGCTGGCGGCGTTCGCCCTGCCGACCGCTGGAACGCAGCGTGGCGGCAGCGGCGATCGACTGGTTCTCGGTGTTCTTCTTCACGATCGCCCGGCGCGCGACCGGCTGGGTCTTCTACGTCAGCGATGCAGACGCGTGACACCGGCCTCAGCTCGCGGGCCAACGTCGCCAAGCTGTCGCCGGGCTATGCCAACGTGTTCTCGGCCTGGCTGGCTGGCTGGCAATGCTGGCCTGGCTCTGCCTGTCCGCTGGCGCACCGCCATCGCGGCTCCCTCAGTGGTATCTGACCTTGTCTGCGGGCGGTACAGCACCGCCGTTCTCGTCGATGACGTGGCGCGCGCTGCCGCCGCCTGACAACGCACGCAGCGACGCCTGATAGCGATCGCGCAGCAGGTGCCGACTGGCTCGTAACGCGGCGGCCGGGGAACAGGCGCGCGCGCCCAGGCCGTCGCCGAGCACTGGTGGCAGGCTGACGCAACGACGACCACGACGCTGACCGACACGCGCTGCGAGTTCCTGATGCTGACGCGAACACCGAAGCCGCCGGCCGCGCCGTGGCACCATCGCGCAAACGTCGCCTCCGCAGCGACGACGACGTCACCGATAGATCACCGCCGCGCCGGCGGCGGCGATCGCCGCCCCGGCGCCTACGGCGTCGTCGGCGGCAGCCGCGCGCTGGCGTTTGCGGGCGGTCGTGCTGGCAGCATGCGCATCGCGGCGGGCGATTTGTCGGCAGCTTGACTTTTTCGCCCCGCTCGCTGTCGATGAGCCCGCCGCCATGGCGCTGCATGACGCGTTGACGATGGCCAGGCCCAGCCCGGTGCTGCCCGGATCGCGCCGAGCGGCCGCCGTCGACGCGATAGAGCTGCCCGGTGATGCGACGATGACGCAGATCTCGCGTCTGCTGTCGACGACGGCGATCCGCCGCTGCCGTTGTCGGCACAGACGCCACGCTGATATCGAGCGTGGCCGCCGTCGGGCGTGTAGCGAACCGCGTTGCCGACGAGGTTGCCGAGCGCGTTTCGCAGTCGCTCGGCACCGGCGATCTCGGCGCCGCCCGCGGCAACGAAGCTGTGATATGTGGCGCCCGCCGAAAGCGCCCGCGCCTCCGCCTCGACGTGCGCGAGCGGCACGATTTTCAACCCAACGACGGCGCCCGGTCGCGGGCCGCGCCCTCTCGAGCCGCCGAAGCACGAGAGGTCGGTCGTCGATGGCCTGGTGCGTTTTGGCCTGCTGCGTCGGTCGGCGCAGATCACCGCTTCGCTCGGCCTTCGGCTGATGCTGGCAGGTTACGCAAGGTCTCGAGAAAGCCCGACAGCACCGTGAGCGGCGTGCGGATCTCGTGTGCGATACGTTGACGAAGTCGTGCCGCATCGCCTCGGCGCGTTCGCGCTCGGCCTGCATCCGCGACAGGACGATCAGAGGCCGCCGCCAGCGGCGGAATGCACCTGCAGCGTGCCGGGACCGCGCGGCTTTGTATGGAAGCTCACCGGCTGTCGAAATTGCCGGCCTGCAGGTAGGCCACGAATGCCGGGCGAGCGACTGGGAATGGTGACGCGCGGTCGTCAGCGCCAGCGTGGTCGAGGCTCGAAGTGATTCTGGCGCGCGAGTTGCACCAACAATTTCGACCTGGTCGCCGGCGTCGAGGAGGCGAACGCCGCCCGGCGACGCTTCCATCGCGGCGACGAACTGCGCCAGGCGCAAGCGCTCGGCCTCGGCCGTGCGCCCAGAGCTGGCGGCGCCCGCCTGATCCGATAGCTGACCTCGCCCCTGCAGCCTGAGAGGCCGCGGCGCTGGCGCGCCGCTGGCAGCCAGCGCAGCAGGCGCCAGCCGCATCGCATCGAAGATGAGACGACGGCAAAGCCGACGAGGCCGCCGAGCGCACCGTCGAGCGCGGCGCCGCCGCCGCCGAACAGGCGGCGATACCAGCCCGCTGGCGAAGATCGCCAGCGGCGCTGACTCAGCGCGGCGGCAGGCCGGTCATCGCTGCCGCGCGTGCGTCAGACCGAACGGTCTGCGGTCACGGCTGCAGCTGGCGCGACGTCCACCGCGTGCTGGGGCAGTCGACCGGTGAAGCGTCTCGCGCAAGCGCTGGATGTGACGCCACTGCTCGCCCTCGATGAAGAGAGCCGCCCGACGCGGCCTGAGCGAAGGATGCGTCGACGCCGGTGGCGTCATCAGGTGGCGGAGCGGGAAGTTTGAACTCGGTCGCGCCGATCTCAGACCGCCGCGACAGTGGACGCGGCGCGCCGCTGATCGATTTCAACCGCGCTGACCTCGACGGCGGCGTCGAGCGCGTTTGGCGATCTACGTCGAGCAGCTGGCGCGACGCGGGCGAGGCGTACTGTTGGCCGAAAACGGCTTAGCCAGGTAGTCGTCGGCGCTCGCGTCCGTGCCGACCTGTCAGGCTTCCTGCGCGCGCGCCGTCAGCATGATGATCGGCAGCGCCGGGTGCGGCGCTGTGCCACTGGCGCATCGAGCTGGCGTCGCTGCAAACTGCGGGCGCGGCATCCAGTTGAGAATCAATTTGCGTCGGCAGGATGCGCCGTCGACCGCTCTGTCGCGGCTGGCTGCCACATAGCTACCCCAGCCGGCGTGGCGCAGGCCGATCGCGATCAGCTTCAAGATCGCCGGCTCGTCCGACCACCAGATTCTGACTCATCTTGCGGCAACTCCCGTTAGCGGATTTGAGCTAATTTTGACGATTCCTTACCCGATTGTGGCGAACTGGTCGGTTCCCTTTGACGATGACGATCTCGCTCGGCTGGTGGTTCTGGCGGTCGCTGACCTGCCGTCGATCGCCAAGACGAAGATCAGGCCCGATGTCGATCGAGACCGTGCGCGCGTCCTCCATCAGCGAAGGCGATGAGCTCTGCCCCCTCGAACTCCTGGTCGATCAGGTCGCGTTGGCTAATTTCTGATGGCGCTGGTCGACGTCGAGGCGCGCGAAGGCGTCGAGCGGCGCAATTGCGAGATCTGGTTTCGGGCCCGGCAGGCAGGCTATCGCTGACCGCGGCGGCGCAGCCTCGTCGAGACGCCGGAGTTGACCGTGGCCGCTGCATCGGTAAGTAGCGATCCGCGCCGCCCTCGTCGCCGACACGTTATGCGCCGGCGATCTTTATGATCGCGATCAAGAGCAGGGTCAGCGCGGTCGCTGGGTGCCGCCGATGATCGTTTACAGTCGAGGTCGATCTCGACCTCGGTCTGGCTGACGCGCCTGACGTGAGCACTATAGCGATGATTATTCGTTGTTTCCAGCGCATTGAGCCGCGGACGGCGCGCGCGACCTGGCGACTGACCCCATGCCGCCCATCCTCGAGGACGCGCGTGGAGATGCCGCCCAGCCTGGCGCTGAATTGTAGTGAAAAGACGACCGATCGCTCGCGAACGGCTCCCGGTCGTGAACAATGGAAGCCAACTGGTTTTTGCAGGTAGTCCTCGGTGTTCTTCTTCTTTTCACGCATGAAGACAGATCGCCGGTGCGGCTGAACTGACTGGTCGCCCGTGACGCTGGCTGTAGGCGGTGAAGCCGGACAGCGCGCCGCCTTGCCGCATGTTGTGGGGTGACGGATGACGATCGCGGTAGTCGGCCTTTCAGTCAGATGGTTTCGCTGATCGTCGAGATCGGCCGAGGCCATTAACACGGCTCGTCGAGAATGGAGGCGCGAATTCTGGACGATCACAGATGCCGCTGGCGATAACAGACGCTGCTGCTGGCCGCCAGATAGTCTGCGCCGCCTTGCGATAGTTGTCTTTGGATCGTCCCCAGAGCGGCGGCCTTTCTTCCAGCTTCCATTCGACACGCTCGTCCATCTCTGACGCGCAGAACATCTGAACAGCTTCACGCTGAAGGCGATGCTGGTCGCACTGACACGGGCGGCGCGGCTTTTGAACACCATGATCTTTGGCGCGGATCAGCGAGATGTCGTCCTTCGACGTCAGCAGGCTGTCCATCACGACATTCTTCGCCCGGCACGCCCGCCCGGGGCAGAGTCGAACGATTTGGCTGGACGCAAAGCGCAGCAAGGTCGATTCTGAAACGCAGCCCTGAGGGGCCACGAACGACGCCACAAATTTCCTGCATGCTCAGGCCGATGCCTTCAGCGCCTGAAATCCACCGCAGAAGCTGAGGTCGCACTGGCGAGCTTCGGGCTGGCGGCGGCGAAGTGGCCCGACTCTGGTCATGGCGGGTCTCGGGTCAGGTCCGGTTGCGGAAGAAGGTGTGGGGTGATTGATGTTGAGGATCAGGACGCTGAGCGTGATCGCAACACGCCGGGCTCAGCGCCAGTTTCGCCAGTTCTGGGGAAATTTACTTCCGCGAAACCTTGAAGATCGTCACCGGCAGGTTATTACCCGGCTGGGTTCAGCGCTCGCTGGTCCAGAAACCGGTTCTGATTAGTGGCGGCAAGAGAGTGGCGCAGTCCGCCATGATGCAGTTTTTGAACGCCAGCAGGATGCCAGATCACCCAGCGCGCCGACATCAGGTCACCATCATGATGACGCGCTGATGCCGGCGCCGAGCGGATAGCGCAGCGCGTTCGAATCAGCGATGTTCTCGGTGGTCTGACGACCGGGATGACGATCAGGCCAGCGCAGAACGCCGGCCCCAGCCGGATGAAGAGTCTGCTGGGGTGCGCCACCACGACTCGGGTAGACGACCAGGCTGGTGAACGACCGACGGCGCCGACAGTGCAGGATCGATCGTTGATGAAGCGCGTCGCCAATCTGAGCCGGTACGCGCTGCGCTGTGTCGGCCCTCGGCGATGCAGATGCCGGCGGGGATGCCGGATCGGCGTGCCTGAGTCAGCGGTCGCCGCGGTCACCATCGCAGAGCTGGTGCCGGGAGATCGCGGTGGCTATCCCGCGCGATCTCTGGCCTGCGGCAGGCGGCGGCTATTTCGGTGAGCTGACGCCGGGCTCGATGCCGGCCAGGCCGGAGGCGCGCACCGTCCTGCGACCGGGATCCAGATCAGCCGACAGATGATGCCGTGAACGCCGCTGTATCGCCAGCAGCGCCAGACGTCAGCGCGACGGCGGTTCTGCGCTTGCGGCGCGCGCGCGAGGCGCCGGCGCGCGATCGTGCGTGGCGTCGAGCGTGCATGGCAGTCGCGACGATCGTCGTGCTCGTGCTCGCGCGACCGCTCTTCGACGCTTGCGCCGTTGCGGGCAGCATAGCTTCGAGATCGCGCCAGGTGACGACGGCGGTGATCGGAGCGCCAGCCACCGGCGCCGAGGCGGCGATCGGCGAGGCCCGGTGCAGCCGGGCGCGGCTCTCTGCCGAACCAGTGTTGGCGAGCGCTGAGGTGATGCTGTTCGCCGCCGCCAGCAGCGACAGCATGAGGTCGGAGCTGGCCGAAGCTGCCGGGGCAGCGGAGCAGTGACCGCCATGGTCTCGGGCCGATCGCTGGCGGCCGAGCCCGAGCATACGATGCCGCCCGAGCGACGCTGGTCTTGGTGTACGGCAGGACGGCCTGCCAGACGACCTCCCAGGTCGTCGAGCGCCGACGCGCAGGCCGCGATTCCCTTTCCAGCATCGGCGGCGTGACGTCGAAGACGATAGCGCGCCACCACCGAGGCGATGAACGGGATGACCGCCGATCGCCGGGACGATGCCGGCCGAGAGCAGGCCGATCCCGACCGGCGGCCCCGATGAACAGCGGAGCCGAGGCGCGCCGGACTTATGACCAGCCGACTGCAGCGCGCTGCGGCACGCTGTTAGCGGCGGATCGGGCCAGCAGGCAGAGCAGGCCCCACATGCCGTGGACGATCGAGGCGCATCGCCGCGAGAGCGTACTCGACGGCGGTAAGGCCCCGAGCGGGCGGCTTCAAGCCGGGAGCGCGGCGACAGCTCGGTCAGGAAGCAGCGCGATGCCGAAGCTCACCGGCCTGGCAACGACTGAGCGCTGATCAGCGACGTCGCCATCAGCGGTGCCGTAGATCATCACCAGGCCGCCGTAGCGGTTCTGGAACCGGGTCCCACTCGCTCGTCCAGTGGGACGAGAGGCCGGCAGTAAGCGCGGATCGCCGGCGCCGCGCCGATGACGAGCGAGATCAAGATGCCCCCGCCAGCAGGGCGAGGGTCAGCCAGGCGGCGCGCCGTGCGCCAGGCAGCGAGAAGCGCGTGCTCGACCCCAGGGCGAGGCGCGACGGGCGACGGGCGGCCGTTCACTTCGCGTCGGACCGTATCTTCGCCCTCCTCGCCAGGGCTGGAGGCGCTGGCGGGGAGGGATCGCAGCCACCGGATCGCGCCCTACTGCCGGGCGATCGGCTTGCCGCGACGCGTCCTGATGCTCTGGCGCCCGGTGACTGGCAGTAGTCAGTGATCCTTCACCGACGCACAGGCAGCGGCAACGTATTCGCCAGGCCGTCTTGCGCGTCACCGCTGGCGCAGGCCCAGTCGAAGAACTTAGAGCGTGTTCGCCGCGTTGACGGAAGCTGCCTCCTGCGCCTTGTACATCAGGACGAAGGTCGCGAACCGCCGATCGGCCCAGGTGCTCGCTCGCGGCACTCGGTCGGTCAAGCACCTGGAAAAAGCTCTGGCTCCAGTCGATGCCACGCCGGCGTACGCGGCAGCTGTCGGCGTCCGGGCGCCGAAGCGGTCGTCAAACCTTTGTTCGCCCGAGCAGCGGTGTAGGCTTCATCTTATGTTTCTGCTCGGCGTAGGCGACACTCGTGCCATAGCCGATCGAGTTCGGCATGACGCTGCACGGCACAGCGGCGCCTTCGCTGCCTTACCTGCCCGCGCCGGCCGGCCAGTCGACGGCCGTGCCCTCGCGCCGAGCTTCCGCCTGCACAGTCGGATTCACCTTCGACGGGTAGTTCGTGAAGATGAACGAGGTGCCGGAGCCGTCCGCGCGGCACTTCGGCACGAAGATCGCGCCTATCCGGCAGCCGGCACGCCCGGGTTGAGCGCCGTCAGCGCTGGATCGTTCCACTTCATTATCTTGCCGAGGCGAGATGTCAGCCGACGCAACTGGCCGGTGAGCTTGATCTGGCCTGGGTGCGGTCCCTTTGATGTCGACGCTGACCGGGACGACGCCGCGATCGACGGTCGGGAACTGGATCAGGCCATCCCTTGGCGAGCGTCGCCATGGGCGAGCGGCATGCTCGGAAGCGCCGAAGTGACCGGATCTTGGCGCGGGACCTGCGCTGGATGCCGGCGCGGAGCCGACCGACTGGTGGTTGAGGCGGGCGCCCGGCTCGTCTTGTTGTGGTGGCGTCGGCCCATTTGGCGTAGATCGGCGTGCAGGGAAGGTGGCGCCAGCGCCGGGTCATGGCTGCCCTGCGCGGAGATGAGGCCACGGCGACGAGCGAGCGCGCCGAGCAGCGCGCCAGCAAAGCGCGCGAGAAACGAGTAGCTTCATGGGTCTGTGTGACCTTCTCAGAGCGTGGTCGGGGAGGAGTGCTCAAAGAAACTCTGCGGAGCGCAGATGACATCTCGGTGACAGGGCGCGTCCGCCCCTGGCCGCCAGAACTCGATCGTCCTGTCATCCGGCCCGTCATGGCGACTGGCCTAGGCGGTGCCAGGGCCCGGGGCTGCGCTCAGCCCGGCCGCCGGCCCGCGATGAGCGCCAGCTGCCAGCTGTCATGCGCAGCCGCTGCGCGCGTTCGCGCGCATCGACTATGACGCGACCACCGGCGGCTCGGCGCCCGATCGGCCGTGATCAGCAGCGCCCGCTGGCGCCGGGAGCTCGCGGTCGATCTTCGGCGCGGTCGATCGGCAGGGGCGCGGCGTCTGCGCCATCCCAGTCGCTCGCCGGAAGCTGGCGCGGCGCGTGATGAGCGTCTGGCGGGAGAGGTCGCCGCTGGCGAGCAGATCGGCGAGCGGCCGGCCCGCAAGCGGAACGACCGCCTCGAGCACCATCAAGGCGCTGACGATGCCGTCCGCCGGTGGTGTGGCGGTCGAGCGCGAGCAGATGGCCCGAAGCCTCTGCCGCCAGGCACGCAGTCAGCCGCAGCCGCTGCTTTCTGAGCACGTGAAGCGGTCGCCGACGGCGGGTGCGGACTGACGTCGACGCCGCGGCCTGCGCAACGCTTTCTGCTCGACGCCCGGGCTGGTCATCAGCGTGCCGACCGACGCCCGGCACTGGCAGGCCGGCGATCCGGGCCGCGTGGCGGCGGCTATCGGCCGTCGTGCGCGGTGGTGAGGTTGCGCCGGCCAGCCGTCAGACGACCTGGAGCGCGGTCGCCGCCGCCAGTCGAGGGCGACGCCGTAGTCAGCGCTATTTGCCAGCGCCGGCTGGCGAATGATGCGTCGATCGAGCGCCATGCGGCGCTGGTCGCGCCGCCGAGGCCGGCGTTGATGTTGAGTCCGAGTCGGGGGCGCAGCATCACGTCGACCTCGGCACGAGCTCAGGGAAGACGCCGGGCGCGACGGCTGGTACGCCGCGCCGTGGCGGCTGTCGGCGACCGCCAGGCGGCAGCGCTCAGGTCGTTGCAACAGCCAGGTGCTCTTTGCGGGAGCTACGGCAGCAGCCCGTCGCGTCAGAGGCGTCGTGCCACGGCGGGCTCGGCCGAGCTCGGTGAGCCGACCGACGGCTGCGCTCGCGGCGACGAGCGCCGTCCTCGACCTCTGCGCCCCCCACGCGTCGGGGAGCTTTTCGCCGCGCGCCGAGAAGAACTTGATGCCGTTGTCGGCGTGCTGGGTTGTTGCGCGGGCGCCGATGACGACGCCGGCGGTTCGAGGCGAAGCGCCCGCGTCAGGTAGGCGACCCCGGGGGTCGGGCACCGGCGAGTGGACGACGTGGCACCACCGGCCGGGCGAAACGCCCGGCTTCGAGCGCCGACTCGGCTGGTCGTAGCCGGAGATGCGGGTGTCCTTTGCCGATCAGCGACGGTCGGCGGCGTTCCGTCTTTGCGCAGGACCTGGCGGCCGGCGGTGGCCGAAGGCGGGCATGCAGGCGCCGGCGTGATCGGCGCCGCGCCGACCGTGCCGCGGATGCCGTCGGTGCCGTGTCCTGCTCATAAGGCTGGCGCGCGCGCTGGAGGCCGGCGATCGGCGTCGCGGCCTGCCAGCCGCGCCAGACCCGCGACCATCGCGGCAACGCCGGACGCGACGATGCGCGCGCCGCGCGCTGCACGGCGACGACGGCGCGCGCGACGACGCTGGCCGCCTGAGCCGCGCTCGCCGGAAGCTGGCGACTGGCTCGGCCGGCGCTTTCGCCGGGCTGCAGCCTGGCAGCGGGCCAGCGCCGACTTGCGCTGGCGACCAGCTGACGAGGAGCGGCGGCGCCGAGCGCGAGGAGCACGTCCTGGCGCGCGGAGCAGCTGAGGTTTTGCGCCGGCGCCTTTGCCGGAAGCCGATGCCGGGGCCGACGATGCGCTTCGCGGCTGATTCCCGCTGTTGCCGTGCCGTCTGATCTCCACTTCGGCGAGAATCGCCGCACTTCGGCGGCGACGTCGTCGTAGGCCGCCTGGTCAGATCGACTGCATGAGCCGCGCATGCATCAGGCAGACGCCGCGCCGCGATGCGCCGCCGGATGGGCGCTGAGCGCGCCCGGCGTGCGCAGCGCCGCGATGTCGTTGGACGATGTCGACGCCGAGCCTGAGCGGCGGCGCGCAGCGACTCGACTACCGTCGATCGAGATCGCCCGGCAGCCGAGCTCGATCGCCGCCGCGTGAGCACCGGGCGCACGCGCGCTACCGACCCCGAAGCGGACCCGGTAGCGCGCTCCGGCCGGCTCGACTCGCCGCCGATGTCGAGAGGATGCTGCCCTGAGCATCTGCTCGCAGCGGGCGATGGGCCAGCGCCATGGATTCTGACGCCGCCCCGAGAACGAGCGTCGGGCGTGACGTTGACGATATCCCCACCGCCGCGCGGCCGCGCTGAGGTCGACGCCGAAGCGCCGCCGATCGGGCCGCTCATGAAAGTGCCCAGCTTGGTTCTGTTCCCGAACCGCACCTCGCGCATCGCCTCGCGCGCGGCAGGCGCGCTGCCTGGCGTCACTGGCGCACGCAGCGTTTCACGCGACGGGAGACGGCACCCAGTCCTCGGCACGCGGCGCCTTGCCGGACATGATGCCGTCGATCTGGTCTGAGCGTCGATCGCCTCCCCACTCGATGCAGCGCCGCCGCCACTGGCGCATCTTGGTCCTCGGTGGTCTCCGATCAGCTTGCGGGCGATCGCGTACTGCCCGTCGATGATGCGGCGGGATGACCGGAGGTCGACCTTGCTGCATCCGTCTCTTCCGACATCGTCGTCGTCTTGGTCACCGAGCGGCCGAGGATGACCTCGCCTTTCGTTCTCGGTACAGACCACATCGGCCCGAGCTCAATGGCCACGCCGTAGCGCAGGTGACCATGTCGCGGGCGACTGGCCGTTGCTCAGCGTCGAAGTCGTCGCTGGCGCCGGTGGTACCGCCCGCAGTGGGGCGAAGACTTCCTTCGGCGATGCGGCTGCGCCGAACGATGGGATGCGGGCGGTCGCCTGGCAGCTGCGCCCCCGGTCGAGGCTGGTGGCGGTCGCCTTCTGGGCAGCTGCATCGTGACGCCAAGGGCACGGCCGTCGCAGTGGATCAAGGCTGACCTTTGTGCGGACACGGGTCGGTCTTGGCATCAGTTGCGCGACTAGCGCGTGGCCGGCCTCGTGGTAGGCGGTGTTCCTGCGCTCTTCCCCGGCAGTGACCATGACTCGCGCTCGGCCATCGCGATCTTGTCCGCGGCCTTCTCGAAGTCGACCATCGCGACGACCGCGGCCGCTGCGGCGCGCCGCGAACGAGGCCGCCTCGTTGACCAGGTTGGCGAGGTCGGCGCCGCTGAAGCCCGGGCGTGCCGCGCGCGCCAGGATGTCGGCGCGGATGTCCTGGGCCGACCGGGACCTTCGCGCATGTGACGTTGAGGATCTGCTCGCGGCCGCGAACGTCGGGCAGCGGCGACGCAGACCTGGCGGTCGAAGCGGCCCGGGCGCAGCAGCGCCGGGTCGAGGATCGTCCGGCCGGTTGGTCGCGGCCATGACGATCACGCCGCGATCTGGTCTCGAAGCCGTCCATCTCGACCAGCAGCTGGTTCAGCGTCTGCTCGCGCTCGTCGTTGCCGCCACCCGAGGCCGGCGCCGCGCTGGCGGCCGACGGCGTCGATCTCGTCGATGAAGATGATGCAGGGCGCTGCTTCTTGGCCTGCTCGAACAGTGTCGCGGACGCGCGCCGCGCCGACGCCGACGAACATCTCGACGAAGTCGGAGCCGGTGATGCTGAAGAACGGCACCTCGGCTTCGCCGGCGACGGCGCTCGCGAGCAGCGTCTTGCCGGTGCCCGGCGGGCCGACCAGCAGCACGCCGCGCGGATGCGGCCGCCGAGCTTCTGGAAGCTGCTGCGGGTCGCGCAGGAAGTCGACCAGCTCGCGCGACCTCTTCCTTGGCCTCGTCGCAGCCGGCGACGTCCGCGAAGGTCGTCGGTGTTGTTGGCTTCGTCGAGCATGCGCGCCTCTGCTCTTGCCGAAGCTGAACGGCGCCGCCCTTGCCGCCGCCCTGCATCTGGCGCATGAAGTAGATCCAGACGCCGATCAGCAGCAGCATCGGGCCCCACGCTGACGAGGATGCCTTCATCAGGAGCGACGGCTCTTCGCGCGGCTTGACGTCGAACTTGACGCCGTTGTTGATGCAGGTCGCCGACCAGCCGCGGTCGAGGTAGCGTGCGCGGTCGCGTGCGCAGGCGCTTGTCGTCATCTCGTGGCGGCGTTGATCTCGGTCGCCGCCGCCTAGGCTTTCCTGATGCAGCGTGACCGCGGACTGCTGTTAGCGTGCGCACCTCTTCGAGGAAGTCGGGAGGAGCCGACCAGATCGGTTGCCCGGCTCAGTCGCTGGCGCGGCTCGAACCGCCTGTGAAGACGGTGGCGACGACGAGGGCGATCACCAGCCGTGACGGCGACCTTCTGAAAACCACTGATTGTTCACCGCGCGGCTACCTTCCAGAGCTCAGCGGAGCGCCGGGACCACCGGGGCTGGGCCGCCGATGTCCACGGCAGTCTGGGGCCGATTCTAGTCCACGTCAAGCCCGTGCGTCGGCTCGCGAATGGGCCCCGTCCCCAGCGGGCGAAATGCGAGCGTGTTCGACGCCTGCAGGCGCCTGCCTGGCGCTTCGAGGCCCGATTCCGACCAGCAAGGCGGTCCGGCCGACTGGCCACGCGACGCTTTCAGCTCGACCGGCTTGACGACGCGGCAGCCGTCCTCGAGCAGCTCGACGAGCTGGCTGTAGCCGCTGCCATGGAAGGCCCTTCGGCAGACGAGGGCAGCTCTTCGGGGCGCAGGTGGCGCCGAGCGCGAAATCGACCGCCAGTTCAGACCAGGTCGGCCGACCCGGCGCGGCGTCGGACGCCGGTACGCCCGAGAGGTTCGGCGCCGGTGGTCGAAGAGGACCAGGTCAGACCGGCCGGCCGGCGAGCGCGGGCCCCTGGAGCGCCGCGCCGGTCTCGATCTTCCGCGTAAAGTCGTCCCGCAGTGAAGGTCGACGCTGCCGATCGGCTCTGGAAGTCGAGCAGGTCGAGGGCGATGATGGTGCCGTGCATGCGCCGCGGTGCGGCGGCGGGGCCGGTGCGGCGCCGCATGAAGCGGCTGGCGCAATGGCACTTTGGCTCCAGGCGCCGGGCGTGGCGACGCCGAGGGCGGCCGACTGGACCTGGCCGGGCCGGATCTGAGCGCCAGCGCGCTCGTCGATCTCCTTCAGCTTGCAGGCGGCGCGGGCGCGGTAGCCTTCGCGCTGCGCCAGCCGCACGCAGGGGCTCAGCTGAGGTGGTCGCGCAGCCAGGCCCGGCTTCGGACGCAGCTTGTCCTTGCTGGTCGCATTCGCCACGCGACGCCGATAGGGGCGTGACCTGCTCATCACCCTGGCGCTCGCCGAGCGCGCAAGGACCACGCGCTGACGCGCATCATTCCGATCCGGCGGTCGCGATCGGTCGCGACGGCGTGACCGCCGGCGGTGCGGCGCGAGGATCGGCGCCGCGCTCGACGGCCGCACGGCCTGATCTAGAGCTGCGCGTCTTCTCCGACGGACCGTAGCCGCGCGCGAGGTCCTCTGCTCGGCGACGCTGAGCCGAGGCAGGTCGCCGGCGCCAGCGCCGATCCAGCAATCATCAGGCAAAGCTGCTGGTGCTCGTGGCGGCCGAGCCTGCCGAAGGTGAAGGCCGAGCGCTGATGACCGCATGGTTGGCCGCGGATCCGTGAAGGTCGTGGCTGCCTGCCTCTCGAAGAGCGGCAACCACCGGCGCGACAGGTGAAGAAGGTCACAGGTCGTTCGGCAACCATGCGCGCGCTGTTACCGCCGGCACGGCCAGGTCAGCGCGGCGAGACGCGGGCGAGCCGGCGTACTAGAAGAAGTCAGCGCGGCAAACGTGGCACGCGCGCCGTTGATGGCGCGCGCGGCCAGTCGCCAGCGTCGAGCACGGCGACGCCACCAGCTTCCGGCCAGGCAGAAGAAGGCCGTTACGCGGCGCTGCAGTTGGCCGAAAGCTCGCGGCGCACCTCGCCCGTCCCGCGCCGCGCCGACCATCGACAGCGCATAGTGGCCGGCGCGACGGTGGCAGAAGAGCGCACGCCAGACGGCGGCACCCATGGCGCTGAAGCGTGGACTGGCAGCGCTCCGGCGTCGGCGCGCAGACGCGGCAGGCCGAGCACGAGCACGGACCGTCGCCGATGCGCCAGGGTCGCGCAGGCCACCTGGCGCACAGGCGGCTGCGGCGCGACTGGCGCGCCCGGCGTCGGACGGCAGCAGCGTCGCGAAGAGTCGCCGGCGCGGCCAGCACGAAGCCGACCCTGGGCAGCCGCGGCCGGCCCAGCCGGCCCGGCGAGCCAGGCGGCGCCACGTCGGCTGGGCGCGTCATCGAAACCCCAGGCCTCGAGGGTAGCGGACGCCGGCGATCTCGCAGCTGCTTGAGCGCCGCCCGGCGCCTGCACTTCGGCGACGCCACGCCGGCCCGACCTTGCCGATCAGGGCGCGCGCGACCGGGCGAGCTGATCGCGCAGACCAGCCCGCCGCCTGGTCGGTCTGCCGTCGCCGCCGATCTGGTAGGTGACCTTGGCGCCGCCGTCCCCAAAGTTCGAGGTCGACGACGGTCGGCGACTGACCCGCCAGTTTGCCATCGGCGTCGAGCCGACGTCGGGTCGATGACCCAGGCCGCGGCGAGCTTGCCTCTCGAGTTCGAGGATGCGGCCTTCGATGAAGCCCTGCTTGATCCTTGGCCGCCCCGTACTCGGCGTTCTCCGACAGGTCGCCCTGGGCGCGCGCGTCCGGCGATCGCCTGATCACGGCATGGCGCTCCACCGACTTCAGCCGCTGAGCTCTTCCTCAGCTTTTCGGCACCGTCGGTGAGCGGATGGAAGCGGCCATGTCAGTGCCCGCCGGGCCGCCCTGGGAGCAATACGTAACTGAACGAAGGCTAC
>ERZ1370068.3342-contig-2455_pt1 | contig 32078 bp, 63 predicted proteins | sample MGYA00561227_ERZ1370068 | MGnify/ENA primary metagenome ERZ1370068 (study PRJEB38410, sample SAMEA6850437) | metagenome | study: Metagenomic assessment of the ecological functions of the soil: analysis of the soil microbiota associated with the...
TTACGTGGCTGCCGGTCTGACGTCGAGGATCATTTCGTAAGGCGTGACATCGTTAATCGCTTCGATGCGGCAGGGAGACGTTCGGCTGGAGCGCCTCGGCGACCACGACGTCGCGCGGCAGCAAGACGCTTGTCGCTGATGATCTCTTTGGCGATGTCGCGCATGTCGAGTCTCGGCCAGCGATTTGCCGATCTGGTAGCCTTGCGCCGCCAGGAACGTGTTCGCCATGGCGCCGCCGATCACCAGCACGTCGACCTTCTCAACCAAATTCTTGAGGAGATCGAGCTTGGTCGAAATCTTCGCGCCGCCGACCACCGCCATCAGCGGGCGCTGCGGGATTGTCCAGCGCGCGGTGCAGATGCTCGAGCTCCGGCCTGCATCGAGCGTCCCGCATACGCCGGCAAGAGATGCGCAACGCCCTCCGTCGAGGCATGGGCGCGATGCGCCGCCGAGAAGGCGTCGTTGACGTAGAGATCGCCGAGGAGAGCCAGCGCCTTGGCGAACGCGGGCTCGTTCTTTTCTTCTTCCGGATGAAAGCGCGTGTTCTCGAGCACGAGGATCTCGCCGTCTCTCATGGCCGCGACCTTGGTCACCGCTCTCTCGCCGATGCAGTCTTCGGCAAATCGCGACGGGCTGGCCGACGAAATTTGGCCAGCGCGGCCGCGACCGGCTTCAGCGACATCGAGGGCACGACCTTGCCGCCCGGCCGGTCGAAATGGGACATCACGATGACGCGGGCGCCCTTGTCGGCAAGCTCGGTCATGGTCGGCGCCTGCCGCTCGATGCGCAGCACGTCGCGCGATCCGGCCGTTCTTCATCGGCACGTTCAGAGTCGGCGCGCACCAGCACGCGCTTTCCTCTCACATCGAGCTCTTGCAGATCGTCAAGCGTACGGTAGGCGGCCATCTCGGCGCGGCCTTTCGCTTAGATCAACTTCGCCATCGCGACGGTGGTGTCGGCCATGCGGTTGGAGAAGCCCCACTCATTGTCGTACCAGCTCATCACGCGGACGAAAGTGCCGTCGATCACCTTGGTCTGGTCGAGCGCGAAGGACGACGATGCGGGATTGTGGTTGAAGTCGCTCGACACCAGCGGCGCATCGACGATCGTCGAGCACGCCTTTCAGCTCCTGGCTCGCCGCGCGCTTCATCGCCTCGTTGATTTCCTGCGACGGTTGTCGCGCGCTTGGTGACGACTTTCAGATCGACCACCGAAACATTCGGCGTCGGCACGCGGATGGAGACGCCGTCGAGCTTTGCCCTTGAGCTCGGGCAGCACGAGCCCGACCGCTTTCGCCGCGCCGGTCGAGGTCGGGATCATGTTCAGCGCGGCGGCGCGCGCGCGGTAGAGGTCCTTGTGCATCTGATCCAGCGACGGCTGATCGTTGGTGTAGGAGTGCACCGTGGTCATGAAGCCGTGCTCGATGCCGACCGTATCGTGCAGCACCTTGGCGACCGGCGCGAGGCAGTTCGTCGTGCACGACGCGTTCGACACGATGATGTGGTCCTTCGTCAGCGCCTGATGATTGACGCCATAGACGACGGTCAGGTCGACGCTGTCCGCCGGCGCCGAGATCAGCACGCGCTTGGCGCCGGCCGCGAGATGCGCGGAAGCCTTCTCCTTCGAGGTGAAGATGCCGGTGCATTCGAGCGCGATGTCGACGCCGAGCTCGCTGTGCGGCAGCTCGGCCGGGATTCTTGATCGCCGTCACTTTGATGACGTGGCCGCCGACGAGCATGCGGTCGCCGTCGACCTTCACCGTCGTCGGGAAAGCGGCCATGCACGGAATCGTAGCGCAGGAGATGCGCGTTGGTCTCGACGGGACCGAGATCGTTGACGCGCGACGACCGGCGATGTCGTTGCGCCCCGACTCCGACGATGGCCCGCAGGATCAGACGGCCGATGCGGCCAAATCCGTTGATCGCCACGCGAACTGCCATGATTTACCTCTTATCCTTCAAGACGCTGAAGCGCCGCCGCGGCCGCGGCTTCGGCGGTAATGCCGAAATGCTTGTACGAGTTCCTTATAGGGCGCGCTGGCGCCGAAGCCGTGCATGCCGACGAAGCCGCCTTCCGGTCCAATATAGCGCTCCCAGCCCATCGGACCAGCCGCTTCGATGGCGATCTTGACGGTCCCCGGGCCGAGGGTCGCGCTCGCGATAGGCCGGCTCCTGCTCGTCGAACAATTCCCAGCACGGCATCGAAACGACGCGTGCAGCCATCGCCTTGCGCGGCGAGGAGCTCGCGCGCCTTGAGCGCAATCTCGACTTCCGAGCCGGTTGCCAGGAACGTCACCTGGGCGCGGCCCTCGGCTCTCGCGCAGGCAATAACCGCCCTTCGCGCGCCGAGGTTCGCGCTCGCTGTGTTCGGTGCGCACCGTCGGCAGGTTCTGCCGCGACAGCGCCAGGATCGTCGGCCGCGTCTTCTCGCGCAAAGCGATCTCCCAGCACTCGGCGGTTTCCACCGCGTCGGCGGGGCGCATGCACCAGCAGATTGGGATCGCGCGCAGAGCGAGGCCAGATGCTCGATCGGCTGATGCGTCGGTCCGTCTTCGCCGAGGCCGATGGAATCATGCGTCATGACATGGATGACGCGCTGTCCCATCAGCGCGGCCAAGCGGATCGACGGGCCGGCAATAATCCGGAGAACACCAGGAACGTGCCGGAATAGGGAATGAGTCCGCCTATGCAGCGCCATGCCGTTCATCGCCGCGGCCATGCCGTGCTCGCGCACGCCGTAATGGACGAAGCGCCCGGCGTAATAGCCCGGCGCGATGACCGGATCGTTCTTCGTCTTGGTGAACATCCGAACCGGTCAGATCGGCCGAGCCGCCGATCGTGTTCGGCAGCTCCGCGTTGACGACTTCGAGCGTCATCTCCGACGCCTTGCGCGTGGCGACTGCCGGCTTCTCCGCGCTGAACTTTGCTTTCAGACGCTGCAATCGCCGGCGGCGAGGCTCGCTGGAATATCGCCCGACAGCGCCGCCTCGAACTGCGTCGCGCATGGCCGGCTCGCCTGTGGCGCGCGCTTCCCACGCTAGCGCGCTGCGCTTTGCCGCGCGCGCCGGCGAGCCGCCACTCGGCGAGAAGGTCGGCGGGAATCTCGAACGGCGGATAGGTCCAGCCCAGCGCGACCCGCGCGCCGGCGATCTCTTCGGCGCCCAAGCGCTTCGCCATGCGCCTTTGCGGTGCCGGCGCGTTTCGGCGCGCCATAGCCGATGGTCGTGCGGCAGGCGATCAGCACCGGCTTGTCGCTCGTTTGTGCCTGCGACAGCGCGTCGGCGACGGCGTTCGGCGTCGTGGCCGTCGACGCGCCGACACCGCCCAGCCATACGCCTCGAAGCGCTTCAGCACGTCGGTGGATTCGGCGAGCGCGGTCGGGCCGTCGATCGAGATGCCGTTGTCGTCGAACAGCACGATCAGCCGGTTGAGCTTGAGGTGCCCGGCGAGGCTGCAGGCCTCGTGGCTGATGCCTTCCATCAGATCGCCGTCGCTGGCGATGCACATAGGTGCGGTGATCGACCAGCGTCGTCGCCGAAAGCGCGCGTTCAGCATGCGCTCGGCCAGCGCCATGCCGACCGCATTGCCGAGGCCCTGGCCGAGCGGGCCCGGTCGTCGTCTCGATGCCGGCGGCGTGGCCGTATTCCGGGTGGCCGGCGCAGCGGGCTGCCGAGCTGGCGGAAGCGCTTGATGTCGTCGAGCGTCATGCCGTCATAGCCGGTGAGATAGAGCAGCGCGTAGAGCAGCATCGAGCCGTGGCCGGCCGACAGCACGAAGCGGTCGCGGTCGGGCCAGTCCGGATCGGACGGCGTCGAATTTCAGGAAGCGCGTGAACAGCACGGTCGCCGACATCGGCCATGCCCATCGGCATTCCGGGATGTCCGCTCTTGGCCGCCTCGACCGCGTCCATGCGCGAGCGCACGGATTGCGTTCGCCATGCGGCGCACGCTGTCCTGGTTGTCGGCGCGAGGATGGGAACTGACATCCGGAGACGTCTTGACCGGCGCCGCGGCTGCTGCTCATGGTGGTTCGCCCTCTGCACTGTGGCCTTAGCCACGCGCTTCCAAGTGCGTCAAGGGGGGCGCAACACGACTTAGCAACAAGTGCGAGGCTTGTGTAATTGCCGTGCATTGTGAATTCTGATTTCGGCTTCGCACCGGCGCAAAGCATTTATGATGCGGTGCCATTGCGGTCCTGAGTCGTAGTCATGACCAAGCTCGACGACGCCAAGGCACGGCTGTTCGCTGCCCTCGATACGCTGGAGACGCAACGTCGATCGGCAGGCGTCAAACGGCCTGGCAGTCGGCCACCTCGATGGCGGAGCTCGTCGTCTGTTGAAGTCCGAGCGCGAGCGGCTGTTCGCCCGCATCGCGGCGCTCGAAGATGAATCGCGTGCCCTCGCCGGGTTGACCGAAGAGGTCGAAGACCGGCTCGACGGCGCCATCGCCGAAATCCGCGAAGTCCTCGGGCAAAATTGAACCGCAGCTTGTGTCCGAAGTCAGGAGAGTGCGCCGATGCCGCAAGTGAATGTGTCGATCAACGGCCGAGAGCTATACTGGTCGCCTGCGATGAGGGCGAGGAAGACCATCTTGCGCGAGCTTGGCCGCATTACCTCGATCAAGCGCGCGCAGGAGCTTGTCGCCATCGATCGGCCAAGTCAGCGATGCCCGCCTCCTGCTGATGGCGGGTCTCGTCATGACCGACGAGTTGTCCGGCGGCGCAGGCGAAACTGCGACAGAGCGCGACGCGGAGATCGCCGGCGCTCAAGTGCCGCAGCGTCGCCAAGCGCTGCGGAATCGCTGCGAAAATGGCGAAGAACGGCGTCGCCGAAGTCGCTGGATGGAGCCGCGCTCGCGCATCGAGGCATTGCCGCGCCTCGCACGCTGCCTAGATTGGTGCTTGGGCGGGTACTGCCCCGCGCGTCAGGAATGCGATACCCAGGGGCCTTAATGGTACTCACTGGGGAGCTGTCCCTGACCGGGATCGTGGTCCCGGACATATGGCGCCCACCTGCACTTGCAGGCCCGTGAGGATCCATATTCCAACGGCGATGGCGGTCCCGCCCACTTCATTACCTGGTCATCTCTCATGGACATCACTGCCGCGTATGAAGGTTCATGAGGGGAGGAGCTGCTCGCTGGCGCCGCGCGCGGCATTGACAGCGACCCGGTCGCCGACCGCTCCCGCCGCATGGCGGAGAATTTTCTCCGCTTCGATTCCTCTTCCGCGCGAAGCGCGACGGTCTCCGGCCTATATCGCGATTGGCGACGAGGCCGATCCGGCGCCGCTGATCGAGGCCGTTGCGCGCGCGGCGGTCGCATCGCGCTTGCCGCGCGTAGCGCGGCAAGGACAGCCGCTCGCGTTTCACCTCTATGAAGCCGGGACGCGCAAGCTGGTGCCCGGGTGTTCGGCCTGTCTCAGCCGGCGACCCGATTGGCCGGAGGTGGATCCGGATATTCTCGCGCGTGCCGCTCCTTGCTTTCGACGGCGAAGGCAACCGGATCGGCTATGGCGCCGGATTCATGATCGCAGCCTGGACGCTCCTGCGCGCACGCCACAAAGTGCTCGCAGTTGGCGTATGCTTTCGCCGGACAGGAAGTTTCCGACGGTGCCCCATCACGACAGCGACGAAGCGCTCGACTGGATCGTTACCGAAGAACGGCGCGCGTAAGTTTGAAAGATAAGCGCATGCGGATTCTTTTCATCGGCGATGTGATCGGCAGGCCCGGGCGCGACGTGCTCGCGGCCGAGCTGCCCGGCTTGCGCGAGCGGCTCGCCATCGATTTCGTCGTCGCCAATGGCGAGAACGCCGCCGGCGGCTTCGGCATCACGAGCAATGTCGCCAACGATCTTTTCGCCACCGGCGTCGATGTTCTGACCAGCGGCAATCATTGGCTCGACCAGAAGCGAGATCCTCACCTTCATCGATACCGAGGAGCGCATCCTGCGTCCGCTGCAATTACCCGCAGGGCACGCCGGGACGCGGCGCCGATCTCTATCCAGCGCGCGGCGGCGCGCGCGTGCTGGTGATCAATCCGATGGGCCGCACCTATCATGGACGCGCTGGACGATCCCTTCGCCGCGGTCGAAGCCGAGCTTTCCGCCTGTCCGTTGCGCGAAGGCGCGGACGCCATCGTCGTCGACATGCACGCCGAGGCCACGTCGGAGAAAATGGCGATGGGCCAGTTTCTGCGACGGGCGCGCGAGCTGTGTGATCGGCACGCACAGCCATGTCCCGACGCGCGGACGCGCAAGTCCTTCCGCAACGGCACCGGCCTATCAGACGGATGCGGGCGCCTGCGCCGATTATGATTCGGTGATCGGCATGGACAAGTTCGAGCCGCTTCAGCGCTTCACCAAGAAGATGCCGACGGGCCGCATGACGCCCGCCATCGGTCCGGCGACGCTCTGCGCCGTGTTCGTCGAGACCGATCGACATGACGGGACTGGCGCTGCGCGCCGAACCCGTGCGCGTCGGCGGCCGCCTCATCCCGACCGCGCCGGTCGTGTGACGGTCGCTTGATCAGCGCGCTGCCGCCGGGCCACATCGGACGACAATGCTTCCCAGCGATCTTCGTTTCCCATGGCGCGCCGACACTGCCGCTCGACGCCTGTCCGGCGCGGGAATTCCTCGAAGGGCCTCGGCAGGACGCTTGCCGCGTCCGCGCGCCGTGCTCGCGATATTCGCCGCATTGGGAAACCGACGACGCCGAACCGTCAATCGCGTGTCGGTCAACGAAACCATCCACGATTATCACCGGCTTTCCCGAAGCGCTTTACCAGCATGCGCATATCCCGCGCCACGGTTCGCGCGCGCTGGCCGACGCGCACCAAGCAGGTGCTGGATGATGGCCGGCTTTAAGGCGGAAGCCGACGGAACCCGCGCGCGGATCTCGACCATGGCGCCTGGGTGCCGCTGATGCTGATGTATCCCGAGGCCGACATGTCCCGGTGGTCCAGCTCAGCGTGCAGAGCGAACTGGGACCGGACGCACCATGTGAAGCTTGGCCGCGGCGCTTGCGCCCGTTCGCGCCGAGGACGTGCTGGTGCTCGGCACGGGCGGGTTGACGCACAATCTGCGGCTGCTGGATCGCGGCCAGGATCGATGCGCCGGCGCCGCAATGGGCGCGGCGAATTTTGCCGATTGGGTGCACGATGCGCTCACCAGCAGGCCGGACCGCGGATTTCGTCGATTACCGCAAGCTGGCCCCGCACGCCGCCATGGCGCATCCCGTCGGAGGACCATTTTCATGCCGCTCTTTGTGGCCCTTGGGCGCAGGCGGCCCGACGGCGCTCGCGCCGAGCGCCTGCATCAAGAGCACCACCTATCGGCAGCCTGCGGATGGACGCCTACGCGCTTCACTTAAGCAAGCCGGCTCTTGAACGGGCCCATCAGCCCGGCTATCTGACGCGCGACCAGTCTTCGGAAAGCCGCCATGGCCGGCCATTCCCAGTTCAAGAACATCATGTTCCGGAAGAACAGGCAGGACGCCCAGACGTTCCAAGCTGTTCTCAAGCTTTCGCGCGAAATCACGGTGTCGGCCAAGCTGGGTCATGCCCGATCCCGCCCACAATCCCCGCCTGCGTTCGGCCATCATCGCCGCCAAGGCCCAGAGCATGTCCAAGGACGTGATCGAGCGGGCGATCAAGAAAGCTCAGGGCGGCGATGCCGAGAATTACGAAGAGGTCCGCTACGAGGGCTTCGGGCCCGGCGGCGTCGCCATCATCGTCGAGGCGCTGACCGACAACCGCAACCGCACCGCCGCCGACGTGCGCGCCGCCTTCTCGAAATATGGCGGCGCGATGGGCGAGAATCCGGCTCGGTCTCGTTCATGTTCCAGCCGCGTGGGCTGCCGATCGTCTATCCCGGCAACGTCGGCGACGCCGACGCCATGCTGGAAGCGGCCATCGAGGCGGGCGCCGACGAATCCATCTCCGGGCAGCGAAGGCCATGAATTCCTCTGCCGGGTGGAAGATTTCGCCGCCGTCCGCGATGCGCTGGAAGCCAAGCTCGGCCCGCCGCAATCGGCGCAAGATCGTCTGGCGGCCCGTGCAATACGGTGCCGGTCAACGACGATGCCGCCGGCGAGACGCTGACCAAACTGCTCGATGTTCTGGACGACCACGACGACGTGCAAAACGTCTACGCCAATTACGAAATGAGCGACGCGCTCATGGAGAAACTCTCGGCGGCATAGGAGTTGCGCGTGCGCACGGTGCGTTGACCGACACTCGCGATGCGGCGATTCCTCGAGCGCGTGGGCGCAGTGACCATCATCCGCATTGCCGGGCTTCGATCCGGGGCTTGTCGCGCACCGGCTGGGGCGTGATCGAGGTCGCCGGCAACAAGCTCACCCACGTCGCGAACGGCGTCATCGTCACGACGATCGGCGCTCTCGCTTGGGCTTCCGGCTGGCCGCTCTGCATCAAGCGCATCCGTGCCGTGCTGACCGCGCACGCGCCGCAGTGCGGTTGCGGTCGAACAGGCGTTCGTCGCCAAGGATCCGGTCGCCGCGTTGAAGCTCGGCCACGCGCGCGCCATCGCGCTGCTCGCCGCCGCGGAAGCCGGACTGACCGATCGCCGAATACGCGCCCAACCACATCAAGAAATCCGTTGTCGGCGTCGGCCACGCGGACAAGAGCGCAGGTCCAGGCGATGGTGAGGCGCCTGCTGCCCGCGGTGTGCTTCGAAGCCGCGGATGCCGCCGATGCGCTCGCCTGCGCGATCGCGCATGCACATCTCGCCGGAACGCGCGCGCGCATCGCGGCAGCGCTCGCCTCATGATCGGCAAGCTGACCGGGCCGCGTCGATTTCGTCGGCTCCGACCACGTCATCATCGATGTCGCGCGGCGTCGGCTATGTCGTGCATTGCGCCAGTCGTCGACGCTGGCGCGTCTTGCCGTTGGCGCGACGACGAGCCTCGCGGTCGAGACCAAAGTCTCCGGAGGACGCGATCCGGCTCTACGGATTCCTCTCGGCCGATGAGCGCGAATGGTTCCGCCTGCTGCAGACCGTGCAGGGCGTGGGCGCGCGTGTCGGACTTTCCATTCTCTCGGCGCTGAAGACTGACCGAGCTCGAGCGCGCGGTCGTGCTCGGCGACAAGACGGTCGTCGGCCGCGCGCAAGGCGTGGGCCCGAAGCTCGCCACCCGCATCGTCACCGAGCTGAAGGACAAGGCGCCCGTCGATGGCGCTTCAGCGCGGCGCCGATGCGGGCGATCGCGCTGCGGCTTGCAGGCGCCCGCGGCCGGTCGAAGCGCGATGCCATCGCCGCGCTGGTGAAGCTCGGCTACTCGCAGATGGTGGCGGGCGACGCGGTGCGCGCGCGCCGGCGCCCGCCTCGGCCGAACTCCGCCGCCTTGACTGCTCTGATGCGCGAATCCGCTGATGCGCAGCTGGCGCGCGCGAGTCTGACACTTTGCTCCTCTGCCGTCTTCAATCCGTGGTCGAAGTGACGCACAGTGCGGGCGGAGTGAGTCGTCGTATGGCAGCGCCCAAAGCCAAACCTGAGCCCGTAAAGATCCCTGATCGCTTCGTGGCGCCCGAGCGCCGCGACGACGACGATCTGGAAGCGAGCCTGCGCCCCAAGCGCCTCGCCGAATTCGTCGGCCAGCAGCAGGCGCGCGAGAATCTCTCCGTCTTCATCGAGGCGGCGCGCAAGCGCGCGGCGAGCCGCTCGACCACGTGCTGTTCGTCGGGCCCGCCCGGTCTCGGCAAGACCACGCTGGCGCAGATCGTCGCCCGCGAGCTCGGCGTCGGCTTTCGCGCCACCTCGGGCCCGGTGCTCGCGCAGGCGCGGCGATCTCGCGGCGCTGCTCACCAATCTCGAGCCGCGCGACGTGCTCTTCATCGACGAGATCCACCGTCTCAATCCGGCGGTCGAGGAAATCCTCTATCCGGCGATGGAGGATTTCGAGCTCGACCTCATCATCGGCGAAGGGCCGTCGGCGCGCTCGGTCAAGATCGACGCTCGCGCCGTTCACGCTCGATCGGCGCCACCACGCGCGCCGGCCTCCTCACCACGCCGTTGCGCGACCGCTTCGGCATTCCGATCCGGCTCTACTTCTACGAGACCAAGGAGCTGATGCAGATCGTCAGCGCGCGGCGCGCGCGTGCTCGGCCTCGGCTGACGCCGGACGGCGCGCACGAGATCGCGCTGCGCTCGCGCGGCACGCCGCGCATCGCCGGCCGGCTGCTGAAGCGCGTGCGCGACTTCGCCGCCGTCGCCGGCCGCGTCGCAAGTCGATCAGTGCCGTGTCGCCGATGCGCGCTCGCGCGGCTCGAAGTCGACGCCGCCGGGCTCGACGCCTTCGACCGGCGCTATCCTCGCGCTGATCGCCGAAGGCTACGGCGGCGGCCCGGTCGGCATCGAGACGCTCGCCGCGGCGCTCGGCGAACCGCGCGATGCCATCGAGGAGATCGTCGAGCCCTATCCTGATCCAGCAGAGCTTCGTGCAGCGCACTCCGCGCGGCCGCATGCTGACCGCGCAAGCCTATGTCCATCTCGGTCTGCCGAGTCCGGCGTCCATACCGCACGCAGCCGCATCTCTTCGGCGATGACGACGCTGATGAACCGCCGCTGCCGGCCCAGCGGCTGCTTCGACGGCACGACCTTCGTCTTCCCGATCCGCGTCTATTACGAGGACACCGATTTCTCCGGCGTTGTCTATCACGCAAGCTATCTGCGCTTCATGGAGCGCGGCCGCTCGGAATTCTTGCGCGCGGCCGGCGTCCCCACCAGGCGATGCTTGCGGGCGCCACGCCACTCGTCTGGGCGGTGCGCCGCATGACGGTCGAGTTCGCACGCCCCGCCCGTGTCGACGAAGCGCTCAACGTGCGCACGAAGGCGACTGAAATTGCCGGCGCGCGGATGCAGCTCGGTAACAGGCCGTGCTCAAGGGCAGCGATATTCTCGTTACGGCCGACGTGGAAGTTTGTGTTATCACTCTGGACCGGAAAACCGCGCCGCGTGCCGGACGAAATCCGAAAAAATTGCAGGCATTCGCTTGAAAATAGGTGGAACAACCGGCAAATCGCTAAGGAGGAAAACCCATGCGCAAACTTCGCTTTCTTCTCGGTTCTGCTTATGTGTCTCGCGGCGACACCGGCGCTGTCCCTCTCGCGACAAGCCGTACATCACCGCGAGCCGATGTCGACTTTCCCGGCCTCCTGCCGCCGCCTGCCCACGGAAACGTCACCCGACGGCAAGCGCGGACCTGCAGGCGATCGTCGATCTGCAGAAGAACATGGGCCCGAGCGGCTGACGGCCATTCGCCACGACCTCGATCAAAGCGTCTATACCCGTCGCGCGGGTCGGTGCTGGGTCCGAAGTTCACCAAGGAGAACTTCCCGCATCGCCGGCGCCTTCTTCGACAAGGTGGTCAAGGATGCCGGTGTCGGCGTCGGTCCGATCAAGCTAGAAATACAAGAAGCTGCGGCCTTTCCAGTACAGCAAGGACGTACACACGCCCGACGACATCGCCAAGGCGGCAGGCGGCCCGACCTATCCGGAGCGGGCACAGCACCACCGGCGCGCTCGTTCCGCTGGTGCTCGGCACTGATGGTGCCCGAGAAGCGGGAAAGCGCTTCATGAGCGCGGCAACGAGATACGCCACCAACCGCATCACCAGCGGCGCGGCCTCACCCCTCTGATGCCTGAAGGCGGACGCATCACGGCGGCCCTTGCGGTCAATCAAATGCTCAAGAACCCGGAGTTCCGTGGCCGACTTCGAGGCTGTGAAAGCTGAAGTCCGTAAAGGGCTTGGCCTCAACTGAGCGCGCACGCGGTGCGCGGCGCGCGGTCGTGAGGGCGAGGAAGTTTGCGGTTTGACCGGCGTCGCGAATTCGTGTATCGCGACGCCAATCACGCCCTTCGATAACCAAATATCCAGTTTTGGGGCCAATTCTGGCTTCGGCCGGACGGAACGCGAGCCCAGGCCAGGGCTTAATCCTTTGATCGACGCTTGAGCGTCACCGGGGCGAGGCAGGATGAGAGTCAAAATTCAGCCATTTTTGAGTGTGTGTTGGTTACGGTCAGTGCCTTTCAGGATGCACGGAGGATAGAGGCCGAAGATCATCGCTGACAGCATGGCCCGCCGGATCCGGCCCAAAGGTAGCTGGATGAATGTAAAGCGACTTGTCGCTGCCGTTTTGACGGCGCTCGCCTCATCGTCCTCGCGGCAGGCGCGGTCGGCGGAGAAAGCTATGCGCCAAATTCAGCCGCGCTCAGCGCACAGGTCAAGGCAAAGCCCGATCGCTGCGCCCTCCGGCGCGGGCAATGCGGCATCCGCGCCTTTGGCGGCGTCCACAGGTGGAGTGCAGGCCACGCTCCAGTCTGGACCGCAATCGGAAACAGGTCCAGCGACCTTCACCGCCGGTCGGCCTGTTCATGCGCGCCGACTTCGTCGTGAAAAGCGTGCTGCGTGCTTCTCATCCTGGCGTCGTTCTGGTCGTGGGTGCTGATCATCGACAAGTCGATCTCCATCGGCTCGCTCAAGCGCAAGGCCAAGCGGTTCTCGAGAAGAGCTTCTGGTCCGGGCGCTCGCTCGATGAGCTTTACGCCCAGCATTCGCAGCGCTCCGATCAGCCGTTCACCGCGGTCTTTGTCGCAGCCTTGCGCGAATGGAAGCGCTCCTTCGAAGGCGGGTCCCGCGCGATGCGTTGATCGCCGGCGTCAAGGACCGCGTCGAGAAGGCGATGAGCGTGTCGATCCAGCGCGAAATCGAGAAGATCGAGCGCGGTCTCGGCTATCTCGCGACCGTCGAGTTCGACCGCGCCGTTCGTCGGTCTGTTCGGCACGGTGTGGGGCATCATGACGTCGTTCCAGGCCATCGCGACGCGGCAGGACACGACTCTCGCCGTGGTCGGCGCCGGGCATCGCGGAAGCCTTGTTCGCCACCGCTCTCGGCCTGCTTGGCCGCCATTCCGGCGGTTATTGCCTACAACCGCTTCGTCAACGAAGTCGGCCGCTACGCCAATCGCCTGGAAGCATTCGCGGACGAATTCTCCGCCTTCCTGTCGCGCCAGCTCGATGAGAGGTCGCGCTGATGCCGTCCGTTCTCAACAGCCCGCGCATGGCGCATGTGAAGCGGACGCCGCGGCCGGCCGATGGCGGAGATCAACGTCACGCCGTTCGTGGACGTGATGCTCGTGCTGCTGATCGTGTTCATGGTGACCGCACCGCTGCTGACAGTCGGCGTTCCGGTCGACTTGCCGCAGACGCGTGCGCGCCAGCTCGGCCAAGATCGCAGAGCCGATCGCCGTCAGCATCGACAACGCCGGCAAGATCTTTCTTCAGAACACGCCGATCACCGTCGGACGAGCTCGTTCCGAAGCTGATGGCGATTTCGAGCAACGGTTACAACCAGCGCATCTTCGTGCGCGGCGACAAGACAGTCGATTACGGCAAGGTGATGGAGGTCATGGGTCTGTTGAACGCGGCCGGCTTCTCGCGCATCGGACTCGTCACCAACACTGCCCGACCACCGTTGGAGCGCTAAGGCATGTTGAAGCGTGGCTTCATCGGCTCGGGCTCGCTGCATTTGACGATCATTGCGGCCGCGTCTTTCGCGTGGCCGCACAGCTTTCGACATTCCCGAGGATGAATCGCCGGTCCTGCCGGTCGAGCTCGTCACTGTCGCCGATGAGACCAACATCGCTCCGACGATCGAGAAGCCGCCCGAGCCCGAGGCGCCGGCTCCGCCGCCGGATCCAGGCCCAGGCGCCCGAGCCTCCTCCGCCGGCCGAGGTCGCACCGTCCGAGCCGGAGCAGAAGCCGCCCCCGCCGCCGAAGGAAGAGGTGAAGGTGGCTACCGCTCCGCCGCCACCGCCCCTGCCGCGCCGCAAGCCGGCGCCTGACCCGAAGCAGCAGTTCAATGTCGATTCTGGTGCTGGCGTTGCTGGATAAGCGCGCTCCCGCCGAAGCCGCCGGCTCCGAAAGACCCAGCCCCCATCGGTCCGCGCACGGTCCAGGGTCTCGGCGACCGGAATTTGCAGACGGTCGATATCAAGGACGCGCTGCTCGCCCAAATGAAGGAATGCTGGAACGTTCCGGTAGGCGCGCCCAACCCCGAGCAACTGATTGTTCAGGTGCGCGTTTTCTTGCGCAAGACGGAAGCTTGGCACAACCGCCGCAGCTCGAGCCGCAAACCCGCACGGCCGCGGCGTCCAATCCCTACATGCGGACGGCAGCGGAGGCGGCGTTAAGAGCAGTCAATGTTTGCGAGCCCTATAGGCAATTGCCGGTCGAGAAATATGAGGCTTGGCGGGAAATTGTGATGACCTTTGATCCCAGCAAGATGATCCGGTAACCCATCAGGACGCGAGTAAGATGTCGAACTCAACCCTTTCTTGCACTGGCAGCGGAAGCTTCGTCGCGTTCTCGTTCCAGTCGCGGCGCTGACTGTGTTCAGCGCCACTACCGCTGCCGGCCCAGGCGGCGCTGCAGGTGCGCGTCGATCAGGGCGTGACCGAGCCCATTCCCATCGCGATTCCTGATTTCCTGGCGAGCCCCCAAGGGCGCGATATCGCGGGCGTGGTGCGGGCCGATCTGGAGCGCTCGGGCCTCTTTCCGCTCACTCAATCCGGCCTCGTTCATGCGAGAAGGTCTCCGACATCAACGTGCCGCCGCGCTTCGGCGATTGGCGCACGATTCAGGCGCAGGGGCTCGTCACCGGCCAGGCCGACGATGCAGCCCGACGGACGCTTGAGAGTCGATTTCCGTCTCTGGGACATCTTCGGCGAAATGCAGATGGTCGGCCTGCAATACACCACCACACCGGAGAATTGGCGCCGCATCGCGCATCTCGTCTCCGACGCGATCTATGAGCGCATCACCGGTGAGAAGGGCTATTTCGACACCCGCATCGTCTTCATCTGCCGAGACCGGTCCCAAGCTCAAGCGCCGGAAGCGCCTCGCCGTGATGGATCAGGACGGCGCCAACCCGGTGTTCCTGACTCAAGGCGATTACATCGTGCTCACGCCGCGCTTCAATCCGACGGCGCAGATGATCGCCTATATGTCCTATATCCAGGACAAGCCGCGGGTGTATCTGTTCGATCTCGAGACCGGGAGGCAGGAAGTGTTGGGCAACTTCCCCAACATGACGTTCTCGCCACGCTTCTCGCCCGGACGGCAAGAGCATCGTGATGGCGCTCGAGAACAACGGCAATTCCGACATCTATCTGATGGATCTGGCGACCGCGCACGTCGCAGCCGCTTGACCAACGATCCCGCCATCGATACGGCGCCGTCCTTCTCGCCGGACGGCAAGCAGATCACCTTCGAATCCAACCGCGGCGGCTCACAGCAGATCTATGTGATGAATGCCGACGGCTCGAACGTTCACCGCATCAGCTTCGGCCAGGGCCGCAACGGTACACCGGTATGGAGCCCGCGCGGCGATCTGATCGCTTTCACGAAAATCGTTCGGACGTTTTCACGTCGGCGTCATGCGGCCGGACGGATCCGGCTGAGAGCGATGTTAACCAGCGGTTGGCAGGACGAAGGGTCCGACTTGGGCTCCCAATGGCCGCGTGATCATGTTCACGCGCACTCTGGAGGCTCGTGGAAACAGCAGGGCGGATCGCAAATTTGGTCGATCGATATCACACGGGCGCAACGAGCGGCGCGTGCTTTCGCCGGGAGATGCCTCCGATCCGGCGTGGTCGCCCTTGATCCAGTGATTCGCATTGCGTAATTTTGTTAGCTTGTCGGCATTGAGCTTTGGTTGGGAGAGAATCCAAGTGATGTAAAAAGGGGGCTACCCTTTACAGAGGCGCTTCGCCAGCGATCGGGCGCGGCGCATAACGGAGTACAAACATGTCGAAAAACCTCATGATCGGCAAAACTTTGGCGGGCCTTTCCTTGGTCCTCCTGCTTGGCGCCTGCGCCAACGAAAAGATGGAAATGCCGGCGCCGATGATGGCCGCCGCGCAGCAGCCGGCGCCCGCTGCAGCAGCCAATGGCGCATGCGCCGCCCGCCTCGACTGCCGCAGGCTGCGCCACACCCGTACACGATGGGCTTTCTCCCGGGCAGCCGCGAGGACTTCGCAGAACAATGTCGGCGACAAGGTTTTCTTTGCCTATGACCGTTCCGATATCGACGACGGCAGCCGCGCCACGCTGCAGAAGCAGGCGGCATGGCTGCAAAGCGTATCCGGCTGTCGTCCTGATCATCGAGGGTCATGCCGACGAACGCGGAACGCGCGAATACAATCTGCGCTCAGCGCGCGCCGGGCCCAGGCGGTGAAGGATTATCTCGCCAGCCTCGGCGTCAGCGGCGCCCGTTTGGAGACCATCTCCTACGGCAAGGAACGGCCGGTCTGCGTGCAGTCCGACGAATGCCTGCTGGGCACAGAATCGGCGCGGCGTTTCGACGATAAAGAGCGGCGCTGTTTCTTAATTGGCCGTTAGCGATGAGGAAGCAGGGATCGGACGCAATTTCCGATCCCTGGAAACCCTATCGTGATTCGCGTCAGCCCCAATTCGACCAAGTTTTGCGCTATTATGGGGTGATCGCGATTTGCTTTGAACGCGAGGCAGCGCTATGGGACGCATAGATTGAGTTTAGGCGCACGCGAACGCGGGCGGTGCTGTTTGCCGCCGCCATGCTGTGCAGCGCGCGGACTCCTTGTCGGCGCAGGCGCAGAGCAGCGCGCGATTTGCAGGCGCGCGTGCAGCGCCTGGAGCGCGACATGCGCGACCTTCAGGCCGGAGACTTTCCGCCGTCGTGGCGGCAGTCGCCCGGCGCTTGCGGCACAGCAGCGCCCGAACCTTCGCCCACTCCTGCCGTCGAAGCCGCTCCGCCGCAGCAGACGGTGGATCTCAATCCGCTGATGCGTCGCATCGACGAGATCGAGGACGAGCATCGGTCGCCTCACCGGGCAGATGGAAGAATTCGGGCCATCAGATCGACCAGCTTCTCGCAGCGGGCCGACCGCATGCAGAAGCAGATGGATTTGCCGGCGACTCAGCAGAGCAACGCCGGCGCCCGCTCCGCTTGCCGACAGGCGGAGCCGCCCGCCGGCAGCGACACGCTCGCATCCGTCTGCTCCGCCGCGCCCCCGGCGCCCGGAATACTCGGTCAGATTCCGGCCGACCACGCCGCTGCCGACAGTCCGCACCGGTCAGCCGCCGCGCCGCTGCGCCGCCCGCCGATCCGAAGCGTGAGTTCGATCGCGGCGATGAGTTTGCTGTCGCGCGCGCAATACCAGCGAGGCCAGTCGCGCGTTCCGCAGCTTTGCCGACGCGCATCCCGACGATGACCGCGCTTCGGCCGCGCTGTATTGGACCGGAGACATCGCCTTTTCCGCCAAGAAGGATTACGACGAGGCCGGCGCGCGACTTCGCCGAGCTGTTGAAGAAATATCCCAAATCGGCGCGCGCGCCCGGACAGTATGCTCAAGCTCGGCCTCTCGTTGTTCGAGCTGGGCCAGATGAAGGAAGGCTGTGCCGCACTTGCCGCGCTCCCGGCGAAATATCCGCGACGCGAGCCCCGCGATCGCGACGCGCGCCCGCAACGAGCGCCGCGACAACAAGTGCCGCTGACGTCGAATCGCTGAAGGCTCCGTTCGCGCGCTGCGCTGGCGCGGCTCTGCGGCCGTCGCCCATTCTGCCGTCTGCGGTTTCCGGCGGCGGCGATTCTGTCGCTCTCATGCTGCTTGTCGCCGAATGGCTGCAGCGATGGCCGATCGCGCCACGGCCTGCTCCGTTCTGATTGTCGATCACGGCTTGCGCGAGTCCTCTCGCGCGCGAGGCGAAGCTCGTCGCGAACTGGGCGGAACGCGCCGGGGCTCCGCGCGCATGTCCTCACTCTGGCGCGGCCGCAAGCCGCGCGCCAATGTCGAGGAGAAAGCGCCGCGACGCGCGCTACGCACTGATGGGCGATTGGTGCACGGCGAACAATGTCGCGCAGCTTCTCCTCGCCCACACGCGGGAGGATCAGGCCGAGACTTTTCTCCTGCGCCTGGGGCGCGGAGCGGCGTCGACGGTCTTTCGGCGATGAGCGAGCGCGCGCCGCTTTCCGCTCCCTGGGTATCGGCGTCGAAGCTCATTCGACCGCTGCTCGACATCGGGCGCGGCGAGCTGCGCGTTTATCTTGAAAGGGCGGGGCGCGGATTGGCTCGAAGATCCCATGAATGCCGATTCGCGGTTTGCGCGGACCCGCATTCGCGGGCTTCTCCCGAGCCTCGAAGCGGCCGGCGTGAGTGTCTCCGCGCATCGCCAAGGCCGCAGCACATCTGTCCCGCGCGCGCGAGGCGCTGGATGACGCAACCGCGGCCTTTCCTAGCCCAGCACGCGAAGTTGAACGCCAACGCGATGCTGCTCGATGCTCAGGCTTTGCGCTCGGCCGCGCGCGAAATCGGTCTGCGCGTGCTCAGCTCCTGCTTGCTTCGGGTTGGCGGTGCACGCTACCGGCCACGCTTCGAACGGCTGGAGCCGCTCTATGACGCCATCGTGTCCCAAGGCTTTGCGGATGCGCGGACATTGGCCGGCTGCCGTGTCGGGCTCGCGCCCAAAGCCCGCCAAATCTTCGGCGCGGGAACTCTCGAGATTCGCCGGGAGCGGGCCGCGAAGCACCCGTTCGGCCGGAAAACGCCCCGCCAAGCCCGTCTTGTCACAGATTTGGCAGGCGATACCGGCGAAATTTGCCCAAGAAAGGGCGTATTATGCCGCTTCTATGCAATTCTTAACGGTTTCCTGACTGGCAAGACTCTATGTAAATACCTATCTCTTTGGCCATTAGGGTGCGCGCTCGCGCGTATTCTGTCGACGGGCTGGCGAAGAGAGGACGGCCGTGAACAACTTTCGTAATCTTGCCCTGTGGATCATCATTGCCCTGATCCTGGTGGCGTTGCTGCATGTCTTCCAGGGCCCCAATCAGCGCCAAGGCCGTTCGTCCCTCACCTACACCGCATTCAACCAGCAGGTGCTCGCGGACGCGGTCAAGGAAGTCAGCATTTCCGGCCGTCACATCGAAGGCAGCATGAAGAATGGCGGCCAGTTCACGACCGAGATGCCCGAGAACGACGCCGGCGATCGTGCAGCGCATGGTCGATCACAATGTCGATGTGCGCGTGCGTCCCGAGGGCGACAACATCACGCTGCTGTCGATTTTCCTGAATTGGTTCCCTGATGCTCTTCCTGTTCGCCGTGATGATCTACGTCATGCGGCAGATGCAGGCGGGCGGCGGCAAGGCCATGGGCTTCGGCAAGAGCCGCGCCAAGATGCTGACCGAGCGTCAGGGCCGCGTCACCTTCGAAGACGTCGCCGGCGTCGATGAGGCCAAGGAAGACCTCGTCGAGATCGTCGACTTCCTGAAGGACCCGCAGAAGTTCCAGAAGCTCGGCGGCCGCATCCCGAAGGGCGTGCTGCTTGTCGGGCCTCCGGGCACCGGCAAGACGCTGCTCGCCCGCGCCATCGCCGGCGAAGCCAACGTGCCGTTCTTCACGATTTCCGGCTCCGACTTCGTCGAGATGTTCGTCGGCGTCGGCGCCTCGCGCGTCCGCGACATGTTCGAGCAGGCCAAGAAGAACGCGCCCTGCATCGTCTTCATCGATGAAATCGACGCCGTCGGCCGCCATCGCGGCGCCGGCCTTGGCGGCGGCAATGACGAACGCGAGCAGACGCTGAACCAGTTGCTCGTCGAAATGGACGGCTTCGAGGCGAACGAGGGCGTGATCCTGATCGCCGCGACCAACCGGCCCGACGTGCTCGATCCCGCGCTGCTGCGGCCGGGCCGCTTCGACCGCCAGATCGTCGTGCCCAATCCCGATCTCTCGGGCCGCGAGAAGATCCTGAAAGTGCATATGCGCAAAGTACCGCTGGCGCCCGACGTCGATCCCAAGGTGATCGCGCGCGGAACGCCCGGCTTCTCCGGCGCCGATCTCGCCAATCTCGTCAACGAAGCGGCGCTGCTCGCCGCGCGGCGCGGCAAGCGCGCTTGTCGGCACGCGCCGAGTTCGAAGACGCCAAGGACAAGGTGATGATGGGCGCCGAACGGCGCACGCTCGCGATGTCCGAGGACGAGAAGAAGCTCACCGCCTATCATGAAGGCGGGCACGCCCTTGTGGCGCTCCACGTCGTCGGATCGGATCCCATTCACAAGGCGACGATCATTCCGCGCGGACGCGCGCTCGGCATGGTGATGCGCCTGCCCGGAACGCGACCAGCTCTCGCTGTCGCGGCAGAAGCTCCACGCCGATCTCTGCGTGGCCTTCGGCGGCCGCATCGCCGAGGAGCTCGTCTTCGGCTACGACAAAGTGACCACCGGCGCGCAGTCCGACATCGAAATGGCGACGCGCATGGCGCGCGCCATGGTGACCCGCTTCGGCATGTCCGACGAGCTTGGCCCGATCGCCTATGCCGAGAACCAGGAAGAGGTCTTCCTCGGCCACTCGATCTCGCGCCAGCAGAACGTGTCGGAAGCGACCGCGCAGAAGATCGATCTCGAAGTGCGCCGCATCATCGACGACACCTACAAGCGCGCGCAGAAGATCCTCAAGGATCGCATCGACGATCTGCATGTGCTGGCGAAGGGCCTGCTCGAATACGAGACGCTGACCGGCGACGAGATCAAGGCGCTGTTGCGCGGCGAGCGTCCCGTGCGGACTCCGTACGAGGAGCCCGAGCCCGCTCCGCAGACGCGTCCCGCGGCGACGGTGCCGAGCTCCGGACGCTCGCGCGAGCCCGGCGGCATCCATCGCGCCGGAACCCAACCCGGGACATGGCTTCCACTTCGACGAAAGGCGGCCTTCCCCCTTGTGGGGAAGGGTGGCTCCGGGTTCGCGAGGCGCAGCGAAAGTCGCTCCGGGCCGGAAGGGGCGCCTAAGCCGGCCCGCACGTGTGGAAGACTCCGGGCCGAGCGACGAGGGCCCCGCCTCTCCGGGCCGGCACGGGCGCTGCCGATGCGCAACTCTTCGGCATCCTCAACATCACCGAGGATTCGTTTTCCGATGGCGCGCGCGCTATCTCGATCCCAAGGCGGCGCTTGCGCATGCGCGCGAGCTGATCGCCGAGCGGCGCGGATGCGCTCGACGTCGGCGCCGCGTCCAGCAATCCGCGCGCCAAAGCTGTGCCTGCTGAAGTCGAGATCGCGCGCTTGAAGCCAGTCGTTGCGCTCGCCAAGAAACAGAAATGGAAAGTCTCCGTCGACAGCTTTGCCGAAGAGACCCAACTCTGGGCGCTGAAGGCCGGAGCCGACTACGTCAACGACATCCAGGGCTTTCCGCATCCCGCGCTCTATCCGAAGCTGGCTGCGTCGAACGCCAAGCTCATCGTCATGCATTCGGTGCAGGGCTTGGGGCGCGCGCAGAAGATCGACACCGATCCCAAGACCATCATGGGCCGCATCGCGGATTTTTTGACGAGCGCATCAACGCGCTCACGGCGGCCGGCATCTCGCGCGAGCGTTTGATCCTCGATCCCGGCATGGGCCTCTTCGTCGGCACCAAGCCGATTGTGTCGCTCACCGTGCTGCGCCGGCTGCCGCTGCTCAAATCGGTGTTCGGCCTCGCCGGTGCTGATTTCGGTCTCGCGGAAATCCTTCCTGCGCACGCTGGTGGGCGCGAGGTCTCGGAGATCGGGCCGGCCACCCTTGCGGCCGAACTCTACGCTGGCGTTGCATGGTGCCGATATGATCCGGACCCACGAGCCGAAGCCGCTTCGCGACGCCTTAACGATTTGGACCCATATTGCCTCGGCCGAGCGCTGAGGCGGCCCTGTCGTGAGCGGCTTCCAGTTGTTTATAGTGACGACGGATAGGCTTGGCGGCTCAAGGCCTTGGGCCATTGCGGAGCGGGTATGACACGAAAGCTCTTCGGCACTGACGGCATCAGAGGGCACGCCAACACCTTCCCGATGACGCCGGAAGTGGCGCTCAAGGTTGGCCTGGCGGCAGGACGCATTTTCACCCATGGCGACCATCGCCATCGCGTGGTGATCGGCAAGGACACGCGGCTCTCCGGCTACATGATCGAGATCGGCGCTGATGTCGGGCTTCACCGCCGTCGGCATGGACGTGTTCCTGTTCGGACCGCTGCCGACGCCCGCGGTCGCCATGCTGACGCGCTCGCTGCGCGCCGATCTCGGCGTGATGATCTCGGCCTCGCACAATCCCTACCACGACAACGGCATCAAGCTGTTCGGTCCCGATGGACTAGAAGCTGTCCGACGAACGCGAGAGCAGAGATCGAGGCGCTGATGGACAACGGCCTCGACGAGCGGCTGGCGCCGGCCGAGCAAGATCGGCCGCGCGCGCCGCATCGACGACGCCCAGGCGCGCTACATCGAATTCGTCAAGCGCACCTTCCCGCAACATCTGCGGCTCGACGGTCTGCGCATCGTCGTCGATTGCGCCAACGGCGCGGCCTACAAGGTTGCGCCCGCCGCGCTGTGGGAGCTGGGCGCGGACGTCTTCGCGCATCGGCGTCGAACCCGACGGCCTCAACATCAACTCAGAAGTCGGCTCGACCGCCGCCGATGCGATGATCGCCAAGGTGCAAGAGACGCGCGCCGATTTCGGCATCGCGCTCGACGGCGACGCCGACCGCGTCGTGATGTGCGACGAGAAGGGCCGCATCATCGACGGCGATCAGATCCTGGCGCTGATTGCGCGCTCCTGGGCGCAAGCCGGCGAGCTCAAGGGCGGCGGCGTGGTCGGCACCGTGATGTCGAACATCGGCCTCGAACGCTATCTCGCAGAGCACAGAATCTGAAGCTCGTGCGCGCGCCCGTGGGCGACCGCTACGTCATCGAGAAGATGCGCGAAGGCGGCTTCAATGTCGGCGGCGAGCAGTCCGGCCACATCATCTTTCAGCGATTTCATCACCACCGGCGACGGCCTGATCGCGGCGCTTCAGGTGCTCGCGGTGCTTGCCGAAGAACGCCGCCCAGCCAGCGAAGCCGGCCCACATTTTCGAGCCGGCGCCGCAAGTGCATGGAAAACGTGCGCTTCACGGAACGGCTCGCCGCTGAGCGACCCCAAGGTCACGTCCGCGATAAAGCTGTGCGAGAAGAAGCTCGACCGGCGGGCCGCCTGTTGGTGCGCAAATCGGGCACCGAGCCCGTCATCCGCATCATGGGCGAGGGCGATAACGAGAAGCTCGTGCGCGAGGTGGTGCGGGAAGTCGTCCAGCTCATCCGCGACGCCAGCGCCTGAATTTCCTCTCCCTTGCGGGAGAGGGTGGGGTGAGGAAACACTGTCCCGTCGGAAACGCCCATGCCGAACCCAGCCCGCGTGTTGATCGTCGCGGGCTCGGATTCCGGCGGCGGCGCCGGCATTCAAGCCGACATCAAGACCGTGACCGCGCTGGCGGGCTACGCGATGACCGCCATCACCGCCGTCACCGTGCAGGACACCACCGGCGTTCATTCCTTTCATCCCGTGCCGCCGAAGACCGTGGCCGATCAGATCCGCGTCGTTCTCGCCGATATCGGCGCCGACGCGGTCAAGACCGGCATGCTGGTGTCGGCCGAAACGGTTGAGGCGATTGCCGACGCGCTGGCACCGCATGCGGCCATTCCGCTTGTCGTCGACACCGTGATGATCGCCAAAGGCGGGGCTGCGCTTCTCGACGATGCCGGGATCGACGCCATGAAGGCGCGGCTGTTTCCGCTCGCCGCGCTGGTCACACCGAACGCGCCGGAAGCGGCAAGCTCACCGGCCGCGCGATCGAAACGCCCGACGATCTCATCCGCGCCGCCGAATCCTTGCGCGACGGCGGCATCCGTGCGGTCCTGGTCAAGGGCGGCCATGTCGCCGGCGAGTCGGTCACCGACGTGCTCGCCGATGCCGGCGGCGTCCATATCTTCCGTACACGCCGTATCGACAATGCGTCCACGCACGGCACCGGCTGCACGCTCGCCTCAGCGATCGCCACCGGTCCTCGCGCAGGGCTTTGCGCTGGAAGATGCCGTCGCCCGCGCGCGCAGCTTCGTGCAGGAGGCAATCCGGACAGGCTTCGCGTTGAGCCGCGGCACCGGACCGCTCAACCATCTGCACGCCATCCCGCCCTACGAGGAATGACGGCCCGATTTGAAGTGCACGCGCAGTCAGCGGAGGCGGCCCAGTTTCACGTTGGCTTCGATTTCGTCGGCGAGCTGATCCCACTGTTCGGCGATCGGAGATAGGCTCCGCGCGCCGCCAGGCCGGTTTGCGCTCGCGGCGCGCGTCTGCGGCGAAGTTCCGATAGCGCTTCACTTGTTCGAGCGGGGAAAGATCTTTCGGCGGCATGACCTGCAAGTTCCAGCGTGCAGCTGCGGAACCTAAACCGCTTGTAGTTAAGCTTTCGCCAACCCAGTTTGCTCTTTGCCGCCGCGGAATCTGGCAGCGCATCTAAGCCTTTGGCTGCGCTCAGCAACAAAATTGCGCAGAAAATGGGAGCTTCACCGGAACCGTAAAGCACCTATGGCGTTTACCCCGAACTGAGTCGAGTTTGGGGTATCAGGTGTCAGATCTGTCCGAGTTGCCGGCGCTCGAGCGTATTCAGCGCTATCTCGATCGTGCGGACGATGCCCGCCATGAGGCGGGCAAGTGCAAAGGCGCAATTCGCGAGTCTTATCTTCGGATCGCGGAGCATTGGGAAAGCCTCGCCCGCGACGCCGAGAAAGGCTCGGTCCCGGCAGGGCAAACGGCTTCACGCAAAGATCCAATCAGTTCGGGGCTCGTTGGAGCGGCGAATGGCTCAGGCAAGTAAAATAGCCCATCGGCTGTTGGCGCTCGATGACGACGCGGACTGTGCCGAGCTGATCGTCACGCACCGCGCTGAAATGCGGATATGAGGCTTTCCCTTGACCGACCCGCGAGCGCTTCGCGATCTGATCGGCTATTGGCGGCCGCACGTCCTCACCCTGGATTTGTGTCTGCCGAATCTCGACGGGATCGAACTGTTCTCGCTGCTGAGTGCCGCTCAATTCCAGGGCCAGATCGTCATCGTCAGCGGCCAGCCCGACTGGTTTCGCGAACAAGCCGCGACCCTTGCTTCTCGACAGGGGTGAAGGTCTCAACCCATTTGGGCAAACCGGTTCACCTTCCAGAATTGCGCAGCCTGCTCACGATCCATTCGCGTAGGGTTGTTGGCCGGGGAGGCCCAGCCCCTTCCGGACGAAGAAGTCACAAGAACGATCCAGCCGAATTTTTCGCATCGCGCAGCGAAGTAGAGCGGCCGAGCAGGCAACGCTCTGTTTGCGCTGCGCTGCTCGCTCCTCGCTACTGCGTCCGAACATGCCTTTGGGGTTGCGGGCGCTCGGCGGCAATCGCACGAAAAAAGCCGCCCCACTTTCTCCAGGCTCGAGACGACGCGAGATGTTTCCGCGAGTCGAGATCGACGGTGAATGAATCGAGCAGGCCCTGTGCGACGAACTTCTGGTCCCTCGTCCGTGCACGCCATCCCATATTGGTAGATGATGTTGCCGTTGACCCTGACGAGATCGTAGATGAACGACGAATTGTTCGGCTGCTGCGCGATGTAATAATTGTCGCCGATGCTCTTCAGAAGAAACGGATCGCCCTTGTCGCTGGTGCTCAGATCGGCGAGCTGCACATAGTGATCGCCCTCGCGCGAGATCGTGCCGGTTTCGCTGGGCTGCCAGTTCTTCGCGTCCTTGTTCCATTCATAGAACGTGTAGTGGAAGGCTGCTCGAACGGATAGTCGGCGTTCGCGGCGGCGATCAACGGCGTCGCGCTCTCGAAGCAGCCGCCGAGCAACATCGTCAGAATGAGAACAATCGCCCCTTGCAGCGGCTTGCGCATCTCTATCGATCCACGAAAGGATCTCGCACCAGAATGGTATCTTCGCGCTCCGGGACTGGTCGAAAGTAAGGCGACCGGCGCGCCGATCAACTCCTCGACACGCCTGATGTATTTGATCGCCGTGGCCGGCAAGCTCGGCCCATGAGCGCGCGCCGCGCGTCGATTCGCGCCAGCCCGCCATCGTTCTCATAGACCGGCTCGATCTTCGCCTGCTCGTTCGCATCGGGCGGCAGATAATCCAGCGTGCGGCCGCCCAGTCGATAGCCGGTGCAGACCTTGATCTCCTCGAAGCCGTCGAGCACGTCGAGCTTGGTCAGCGCGATGCCGTCGATGCCGCCGGTCACCACTGTCTGGCGCACCAGCACCGGCGTCGAACCAGCCGCAGCGGCGCTTGCGTCCGGTGACGGTGCCGAACTCCGCGCCGGTCTCGCCGATGCGCTCGCCGATCTCGTCGTTGAGCTCGGTCGGGAACGGGCCTTCGCCGACGCGCGTGGTGTAGGCCTTGGCGATGCCGAGCACGAAGCCGATGTCGCGCGGGCCGCAGCCCGAGCCCGCCGCCGCTTGTCCCGCCACCGTGTTCGACGAGGTGACGAAGGGATAGGTGCCGTGATCGACATCGAGCAGCGCGCCTTGCGCGCCTTCGAACAGCACCGCGCCGGCCCCGGCTGGCGCAACTCCTCCAGCCGGCGCCACACCGGCGCCGCGAAGCGGCAGCACCTTCGGCGCGATCTCGGCCAGCACAGCGCGCGAGATCGCAGCCGCGTCGACCTCCTCGACGCCCCGCGCCGCGCCTGAGCGCATTGTGATGGGCGAGGAGGCGCTCGATCTTGCGCGCAGCGCAGGAGACGTCCTTGAGATCGATCACGCGGATCGCGCGCCGCCCGACCTTTGTCCTCGTAGGCCGGACCGATGCCGCGCCCCGTGGTGCCGATCCGTGTGCCGGAGTTCGAGGTTTCGCGCGAAGCGATCGAGCTCGCGATGCACCGGCAAGATCAGCGCCGCGTTCTCCGCCAGCACAGATTCTGCCGGCGTGATCGAGACGCCCTGCGCCTTCGATCTGCTCGATTTCCTCGATCAGCGCCCAGGGATCGACGCACGACGCCGTTGCCGATGATCGCCAGCTTGCCCGGCGCACCACGCCCGACGGCAGCAGCGACAGCTTGTAGCGTGACGCCGTCGATGACGAGCGTATGACCGGCATTGTGACCGCCCTGAAAGCGCACCACCACGTCGGCGCGCGCGCGTCAGCCAGTCGACAATCTTTCCCTTGCCCTCGTCGCCCCATTGGGCGCCGATCACCGCGACATTGGCCATCTCGTTCCGGTCGTTGGAATGCTGCCGAGTTTAGCCTTTTGCACCGGTGCCGCGCCAGTCTTGCGTATCAGAACGCCAGTGCGCGCGCCTGTTTGACCCACGGCAGCCCGCGGATCGCCGTCAGCACGCCTCGCGCACCGGCTCGTCCACCTGCAGAAGCGCGATGGCGTCGGCGCCGGGCGCGGACCGGCCCAGATTGAAGTTCGCGATGTTCACGCCGGCATCGCCCAAAAGCGTGCCGAGCTTGCCGATGAAACCCGGTTTGTCCTCGTTGGTGATGTAGAGCATGTAGCGGCGCGAACTCCGCATCCATGTCGATTTCCTTGATCTGGATGAGGCGCGGCCGGTTGTTCGAGAACACGGTACCCGCGACGCTGCGCGTCTGCTTCCCCAGTGGTCACGGTCAGCTTGATGTAGCCTTCATAGGCGCCTTGCTGGTCGCGGCGCACTTCCGATACACGGATGCCGCGCTCCTTGGCGATGATCGGCGCGTTGACCATGTTGACTTCCGACAGCGCCGGCTTCAGCAGGCCGGACAGCAGCGCCTGCATCAGCGCGCGCGTGTTCAAGCTTGCAACCGTGCCGTCAAAGATGATTTCGACCGAATCGATGCTCGTGTCGGTCAGCTGCCCCGCAAACGCGCCGAGCTTCTCCGCGAGCGAAATCCACGGCCGCACGCGCGTGCGCTTCCTCGGCCGAGATCGGACGGCATGTTGAGCGCGTTGGTGACCGCGCCCGTGAGAAGATAATCCGAGATCTGCTCGGCCACCTGGAGCGCGACGTTCTCCTGCGCCTCCATCGTCGAGGCGCCGAGATGCGGCGTCGACACCACGCGCTCATTGCCGAACAGAGTGTTCGACTTCGCCGGTTCCTCGGTGAAGACGTCGAAGGCCGCGCCCGCGAGGTGACCCGGATCGAGCGCCGCCTTCACCGCGGCCTCGTCGACCAGACCGCCGCGCGCGCAATTGATGATGCGCGCGCCCTTCTTCATCTTGGCGATCGCTTCCGGCCGAGATGATGTTGCGCGTCTCGTTGGTCAGCGGCGTGTGCAGCGAAATGAAGTCCGCGCGCGTCAAGAAGCTCGTCCAGCTCGACCTTCTCGACGCCGAGATCGGCCGCGCGGTCCGCCGACAGATAGGGATCGTAGGCGATCACCCGCATCTTCAGGCCCTTGGCGCGGTCGGCGACGATGGAGCCGATATTGCCGCAGCCGATCAGGCCGAAGGTCTTGCCGTACAGCTCGACGCCCATGAAGCGGTTCTTTCCCACTTGCCGGCATGGGTGGAGGCGTTCGCCGCCGGGATGTCGCGCGCGAGCGCCATCATCAGCGCGATCGCATGCTCCGCCGTGGTGATCGAATTGCCGAACGGCGTGTTCATCACGATGATGCCCGCGGCCGTCGCGGCGGGAATGTCGACATTGTCGACGCCGATGCCGGCGCGGCCGATCACCTTCAGCCGCCTCGCCGCCCGTCGAGCACATCGGCAGTCACCTTCGTCGCCGAGCGGATGGCGAGGCCGTCATAGTCGCCGATGATGCTCGAGAAGCTCGTCCTTGGAGAGATCGGTCTTCATCGTCGGCTTCGACGCCGCGCTCCTTGAAGATCGCGACCGCCGCCGGCGACAATTTGTCCGCAATCAAAACCTTCGGGCATGGCGTACTCCCGCGTCTCTAAGACTGTTTTACCTGCGCGAATGCCCAATCGAGCCAGGGCGTCAGCTTCTCGACATCCGACCGCTCGATCGGTCGCGCCGCACCAGATGCGCAAGCCCGGCGGCGCCGCGCGATAGCCGCCGATGTCGAAGGCAACGCCTTGCTTCTCCAGCACGCGCGGCGATCTTCGACGGCCGCTGCCGCCTGCGCGTCCTTCGACAAGCGCCGCGAACCAGGGATCGACGACCTTCAGGCACACCGACGTATTGGAGCGCGTCTTCGGATCCTCGGCGAGGAAATCGACCCATTCGCGCTTCTCGACCCAGAGCCGAGAGCGCAGCGAGATTGGCGTCCGCGCGCTTCGATCAGGGCCTTGCAAACCGCCGATCGATTCGGCCCATTTCAGCGCGTCGAGATAATCCTCGACCGCACAGCATCGACGGCGTGTTGATGGTCTCGCCCTCGAAAATGCCTTCGACCAGCTTGCTGTCCTTGGTCATGCGGAAGAGTCTTCGGCATCGGCCATGCGCGGCTCGTAGCTTTCCAGCCGCGCCACCGCGCGCGGGCTGAGCACCAGCATGCCGTGCGCCGCCTTCGCCGCCCAGCACCTTCTGCCAGGAGAAGGTCGCCGACATCGAGCTTCGGCCAGCGGCAGATCCATCGCGAAGCGCCGCCGACGTGGCGTCGCAGATCGTCAAGCCCTGGCGGTCGTCCGTCGATCCAGTCGCCGTTCGGCACGCGCACGCCCGACGTCGTGCCGTTCCACAGGAAGACGATGTCGTGGTTCGGGATCGGTCTCGTTAAGATCGGGCAGGTCGCCATAGGGCGCCTTCAGCATGCGCGCGATCCTTCAGCTTGAGCTGCTTCAGCGACGTCGGTGACCCAGTCCTCGCCGAAGCTCTCCCAGGCGAGCACGTCGACGGGCCGCGGTCCGAGCAGCGACCACAGCGCCATCTCGACCGCGCCGGTATCAGAGCCCGCGCACGATGCCGATGCGATAATCGGCGGGCACGCGCAAGCACGCGCGCGCGTGCGGTCGATCGCTTCTTTCAGCTTCGCCTTGCCGGGCTTGGAGCGGTGCGAGCGCCCGAGGCAGGCGTCCTTCGAGAGCTTCGGGCGTCCAGCCCGGCCGCTTGGCGCAGGGTCCGGACGAAAAAAGGCCGTGCGGGGCGCACGGCCGGAAGCGTTGCCGGTCATGTATTCATTCCTTCCAGAATGACGCGCGCTCCGTTGGGGGAGCGTGGCCCGCAGGGTCTGTAGCGAATGGGGCTGGGCCCGTCAACCGCTCTTCCTGGGCAAGGCTGCATTCGGCTGTGACAGAGAGCGGGACCGGGCGCGCGCGCAGGCGATTTCGAACTCAAACGAAAATTAAGGTTGATGGACGTTAGTCATAGATCGGCAAGAAACTTTGGCTTATGAACAAGCTCGAGCGACACTTGTAGTGGAGATTCGTCCCGGTTTTTACGAGCATTCCGGCCAGAGGAAGCCCGGCTTCGATGATCAGAGACCCCAGATTCCACGCTTTTTGAGGCCTGGGCGCTTGCCGCGGTGATTCGGCATCATCGGCTGTCATCCATCTTGCCGGTCCAGCGGTTCCTGCGCGAGGCCGCTGGACAAAGTGGGAACTACGGCCCGCGCATGCGCAATCACCGACGCGCCTCCTCGAGATCGGCACGGCTCTCTGATGCTCGCCGATCCGGAGCTGCGCATGTGGGGTATCGGGCCTGGCGCGCTGATCATGTTCGCTAGCGGCGGTCGATGCACGCTGCTCCAACCACCGGCAGTATCGCTGTGCCGTATCGAGCGCGTGGTCCTGATGGCGGCGCTTGTTCCGGCGACCCTCGCCAGCAGTGCCCCGTCTGCGGACGACAGGTTCGCTTTGCCACCGTCAGCACCTGGCAGCCAGGCCAGCGCGCAGCCAGCTGCGGCGACTAATCTCGTTCGCCGCTGGGAAGTAGAGCGCGCAGGGACCTGAGATCACGCGGTCGCCTTCATCCGTACACAGAAGTTCTCCGCCGCGCGGGCTCGCTATTAGGCTCAGCGGGCTGCGCGCCTGCCAGACGAGCCACGGAAAAGCTGATGGCTGAAGGCGACGCGCCGATCTGGCGAGATCTGCATTCTATCTGCGAATCAGACTATCGCCATAGCCACGTGTCGGCTGATATTCTAACTATCCACCTGTTTGACAAGATTTAACATGTCCCGGCCTGGCGCGATATTGCCGACGATTAATATAACCATATAATCAGTTTGGTTCATTCCATTTGTGGGTGCAGCCCCGGACCACCGGCATGAGGATGCGGCCATTGTGCCCGACAGCCAGGCAGGGCAGGCAGAATCCCGGCCGAAATACAAGTAGCCGGGACAACCCATTGCAGTGTCTCAGCTTTGACTAAGCAAGCCCAAGTTCCACGCCCCGTCTGTTTAACGTCATCGGCCGTTTGGTCGAATCTGTCTGTCAGGCTACAGCTTGAGGCCCAGCAATATTACAGACCCTCTTAGGCTGCCTCGACTGGAAGAGATATGAACCCGGGACTTAGCCGCACAGCCACTCGTCTGGACCCTGCCAAGCATTGAACTCCTGAAACCTTGGTCTCGGGCGTTCGCACCGCTCCCAAGCTCAGCAAACGAAAACGCATGGAGACTGCGGCGCGTCGTACCCACTTCTCGACGCCTACCTCTTGTGATCGCAGGATTTGCCGTCTCGCCTGGGAAAAACTCGGCGGCGGACCTGGGTGCGCCGGCGATAACTGTAAACGAGTCGCGGCTGCTGAGAGCTTATGTGCTGTAATCTTGGCAACCGCGACATCGTTTGAACAGGTTGACGTCGGGCGTGCGACGCGCCGAACGGCTGAGTCAGGGCGATGACGATCTGCGGCGACGCGTCGCGATAACCTGCCGTGAGAAGCTCGATGTCGCGACGCCTCCTGGCAGAAGATAGCTCGAGCGACACGAAAGGCGTGTCAGCCCTCGCGCTGTGGTAACGAAAAACTACAAACAAATGGCTGTGCCGAAATACTACTGTGGGATGAAACTGGTCGAAGGTTTTCAGGCGAATATCTGGCACCGTCGTCCAACGGCGATCGGCCTCGACATGGGCCGGAGAGATCCTCGACGTTTGAATTTTGATCGAGCAGTTCGAATCTGAGGCGAATAACGTGAGTCGAGGAAACGCGGGCGGTGTTTCTGCTGAAGTCCAGACGCAGCCAACCGCGTCGGTGATAGCCTGAGAGATAAATCGTCCTGGTTCACGGCGCTCTTGTTGAAGTTAAAAGTTATGTGTTTGTGCCTTATGGTTTGTTGTTGGTTGTTGTTAATTATTTTGTTATATTGTTAAATTGAATAAATTCAATTGATTGT
>ERZ1370068.2625-contig-1763_pt1 | contig 32071 bp, 52 predicted proteins | sample MGYA00561227_ERZ1370068 | MGnify/ENA primary metagenome ERZ1370068 (study PRJEB38410, sample SAMEA6850437) | metagenome | study: Metagenomic assessment of the ecological functions of the soil: analysis of the soil microbiota associated with the...
AGTAGCCGCTTCGTTCGGTTACGTGTGCTAGCCGCTAAAGCCAGGATCATCGTGCTTCGCCTGCAGGTCGATCAGGCGCGCCGAGAGCCAGTAAAGACGACGCCCATGACCCCACAGGCGATCGCGGCTCGTCGGCGTGCCTTCCATCTCACGGACGAAACCTTTCGTTGGCAGCCGTTCGCGAGGATGCCGTCCTTCTCAGCGGTGGGCTGCACGATCGCGCAATGCAATGATCCTGGATCGGCTGGCAGCGCGATCAACCCTTGGTTGAGCTTGCGCTGCAGTTCCGCGCGCGAGAAGCGCTGAAATCCTGGCCAGCAGCACTTCGTTTTGCGCACGGGCATCGCGAATCTGGCGCTCGACCTCGCGAGTCTGCTCGCCGGAGTGCTGCTGGTTTTGATGAAGACGAAAAGCAGGCCGCAGCATGCCACGAAGGGCCAGCAGCAACCAGCTGAAGAGCGGGGCAATATGGATGGGATTGGCGTAGTTGCGGCGGTTTCGATGGGGTCATAATTAGATGCGTTCGACGACGCGCAGCTTCGCGCTGCGCGCACGGGGTTGGATTGAATTTCTCTCGCCTGATGCATCCATCGGACGCGGCGTGGAGGCGGAAGATTCGGGCAGGGGTTCCGACGCGGTTCCGGCCATTCGGGTCCGGTCGGTCATTCCGCGCTGCGTTCGCGGAAGAAGATTTTGACGATCCGGTCCCTCCAGAGAATGGAAGCTGATCACCGCGAAACGCGCGCCGCGCGCGGCCGAGGCGCTGATCGCCTCCAGTCCGCGAGTCAGCGCCCGAGTTCGTCGTTGACGGCAATGCGGAGGCCTGAAGAGACCCGGTGGCGGGATGGCGCGCCCCCGTTCGCGGCACCACCGAGGTAACCGCTGCCGAAAGGTCAAAGGTTGTGCGCAGGCGAGTGCTCCCGGATGGTCGCAATACGGGCGGCAATGTGCATCGCGCGCGGCTCTTCTCCATAATCGCGAAAATCCGGGCCAATTCGCGCCGGGCTTCGCGGTGTTCACGATTTCAGCCGCCGTGCGCGGATTCTTCCGGCTCATTCGCATGTCAGAGGCGCCGTTCTTGGTCATCGCAAAGCCCCGGCTCGCGGTGTCGATCTGGTGCGAGGAGGCCGAGATCGAGAAGCGCTCCACCGACCGAGGTGATGCCCAATTGATCGAGAACCGCGCCGGCATCCTCATAATGTCGCCTCGCAGGGCTGCAGCCGGTGAGCGTATGGCGCCAGCCTCGCGCGGGACATTTCAAGAGCGTCCGCGTCTGATCGATCGCCAACCACTTCTGCCCCATGCTGCAGAAGTCTTTCGCAGTGACCGCCGCCGCCAGCTGTGCCGTCAGGAAGATCAGCCCCAAGGCCGGGCGCAGCGAGCGCCACCACCTCTTCGGCCATAACCGGAACGTATGATACGAATCGTCAAGCCTTTCCAAGGTTTTGAAGTGGAGGGTCGTCGAAGTCCCAGGAGTTCATATGCGTTGCGGGGGCGTATCTTGATGGCGGCGTGACCTCGTGGCCTTCCGTCGGAGCCTTTCGCGGAACTGAAGCCGAAGCAGAAAAGGCGGCCACGCCTGATCATCAGGAGCTTTCTGTTCATGTGTTCAAAATCTGCATGGTTAGAATCAGAGACCAATGGCATCGGCAACGCGCCTGTAGGCGTCGGAATGGTCCCACTTCCGAGGCGGCATAACCTTCGCGGCTCCAGATCTCGAATCGACTCGCGGCCCCCACAAATGTCGCCTCGCCCGAAAGTCCCGCTCGCTCACCAGTGCTTGTCGGCTCAAAGGAGGCGCCCCTGCTTGTCGGCCGTCGCGGTGTGCGCTTCGCTGTAAAACTTCCGGATGGCCATTCGCTTCTCAGCGGCAGTCGCCGGTGACTCCTGGATTCGTTGCTCCCAATCAGATCGAATTCCGCGGGCGGCATCACCATCAGGTAGCCGTCCCAGAAGGATGCGGCACGATATGGAAAACCTCTCCCTCGCCTGATGACAGCCAAGGCGCAGGCACGGCACCAACGGCAGCTTCTTTGCATCCATGTGAGGACGCTCGAAGGTCCCTGAATAGAGGCGTCGTTGCTTCCCAGCTCATGAGACGCCGATAGGTTTTGCGTGACATTTTCCGCCACAACGCCCCACTTTTCACCACTGACAATCACGAAGTCAATATCCAAATTGTCGAAAGAGGCCCAATTATTTTGACCGCCAGTAGACGCGTAATACGTGTTTAGAAAACTTAACGTCCTTTCGATTAGCTATTTATATAGCGAATGGCGCGCGAATCGCCAGTTTCCCACCTCATTCGAAAGAAGCCCATTAAGACGGTGTTCTTTAACGTGAACAAGACCGCCTTGTTAAACCGATAAAAGCATCAATTGCCTATTTTATATCTTTTCAACAAGGTTCCTACAAATAGCTTGAGTTCCTTGGAGCTTTTGAGAATCTCAGGCCTATGGCGAGATTCTTGGGATTACTGATTGCGTTGGCGTTGGTTGAGGGGCCTTGGCGCAGGAGCTCGCGCACAGTTCGGGCTATGGTAGTCCATCGGCAATCTAATGACCCGCTCATTGGACCGGCAATTGGTGTCCCGCGCCCTGAGCGAGGCTCAGTGCCCTACGTCTTAACATCTCTAAGTGCGAAACGACGATTGGCCAATATTCCGCGTTCCTGAATGCGGTCGCCCAGATCCGACCCCTCACGGATTGGCATAGCCCCGAGTTGGGCGCAGCGGAGATGTTGTAAGGGGCATCGGCAGAGCCGGGTCGGATGGCAAGCAGCTATGTCTACTACGTCAAGAATCTTAGCGGCGTTCTCGGAGGTGGGATCAGCTCTATGTTCCCTCGTATAACCTATATTGGATTTTTCGACGCCGCTCGTTTTGTAAGCCGGCTCCATAATGGCCCAGGGGCAACAGTAGCACCGAGACCGGCGCCTACACGATCAGCGAAGGACAAATCGTTCGCACCTCGCGATCAAGTGGAGTTGTTACCGCGACAACGGCTCAGCCCACACGCTGAGCGTCGGGGGGATCCGGGTTTACGTGGGAGCGGACAATGATTCGGATACTCGAATAAATGGGACGCTTTTCTGTAACGGCGACGACAAGCACCGCGGTTCCAATATGCCAACGCCGGGAACGACTTCGCAGAGCAACAGCGAACGGGGAGCTTCAAGGGCATCCAACATAGCCAAGCCGGACGCGCGTTGTTGGATTACCGACAGAAAACGGGTGAGTGCACCAGGCGGCGTATTATGATCCAGAGTCCACGCGGGTCCGGTGGACGACTACTGGTGGCATCCCTGGCGGAGCGACGACACCGAGCCGGGTCGGCGGGCCAGCTACTTCAATGGCGCCTTCGCCGATTGCCAGTCGGCCCAAACCCTTCCCTTCCTGCACGCATATAACCGATGTTAGGGAGGCAATGGCAACACCAAGCTACTGCAGGACTTTAAATCAGGCGGGAAACGTTGAGAAGTGGACGGAAGGAGATGCGCGGCTTCAGGGGGACCTGGAGGCTCGCGGCGGCCGACTGGGGACGGGGCCAATCACCGAGATGGAACGGATGAAATCTTTTTCTGGCTACCTGCTGCCAACTTATTCCGGGGCGCCAGAGACCGGCTTTCGGCTCGCGACAGTCGCGGGTCCTCCTCCAGGAGGATTGCGCAGGCGACGACAGATCCGCTTCTATCCCGGGCCGGGCTTCGCCAGCCGGATGGTCTGGGCGGCGATGTTCGAGCGGCGACGGCTCGGTCATCTACACCATCACCAAGGTCCCGCCCGACGGATGGTCGGAGGCCAATGTCGACTTTGGGACAGCGACGGTCACTTAGGTATCGCTCGCCTGACGGTGGTTACGGAAACGTGGCGGAGGTTGAATTTTATCGCAGCCGGAGCCAAAGTCATCGCAGCGGACGGACGGGACCCCGGGCTCTTGGAGCCCGGAGAGGACAAGGACACATTCAAAGCAGCGTTTGACGGCAACACTTCAACCTTTTTCGATGCGCTGCAAAGCAATGGTGCCTTTGTGCAAGTGGACACGGGATTTGGAACGGATTATGCCCTCTCGGAAGGTTTCGATCAGTTGATGCTCGTCCGTTACCTGAATTTTCCGAGCACCACGGAGAGCCACCGGGCAGGAGAGCGGGTCTATGTCTTTTTCTTACACCCCACCCCCAACCCGATATTACTTCGCCGGCTGGAAGGCTTCATCGACATTCTCGATGATCCTTCCGCGACTTCCACGATGGCGACGATGCCTGGGACTGGCACCAAGATGTGGCTCGCGGCAGCCTACAAGCCCGTTCCGCCCGGATCTTCCATTCTGACGGTATACCGGGGGGTGGAAGCGGGGTCTATCCGGCGGGCATAATGGTCGCTGTGAGCGCCGATCCTCCGCCCACTGGTCAACAATTTGCGGGTTGGACCGGTGACATCCGCAATTCTTTCCAATCCGTTCATTACCACGACGACGGCAATCGCGCCCTCGATGGATACATCGATCTTCGCGAATTACGATGCGTCGGGTCTTTCTGACAAGATACGGTTCTTTCAAGAGCGGGCTACGCGGAGCGGATGATTGGTGCGTTTTCGAAGGCACCAACGGCGATTCCATAGGCGGGCCCTATAAGACCATCTACATTATTGCCAGCAAGCCTTCGGAGGGTGGTCGGAAGGTGAACGCGCGCCTGGACCAAATCAGCCTCCTCAGAGTATACTCCCTATCGTTATTTGCGTTACCGCGCACCAAATGGTTCGTATGGAAACGTCGCGGAGATTGAGTTCTATCGCCAGGGACAAAAACTCACTGGTGCCGGCTACGGGACTGCCGGCTCGTGGAATGGTCTCGGCGCGTCCTTTGACAAGGCGTTGGACGGGAATACGAGCACCTTTTTTAATGCTCCAACGAGCGACGGGGCGTATGTGGGCGTCGATACAAATTCAGACGGAACCCTCTTGGGGGACGCCATAAAATACTACCCGCGCGCAGGGCGGGCCGAACGCATGGTCGGTGGAGTCTTCGAGGGCACCACCGGCGACCCGTGAGCGGGCCCTACACGACGATTTACTCGATCACCAGCGTGCCCCCTGGAATGGAATGTCGTCAGGGTGGACCTCGGAAACTACCGCTATCTCCGGTATCGGGGACCCGATGGCTCCTACGGAAACGTGGCCGAGGTCGGCTTTTATCGCAACGGGGCCAAATTGACCGGACAGGGCTTCGGCACGTCGGGGTCATGGTCTGGCAGCGGATCCACATTTGACAAGGCGTTGGACGGCGACGTGAACACTTTTTTGATGCCCCGTCCGCTAACGGCGTTCTATGTGGGAACAGGAATGTACTAGTCCCCTGATTCTCCCCTCGAAAAAGGGTTCTCGGCGCTGCGCTCTCTTGCGTGCAGGTCACAACCTTGAGCATTCCACCGTCGACGAAGTAGGTGGAGCCCACCGAGTAGCTGGCCCGCTCGAGCACAGGAAAACGAAAAAGTTTGCCAGCTCCTGAGGGCTGGCGAAGCGTGCGATCGGCGCGTGCTCCTTGGCAATTCCGTCGAGATAGCCCTGCCAGTCACCACCTTTGTCCGCCGTCAATTGCTTCGCCGTCTTGATCCAATCCGGCGTAAGGATGAGGCCGGGATTCACCGTGTTGACGCGGATATTGTCTTTGATCAATTCAATGGCCAGGGTCTTGGAAAACATCATCAAGGCCGCCTTCGTCACATTGCAAATTGGCTCATACCAAAGCGGCTGAATGGCACAGATGGACGCGTTGTGCAGGATGACTCCCCGCCCCGCTCGCGCATCGACGGCACGAGGCCGCGCGCCAACCTGACCGCCGCCATCACATGCAGATCCCAATAAAACTGCCACTTCTCGTCGGGAGCCTCCATCACTGTTTCATTGGATCCGGTGCCGGCGTTGTTGATCAGAATATCCACACCTCCGAATGCGCTTCCGGGCGGCGTCGATGACCTTGCCCGTCCCTAGCGGCGGTTGCCACGTCGCTGGCCACCGCAACGCACTTCACTCCGGATTGCTCGGCGAGCCAGCGTCGCCTCCTGTTGCAACCTTTCTTCTTGGCGTGCGACCAGGACGAGGTTTACTCCTTCGGAGGCCAGGGCCTCCAGAAATTGCAAGACCAATGCCGATGCTTGCACCGGTAACAACGGCAACTTTTCCTTTCAAATTAAGATCCATAGCAGGGAGGGTTGCCGCCGGCGTCCGTGAATTTCGCGCAGGCGGTTCGGCCATTATTCTGCGTAAGGTCCGTCCGGATTGTCGAGGCCTTTCCTCTCCGCGTGCAGATCTCCAACAATGGGATGCAGCAAGGGAAACTTCCTCGAGTGCCCGCGTGAGACGGCCGTAGAGTTCGGCGATCGCGGCGGGGTTTCCCGTGAGCACGTTGGCCGGAGTTTCCCGGCGGAAATCAAATGGCGCAACGATGAGTTCCACGTTATCCAGGCCGCTAGCCGCGACGAGGACGAACAGGTCCTCGACCGCAGGATCGCCCAGGGCGAGACACCCAGCGGATCTCGCGCCGCCATGGATCATAATGTCGCCGCCAAGCGTTGAAATATCACGCCGGTTCTCGCGTGCGCGCGCGAAGTCGTCGGCGTTGGGATAGTTCACTCGCAGGAAAGGTGATACCGGCTGTTTGGATTGAGCAACTCGACGCGATAGAAACCCTCGGGCACCTGGTTGTCGCCTTCGCGATCCTTCGGTCCGGAGGTGCCGCTCGCCGCCAGAATGGGATACTCGAGGGTCAGATGAGGCTTCCCCGTGTCGGCCACCGCATAGACTTCTAGACGCCGCTCCGCCTTCAAAGCGAGCAGCGTCAAAGGTCTTGGAGGCCATTTGACGCGAGCGCGGTCGAAAGCAGGTCGGATCCGACCTTCAACAACCGGCCCGAGTGCGGTAAGGACCTGCTCCACCGTTCGCGGCTTGCTGGGAAGCAAGGAGCTCCGGCGACCCTGCAGACAAAGCCAAGTGGCAAGTGCCAGGGACAAAAGCAGAGCCGCGATAGTCAAACAAATCCCGATCGCGGAGGGAGGCGTGGAACTCTCTTTGCTCATGCCGCCTACAACCTCCCCTCGCGGACATAGTAGTCGTGCGCCGCGACGAGGGCGCTCCCCAAGGCGCCCTTTGCTTGCCAGTTGGCGAGGCGTTCGAATTTCGAACCGTCAACCACCCAGCGATCTGGCCAGACCTCCCGGACCCGATCGCGGGTGAGACTCGGGGTTCTGGAGCGCGCAGACCAGGACTTGCATCCACAACCATCGAAAGCAATCGCACAAAAATCTGCGGCGCCGGCAGAGTAACTCCCCGAGCCGCGCAGGCCGCCGCCGCCGAGGCGATTAGCTCCCAGTCGCTCACCGCCTTTCGCCGACGCCACATACAGACTTTCCGAGCCGCGTCCCTGCTCGAGCGCCAGGAAGATTGCGGCCACGAGATCTGTCCACCCCGACGAAAGCTGTAGCGCTTGGTGCGCAATCCAGGCTTGATTCGGATCCGTCCACTGGCCATTCGAAAGAGCGGCAACGTGGCGCTGTCGCGCGGGCCGAGGATCATCGGCGGTCGCAGGATGGTGATCGGTCGCTCTCGGAAATGGCGCCGGATCGATCTCTTCCATTTCCAGCTTGGATTCGCCGATACCAAGTAATCGGGGCATCGGCGTCCGCTTCCGTGCGGGCTCTTTCCCGCGCGGTGTCGGCCCACCGGCCGATTGAGAGGAAACAACCACCGTTCGGCATTGTCCCGGGAGCGCGCGCAAGAATAGCCAGTGTCCAATCGACATTCGTAGCAAAGTAGTCACCTCGTGTGCGCTCGAAAAGGGCGCCTCCGGCCAGGATTGCGAAATCCGGGAGATTTTCGGCCAATCGTGCGGGCAGCGGGGAGAGGACCTGAATCCTTTCCGCCGTTTGTTTCTCAAATCTCAGTTGGCGGGCGAGCTTGTCGGGATTTCTTACCGGCGCGCAGATCTCGTAACCCTCGCTCAGCGCCCGCAGGAGGACGTTACGTCCCACAGAAACCGGTTGCCCCTGTAAGAAAAAGCTTCACGACGAGGCGTCGAACTCGCGAGGCGCGTTGCGTCGTGAAGTCATCGCGGAGCCGAAGGCGAGATCCGGATTAGCGGAGGGTCTTTCGTAGATCCGCCACTCTTGTTGCCGAATCGCGCCGATCATCAATGAATTTTCCAGAATCTCCGTGTTACTTTCCTCAATCCAGCCGAGCGTCGCGTTGGCATATCGCCGTTTGGCGCAAACGAACTGCTCATACAGGAGCCAGGCATGCAACCCGCGGTCCCGGAACCGCGGGGCAATTCCGTAGACAACCTGCCGGACCCAGTTAATCCGGCGGGTCTTCATGAACCACAAAATATGCAACAGCCTCAACGCGCGCGGCGTTTGCTTTATCCGCGCAAGAATCTCGTTGAAGTTCGGCAAAGAAAGGGCGACGCCGGCGTTCTCGCCGTTGATCTCGGCGATCAGCATCATCTCCGGGTCCGCGAAAGCCTTCATATCAGACGCGGCAGCTAGCAGGTCGTCCATCGAGATGGGGACAAACCCCCAGTTTCTTTCCAACGTCGCGTTGTAAACTTCCAGCACGATTTTCAGCTCTTCCTCCAGCCGTGACATGTTGATCGGCCGCAGCTTGATGCTGGAACGCTTCGCGACACGCTCCACGATCCGATTCAGACGCTCTGGAGGATCGAGTCGATGCAGAGGCAGAAGAAATCCGAAGGACTTGCAAACGGTTTGAAACCCCAGTTGCTCGATCAACACCCTATGGTAGGCCGGGTTCCACACCAGGCCGAGACAGGGCGGATGTTCAAAGCCTTCCACCAGGAGACCGCATTCGTCGTTGATGCTGGGGTTATAGGGACCGCGCAGCGACTCGAGTCCCCGGAGCGAACCACTTCGGCCGCTTTTTCGAAAGGGCGTCGCGCCAGAGCCATGTTGTCTTCGGAATCAAAGAACCCGAAGAATCCGGTCCGATCCCCGTAGCGTTGATTGTGAAGGCGGTTGACGATAGCGGCGATCCTCCCAACCGGCCGGTCGTCCCGCCATGCAAGAAAGGGACAGATCTCCCCGTAGACCCGGTTGAACGGCGATTTGGGCGAGAGATACTTTACGATGCTTCCGGGAAACGGAGGGATGAACGCCGGATCCAGCCCGTGCAGCATTTCGGGCAGGTTCTCAAAGAGACGTCTTTCCTTTGCCGGTTCCGCAGTAGCGAATCGAATACATGATCTCGTCGCGATCCCGCGCCTATCGACAGAAATTCCGTCCTCCGCGCGAGACGCGAAGTCTGATAACTCTAACGTGAGGCGGCGGAGCGAACACCTTGGCCGTTCCAGACAGCGGCACTCGCGCTGACCTCGCGAACAGATTGTTTCTCTTCGCTTTCCTCAAGACGGAAATCGAACACATTGGCTTTGCGTTTCCCAATCTGAGCGTAGGCGGGATCGTCAAACGTGCCGAGCTCGGCAGCGAGTTTCGCGAAGATCTCCAGCACCTTGTCGAGGTCCTTGCTCCGTGTGGGTCGCCATGTAGCTGGTCCGCACGATAGCCTCTCCATAACGAACCGCGGGATAGATCGCGGGCGTGGCGAAGACTCCTTCCTCATAGAGCCGCTGCGTGAACTGGAAGGCCTTGGCCTCGCTGCCGATCAAGATCAGGGAACGATCGGCGTCTGTGTGGTGCCAATCTTGAACCCGATGCTCTTGAAGCCTTCATGCATTTTACGGGTGTTGCGCCAAAGTTGTTCGATCCTTCCGGTTTCCTCCTGCATCACCTCGAGGGCCTTGAACACGCCGCCGGCTACCGCTGGAGCCAAAGAAGCGGTAAAGATGAAGCAGCGCGCCTTGTGTTTGAGAAATTCGATCATCTCCGCGTCGCCGGCAATAAAGCCGCCCATCGAGCCCAAAGACTTGGAGAACGTGCCCATGACGATATCAACTTCCTTGTTCAAGCCGAATTCGTGGACCGTGCCGCGACCCTGCGGTCCCAGTGCGCCGAGGGAGTGAGCCTCGTCGACGAAAAGTCGAGCTCCAAACTCCTTGGCCACCTCCACCTGGGGCTTCAGGTTTGCAATATCACCCGACATGCTGAAGACTCCATCCATCACCACGAGCTTTCCTGCCTCGGCTGGTTGCCGCTTGATCCGGTTGCGCAGGGAGACCGCAGAGTTGTGTCTGTAAGGAATCAGCTTGGCCGGCGCGAACAAGCAACCATCGATAATGCTGGCATGGTTCTCACGGTCGCAGAGAATCACGTCGCCCTCTTCGGTCAGGGAGGCTAAAGCCCCCTGGTTGGCAAAAACCCGGTGGAAAACAAGAGCACCGCCTCCCGCTGCAGAAAGTGCGCAAGCGCCTCTTCCAGTTGGGTATGGAGTCGGATTGTCCCGTTGAGCAGCCGGGAACCGGTGCAGCCGGATCCATATTTCCGCGCGGCCTCGCAGGCTGCTTCGATCACTCGCTCGTCCTGCGCCAGGCCCAGGTAATTGTTCGAGCCGATCATGATTTTCCGCTGGCCCTCGCAGATGACATAGTTCCCGTGCGTTTCCTCGATACACCGGAAATACGGATAGAATCCCTGAGCCCGTGCGTCGGCACTATCCCTGTATTCTCTGCATTTCTGGTATAAATCTCTGGCCACGTGAGGCATCGCCTAATCTTGCTAGAGTTGCACGAATGCGTCCTTTGTAAATTCTTTTCCTGAACCGACGGGCGCGCCGGGATTCGGCAATCGCCCGTGATTTCTCCTTGCGCACCTTCCATGCGACGACCGCCGCTATTTTTGAGCAGAGAGTCCCCTTGCGAGCGGTTTCGTCGTGGCATAGTCCCCACAACCTCGCCTTGGGCCTGGCAGATCTTTGTCCTCGAATCGCGACCGCCAACATCCGCCGGTATCGCGGCCATCAGATCCTCAATTTCTCTCGGCGAGAAAGAAATCAGAAAGCATTTTGTTGCAGCCAAAACCTCGCGCGGCAGGAGGCCGGTCTGATGAGTCAGCCCTAGGCCGCAAAATCGTCGCTGGCGATCGTGATCAGAGATTTTCCCGAAGACCAGGTTCGTAACTCCACGTCAATTCCCCGAGAGACTTTTTAGAACAACCACATCCATTCCATCGCGCTGGACGTCGCCCGTCGCGATTCTTCGGTCCTCGGCGGAGAGACTTGAGGTGGCCGGGGAATCTTTCGAAGATGGCGGCCGACCGCTCGACGCACCCGGGCACGAAGGGCTGACTATCTCGAGCTGGACTTCGATGGAATTGATCCTCAGTTTGATTTCGACAAACCGATCGGGCAATCCTGCATGGCAACGCTTCAGACCGTCCTTGATAGCTTCGGTGGCGGCCGTCTGAAACTCCTCGCGGAATTTTTCGTCTCGCACGCCTTGGTCTCCAAGAAATCCCATCAGGCACGCGACAGCCTGTGCTACCTCGTTGGGTTGGGAAAACAACAGGTGGAACGAACATGAAGTTTGCAGCTTCATAAGCGAGAGGTCCTTGTATCGAAGGGTCAGGGACCGCGCAAGGCAAGTCCCTTCGGCGATTCGTTCAGAGGGTGTACGAAGCCTCGGCGCTCACGATAGGGAAGCTGGCCAGGGAGGCGTTGGTTTTAAGAAAGCGGAGAATCGTCACTGCACAATTGGGGATCCGTGGAATTCGAAGCCAACCGCAGGATGGGGAACCTTCCGCGCTCGGCGAATCCATAGTCACCCTTTTTAGATACTTGCTCGCCGGCCTTCGCTCATAAACAATTGTGATCGAACTGCTCAAAACCGTGTCGAATGAGTCCGCACCCTTGACGAACGAGCACACCTTCCATTCGCCGGGCCACGCGGAAACGCGGAGGACGTTTCGGGTTTGGCGCGATGCCCTGGACGGCTCCGACTTTTTTCTTCGGCGGATATTTTCGGCTTCGTGCGAGGTAGATCATGATTTAAGGAGAATTTAGTCCCCGCCCCGCGCCAAAAGCACCGCATCGCCACGATGCCATAAACACGCACGACGGTGAGGTCGAGGAGATTTCCAGCCATATGAGCCAGACCTATTCGAACGATGAAAAAGCCCCGCCTTCTTCTGCCCGTAGTCTGTTGTCTCTTTTCTGTCGCGGCCCTCGCGACCACGCGGGCCGAAGAACCCGTTTCGCGAAGTCCGAGCCGCGCCGCGGCTCGACCCTCACGCACTTGATCGCCTTCGAAGCATGGGCGCGACGCTGGGGGCGGCCAAAGCCTTGACGTATCGCTCGAGCAATACAGTCGAAGTGCCCGCAAGAACCGGACAGTTTATCACCTTTTTCCCGAGGTGAAGGTGTCGCTGAAACGCCCGGACAAACTCCGGGTGCAACTCAGCGGCGAGGCTCCCGCTTTTGATTTTTACTACGACGGAACGACCGCCTCCGCGTTCGCTCCACAAACCAATGTTTATTCCGTTTCGAAAGCTCCGCCAACTATCGACGCCATGCTGCCTGCGCTCCAGCAGGAAACCGGAATACGCTTCGCCTCGGCGCCCCTGCTTTTCAGTGATCCCTACAGCGTTCTCTCCGGGGTTTATTAAGCGCCATCGTTGTCGGCCCGTCTGCGGTAAACGGAACGCGCTGCGAGCACCTGGCCCTTAGATCTCCGGGTGTAAACTGGGAAATCTGGATAGAAACGGGTCCGCAGGCGCTGCCACGGCGGTTGGCGGTGACTTTTACCGATCGAACAAACTTCCCTCGCGTCCTGGTCGAGTTCTCGCACTGGAACCTCCATCCCTTGGTTGAAAGACTCGGATTTTGTTTTTCGTAAGCCTGCCGGCGCGCGGGAGATCCGTTCTCTTTCGGTTTTGAAGTCAAACGTCCGCTAGCGCGGACAACTTAAATTCCCTTATGAGATATTCGCTTTCGCTCATTCGAAGGGCGGCCTTCGCCGCTGGCCTTTGCTCTGTCTGGCGGGGTGTGCTGGTGTCTACCACTCACCGCACCCGCGCCGACTCCTTTCTATGGCGGCGACGGTCTTGCCTACCGGAGGCGCGGGCTTCTATCGCGGGGCGTACGGTGCGGCTTGGGAAACTCCGGTTACTACCGCAGCGCTTACGGCGGATCGGCCTACTGGCACAATGGTTCCGGAAACGCCTATGGCGCGCGAGGGAGGTAACGCATCGTGGGGCGACGGTTCGGGAAGCGCCACCGGCTGGAGGGGCAGCCACGCTTCGTGGAATAATGGATCGGGAAGCATTAGCGGATATCGCGGAGGCTCTGCCTCTTGGGGCGGCGGCTCCGGCAGCGCTACCGGGTGGCGGGGGCACCGCTTCCCGTGGGAGGTGGTTCGAGCTCGTTTCATGGTGCATACGGGCGCTCCGGTTCATGGAGGCGATAGAAAACTCCGAACTCCGTCAAAATCTGAGCGTGCGTTGCAACCCGGTTAGCTTCGAACTGGCGCGCCGCGAGCAGAGCCACCTTCGTTGCGATGATTCCCGTCGGCGATGAAATCAACACCCGCTGGAGAATGGCAGATGTTCGTGGCCGCGTGAGACTGGATCCCTAACGAAAATTTGCCTATAAAATCAGAAGAACGAAATCTCCTCATGAAACTTTCTCAATTGCGCAGCCCAGATGTACACGGTGAGAGACCATTTGCAGGATTCTTCCGCATTCGCTCGGTCGATCGAGCGCCTCAAGTCGATCAGGTACTCCCGCGGTAGAGCTCATCCCATCCGAAACCGTGTCCGACGCTGACATGGCAGAATCTGCCGGGAGGCGGCCATGAAGATTGTTTCAGCTCATGTCACTGGGCAGGTCATTATTCAGCGACCCGAGGAAGTGATCGCGAAAATGCAAACCCTCGGCGCCGAGATTGCCGTCTACGCTTTTCCGGCGGGAGTCGACATGAGTTCGTGTTCCAGGTCGAACGGTTGGCCGATAGATTGAGCGAAAGCGCAGAGGGTTTGCGCAGGGCGGGGATGGTTCTCGCCTATCACAACCATGCGATGGAATTTTGTCGATCGGGCGAGGAACTGGCTTTTGATGTGCTTCGCACGAGGGCGCCGGCGTTGTCGTTCGAACTCGACGGCTATTGGGTCCAGTATGCCGGCATGAACCCGGAACAATGGATTCAAAAGCTCGGCGGTAGGCTGGTCAGCTTTCACCTCAAGGATTTTGGAGTTTCGCCCAGGCATGGAGAACCCCTTCATGACCGAGGTCGGCAACGGCAGTTTGGACTTCCGCGCAATTACGTCGTCCGCGGAAGCCGCGGGATGCCGCTGGTTCATCGTGGAACAAGACACATCACGCCCGGAGACCCTTCGCTTCTTTGGAACAAAGCTTTCGCTATATTCAGAAAGAACTCGTTGCGTCGTAAACGATCCAGGTAAAAACTAACCCCTTCCCCACCCTGCAGACACATGGCTAGACCAGTAACTCTTTTTCACCGGCCAATGGGCTGACCTCCCGCTTTCGAACTCGCGCCGCTTGCCAAAAAAGATGGGCTTCGATGGGTTGGAACTCGCTTGTTGGGGCGATCATTTCGATGTGAAGCGTGCCGCGGAATCGGTGGGCTATTGTCAGGAACGCTGGCGGATTCTGAGCGATTCCGGGCTGTCCGCTTTTGCTATCTCCAATCACCTGGTCGGACAAAGCCGTCTGTAGACAACATCGATGAGCGGCATCAAGCTATCTTGCCGGCGGAGGTCTGGGCCGACGGCGACCCTGAAGGGTCCGGCAACGAGCCGCCGAGCAATGTGAAATTGACCGCGCGCGCTTGCAGAAATTTTCTCAATGCCAAGCCGCATCGCGATCTCGAATTCCCCGCGGTGGTCAATGGCTTCAGCGGTTCGAGCATTTGGCACGCGTGCTATGCGTTTCCGCCCACAAGCCAGGCCTTTTTGCGGAAAGGATACGATGATTTTGCGCGCCGCTTTCTCCCGATCCTCGAGGTCTTTGAAGACGCCGATGTTAATTTTGCCCTCGAAGTCCATCCGACCGAGATTGCTGTCGACATCGCCTCGGCTCGCCGGGCGTTAAAGCGGTCAACAACCACAGGCGGTTTGGGTTCAACTACGATCCGTCTCACTTGGGATACCAGGGGGTCGATTATGTGAAGTTCATTCGAGAGTTTTCGGGCAGAATTTTCCATGCGCACATGAAGGATGCCTGGTGGGGACACGGAAACGGCGAAGCGGGCGTATTTGGCGGACACACCGACTTTGGCGACCACCGCCGTTTCTGGGACTTCCGTTCGATTGGTCATGGCGACGTGAAATTCGAGAAGACATCATTGTGGCGTTGAACGATATCGGCTATCAGGGCCCCTCTCGATTGAATGGGAGGACATTCGCATGGATCGAGTGCATGGTGCCGCAGAATCCTGCCGAGAATGTACGGAGCTACGACTTTGCTCCGAGCGGGTTCGCCTTCGATTCCGCGTTCGACTCCGAAAAGCAAACCGAGAAAGCCTCATGACGTCGCGCAAATTAAGAATGGGTATGGTCGGCGGAGGGAAAGACGCTTTCATCGGCGCTGTCCATCGCCTCGCCGCCAATCTCGACGGCCGCATCGAGCTGGTCGCCGGCGCGTTTTCGTCGAATCCGGCCAAATCGCGCGAAAGCGGAGAGCACCTCTTGCTGAATCCCCAACCGGGTCTACGACACCTATGAAGCGATGGCCCAGGCCGAAACCAAGCTTCCAGCTCACCAACGGATCGATTTCGTATCGATAGTCACTCCGAATTTTGCTCATTTTCCCGCCGCCAGAACCTTCCTCCAGGCCGGTTTCAACGTCGTCTGCGACAAGCCGATGACTCTCAATCTGGATGAAGCGCTCGAACTCCGCGAGGTTGTCCGCAAGAGTGGAAAGGTCTTCGCCCTCACCCACAACTACACCGGCTACCCGATGGTAAAGGAGGCGCGCGAGTTGGTAAATTCCGGCGAGATTGGTAAAATCCCTGAAAATCGTGGCGGAGTATCCCCAAGGCTGGCTGCTGAACCCCATCGATCAGGAAGGCCAAAAACAGGCCTCTTGGCGCACGGATCCCGAACGTGCGGGAGCAAGCGGTTGCATTGGTGACATCGGCACACACGCGGAGAACCTGGCTCGCTACATTACGGGGCTGGAGATCGACGGAGCTTTGCGCGGACTTTTCAACGTTCGTCGAAGGGCGTCGACTCGAAGACGACGGGAACATGCTCCTGCGCTATAAGGGCGGCGCGCGCGGCGTGCTTTATGCCTCTCAAATTTCCGCCGGCGAGGAGAACAATCTGGCGATCCGCGTCTATGGCGTACCAAAGCGCTCGCTGGAATGGCACCAGGAGCATCCCAATGAACTAGTCGTAAAGTTCCAGGATGCACCGAGAAAGACTTACCGGCGCGGCAATAGTTACGTTAGCGATGCGGCCAAGAAATTTACCCGGCTGCCGTTTGGCCATCCGGAAGCCTTTATCGAGGCATTCGCAAACATCTACCTGGAAGCCGCCCGGGCTATCGAGGCCGAGGTGATGGGTCAGCCGTCACCGGAGGGATTGGATTTCCCAACCGTTGACGACGGAGTGGAAGGCATGGGCGTTCATCGCGACGGCGGTTCGCAGCGCGAAGAGGGCGGCGCCTGGACGAAAATGCCGGCCCTCTGAAGGTCGTCGGCGACGATGCCCGGTTTCTAGCGGCTTCCTTCCGGCTGGCGCCCCGAGGGAGTAGCATTGATCACCAAATCACGCTCATCCGTGCCGGCAACCAGACGGGGATCCGTCGACCGAGGAGCCGCAATCCTTCACGATCCAATCCGCGCCCAGTTCAATGAGAACATCGTTGGTCTCGGTGGTTTGAACGGCGACGACGCGAGCTCCCGCCGCTTTGCCGGAGCGGACGCCGGCGCGCGGCGTCCTCGACAACCACGCATTCTTGGGGCGCAAAACCCAGCAGGGCGGCTCCCTTAAGATATGGCTCCGGATCGGGCTTGCCATTAACGATATCCTGGGCGGTGATAAATCTGCCCGGCGCAGAAAGACCCGCTGCGCGGATTCGAGCGTTGGCCAGCGGCCTCGTGCCCGGGTGACGATTGTCCAACGATCCGGGGGCAACGAGGCCAGGAGTCCGCGAACTCCTGGCATGGGAATGACCCCGTCAAGATCCAGGATCTCGCGGCGCTCGACTTCACGATTCTCCGCCTCGTGATCAGCGGTGGGAAGAAGTTCGCGAATCGTCGCGATGCTGGGACGGCCATGGACTCGGCGGACGATTTCATCGGGATCGAAGCCGTGCCGCCGCGCCCATTCGGACCAGACGCGCGTCACGACGGGAGTCGAGTCGATCAACACGCCATCCATATCGAACAAGAGCGCTTTGCAGCAAATTTTCGCCATGGGCACAGGATAGTCAGAAAATCGGGCGTTTGCGAAGAGCAGGAGCTTCACGCGAAGCAAAAATTGCCACGCTCGAACATACGTGCACCCATGGAGTCAACAGCAAACAGCTTTGCAAAAACCGCAGCAGATGTCGAAAGCGCTCAGCCGGGCGGTTGGCGACGTGAAAAACCGCAGCTCTCCGCTTCTATTCGCCATGAAGCGGGCCGGCGTTTGAAAAATAAGCCTCGGAATGGAGAAGACATGTGTATACTCCGTGCAGGGTAATATGAAAAAAGTCGCCACTCAGGCGAATGTGTCCATCTCCACAGTATCGATGAGGGGTCAACCAAAGCGGCTACGCCGCATCGAGACGTTCGAGAGACCGTGCTCAGAGCGATGAAGAGGCTCAACTATCAACCGAGCGCGATGATCGCCCGTGGCCTGAGGCGAAGATCAACAGAAACGATCGGCGTGCTCCGTGCCCCAATCGGCCCACCCTTTCTTCGGCGCCATCGGAATCGCAATCGAGAAGCCTTTGGGGGGTATGGGACGCATCCCTTCCGTGGTGGTTGGTGGCCTTATCGGCACCATCGGCAACGGCCTGAATACGCTCCATATCCAGACGTTCGATCAGCTTGTTGTTATGGGCAGTAGATTATTGCGGCCGTCTCAATCGACCGATTGATCGATCAACCAAATAGATCGGAGAGGGAATGGCGCGATCAATTTCCACAACCAAATCGTTAGCTTAGGCTATGAGTAAGGCAAAAATCATCATCGACCCCCACCCTCGTACTATGGATTTGATCTTCGACGCCAAGGCCCAAAGCAAACTGGCTGAGTTCGGCTGATCTCACCGTTTTCGACAGTGGACCGATGCCCGCCAAAATGCTTGAACAGGCGCTGCCCGAGACCGAGATTCTTGTCGGTCAAAGCGACCTGCCCCGGAAGAGGTTGGAGCGCGGCAAAGAGACTGCGAGCGATTTTCAATGTCGAGGGAAACTTCCTTCCGAACATCGACTACGACTACTGTTTTGGTCACGGTATTCGCGTTCTTGTTGCGAGTCCCGCGTTCGCTGTCCCGGTTGCCGAAATGGCTTTGGCGCTGGCTCTCGATCTGGCGAGAGGCGTGAGCAAGAACGATCGCGCCTTCCACGAACGGAACGAAAAGTATGGCTTTGAGAGCAACCGGCAATGCTTTCTCTTCACGGGTTCCCGGGTGGGAATCATTGGTTTTGGAGACCTCGCCCGAGCATTTCGTCCATTGGTTCGGCCGTTTCGCTGTCCGGTGAAGGTTTATGACCCATGGTTGCCGGAGCGAGAGATCCTCAATAACGATTGCACGCCCGCCGGTCTGGCTGAAGTGCTTTCTACATCGGACGCTATCTTTGTTTTCGCGAGCGTTACCACAGAAAACCAAGGGTTTTCTTAGCGCCCGCGAACTGTCGCTCATTAGGCCCGGGGATTGTTTGTACTTATGAGCAGGGCTGGGGTTGTGGATTTTGATGCACTAACGGCGGCGGCAAAGTCGGGTCATCTCAAAGTGGCCACGGACGTTTTTCCGGAGGAGCCGTTCTCTAAGGACCATCCCATTCGTGACCTTCCGAATGTGATCCTTTCGGCTCATCGTTCGGGTGGTATTCAAGAAGCTTTACCGAAATTGGAAATATGGTCGTCGGCGACCTTGAGTTGCTCTTGCGCGGCTTGCCGCCTTTGAGCTGCCGAGTGGCGCAACCGGAGACGGTGAAGCGATTTCGCAGCAGGGCGGTTACAGTGTCATAAAGGCATCCGCGCCTGCTCACCGGTTTTGAAGGAAGCAAAATTGAGAGATGCGAGCGCCGATGCAATATCGAGAGTGGTCTTTTGGTGCTTCCATCGCGCCGGTCAGCGCATACTATGCTCACTTTCCTCCGATAGCCTTTCATGACCGAAACTGCTGACCCCGTGCGCGTAGCCCTTATCGGCTTTGGTTTCGTGGGCAAGACTTTTCATGCACCTCGATCCAGTCCGTTCCCGGTCTCGAACTTACCCTGGTCAGTTCTCGCCATCCGGAACTCGTGCGGAAAAGTTTGCCGCAAGCGCAAAGTTCTGGGCGAACCTGAAGACGTAGCCACGCACGCTGGCGTGGACTAGTGGTAATTGCCAGTCCAATGAGACTCATGTTCCGCTCCGCGACAGCGGCCCTGAATGCCGGAAAGCATGTCATTGTTGACAAGCCCTTCACCATCACGCTGGCGGAAGCGCGACGGCTCAGAGATCTCTGCGCGCCAAGGGTCGGCTTCTCCAGTGTTCCAAAACCGGCGTTGGGATAGTGAATTTCTCGGAGCGCGGCAGGTTATCGAGGACGGGCGGATCGGCGAAGTTCGGCATTTCGAATCACACTTCGATCGCTTCCGACCCGAGATCAGGGACCGGTGGCGTGAAGCCGGCGCCCCAGGGAGCGGGCTTGTGGTACGATCTGGGTCCCCCACTTGGCTGACCAGGCTCTCCAGCTTTTTGGGTTGCCGAATTCGCTTAGCGCAAAGCTGGTAAGGCAACGCCGACTGGCGCGAACCGATGATTGGTTTCACGTGATCCTGGATTACGGCCAGCTCCAAGTCATTTGCACGGTTCCGCTCTGGTCGCCGGGGAATCCACGCGGATGGCGATACATGGAACGCGCGGCAGCTGGTTGAAACTACGGCTTGGACGCGCAGGAAGAACAGTTGGTCCGCGGCGTTGTCCCGGGCCAAGCGGGCTGGGGCGAGGATCCCAACCCAGGCATTTTCTACGACGGCTCCGGAAATGGACCCTGAAACTTCCCGTGCCGAACGGAGACCAGCGCAGTATTATCAAGGCATACGCGATGCTCCTCCTTGGCCGTGCGCCGAATCCGGTGCCGCCGCCAGCAGGCGAGTCGCCGTGATGGCGGTATTGGAGGCGGCCGGTCAGAATCTTCCGCCAAGGGGAAGGCGGTGGCACTGCCGCTCACCAGCGAGGAGGTGGCGGAGGTTGCCGGTCCAACCGGCGATCGGCCGCGCTAGGCGATCAGGCGGGATCACCCTGCGACAATGCGCCGAGCTCCGCAAGGGACGGATTCGGGAACCGAGAGGCCGCTGGCTCCGGCGCGTTGCACGGACCTGGTCCGGGGATTTTCGCGCCGGGCAGAGCCACGGTGGATTCCCGGTTGCGCAAGGACCCAAGCCAGAGCGAGTTGCGCGGCGGGCATAGGAGATTTGGGACGCCAGCTCGCGCAAGCGCCCAGCCAGAGCGAAGTAGCGCGAAGGGTTCTCCTTTGCGAAATACTGTCACGGGTATGCCGGTAATCGCCCGCTGGTGGCAAATGTTGCGCGTCATACTTTCCGCTCAAGACCCCTTGCCGAGTGGCGAATACGCCATGATTCCCACCTGGTTCTCGACGCAGAACGGGCGCTTGTCCGCGTCGATGGTTCGATCCCGCCAGACTGTAGGGAAGCTGATTGGAAGCGACGATCCCCGCCGCAAAGCGGCGCCCAGCAGATCGTTGGAAAAATTGCTAAACGCCGAACCAGCGGATCTTGCCTTCTCCAAGCTTGGCCACCGCTTCCATGGTCTCCTCGATTGGGCGTCCGCGGATCGGGCCAGGCTGCCAGGTAAAGGTCGACATAATCCGTGCGCAGGCGCTTGGAGGCTAAGGGCGCAGCGATCGGCGCATGTGTTTTGCGGAAAGATTGCAGGTTCTTCCTCCAGTCTGTTCTTCGCCAAAGAGCGGACCCGACTTTGGTCACGATAACCGCCTTCTCGCGACAACCGAGCTCCTGAAGCGTCCGACCCAGCATTTCCTCAGCCAATCCGCGACCGCAACCCTCGGCCAGTATCGAAAGATTGATCCCGCTATCAAAGGCAGTCGGACCATTTCGCGGGTGGCCGCGAGGGTCCTCGGGGTATCGGCGGATAGCCGCACTGTCTCCGTAGTTTGCACCCGGCCAAGACATTGTCCCGAGGCTAATTACGGAAACGTTCAGGTCGGATTTGCCAAGGTTGCGATATTGCACGGAAAAGCCTAACCGAAGCGAAATCAAAATCAACGCGAGGTGCCTGGGCGGGCACCCTGTCAGCGGACGCCGGGCGGCAGGAGCGGCTGCGGTTTCTTGATGTCCTGCGCGGCATCGCGATGGCGAGACGAGCACCGCATCCGGAGTCTCCACCACGATAAGGTCTTCCACCCCGCACAACGCAATCAGCCGTCCGTTGCTGAGGGCAATGTTGTTGCGCGATTCATGCCTACGACTTCGCCGCGCAAGGTATTGCTATCCTCGTCGTGACCGAGGTGCTCGGGAAGCGCCGTCCAGGAACCGACGTCGTCCCAGTCGAACTCCGCCGTGACTGCCAGCACCTCCGAGGCCTTTTTCCATGATCGCATAATCCACCGAGATTTTCGGGAGTTTCGCGAAACGCTCGGCGAGATATCCGGCCGCGTCCCCAGCCGGGGAAATCGCGGATGAACTCCGCCAAGCGGCGGAACCAGGCGCTCGGCTTCGCGCAGAATACTTCGGCGCGCCAGATGAACATGCCGGCATTCCAGAAATATTGCCCGCTCTTGCAGTAGCTTTCTGCGGTCGGAAGGTCGGGCTTTTCAACGAAGCGGATAACTTTGTGAGACCGAGTCGAGGGCTTCGCCAAGATGAAGGTAGCCAAAACCGGTCGACGGATACGAGGGAGGGATCGCACAGGTTATCAAGGCGTCGCGCTTTCCAGCCACTTCCGACGCCGCGGCCAATTGCCGCTGAAAGACCGGAATGTTGTGAATTACGGCATCCGCGGGGAGGAGCGCGCAAATCGCGTCTTGGTCACGAGCCCGGGCAAAGCCGACGGCCAGAGCGCACGCCGGCGCCGTGTCGCGCTTCTCTGGTTCTGCGACGACGTTTTCGGGAGGAATAAAGGGAGCTCCTTCCGGATGGAATCGGCCTGAGCCGGCGTTGGTGAGGATAAATACCCGATCCCACGGTGCAGAGTTCTCGACCCGCCGAACCGTCGTTTCCAGCAGGGTCTGAATCGCTCAAGTCGCAGCAAGTGTTAGCCGGGGTTTGGAACGGCTGAGCGGCCAAAGCGTTCGCCGCTTCCGCCCGCGAGAATGAAGGTAAACCAGATGATTGGACATGATGGGACTACCGGAAGCAGATGTCATGATGATTCGCGATGAAGAGGCCAGAAGCAAGCTCCGACTGAACGCGCGCCTCGTGATGGCGAGCGGAGCTGGCGAGACTCTCCGGCAGGGACAGCGCGGTCCGCCAAAGTCCTGGGAATTGTCGTCAGACACAAGATAGCGCTGGCGACTCAACCGACAGAAGGAAGGACGGCGAGCATGAAAATCTTTGTCGCCGGAGCCAGCGCGCATCGACCAGCCGTTGACTGCGCTGCGGGTTCGTCAGGTCACTCGGTGACCGGTATGTCCGCCCGGTGGAGGCACATGAAAACTGAAGAATCTTGGGCGGCAGTCGCCGTGGTCAGTGCATTCGATGAACTGGCCTGAGACGGGTTGCCGCGGCAATCGAAGACCGAGGTGGTCATCAATCAGCTGACGGCGTTGCCGAGCGATCCGTCGCAAATCGCGGCCGCCATCCCGGGGATCTGCGTGACTGAGACTCTGAGGGGGCCGCAACCCGTTGCTGTGCCGGCGAGCGGTCGGCGTGCGCCGGACTACCTGCAGCAGGTAAGCGGCTTTTTCCCTCGAAAGCCAGAGGCGTGTGGGCCGACGAGTCCGACGGACTGGCGATCGACCCAGCGCCGGTGTGGCGCTGAGCGCCCAGATGTATGCCGAGTTCGAGTCGCGGCCAGAGTGACTGAGCCGTTGAGTGTGTCGGCCTTCGCTACGGATTCTTCTACGGCCCGAGGACTTGGTTTAATCCAGATGGCGCGCTGCCGCTGATCGGTTCGACGGCAGAAATGCCCATCGTCGGCGAAGGTATCAAGCGCGTCTGGTCCCGGATCCCACGTCGAGGACGCGGGCGCGCGGCACCGCGGCGGCTCCTGGCAGCTCCTGCCGGGATTTAGATCATTGTCGACGACGACCCCTCCCCGTCAGCGTTCACTGGCCGCCGGAGTTCGCGCGCTTCCTGAGGGCACCACCACCGCCCAGGATCACCGAGCAACAAGGCAGCGGGACGCGTCCGGCGAAGTTGCGGTCCATCTCATTACGGCACGAAGCTCGATGGCGCGTCGAACGAAAGAGCCAAGAAAACCTTCGGTTTCGCCCCCAGACGGTTGCGAATGGCCTGCCGCCGGCAGTGTCGCCACCGAGATCTGCGCCGCCTTCAGAATCGAATCCAGAACCATTGGCAAAACGCTTCTGAACCGCCGATCAGCAAAACTTGGGCATGACCGTGGAGATCGCGACGGTCTCGAAGGAGAAGAACAAGAGACACAATCGAGCGGCGAGTTCGCCGTTAGAGCACGGTTTCTCGCCCGGCCGCAAAACTGCTGGGCGCGTTGGGGACGGGGCTGGGAAGTGCCGTGCAGGCATCACGGGCTGCGCGGAGGGCTTCCGCAACTCTCCCTTCCACGCGTTGCTTCCGCTGCGCCGGCGATCCCCGACCACCTCCGCCGGCGCGTTGCGCACAAACGACTCCGAAGCCAAGCTTGCGCGCAGCTTGACCGATTTCCGCGGTCACCTGATCATCTCACCTTCCAGCCGCTTTCGCTCCGGCCGCGGCGTCCACCACGCCTTCGCAGGGAAGAACTATCACGCCAATTTCTGGTAGCACGCCGCCGCCCGGCTGGCTGCGCATCGACGTTCTGAGCGCGATCCCGCGTTGAGGAGCACGGCGAGGACTCCAATTCTTTCTGCACCCAATCCTCGCGCGCCTGGATCAGCCAGCGCAAGCGCTGCCGGAGGGAATGCCAGTAGCCGACGCGGAGGGTTTGCCAGTAGCGGCGGCGGGACCGCTTCCGCGTTCGGCCCGGCGCGTTTGTTCAGCTGCCAGGTGCCAGCCAGCGAATTGATACTGCCGGAACTGAATCAGGCCGTGCCAAAGCTCTTCCGTCACAACTGGCGTAAAGGGATGCAGCAGGAGAAGAACGCGCCCTCAAAGTGTAGATCGATGGTGGCCAGGCGCGCTCTCCTCCGATCCGCAGCGCCAGCTCAGCCTTCGCCGCTTCAATGAAACGGTCGCAGAATTCGCCCCACACAAATCATAGAGCGACGCGGGCGATCTCGCTGAAACGATAGTCCGCACTAACCAGCCTCGACGTCACACAACGGCACCAAGCACGGCCAGGAGGTCCCTTGCAAAGATGGACAATGGGGTGGAGAAGGGATTCGCCGCCGGATCGATTTTTCCCTGGAGCGTTCCGGAACCGGCATCGCGTTCCAAAGTTTGTTGCAGAAGTTCCGGCCCTCCACGATCTGCCGCTCGTCGAAACGGATGTCCTGCCCCCGCGGCGCGATCCGCATCAGACCGTAACGCAGGCCATCGGCACCGTATTTTGCAATGAGCTCAGGGGATCCGGCGAATTGCCCAGGCTCTGACATTTCTGCCCTGTCTGATCCTGAATGATTCCGGTGAAGTAAACATGCCGGAAGGGCATTTTCATGCTTACCGAGCCCGGCGATAATCATCCGCGCAACCCCAGAAGAAAATAATGTCCGGCCCTGGTCACCAGGACACTCGTCGGATAAAACGTCTTTCGGGCAGCCTCATCCATCGTTTCGTGCGCCCAAAGCCAGCGAGGAAACCATGTGTCCAGCACGTCGGGATCTTGTATCCAGCCCTCGCCCGGCGATTCGATCTTGGCAGCGAACGGCGCATCCGGCAGCCTGCCTGCGGCTCCTTCCCGCCGGATACCACACCGGGATACGGTGACCCGCACCAGAGCTGCCGCAAATGCACCAGTCCTGGATGTTCTCCAGCCAGTAGTCATAGACCTTCTCCCCAACGATTTGGGAAAAACCGGATGAGCCCTTCGCGCACCACGGCGCGCGCCTCCGTGGTCTTCGGATACCTCAGGAACCACTGCTCGGAGAGTCGAGGCTCTGATGGGACGATCAGTCCGTGTCGCTGAAGCCGACGTTGTTTTCGTAGGGCTCTTCCTTCACGAGGATGCCCAGTTCGCGCAATTTTTCGACCGCCTCAACCCGCGCTTCGAAACGGTCAAGACCCACAAAATCTTCCCCGGCCAACCGTTCAGCGTTCCGTCCGATTGAGGATTTCCAGGATTGGAAGTCCGTGCCGGGAAGGCCGATTTCATAGTCCGCCTTGTCGTGGGCCGGGGTCACCTTCAGCACTCCGGTGCCAAACTCGAAATCCACCGCCTCGTCCCCAATGACCGGCAGGATAGCTCGACTTTCAACTGGCAGGGGACGCCGCACCGTATTGCCGATGAAACGCGCGTAGCGCGGATCGCCCGGATTCACCGCCACCGCCGTATCGCCCAGTGATCGTTTCGGGACGCGTCGTGGCAATCTCCAGGAAGGTTCCCGGCCTTCGACGATTTCAACCTTGAAATGATAAAGATATCCCTTCTGCGGTTTGGAAATCACTTCTTCGTTCCGCTGAGCGCGGTCAAAGAGACCGGACACCAGTTAATCGCTCCGCTTCGCCGCGACAATGAATGAGTCCCTTCGCGTAAAGGATCGACGAAAACCTCCTGGACTTTTGCGCGCGTAGGCGCCGTCCATCGTGAACCGCTCACGATCCCAATCGCACTATGAACAGCCCAGCTTCTGAGCTGCGCGATGATGATTCCGCCGTGCTTTTCCTTCCATCCCAAACGCGCTGAAAATCTTCGCGGCCCAAATCGTGACGCGTCTTCTTCTCCTCTTTGCGAATTTGCGTTCGACCACCGTTTGCGTGGCAATCCCGCGCATGGTCGGTCCCTGGAAGCCAAAGAACTTCGTGGCCGGTCAAGCGGGCGCGACGAGCGAGAATGTCACTGAATCGGCGTTGTTGAGAACGTGCCCGAGCGTAAGAACCCCGCGTGACATTGGGGGAGGACTGACCAGCGAATAAGGCGGCGTTTCTTCTGGCCGGATCGGCGGCAAAGTCCGATTCTTCAACCAGGAGGCATACCACTTCTCCTCGACTGCTTTCGCGGTCTCGTAGGATTTCGCGAGGATTCCGACATGGAGCGCCGATTTTATGCAAAATGCCTCCCGATCAACCGGCGTGCCTCTCGGCGCTAATTCCGCTTGCGGCCCAGAAAGCTCGGCCTGAACTTCCACTGCTCGTTACGCGCTGCGCCCTGATCGCTTTCCTGCTGTTCGTCCTTTGGATATCTGCGTCCCATGCGGAATGGATATGGTCCTTTTCGACAATCCTGGCGCTACGTGCCCATCTGAGAACGCCGCAACCTTCTACAGGATGAATCTGCCCGCTTCCGGCGGGGAGCGATTTCGCCTCGAAGCGACCGGCCGCAGCATCGAAGGCGCGTGAACGGCGGCCGCGAACTCTACATCAAACGGCAGTCAAATATGTCCTTGCTTCCCGATCGTTTCCAAGGATGGCCGCCACGCGCTGATCTCGGCGATGGATCGTCGGAGATCATCGAGCCCATTCTGCGGCCTCAAAAGATCAAGAATCCCGAACGGTGCGCACGTAATTCTCGATGCCGGGCACGGGGGCATTGATAGCGGGCCACGCGGACCATTTGGAAGGAAAGATGATGCCGCTCTCGATGTGTCCTGCGCGCGAAGAAGCTTCTCGAAGAGAGCGGCTTTCAGGTCCCGCTGCACCCGTGATTCGGACGTGCTTATTCCGCTCGAGAAACGAGCCCGAGTTTGCCAACCGCCATTCCAACGCGCTCTTCGTCAGTGTTCATTTCCAACAAGAGCAACACCGGCGTCGCCTCCGGATTGAAACCCACTGTCTTGCCCCGCGCGGTGTGCCCTCAATGGATGAGGAGAACTTGAGCCACAGGCGACTAGCATACAGCACCCGGGACACAAGCAAGATCCCGCCAACGTGGCAGCTGGCTACCACCATTCATGCGGCCCTGGTGCGGAATTTGCGACCGCCGGATCGCGGGGTGAAACGCGCCCGGTCTCCGTCAGCGTGGTCAAAACATCACCATTCTCGGCATTCGTCGTCGAGGGGGTTCATGAGCGGAACACCGGATGCCCAACTGATCGCCTCCTGCGGCTCGATCGCCAACGCATCGCCAGTGCATCCGCGACGGCGCTCAATCGCTACAAGGACGCTGCGAGAGGCCAACCAGTCCCAGCCAAGAAGGCCTCCGCCGTGGTTTGACGCGGCCACGGATCCGACCACGGCGTCCTGCAAATCCTGGCGAAGGTCGCTCCCGTTGTTTCGGGCCTGAAGAGGTCGACATCCGAGTCCCCAGCAGCCCAAGCCCGGGCTGCCACCGAATCGCCTGCCAGTGGAAGTGAAGCGTGAGGTTGGGCATCCTTTGGCCCCTTGGTGGGCTGTCTCCCACGAGTCAGCCGACAGGGGCGGGCCAGGCGACTATCGTCCCGCGCGAAAGCCATCCTTTGCGCCTGCCGCCGCTGAATCCAAACTGCCAGACTGGCGCCAAAGAAACCCTCGCACCAATAACAAACCGTCGAAAGACTTTACAGCGAAAAACAGGATTTGTAACAACCGCGACTCGACAAGATGCCCTTACACGCCATTTCGATCCTTCTCCCCTGATCGCACCGCCGGTTTTCACACTTACGGCAGCGAGACAAATCGAGGCCATAGAACTCCTAGTTTCGAACTCTTTGAAGCCAAACGGAATATCTAACATCTCAGCAGATGTTGAAAAGTGGCATGTTTGCTGCTGGCTTTAGCCGAACGCCCTCGCGTAACCACCTCAACTCAACCCGGGTAGATCGCTGCCCATAGTCATTTTCAGTCGTTAGACTTTGCTCGATACCCAAAAAATGAAAGCTAATTACTTACTCTTACTCTTGATCATCACCATGGCCCTATCGCAGCAACTTGCTAGTGTCCTGAGAGAAGTAGATTTAGAAAGGGAGTTTCAAACAAAGATCAGATCTGCGGAAGCAGTCCAGGTAAAAGGTTTGGGTTCTTTGTTGTGTTCGGCGAGGTGAAGCGTCGATAGCGGCAGTTGTCGCACCGAAACTTCCGAATGGCCTCTGTAGTACGAGCAAGAAGACCATGTTTGAGCCAGGAACTGCCAGTGGGAGATTGAAATGAAGATGAAAGCAGAGGATGACGCAGCAGCAGCGATGGACTTTCGGGGTTTATGGGTGGAATAGTTGTCAATGATGAGGGTGAAGTTGGCTTTTTTCCCATCATCCCGGAGAACGCGGCGTCGATACGTCCCGGAAGGCCAAGAATTCCTGGTGGCGGTGACGCTGGTGGCACCGACCCAAAACTCGTCCAGTGGCCGCATCGTAAGCGGCAAACAGAGAAAGAGTCCCGTGACGCACATAATCATGAGTCCTGACGCTCGGCCAGACCGGGACGCAGTGGCAAAATGGGTTGGCTGCGCTCGAGCGCGCTTGAGTCTGGCTCTTCTCATCGACACAAAGCACAATGGCTTTATCGGGCGGATTCAGATAAACCCCACAATATCACGCACCTTCTCTCCAAACATCAGTTCGGCACTCAACTTGAAGGAGTCCACCCGATGGGGGTTTGAGCTTAAAGGCGCGCCAAATTCGCAACACCGAATGCTCCGAAATGCCAGCTTCTTTAGCCATGAGACGGCTGCTCCAGTGGGTTCGAGCCGTGGGTGGTCTCCAGCGATCTTAGTGAGAACGCCATCGACCTTCTTGTCGTCGATGCTTCGCGGAGCTCCGCTGCGGGGCGCATCGGCCAGCACCTCGATCTTTCTGGCAGGCATAACGGCTGCGCCACTTGCCAACCGTGGCAAGAGACTCTTTCACGTCAGCGTCTCGGTGTTATCCAGCCCTCCCGAGGCTTCCCAAAAATGATCCTCGCCCGCAGCGCATCGCGTTGGTTGGACTTGGGCGGTTCGCTATCAAGGTAAAGTTTTCCTTTTCCGCAGGGCTTAGAACAATCGTTGCATAGGTCTTCCTATGGGCATTAACGCGCTACAGCAGCGCAACGACAGCACACAATCTATTTCTCTCTCTGGACACTAGTGCTACGACCATCTCATTCTGGAACAAGAGATATTACTTTAGCTGGTCAGCCAAATTCCAACCGGAGCCTGACTATTGATATCGCCGGCAAGAATGGCGACAGTTCTGACGATTTAACCTTAGCTATTTTCCAGTCGGCAACCGCCAGTATTGGATCGAATTTGCGGGCGCGTCAAGTGGCGTGGTGCTGGCCTCAACGCCTCCCGGTCGTCCTGAACCTCGGACTCGCCGATCCTTTTCCAGTCAATGCCGTATTTATGGGAGTGGTAGTTTTTCACTATGGGATTTTCAGAATCCGGGCACTACCGATCGGCTGAGATCTCGGGCGAATTCAGAGATACTACAGAGGCTACGCCGCAATGTTGACATACTCGAACCGAGACGCATGCACAACAAACACTATGGATGGGTGCAGTTAGCAACGGATCATACGAAGGCGCCTGGCGGCCCCTATCCAACAATCAGAGTAATTGACTGGAGCATACAGTGACACCGCCTGGCGAGCTAATTTCGATGGGCCAAAGGCCGACCAGTGTGCCGGATAGCGGGGCTCATCCGCGGCGGGCCTGGTCGTTCTGACAGGAATCTGCTTGTTGGGAAGAAAGGCGCTTCCATTTCCAAAAGACAAGTTGTTCTCTGACGATCGTTCCCTGGCCGAGAATCACGGGTTCTGCTCCCTGGATTACTTGATCAAACTAGCTTTTCGCTCCCAGCCGTAGACTGTCGTCGCGCGGAAGCTTGGATCGCCCAGCACATATCAACGTTGCCGGGACTTCAATTTTTAAGCTTCCGAGGTTGAGATCTCGAAACCTCCACCGAGCCTAAAACAACCAGTGGGCCAGGACGCTTAGGCGATAGGGGCGGCGGTTTTCGGCGCGCAAAATACTTGGGCCAAGCGTGATGGGCCTGCATCCTTTGCTCTTCGCCAGGGCCACTTCTGCGGGCGTGAAATCCTCCTCTGGGCCAACCAGAACGCATACGCTGAGCGGCAACGGAAGTTCCGCCAGCACGCTCTTGATGCGGCGCGCATCCGGCTGCAGCGAGGCAATCAACATGAGATCGGCTTCGCTCTGGCTCCTCAAAGAACGCCTCAGGTTTGATCGGGGTTGAAATGGTCGGGAGCCGATTTCTGGCCGCATTGCTTGCAAGCCTCGACGGCAATCTCCAGCCACTTCTCGCGCTTCTTCTCTGCGTCGCCGGCGTCGAGTTGGACGATCGTGCGATCGGAAAACAAGGGGGCGATATCGTGCGGCTCCCAACTCGTGTGGCCTCTGAACGATCAAATCCATGTGTTTGCCCCTTGGGGACGGCTGGGCGAGCGTGATTGCGCAGCGCAGCGGTTCGAACTTGGTTCTTAGGCCGATCCGCATCCGAATCCTCTTCCTTCGATGGCCGTACATGTCGGCGCGGGCCTCGGTGCCCTCGCCGTCAAAGACCGTCACATGGTCGCCCACGCCAACTCGAAGAACGTCCAGGACGTGGTGAGACTCGCTCTCGCTCAGCCGAGGCGAACCGGAATTCCATTCGTTGGGGGAAGATAAAAGCGATGCATCAGTATGCGCGAAATTCGCGGGCCAGAGGTTTCGAAAGAACGGAGACGGCGTCCGCCGGCCAGCCCCAACTCGGATGCGTCGCTATCACTTAAGTTCCGCGCGCGTTCGCGACGCGCAATTTCCGACCAAGATATTCGTCAAGCGCGTCCCGCCATGGCCGTGGGGCACGGCTCCGGGACCGCCTGCAGTTTCGCCGTGGCTCCATCACGGTGTGCGGCGGACGCGGCGCAACAAAGTTTTCAAGGCCGAAAGCGGGATGGGCTCAGCCACCCGCGTCTTAAGTGGAAGTCTCGCCTGCGCCGCGATAATCCAGAGCGTGTTGGCCGTAGTCGTGCCGCGTGAGCAGCCGCCGGCATTGCAGGCGTGATACAAGCCGCCGGGAAGATCGGTCTCACAGAAATGGCTCGAGCCACGTGGCGACGTCCTCGGTAAAAGTCATGCACGAGGTCTTGTTGGCAATAGCTTCCACCCGGTCGTTCGCCAGGGCGCGTTCGATGAATCAAATGCGACAAAGCTTGGTTTGTCTCGGTCCAAAAACCCACGCGACCCGCAACGCGAGATGCCGGGGCGACGGCGCCAGGCGCCGCCCTTTCTCCGGCAAGCTTCGTGCGGCCGTAATGACCGAGCGGCAACGCCAGGTCCTCCTCGGATATAGCGGCGTTGTTTTCGCACCGGTCGAGAAACGTAGTCGGTGCTAAAATGGATGAAGCGGGCGCGCTTCTCGGCAGCCACCTGCCATCACGCCGGGCGCGCGGGCGTTGACGATCTCTGCCTCTTCGCGCGCTGTTTCGCAGCGGTCCACACTTGGTCAGGCCGGTGCAATTGACCAGCACCTCGCAGGGCTTTGACTTGAGAAGCCTCTCCAACGCGGCAAGATCTGCCACGTCGAGCTCCGGACGTGCCAAGGCTTCCGACATCGTGATCCGCCGACCACGTTCGCGCGAGCGCTCGCCCAGGCGCCCTTTGGCGCCGAGAATCAAGATCCGTGATTTCATGCTCATCCCCAGGCTTCTCCGGTCCGCCAATCACCTGCTTTTTTCCGAACGACTTAGGCTCGCTCATCGCTTCCGCGCTCCCACGGTCCCACCAGTCGCGATTTTCGCAGGTTACCAATCGACCAGTTCCGGCCAGGCCTTCGCGCGCGGCCAGCAACAGCCGTGAATTGAACGCGTAC
>ERZ1370068.8226-contig-7099_pt1 | contig 32053 bp, 44 predicted proteins | sample MGYA00561227_ERZ1370068 | MGnify/ENA primary metagenome ERZ1370068 (study PRJEB38410, sample SAMEA6850437) | metagenome | study: Metagenomic assessment of the ecological functions of the soil: analysis of the soil microbiota associated with the...
TGGCCTCAACTTCACGTGGCGTCCGGGTATCACGCGAAGATGGGTGGTCACTGAACCGACGATCGCCGTCTGCCGTGGCTTCGACGATGCTCGTCTTCCCTGGTCGCCGTCGCCACCACTGGCTGGGGCTGTCGATCTGGCTGCTGACCACGCTCGAATGATGCACCGACCAAGTAGGGGTTGCTTTCCTCGTCATCGCGCGACGCTGCCGGCGACGTCCGTAAGCCATCCCATGAGCGCCAGATGGCCGTCCGAAGGCACTGACTGTTCACCACATGGGGCAGTTAAAGTGGCGCGTTAAAGGCGAGCGTGGGGGAGATCAACGCCACAAGTTCCTCCCCGTCCGGCGCGACGCCAGGTTCGCACCCGCTTCCGGCACAATTGTTTCGCAATGCCGCCATGACGTCTGGTGGCTGTTATAATTTTGAATTCATTTCGCTTGCATGAATTCCCGCCTCAGGAGCCGAAAGGGCGAGCGCCGTGGAACGCAATTTCTCTCCATCATCAGCCGGACGCCGTCGCCAAGAACGTCATCGGTGAGATTATGCGCGGCGAGGAATCGCTAAGATCGTCGCCGCGCGGATGATGACCGTCGCGGCTCGAGGCGAAGGCGTTTTCACGCCGTGCACCGCACAATGCCGTTTTTCAAGGATCTGTCGGCTTCGCTGACCACGGGCCCGGTCATGGTGCAGGTGCTCGATGGCGAAAGCGCGATTACCTGAACCGCGAGCCGATGGGCGCCACGGAGATCCCAAGAAGGCGGCGCTGGGTACGATCTGCGCCGATTTCTGCAGCCGATCGACGCCGTTAACGTCCATGACGCGGTTCTGATGGACCGAAACCGCGCAAACCGAGATCGCCTATTTTTTCTTCGGCTAGCGCAATATTGAGTCATCGCCAGCCCGACTGTTTTCGCCTTCTTACACGCCGGACGCCGCGGTCCGCGATTGCCGCGACGAACGCCGCTGACCGACTGAAAGCCCTGATCGCGTTCTTGCCGAACGCGTTACTGCCGTTTCGCGCGCGCCAGGTCTCGCCAGCCGCATCAGCGCTCGTCGACAGCGTTGACGCGATGAGCGACACGCGCCGCTGCGGGAGACGCTCGCCGCCGCCGCGGATATCTGCGGCCTGGCAAATCATCAGCGACAATGACCGCCGCCGACGCACGCGGTGGTTGCTGATCGATGTCAGCGCCAACGCCGTCGAGGCGGCTCACATTCCCAGACGATCGAGGCACGCTCTGCGTTTCCCGTCGCAGTTGCAATGGTTGCGGCGCCGCTCGACTGCGCATTTCCATGGTGCGACACGCGCGCAAGCAGGCTTCAACCGCAATCATCCACAGGCGAGATCGTCGGTCAGCTGTGGCACGCCAATCGGACGCTCGCCGCCGACGGGCATCAAGTCGCGCCCTGGGTCGAGGCGGTGGGCCGCGCGCTGATCACCAACGTCGTCATGATGGGTATGGGCGGAGCCGTCGCAAACTTCGACAACGTCGTGCCGGCGCTCAAGTTGATGCTGACGACAACGCGGTGGCGTGGCCTTGCTTCGGGTGGCGGCGCGTCACACAAGCCACGTCGACGTGTCGAAGGGCCTGGCATCACCGTTGATCGATTGTCTGCGTTATCATCGCCCGGTCGCGCTCGCAGGTGTCGCTGCACGCGCCGGACGACGCATTGCGCGACCGCCCGGTTCTGATCACCAACGTTACACCCGCTCGCCGACCTTGCGCCGCCGCACGCGTTCGTTATCTGGACCGCGCGCCACGCGATTTCACCACCTGAATACGAGATGCCCGACGACGCCAACGACCGGCCGACCACGCACGGCGCCGCTCCGGCAGTTGCGCGACGTGCCGTGCAAGCTCAACCGCCATTCCAGTTCAACCCGTTTCCCGGCACCGAGCGCTCCGGGTGAAGCTCCGCGCAGAGGCGGATCCTGGCGTTCCAGCGCCGCTGCTGACCGAGGGCGGCATCGTCACGACGATCCGCGCAAGACGCGTGGCGGCGACATCGACGCCGCCTGCGGGCCAGCTCGCGGCGGCGCGTGCGCGATCGGGTCTCGCTGCGCCGGCTTGCCGACGCGAATCCCGGTGGTGCGCCGGGATGAGCGGGTCAACACCATGGGCACGCGGCAAATGGAGGCGCGATGAGTCACCGCCGTGCCATCGGCGGGGGAATTGTCTCCCTCCGGGGCAGCGCAGCGTGCGAGCCGCAAGCGTGGAGCGGTGTCTACGGAGCGTCATGCGTCGAGTCCTATTTCTGGTCCCTGCGATCGCGTCGGCGCCGATGGCCGGTTGCTGCGCGTCCACATCAACAAGCCGCGACGACGACACCCCAGCCACAGCCGGGCAGTTTTAGCGGTGTGAAGTCGCAGGAAGCGGCGACGCCATGCGGCAAGGCGCGCAGATCAAGACCGAGCTGGCCGCCGGCTATTACGAGCGCGGCCAGTCTCGAAGTGGCGCTCATGAGGTGCTCCGCGACGAGGCGCAGAAAATCGACGCCGAACTATCCGAAGCTCTGCAACACTGGCGTGACCTCGTCTACACGATGCTGGGGAGGCGCAAGGCGAAGCAGCTCCAGCGCGCCTGGAGCTCGCCCCAACGATCCGGAGATGCGCGCGAACTGGCGTGGGGATTTCTGCTGCGCCACCGGCCATGTGGTCATGAGGCGATTCCGGAGCTCGAGGACCGCGCTCCGCGATCCGCTGTTCAAGACGCCCGAAATCGCGATGATCAATGCCGGCAAGTGCAGCGTCGCGCTCGGCGAAACCAAGAAGGCCGACGAATACTTTCGCCGCGCGATGGCGCAGTCGCCGGGCAATCCGGTCGCCGCATTCAACCTCGCACTGCTCGCGTATCACGAGGCGCGTCTCGACGATGCGCGGCTTTGGATGCGGCCCGTGATGCAGCAGGCGGCGCCGCGCTCCCGACGCGCTCTATCTCGGCATAGTGCATCGAGCGCAAGCAAGGCGATCGCCGAGCCGAGTTGTCGTATTCGTCGCAATTGCGCAATCGCTTTCCGGATTCCGCCGAGGCGAAGGCGATCGCGACGGGGGCGTGCGAGTGACTGGCGGCGATCCCCGCGGGTCGTTGGCGTCTGGCCGGTGCGCTGTTGCGCGCGGCGCGCGAAGCGGCCGGGCTTACGCAGGACTCCGTCGCGCAGCAACTGAAGCTCGCGCCGCGGCAAGTACGCGCGATCGAGGAAGACTGACTATGCGCGACTGCCCGGTCGCACGTTCGTGCGCGGCTTCGTGCGCAACTACGCACGGCTTTTGCGCGTCGACGCGGATGCTGTCGTTGCCGCGTTGCCGGGGCCAAGAATCCGGCTCGCCGCTCGACCGGCCGACGCTCACGCCGACGGTACGGCCGATGGCCGAGCTTCCGCGACGAGTCCGAGCGGCGCAACACGTGGTCGCGCTGGCTGATTCCGCTCGCACTCCTGGCGATAGTCGCCGTCGCCGCCGTGTACGAATTCACGCGTCCGGCGTTGTCGGGGCGACGCGCCGCTGCGGACGCCGCGTCGGCGCCCGCGCCGACGCCGCCGTCCGCAACCCAAGCGACGGCGCTCCCAATCCGCCGAACCGCCGGTTAGCGGCACCGCACCGCCCGCCGTGAAGTCCAACGCCGACCCCGCTCTCGCAACGCAGGCCGCGACGGTGCCCGCGTCGGCGGCGGCGTCATCCGCGTCGTCCGCCTGCAGCAACGGCCGCCTCAGACGCGACGCTCGCTCCTCACGTTCAACGCCGCGTCGTGGGTCGAGGTGAAGGACGGCAAGGGCGTGGTGATTTACCTGCAGACAGGAACCGCGGGCACGTCGCAAACGCTTTCGGGCACGCCGCCACTCGACGTCGCGATCGGAAATGCCGCCGGAGTCGGCGTGACGTTTCGCGGTCAACCGCGTCGATGTCGCCCCGCACACGCGCGCGAACATCGCGCGATTGCGTGCTGCAGTGACGACGATGGAACGCCCCGCGCCGTGCGCCGCCGCACGCGGCAGGTCATGGTCGGCGGTGTCGCGATCGGCGGCGGCGCGCCGATCGTCGTGCAGTCGATGACCAACACCGACACCGCCGACGTCGCGGCCACCGTCGCGCAGGTCCAGCGCGCTCGCCGACGCCGGCTCCGAGCTCGTGCGCGTCACGGTCAACACAGCCGAGGCCGCGGCCGCCGTACCGGCGATCCGCGCACGGCTCGACGCGCAGGGCTGCGCGCGTTCCGCTGGTCGGCGATTTCCATTTCAACGGCCACAAGCTGCTGACCGAGTTCCCGGAGTGCGCCAGCGCGCTCGCCAAGTACCGGATCAATCCCGGCAACGTCGGCAAGGGCAGCAAGCGCGACCCGCAGTTCGCCGATGATGATCGAGCACGCCATCCGACTACGACAAGCCGGTGCGCATCGGCGTCAACTGGGGCAGCCTCGACGCCGACGCTGCTCGCGCGGCATGATGGACGAGAACGCGCGCTCCGCGGCGCCGCGCGACGCCGACGCGGTGATGCGCGAGCGCGCTCGTCGTCTCGGCGCTCGACAGCGCGCAGCGCGCCGAGGAGCTCGGCCTCGCGCGCGATCGCATCGTGCTGTCGTGCAAGGTGTCGAACGTGCAGGACCTGATCGCCGTCTACCGCGAGCTCGCGCGCGCGCTGCGATTACCCGCTGCATCTCGGGCTCACCGAGGCGGGCATGGGCAGCAAGGGCATCGTCGCGTCGACCGCGGCGCTGGCGGTGCTGCTGCAGGAAGGCATCGGCGACACGATCCGCGTCTCGCTCACGCCGGAGCCCAACGGCGACCGCACGCAAGGAAGTGCATCGTCGCGCAGGAGATCCTGCAGACGATGGGGCTGCGCTCGTTCACGCCGATGGTGACCGCGTGTCCCGGCTGCGGCCGCACGACCAGCACCTACTTCCAGGAGCTCGCGCGACAGCATCCAGACGCTACCTGCGCGCGTCGATGCCCGCGTGGCGCGCGCAATATCCCGGCGTCGAGACGATGCACGGTCGCGGTGATGGGCTGCGTCGTCAACGGCCCGGGCGAATCGAAGCTCGCGAACATCGGCATCATCGCTGCCCGGCACCGGCGAAGCGCCGGTCGCGCCGGTGTACGTCGACGGCCAGAAGACCGTGACGCTCAAGGGCGAGCGCATCGCGGAGGAATTCCAGCAGATCGTCGACGACTACGTGCGCACCACCTACGGCGGCGAGCCGCGACGCCGAGCCTGCAGCCGGACCGCAAGACGATCGCGGTCAAGGCGCTCGCGTGAAAGGCGGTGATCGAGCCCGGCACGACCGCGTCGGCGCCGCCTGGACGCGACGACGCACGGCGACGCGCCGGCGACGCTGCAGGCCGTGCGCGGAATGAACGACGTGCTGCCCGACGAAGCCGCGCTGTGGGAGCACTTCGAGGACACCACGCGCGACGTGCTTCCGCCGCTACGGCTATCGCAACCTGCGCGTGCCGATCGTCGAGCCGACGCCGCTGTTCGTGCGCGCGATCGGCGAAGTGACCGACGTCGTCGAGAAGGGAGATGTACACGTTCGAGGACCGGCTGAACGGCGACAGCCTGACGCTGCGGCCGGAGGCGACCGCCGGCATCGTGCGCGCGGCGATCGAGCACAATCTCATCTACGAGCGGCCGCAGCGCGTCTGGCTCGCGGGGCCGATGTTCCGCCACGAGCGGCCGCAGAAGGGCCGCTACCGGCAGTTCCACCAGTTCGACGTCGAGGCGCTCGGCTTCGCCGGTCCCGACGTCGACGCCGAGCAGATCGTCGATGCTGCGCGCGGCTGTGGCGCGAGCTCGGGCTCGCACGACGCCATCCGCGCTCGAGATCAACTCGATCGGCGATGCCGACGAGCGCCGCGCGCATCGCGCCGCGCTGGTCGACTATTTCACGCAGCACACGCGAGCGCGCTCGACGCCGACGCGCGAGCGGCGGCTCGACACCAATCCGCTGCGCATCCTCGACAGCAAGAATCCGGCGCTGCAGGACGATCATCGCGCGGCGCGCCGCGGCTCGTCGATCGCTTGGAGCCGGCGTCGCGCGCGCACTTCGACGGCGCTGCAAGCGCTGCTCGACGAAGCCGGCATCGCGTTCACGATCAATCCGCGTCTCGTGCGCGGACTCGACTACTACAATCGCACCGTGTTCGAGTGGATCACCGATCGCCTCGGCGCGCAGGGCACGGTCGCCGGCGGCGGCCGCTACGATGGCCTGTTCGAGCAGCTCGGCGGCAAGCCGACGCCGGCCTGCGGCTTCGCGATGGGCATCGAGCGGATGATCCTGCTGCTGCAGGAATCGCGACAGCGACAGCGCGCGCCGCGCCGCTCGCCTACATCGTGCACGCGGGTGACGCGGCCGCGCGGCTCGCGCGGCGCGTCGCCGAGACGCTGCGCGACGCCGGGCACATCGCCGTGGTTCACGCCGGCGGCGGCAGCTTCAAGTCGCAGATGAAGCGCGCCGACGCGAGCGGCGCGCGCTACGCGCTTATCATCGGCGACGACGAAGCGGCGCGGGCACCGTGTCGGTGAAGCCGTTGCGCGAATCGCGGCGAGCAGCTCGCCGTCGCCGCAAGCGACATTGTGTCGCGGCCTGCGGTCGCGATCAGCAGACCTGCCTCGACGCTATCGAACCGCCTGCAGCGCAAAGCAAGGGACAGAAATGGCGGCCTACGACCTCGAAGAACAGGATCAGATCGACGATCTCCAGCGCGTGGTGGGAGCGCTACGGCGGTACGATCACCGTCGGCGTCGTGCTCGCATGCCTCGTCATCGGCGGCGTGCAGGGCTGGCGCTGGTGGAGACGGCAAGCGCGCCGCGGAAGCATCGGTGCTGTACCAGGCGGTGAGCGACGCCGCGCGCAAGAAGCGATCCGGCCAAGGGCAAGGACGCGATGCTGCAACTCGTCGATAAATTCGGCGGCACCGCGTACGCGCCGCGCGCGGCGCTGGTCTACGCGAAGATGCTGTTCGACGCCGGCGACAAGGCCGGCGCGAAGTCGCAGCTCACGTGGGTCATCGACCACGCCGACGAGGACGAGCTGAAGGCGATCGCGCGCTATCGCGCTGGCCGAGATCCAGCTCGACGACAGGCCAGTACGACGACGCGCTGAAGACGCTCGATGCCAAGCGGCCCGATTCGTTCAACGGGCTGTACGCCGATTTGCGCGGCGACGCGCTCGCCGCGTCAGGCGCGCGCGGCCGATTCGCGCGCGGCGTATCAGGAAGCGCTCGCGCGGGCTCGATCCAAAATCGCCGTACCGCGCGTACGTGCAGGTCAAGCTCGACGCGCGCCGGAGGCGCCGTCCGCGCGCGGCGCCGGCAGCGGGCGGCTCGAGCGCCGCGGAGCTGCACCGGCGCCCGCGTCCGCCAAGCCATGATGTGCGCGTCGTATTCGCAGCGCTCGCGCGCCGTTGCCGCGGCGCTCCTTGCCGGCTGCTGCGACCACGTCTTCGACGTGGGTGCCATCGTCGACTGCGTCGATTCCCCGCCGTCGTTCGGCTGGCTGTTCGGCAAGAGCAACAAGCCCGGACCGCTGCCGACGCTGACCGCCGACGGTCACGCCGCGGGTCAACTGGCAGGTCAACGTCGGCAAGGCCAGCGCCGGGACTCGCGCCCGGCCGTCACGCAATCGGCGGTCTATGCGGCGGCGAGCGACGGCACGCTCGTCCGCGTCGACGCCGCGAGCGGACGCGTCGTCTGGCGCATCAATGCGGGCCAGAAGATTGCCGCCGGACCCGGCGCCGACGACGCGCACGTCGTCGTGGGCACCGACAAGGGCGACGTGCTCGCGTTCGACGCCGACGGCAAGCCCGCGTGGACGTCGCACGTATCGAGCGAGGTCATCGCGCCGCCGACGCGTCGCCGACGGCGTCGTCGATCGTATTCTCCGGCGACGGCCGCATCTACGGCCTCAACGTCCGCGGACGGCAAGACGCAAGTGGGTCAACCAGCGGACGAATCCGCCGCTGACGATCCGCAACTCCGCCGGCGGCGCGATCGCGCGCGGCGGCGCTGTTCGCCGGCACGGCCGGCGGCCGCCTGCTCGCCGCTCGACATCATCACCGGGCAACGTCGGCGTGGGACGCGACAGTCGCGACGCCCAAAGGCGCCACCGAGCTCGAGCGCATCGCCGACGTCACGAGCCTGCCGCTACGTCGACGAGCGCCAAGTGTGCGCGGTCGCCTACCAGGGCCGTGTCGCGTGCTTCGACATCGTGCGCGGCACGCTGCATCTGGTCGCGCGATCGTGTCGAGCCTCACTGGGCTTGACCGGCGACGCGAAGCATCTCTACGTGACCGACGACAAGGGCGCAGTGCAGGCGCTCGACAAGACGAGCGGCGCGTCGGTGTGGAAGCAGGATGCGCTCGGCGGCCCGCAAGATCGGCGGCCCGCAGCTCGTCGGCGACTATGTCGGCGTCGTCGATGTCGAAGGCTATCTGCATCTGCTGGCGCGCGCCGACGGCGCCTACGTCGGCCGGCTTGCCACCGATGGCCAGCCCGGCGACGTCGCAACCCGATGCTGCTCGCGGGCAGCGCGCTTGTGGCTAGTCCGACGGCGGCAACGCTCTACTCGGTCACCGCGCGCTAGATTCCAGCCGGTAGCGCGACGGCGCGACGGACGTCATGCCGTCATTCCACGATGCATCCATGCTGCCCACGATCGCCCTCGTCGGCCGGCCCAACGTCGGCAAGTCGACGCTGTTCAACCGGCTCGACGAAGACGCGCAACGCGCTCGTCGCCGACTTTCCGGGACTGACGCGCGACCGCCACTACGGCCGCGCGCGCGCCGGCGAGCGCGAATTCATCGTCGTCGACACCGGCGGCTTCGAGCCGGTCGCGACGTCGCGGATCTTGCACGAGATGGCGAAGCAGGCGCAAGCCGCGATCGCCGAAGTCCGACGTCGTCGTGTTCATCGTCGATGGCCGCGCCGGGCCTCACGCCGCAGGACAGCGACGATCGCCGAGCTGCTGCGCCGATCGGGCCGGCCGGTCGTCCTCGCCGTGAACAAGGCCGAAGGACTGACCCCGAGCGCGCGGTCGCCGAATTCCACGAGCTGGCGCTCGGCGAGCCGCTGCCGATTTCGGCCGCGCACGGCGAGAACGTGCGCGAGATGATCGACATTGCGCTCGAGCGATCCCGGCAGCCGCGCCAGCCGACGAGGCGACCGGAAGGCGGCATCGAGCGCAGCGATCAAGGTCGCCATCGTCGGCCGGCCCAACGTCGGCAAGTCGACGCTCGTCAACGCCGCTGCTCGGCGAGGAGCGCGTCATCGCGTTCGACGAGCCGGGCACGACGCGCGACGCGATCTATCTCGACTTCGAGCGCGACGGACGCCCGTACACGCTGATCGACACCGCGGGCGTGCGCCGCCGCGGCAAGGTGTTCGAAGCGATCGAGAAGTTTTCGGTCATCAAGACGCTGCAGGCGATCGAGGACGCGAACGTCGTGATCCTGCTGCTCGACGCGCAGGACGGCATCACCGAGCAGGACGCGCACCTGGCGGGCCACATCCTCGAGGCGGGCCGCGCGCGTCGTCGTCGGCGTCAACAAATGGGATGCGGCTCGACCTCGAGCCGCGCGACGCAGGTCAAGCGCGAGCTCGAGCGCAAGCTCGCCTTCCTGTCGTTCGCCGCAGCACCATTTCATTTCGGCGCGCGACGGTCGCGGCGTCGACGCGCTGCTGCGTTCGGTCGACCAGGCGTACGCGGCGGCGATGGCCAAGCTGCCGACGCCGCGGCTCACCCGCGCGCTGCAGCAGGCCGTCGAGCGCCAGCAGCCGCCGCGCGCCGGATTGGTGCGGCCCGAAGCTGCGCTACGCCCATCAGGGCGGCGTCAATCCGCCGCTGGTCGTCATCCACGGCAGCGCGCTGCAGCACGTCCCCGACGCCTACCGCCGCTATCTGGAACATTTCTTCGCCGACGCGTTCCAACTGCGGGGAACGCCGCTTAGGATACAATTCAAAGTCGGTGTCAACCCCTATGCGGACTCCACCGCACGCCGCTAGGGCCGCACCGCGCCGCCGTCACGGGCGGCAACACGGCTCGAGCCCTGACAGCAAAGGTGCGGCCGACCAATAAAAGCGGAGCTCGTCGATGAGCAACAAAGGGCAAATGCTACAAGACCCGTTCCTCAACACCCTGCGCAAGGAACACGTGCAGGTGTCGATCTACCTGGTGAACGGCATCAAGCTGCAGGGACAGATCGAATCGTTCGACCAATACGTCGTGCTGCTCAAGAACACCGTCACGCAGATGGTGTACAAGCACGCGATCTCGACGGTCGTGCCGTCGCGTTCGGTCGCGATGCCGCACCACAACCATACCGCCGAGGCCGAAGCCTGATCGCGCACCGTCCGTCGGCGTGCGCGCTGCGCATGGCCGCGCGCCGCGGTCTGACTGCGCATCGGCTGCGATGTTTGAACGTCCTGACGGCGGCGATCGCGCGCTGCTCGTCGCGCTCGACTTCGGCGCGCGGCGACCGCGAGCGACCGCACGCGGCTGAAATCGCCGCGCTCGCCGCGTCCGCAGGCGCGACGGTCGTCGGCGGACGATCGGCGGCCGGCGCGTCGCCCCGATCCGGCACTGTTCGCCGGCAGCGGCAAGGTCGACGAGATCGCGCGCTGCGCACGGCCGAAACCGGCGCCGACCTCGTGATCTTCGACCACGCGCTGTCGGGCGTGCAGCAGCGCAACCTCGAGCAGGCGCTCGAGTGCCGCGTCGTCGACCGCACGAGCCTGATCCTCGACATCTTCGCGCAGCGCGCGCGCAGCGCCGAGGGCAAGCTGCAGGTCGAGCTCGCGCAGCTCGAGCATCATGGCCACGCGCCTGGCCGGCGGCTGGACCCACCTCGAGCGGCAGAAGGGCGGCATCGGCCTGCGCGGCCCGGGCGAAACGCAGCTCGAGACCGACCGGCGCCTGATCGGCGCAGCGCGTCAAGCTGTTGCAGCGAGCGCCTGGCGCGCGTCGCCGTGCAGCCGCGCGACGCAAAGCCGCACGCGCCGCCGCGCAGCGGTGCGCACCGTCGCGCTGGTCGGCTACACCAACGCCGGCAAGTCGACGCTGTTCAACCGGCTGACCGGCAGCCGACGTGCGTCGCCGCCGACCAGCTGTTCGCGACGCTCGACACCACGCTGCGCAAGGTGCACGTCGCCGGCGCCGACAGCGATCGTGCTCTCCGACACCGTCGGCTTCATCCGCGATCTGCCGCACGACCTCGTCGCCGCGTTCCGCGCGACGCTCGCCGAGGCCGCGCGACGCCGACCTGCTGCTGCACGTCGATCGACGCCAGCGCCGCGAACCGCGACGAGCAGGTCGCCGCCGTCGACGCGGTGCTGCGCGGAGATCGGCGCCGCCGACGTGCCGCAGATCCGCGTGCTGAACAAGATGCGATCTTGCCGGACTGCCGCCGGGCGTCGAGCGCGACGGCTGTGGTAACATTTCGACCGTTCGAGTGAGCGCGTTGACCGGCGCCGGCTGCGCCGAATTGCGTGCCGCGCTGGCCGAGCGTTTCCCGCGCGACGACCGTATACCCTAGCCTGCCCCGACACCACGATCAGGCGCCGGCGCTGCCTCGATTGACGAGCGCGCATTTCGCGACGCGCGCGGCGTTCTCGCTTCTCGACGCTTTCCTAACTGATTCTCGTCATGTCGCTCAACGATCCGCAGTGGGGCAAGCGCGGCGGCGGCGGCGGACCGCCGGATCTCGACGAGATCTGGCGCAACGTCAACCGCCGGATGAGCGAGCTCTTCGGCCGCAAGCCGGCGAGCGACGAGACGCCGCCACGGCGGCGGCGGTCCGCCGAGCCGCGAGTTGCCGCTCGGCGGCGCCGGATTGCTGGTCGCGCTGGTCGCTCGCCGTCTGGCTCGCGAGCGGCTTCTACATCGTCGACGAAGGCCGCCGCGGCGTCGTCGACGCGCTTCGGCAAATACACGGAGACGACGCAGCCGGGGCCGCGCTGGCATCTGCCCTTCCCGATCGAGGCGGTCGAGCTCGTCGACTTCTCGCAGGTGAAGACGATCGAGATCGGCTATCGCAACACGCCGAAGAACAAGGTCGACAAGGAAGCGGTGATGCTGACGGACGACGAGAACATCATCGATATCCAGTTCGCGGTCCAGTACAACCTCGAAGAACGCCGAGGACTACGTCGTTCAACAACCGCCAGCCCGGACCAGATCGTCGCAGTTCGTCGCCGAGATCGGCGATCCGCGAAGTCGTCGGCAAGCAGCAAGATGGACTTCGCGCTGTACGAGGGCCGCGAGCAGATCGCCAAGCGAGACCGAGAAGCTGATGCAGGCAGATGCTCGACCGCTACGGCACCGGCATCTTCGTGCAGAAGGTCACGCTGCAGAGCGTGCAGCCGCCCGACAAGGTGCAGGCGGCGTTCGACGACGCGGTCAAGGCGGGCCAGGATCGCGAGCGGCTGAAGAACGAGGGCCAGGCGTACGCCAACGACGTCGTGCCGCGCGCGCGCGGCACGGCGTCGCGCCTGCTGCGAAGAAGCGAACGGCTACAACGACCGAGGTCGTGCAGCGGGCCGAGGGCGACGCCGCGCGCTTTCAGCAGATCCTGACCGAATACGCAGAAGGCGCCCGGCGTGACGCGCGACCGCCTCTATCTCGACATGATGCAGTCGGTGCTCGGCAATTCGAGCAAGGTGCTGATCGACCAGAAGAGCGGGTAGCAACCTCGCTCATACCTGCCGCTCGACCAGCTGCTGCAGCAGAGCGCGCCGCGGCAGCGGCGACCGCGCGACGCGCCGAGCGACTGCCAGCGCGCCGCGCTGCGCGACCGCCGCGAACGCCGCGAGTCGACGGTCGATCCCGCACGCTCGCGCGACAGCGCTGCGCAACCGCGACGCTGACGGAGGCCGGCGATGAAATTCACGATGCCGATCCTCGCGCTGGTCGTCGCGCTGCTGCTCGTCGCGTCGCAGTCGATCTACACGGTCGACCAGCGCAAGTACGCGATCAAGTTCCAGCTGGGCGAAATCATCGAGACGCAGACCGAACGCCGGCCTGTACTTCAAGATGCCGCTGCTGCAGAACGTCAAGTTCTACGACAAGCGTCAACCTGACGCTCGACAACTGCCGGAGCCCGACCGGATGACGACGTCGGAGAAGAAGCCGCTGCTGGTCGACTTCATCGTGCTGTGGCGGATCACCGACGTGCAAGCAGTACTACGTCTCGGTGCAGGGCGACGAGGAAGCGGCGCGCGCGCCGGCTGTCGCAGACCGTGCGCGCGAACCTCGCCGAGGAGTTCAACAAGCGCACGTTGCACGAGGCGATCTCGACCGAGCGCGACAAGATCACGTCCGAGACGCGGCCGAAGGCCGACGCCGACGCGCAAGTCGATCGGCGTCGAAGTCGTCGACGTGCGCCTGCGCCGCGTCGAGCTGCCGCCCGACGTCACCGGGCCGGTCTATCAGCGCGATGGAATCGGAGCGCCGGCGCGTCGCCAACGAGCTGCGCTCGCTCGGCGCAGCGGAGTCGGAAAGATCCGCGCCGACGCCGATCGCCAGCGCCAGGTGATCCTCGCCGACGCCTATCGCGCCGGCGCAGAAGATCAAGGGCGAAGGCGACGCGCAAGCGCGTCGGCGATCTACGCCGCATGCGTACGGCCAGAATCCGGAGTTCTACTGCGTTCTACCGCAGCCTCGAAGCGTACAAGGCGACGTTCCGCAACAAGAGCGACGTGCTGGTGCTCGATCCGAGCGCCGAGTTCTTCCAGTACTTCAAGCAGCACGGGTCCGGGCGCGCGCCGAAACCGCGCGGCGAAGTAGCCGTCGGCGACGGTTCAGGAGACGCCGCGTGGGAATCGCTGCGGATTGCCTGCGCGCTCGTGCTGACTCGTCTCGAGGGCCTGCTGCCGTTTGTCGCGCCGCGGCTTGTGGCGCGACACGTTCCAGCGGCATGATCGCGCTCACCGACGGCCAGCTTCGCTTCATCGGCCTGATCTCGATCGGTCTCGGCCTCATCTCGCTGGTCTGCTGCAGCCATGCGTAACTGGCTGCTTCCCGAGTCGATCGAGGACGTGCTGCCCGGCGGAGGCCGCTGCGGCTCGAAACGCTGCGGCGCGCGCTGCTCGATCATTTCGCGCGCGCGGCTACCGCCTCGTGCAGCCGCCGCTGGTCGAGCACCTCGATTCGCTGCTGACCGGCACCGGCCGCGACCTCGAGCTGCAGACGTTCAAGGTCGTCGATCCGCTGTCCGGGCGACTGCTCGGCGTGCGCGCCGACATCACGCCGCAGGTCGCGCGCATCGACGCGCACGTGCTGAACGAGCCCGGCGTCACGCGCCTCTGCTACGCCGGCAGCGTGCTGCGCACCGTGCCCGCGGTGCCCGGCGCAATCGCGCGAAGTCGTTGCAGATCGGCGCGCGAGCTGTTCGGCGAGCCGCGGCATCGCGGGCGATCGCGAAGTCGTCGTCGCTGCTGCTTGTCGTCGCTCGCCGCGGCGGCGTGCACGCGGACTGCATCTCGATCTCGGTCACGTCGGCGTCTATCGCGCGCTCGTCAACGGCGCCGGAATCGCAGTCACGGCGAGGATGCGCGAGCTGTTCGCGGCGCTGCGGCGCCAAAGACGTGCCCGGCCGTGGCAGCGATCTGCTGCGAAGCTGCCGGCGGCCTGGCGCAACGCGCTCGCCGCGCTGCCCGACGCTGTACGGTCCCGCGCAGGACGTGCTGGCGCAGCGCGCGCGCGAGCTGCCCGACACGCCGGCGATCGCAATGCGCTGGCTGCGCTCGACGCGCTGGCGCAGTCGGCGGCGCAACGAGGTCGCGGCGCTGCACATCGATCTCGCCGACCTGCGCGGCTATCATTACCAAAACGGCGCGATCTTCTCGGTGTTCACCGCCGGCGAGCCGACGGCGATCGGCAATGGCGGCCGCTACGACGGCATCGGCAAGGCGTTCGGCCGCGCGCGTCCCGCCACCGGGTTCACGCTCGACCTGCGCCAGCTCGCCGGCGTCTTGACGGCGTCAGGGAAGAATGATGCGATGGGCAAGAACGTCGTCGTCATCGGCACCCAATGGGGCGATGAAGGCAAAGGCAAGATCGTCGACTGGCTGACCGAGAGCGCGCAGGGCGTCGTGCGCTTCCAGGGCGGCCACAACGCCGGCCATACGCTGGTCATCGGCGGCCGCGAAGACGGTCCTGCGGCTGATTCCGTCCGGCATGCTGCGCCCGAACGTGCGCGATCTTCATCGGCAACGGCGTCGTGCTGTCGCCGTCGGCGCTGCTGCCGGAAATCGGCGAGCTCGAGGCGGCGGGCGTCGAGATCCGCTCGCGGCTCCGCATCTCGCCCGCGTGCCCGCTCGTGCTTCCGGTGCACGTCGCGCTCGATCAGGCGCGCGAAGCGGCGATGGGCGACGACGAAGATCGGCACGACGGGCCGCGGCATCGGGCCCGCGTACGAGGACAAGATCGCGCGCCGCGCGCTGCGCGTGCAGGACCTGCTCGATCCCGGCGCGCTTCGCGGAGAAGCTCGAAGCGCTGCTCGAGTTCGCACAACTTCGCGCTCGTGAACTACTACAAGCGCGACGCCGGTCGCCGTTCGCGACAGACGCGCGACGAGACGCTCGCGCTCGCGAGCGAGCTCGCGCCGATGGTCGCCGACGTCGCCGCGCTGATCCACGCAGCGCGCGCCAGCGCGGCGATTCGCTGCTGTTCGAGGGCGCGCAGGGCGCGCTGCTCGACATCGACCACGGCACCTATCCGTACGTCACGAGCTCGAACTGCCTCGCCGGCGCGGCGGCACCGGGCGCGGGCATCGGTCCGCAGCTGCTCGATTACGTGCTCGGTATCGTCAAGGCGTACACGACGCGCGTCGGCACCGGGCCCTTTCCGACCGAGCTGACCGACGAGTCGGCGCGGGCCTCGCCAAGCGCGGCAACGAATTCGGATCCGTCACCGGACGGCCGCGGCGCTGCGGCTGGCTCGACATTCGCCGCGCTTCGCCGCTCGTTCGCAGCTGAACGGCGTCGACGGCACTGTGCATCACCAAGCTCGACGTGCTGGACGGCATGCGCGAGCTTCGGATCTGCGTCGGCTACACGATGCGACGGCAAGCCGCTCGACCTGATTCCGACCGGCGCCGATGCCGTTGCGCAATGCGTGCCGGTGTACGAGACGCTGCCGGGCTGGCACGAGATCGACCGTCGGCGCGAAGACGTTCGACGCGCTGCCCGCGGCGTGCGCGCGCGTATCTCGACAGCGATCGAGGCGCTGACCGGCGTGCCGATCGCGATGGTCTCGACCGGACCCGACCGCGACGAGACGATCCTGCGGCATCATCCATTCCACTGATGCGATTGCGGACAACGAGTGGCGGTGAGTGGCTCCCGCACAGCTTGCCCTCGAGCCACGATCGGGGCAGGGATCCATTTCGACTTTGTCGCTTCACGCCCGAAAATGGATTCCGCGTCCGCGGGAATGACGATTTCGCCGAAGCGAGGCGATTCGATCGAGCACAAGAAAGGCAAATGGAGCGCGGCGGATGAGCCTGCACGTCGATTGGGATCAATACAACACGCTCGGTCGAGCGGCTCGCGCTCGCCGTCCATCGAGTCCGGCTTTCGCTTCAACCAGATCATCTGCATCGCGCGCGGCGGCTTGCGCGTCGGCGACGTGCTGTCGCGGATCTTCGAGCAGCCGCTCGCGATTCTCTCGACGCATTCGTACAGCGGCGGAAGGCGGTACGCTTCGTGGCGAGCTCGTGATCGCCGAGCACATGACGATGACCAAGCCGCGCCTCGGCGAACGCGTGCTGTTGGTCGACGACATGGTCGACTCGGGCCACACGCTGCAGGCGGTCCATGCCGGAACTGCCGCGCCGCTTCCCCACATCGTCGAGCCTCAAGACCGCCGTGCTGTGGTGGAAGGCGATGCTCGGTGTTCAAGCCCGATTACTGCCGTCGACTATCTGCCCGACAATCCGTGGATCCATCAGCCGTTCGAGGTGTACGACACCCTGCGTCCGGTTGAGCTCCGGGCTCTGCCTCGCCGGCCGGTTGAGTCACGGCGGCGCGCCGATCGACGGCGCTTGGGGCCGACGCCCGACGATTGATTGCTATGCTCGAGCGTTCCGGCGCCGCATGCGCACCGGGACGAGCCGAAAGTGCATTGACCCGGGAGGTTCCGATGCAGCCGAGACTGCTGCTGTGGATCACGTTGGGCTTCGCCGCGAGCGCGCATGCGCAAACCGGCTATTTCAGGGCGTGACGCCGCGTCCGGCCGACGTCTGGGGATTTCCGGCAAGCCTGACGGTGACCCGATCCGTCGCCGCCCGGCGGCGCAGGTTCAGTCGTGCCGGCGCTTTTACACGCATGTCACGACGGATCCCGACACCGCGTTCACCGTTCGAATGGGCGAATCTGACGATTCTCAACAACCATTCCGGCTTCGGCTCGAACGTCGCGCTCTACGGACAAGCGAACAAATTCGGCAATGGGCCGACCTGGGGCGGCGTGTTCGAGGCGCAGGACATGACCGGCACCGGCGCGTTGTGGGGTGTCGAAATCGATGCGTTCACGAACGGGCCCTCGCGCTTCGATCAAGTGGGCGGCGGCGACCGGATCGGTCTCGGCATCGTTTTCGGCCGCGCGCTCGGCACGACGCCCAAGGCGACGATCGACTACGGGATATGGCTGCTGCCGAATGGCTTGAACGACAACGAAGCCGACGTGAACTTCGGCGTCATGGTGTCCTCGCAATGTCGCTATGCGTGTTATGCAATGCGCGGCGGCAACAAATTCGCGTGGGAAGAATCGGCGCAGATCGCCACCAAATACGATCCCGAAACCGGCACGTGGGGGCTCGCACAACGGCGACAAGCCACTGCTGCAGATCAACGTCGCGAACGGGGAATTGCTGATCAACGGCAGGCCCGTCGTCGTCACGTACAAGTAGCGCGGCGGCGCGGTCGTTTTAGCCAATCTGGCGATCGGCGAGCGATGCGGCAATGTTACATTGGTGCCCAGGAAAGGACTCGAACCTTCACACCTTTCGGCGCATGGACCTGAACCATGTGCGTCTACCAATTCCGCCACCTGGGCAACTGCAACCCTTTATTTTAAAAGAGCCCATTGACCTTTGTCAAAACGAAATACCGACTCCGAACCTCGATCTCGCGCCGATAAGCCGCCGCAGAAGCGCCAGCGCGCCGCTTCCCGCGTGCTGCCGTCGCGGGTCGAAATTCTCGACGCGCTGACTGCCGCCGGCGTTCCCGTCGATGGGGACGAGCTCGCGCGCCGGCCTTGGCGTTGCCGATCGCGATGAGACGGCGTTCGATCTCCGCGTCGTCGAGCTCGAGCGTGCCGGCGATCTCTTGCGTCAACCGCAAGGGACGAGCTTTGCATCGCCGCCAAGCTCGACATCGTCACCGGCACGGTGCAGGGCCATCCCGACGGCTTCGGCTTCCTCGTTCCCGACGACGGCGGCGACGACCTGTTCCTCGCACCGCAGCGAAATGCACAAGGTGCTGCACGGCGATCGCGCGACGGCGCGGCGCATCGGCATCGATCGCCGCGGGCGGCCCGAAGGCGAGATCGTCGACGTGCTCGCGCGCGCGAACCGCGACGTCGTCGGCCGCCTCCACGAGGAGCGCGGCATCTGCGTTCGTCGTCGCCGAGAACCGGCGGATCAACCAGGACCTGCTGATTCCGCCGGACGAGCGCGGCAACGCGCAAAGCCGGGCGAGGTCGTCGTCGTCGAGATCGTCGAGCAGCCGTCGCGCGCATCGCGAGGCGCATCGCGCGCGTCGATCGAGGTGCTGGGCAGCTACACCGATCCCGGCATGGAGATCGAGATCGCGCTGCGCAAGCATGACCTGCCGCATCGAGTTCTCGGCCGCGCGCGCGAGCGGCAGGCGAACGGCTTGCCCGACGGAGGTGCGCGCCCGCCGATCGCAAGGGACGCATCGACCTCACCGCGCTGCCGCTCGTCACGATCGACGGCGAGACGGCGAAGGACTTCGACGACGCCGTCTACTGCGAGCGCAACGGCAACGGGCTTCCGGCTGATCGTCGCGATCGCCGACGTCTCGCACTACGTGCGCGACGGCGACGCGCTCGACGCGACGCGCGCGAGCGCGGCACGTCGGTCTACTTTCCGCGCCGCGTGATCCCGATGCTGCCGGAAGCGCTGTCGAACGAGCTGTGCTCGCTCAAGCCGAAGGTCGACCGTCTGTGCATGGTCTGCGAGATGGAAATCTCGGCGCGACGGCGCGATCGACGGCTACGAGTTCTATCCGGCGGTGATGCATTCGCGGGCGCGGCTCACCTACACGCAGGTCTGGCACTGGCTCTCCGAGCCCGGCAGCGCGAAGGCGCGCCGGCGTGAAGCGCGCTGTTGCCGCATCTCGCAGAATCTCTACGCGCTGTATCAAGGCGCTGCTCAAGCGGCGCGCGAGGCGCGCGGCGCGATCGACTTCGACACCGTCGAGCTCGCGCTCGAGTTCGACGATCAGCGGCAAGATCGTGCGCGATCGTGCCGGTCGTCGCGCAACGACGCGCACAAGCTGATCGAGGAGTGCATGCTCGCGGCGAACGTCTGCACGGCGCGAGTTCCTCGCCGCAGCACGAGCAGCCCGCGCTCTATCGCGTCCACGAAGGCCCGACGCCGGACAAGCTCGCGGCGCTGCGCGAGTTCCTCGCGAGCTCGGCGCTGTCGCTGGCCGGCGGCGACGAGCCCACGGCGTCCGACTACGCGCAGCTGCTCGACCAGATCACGCGACCGTCCCGACTTCGCGCTGCTGCAGACGGTGCTGCTGCGCTCGCTGTCAGCAGGCGCGATACCGGCCCGACAACGTCGGCCACTTCGGCCTCGCCTACGACGCCTACGCGCACTTCACGTCGCCGATCCGGCGCTATCCGGATCTGCTCGTGCACCGCGCGATCAAGGCGGTGCTGGCGGGCAAGCGCTACACAGCCGGCGGGCGCATCGTGGGCGGCGCTGGGCGTGCACTGCTCGCTGACCGAGCGGCGCGCCGACGACGCGACGCGCGACGTCGACAACTGGCTCAAGTGCTACTTCATGCAGGACAAGGTCGGCGAGACGTTCGACGGCACGATCAGCGGCGTCACGAGCTTCGGCATTGTTCGTCACGCTCGACGGGCTCAACATCGACGGCCTCGTGCACGTCACCGAGCTCGGCCGCGACTATTTCCACTTCGACGCCGCGCGGCACGCGCTGATCGGCGAGCGCAGCGGGCCGCGTGTTCCAGCTCGCCGGCCGCGTCCGCGTCAAGGTCGCGCGCGTCGACCTCGAAACGACGAAGATCGATTTCACGCTCGCCGCACGGCGCTCGACCTACAGGCGCCGGCGGATCGTGCGTACCGGCGATTCACCGAGCCGCTGTCGCGCGGCGAGCGCTGCCGCCGAGAGAGACGATCTGCGCTGATCTCGGCGTTAGCGCGCCTCGCCGCAGCCGCCCGCGAAGGCGGAAATCCACTGACGCAATAAAATGGTCGCTGCGCCCGATCGGGTCGGGAGCCAGGCTCTCGCGGGGACGAGCGAGCGATCGCGGCATCAGCGCTCGATCGATCGGGCTGCGGCGTCATCCGCAGGTAGGGCCGCAGCGCCGTGTAGCCCTTCGGAAACTTCTGCTTGATCACTTCGGGATCCTGCAGCGCGGGCACGATGACGACGTCGTCGCCGTTCTTCCAGTTCACCGGCGTCGCGACGCTGTGCTTGTCGGTGAGCTGCATCGAATCGATCACGCGCAGGATCTCGTCGAAATTGCGGCCGGTGCGACGCCGGGTAGGTGAGCGATCAGTCGGATCTTCTTCGTCGGATCGATGATGAACACCGAGCGCACCGTCAGCGTCGTCGTTCGCGTTCGGGTGGATCATGTCGTAGAGCGTCGAGACCTTCGCGATCGGCGTCGGCGATGATCGGGAAGTTGACGCGTGGTCCTCTGCGTGTCGTTGATGTCGTCGATCCACTTCTTGTGCGATTCGACCGGGTCGACGCTGAAGCGCGATGATCTTCACGTTGCGCTTCGCGAACTCGTCCTTGAGCTTCGCGGTCATGCCGAGCTCGGTCGTGCATACTGGCGTGAAATCGGCCGGATGCGAGAACAGAACGCCCCAGCTGTTGCCGAGCCATTCGTGGAAATGGATCGCGGCCTGTCGCTCGAGTCGCTGGTCGAAATCGGGTGCGATATCGCCCAAGACGCAGCGCCATGATGCTCTCCTCGTTTCGCCTTCCAGGGCGATGGACCTAATATCATAATCAAAGCGCGCGGAGATAGCCAAGTCTCTCTGTTTTATGGTTATTTCCTCGGACCCGATCTTGAGCCCTGCACAGGCCACGGGCGCTCAATGACCTAGAATGCGGCTTTTCGCGCAGACCCGGTGATGAGACTACACTCGCGACGCAGCGGCGGGATCGACGGTGGATCTGGTCGTTCAGTCGCCCGCGATTGCGCGCGAGGATCATGGCGATCCTCGCCGAACTGACCGAAACCGAGGCCGTGCTGCCGCTCACCGGAGCGGCGACCGAAGCTTACCGGCTGCACGACATTCGACGCGATGACGGCGTGAGAAGAAGCTGTGCGCCGCAGGCGCGTTACGATTGGCGCATTGGCTCCGCCATCGCGCCGGCGCGATCGCGGTGCGGCTCGTCGCGATGGACATGGATTCAACGCTGATCACGATCGAATGCATCGACGAGATCGCCGACCTGCCGGCATCAAGCCGGAGGTCGCCGCGATCACCGTCCTGCGCGATGCGCGGCGAAATCGACTTCTGCGCGAGTCTCGACGCGCCGCGTCGGCGCTGCTCGCGGGCCTGCACGTGACCACGCTCGAAGCGCGTCTACAGCGACCGCCTCACGCTGTCGCCGGGCGCCGACAGACGCTGCTCGACGGCTTCGCGAAGGTCGGCGCGAAGACGTTGCTCGTCTCGGGCGGCTTCACATTCTTCACCGAGCGCCTCAAGTCCCGGCTCCGGAATCGACTACCGCTCGCAAACGAGCTCGAAATCGCCGACGGCGAGCTGACGGGCCGCGTGATCAGGCGAGATCGTGCGATGCCGCAGCCAAAGCGCGGAATGTTCCGCGCAGCTTGAGCGCAGGCGCTGCGGCGCAACGACGGATCGACGCTCGCCATCGGCGACGGTGCGAACGACGTGCCGATGCTGGACGAGGCCGACGTATCGGTCGCTTACCAGCGCGAAGCCGATCGTGCGGGCGCACGCCATGCATGCGATCGACTATTGCGGGCTCGACGCCGTGCTCAATTTGTTCTCTGAATAGGGTCGCTAGACGAACGCGAAGCGCGCGAACGCCCAGATGTCCCACAGCGCCAGGAGGGCGAGGCGCGACCCACGTCAGGCCGCTTCCGACAAAGCGTCCGAACGACGATCCGCCCGTCGTGACGAGAGTCCGACCGCGTGCAGCACGCGGCCGACGACAAGCGCGATGCCACAGACATGCAAAAAAACAGCGCCGGCGCGCGATTCAGTTCGGCCAGCAGCAACAACAAAGCGTGGGCAGCGCCCACTCGACGGTGTTCGCGTGCGCCCGTATTGCGCGGGCGAGGCGCGCATCGCCGCCGTCTCCCAGGCCCACTTTCAGCGAGTGCCGCAAGCGCGAAACGGGAATCGCGTGAGCACGAGCAGGCAATGAGCGCGATCAGGCCCGGCATAGAGCGCGGCGATCGCGGGCATCGGCGCGGGATTCATCGTCAATCTGCCTCGTCGATCCACGCCTGCTGAATCGCTTCGAGGATTTTCTCGCCACAATGCTTCGGATCGTCGTCGAACCCGGGCAGCGCCATCACCCAGTCGCGAAGCTCGGTGAATCGCACGTACTGCGGGTCGACGCCGGCATGCGGCGTCGGCAAGTGCAATCGCGATGTCATTGGTATCGGTCCACTTCATTCCTGGTCCCCCGTACCGCGCGGTTGCGCGCTACGTTCGCTTCCTTCGCGTAGTTGATCGTGTATTTCGGAATCTCGACGACCAGCTTCGTGTCGCCGACGATCGCCTGGCACGACAGCCGCGACACGCGGCGTCAGTCCCCACGCGCGATCGAGCAGGTCGTCCTCGTCCTCGGACGACGGCGGCAGCGAGCCGAAGCCCTCGCGCACGATGACGTGGCACGTCGTGCACGCGCAGGACTTCTCGCACGCGTGCTCGACCTCGATACCCTGCTCGAGCAGGTTGTCGAGAAGCGACATGCCGCTTCGTCGCCTCGAACGTCTTGCCCTCGGGACAGATCTCGGCATGCGGCAGGACGACGATCTCGGGCATCGCGGTCAATGAGCAGCGCGTCGACGCGCTTGCCGGTCAGCGCGCGCGCGACGCTGCGGTCCATGCGGCGCGCGGCGAATTCGCCGGTCGCGCCGATTCAGCGCTTCGACGGCGGCGCGCAGCGCGAGGTGATCGTCGCCGTCGCGCAGCGCCTGCGACGCGCCGCGATCGCGGCGTCGATTTGCGGCGCGCTCGTCCGGCGTCCAGCAGCTCGCCATCCGCCGCGAGCGCCGCTGCGCGTCGCCGCGACGATCTGGTCGGCCTCGACCTGCGCCTCCGCGAGCGCGCGCGCCTGCATGTCGTCGGTCGGCGTGGGCGAACGAGTCCTCGCAGCATCCGCGCGATCTCGTCGTCGGTCAGCCCGTACGACGGCTTCACGGTGATCGCGGCTTCGATGCCGGTCGTCTGCTCGCGCGCCGACACGGCAAGCAGGCCGTCGGCGTCGACCTCGAACGTCACCCGGATGCGCGCGGCGCCCGCCGACCATCGGCGGAATGCCGCGCAGCTCGAAGCGCGCGAGCGAGCGGCAGTCGGCGACCTTCTCGCGCTCGCCCTGCACGACGTGGATCGCCATCGCCGGTCTGGCCATCCTTGAACGTCGTGAACTCCTGCGCGCGCGTCACCGGAATCGTCGAGTTGCGCGGAACGATCTTCTCGGTCGAGGCCGCCCATCGTCTCGAGGCCGAGCGACAGCGGGATCACGTCGAGCAGCAGCCAGTCGTCGTTCGTGCTCGCGGTTGCCCGCGAGCTTGTTCGCCTGGATCGCCGCGCCCAGCGCGACGACCTCGTCGGGATTGAGATTGGTGAGCGGCGGCTGGCCGAAGAACTCGGCGACCGCGCGTCGGATCTGCGGCATCCGCGTCGCGCCGCCGACCAGCACGACGCCCTTGATGTCGGTCGGCGTCGAGCCGCGCATCGCGCAACGCGCGCTTGACCGGCTGCAGCGTCTTCGCGACGAGCTGTCGCGTGATCGCGGTGAAGATCGCCTTGGTCGAGCGTCAGGTCGACCGTTGGCGCCGTCGGACAGCGTCGCGACGAGCGGCGCCGCGTCGTGGCCGGTCAGCATCTCCTTCGCCTCGCGCGACTTCACGAGCAGCAGGCGCGCGTCGGCGGGCGACAGCGGCGGCAGCTTCGCGGCCTCGATGACCCAGCAGAAGACGCGATGATCGAAGTCGTCGCCGCCCAGCGCGGAATCGCCGTTGGTCGCCAGCACTTCGAACACGCCGCGCGAGAGCGTCAGGATCGAGATGTCGAACGTGCCGCCACCGAGATCGTAGACGGCGTACGTGCCCTCGGCAGCGTTGTCGAGGCCGTAGGCGACCGCCGCCGCCGTCGGCTCGTTCAGCAGGCGCAGGATCGGCAGGCCCGGCAAGCCGCGCGGCATCCTTGGTCGCCTGCCGCTGGCGCATCGTCGAAGTACGCCGGGACCGTGACGACGGCGCCGTCGATCGGACCGCCGAGCGACGCCTCGGCGCGCGCGCGCAACGCGCGCAGGATCTCGGCGGACACCTCGACCGGACTCTTGACGCCGGCGCGCGTGCCGATCCGCACCATGCCCGGCGTATCGACTGGAAGCGATACGGAAAGCGCCGGGCGTCGGCGAGATCGGCCAGGCCGCGTCCCATCAGCCGCTTGACCGAGACGATCGTGTTCTGCGGATCGTCGGCCTGGTGCGCCATCGCCGCGTAGCCGACCTCGACGCCGCGTTCGCGCGTAGCGGACGATCGACGGCACCAGCGGACGACCCTCTTCGTCCGGCAGCACCACAGCGAGGCCGTTCCGCACGGTAGCGACGAGCGAGTTCGTCGTGCCGAGGTCGATGCCGATCGCGCGCTTGTGCGCATGCGGCAGCCGGCGCCTCGCCCGGTTCGGAGATCTGGAAGCAGCGCCATATCAGTCGTCGCAGTGCGCCCTGCAGCGCGTCGAGATCGTCGACGAGCTTCGCGAGAAACTTGAGCTCGCGCACGCGCATGCCGCGCGGCGGCGTAGGCCTGGTCGGCGTCGAGCGTATGCGCGAGCACGACCTCGACGATCGGCGCCTTCGCGCGCGAACGTCGGCGATGCAGCGCCGCGAGCGCGCGCGACGTCGCTGGTCAGCCAGCGGCTTCCGCCGCGGCCTCGCGCCGCTCGAGCTGCCGCTCCAGAAAATGCCAGCGGCAGCTGCGTGTCGGTTTCCGCCAAGCGCGTCGATGCCGTGCAGCTTGCAGCAGGTAGTGCGCGCGCTCGACCGGATCCTTGCAGCGCGCGGTACGCCTCGTTGACGCGCGCCGACGACTGCAGCGCAACCCGCTTCTCCGCGTCGGCTGCCGCCGGCGAAACGATCGGGATGCACCTCGGTCTGCAGCTTGCGGTAGGCGCGCTCGAGCGTGGCCGGGTCGAAGCGGAAGCGCGCCGGCAAACCGAACAGCTCGAAGTAGTTGCGCGGAGAAGTCGATCATCGGCGTGATCGGATCATTGCGTCGGCCGGCTGCGTCACCGCAAGCAAAAAGGGCGGCCGCGCCGCCCGCTTTGAATCGCCTTTACGCGGTCAAACGTTGAACGACTCGCCGCAGCCGCAGGCGTCCTTGACGTTCGGGTTGTTGAACTTGAAGCCCTCGTTCAGGCCTTCGCGCGTGAAGTCGAGCTCGGTGCCGGCGAGGTACGGCAGGCTCTTCGGATCGACGACGACCGTCGACGCCATGGCTTTCGAACGTCGAGATCCTCGGGCCGAACTTCGTCGGCGTACTCGAGCTTGTACGCGAGCCCGGAGCAGCCGGACGTGCGCACGCCCAGCCGCAGCCCGACGCCCTTGCCGCGCTTGGCGAGATGCGCCGCGACGTGCTTCGCCGCGCTTGGTGTGAGCGTGATGCCGTTCCATCGTCAGTCCGCCGCAGCCTTCTCCGGCTCGCGCGCGGCGCGGCACGTCGCGGCTCGGCTCGCCGTGCTTCGCCTGATAGTCGGCCACCGCGGCCTTGATCGCGTCCTCGGCGAGGATCGAGCAGTGGATCTTCACCGGCGGCAGCGCCAGCTCCTCGGCGATCTGCGTGTTGCGGATCGACATCGCCTGCGTCGAGCGTCTTGCCCTTCACCCATTCGGTGACGAGCGACGACGACGCGATCGCCGAGCCGCAGCCGTACGTCTTGAACTTGGCGTCCTCGATGATGCCGTCCGTTGCCGACCCGGATCTGCAGCTTCATCACGTCGCCGCACGCCGGCGCGCCGACCATGCCCGTGCCGACGTCCTCGGTCGTCCTTCGTCGAACGAGCCGACGTTGCGCGGATTCTCGTAGTGGTCCAATGACCTTATCGCTGTATGCCATGTCTGTACTCCGTTGCCATCTAGTGCGCAGCCCACTGGATCGATGTTCAGATCCACGCCGTCCTTGTACATTTCCCACAAGCGGCGACAGCTCGCGCAGCTTTCGCGATCTTGCGCTTCAGCAGATCGATCGTGTAGTCGATCTCCTCTTCGGTCGTGAACCGGCCGACGGTGAAGCGGATCGAGCTGTGCGCGAGCTCGTCGCTGCGCCCGAGCGCGCGCAGCACGTACGACGGCTCGAGCGACGCCGACGTGCACGCCGACCCCGACGACACCGCGACGTCCTTGATCGCCATGATCAGGCTTTCGCCCTCGACATAATTGAAGCTGATGTTGAGGTTGTGCGGAACGCGGCGCTCCATGTCGCCGTTGACGTAGACCTCTTCGATTTCCGACGAGTCCCTTCAACAGCTTGTCGCGCAGCATCCGGATGCGATCGTTCTCGGTCGCCATCTCGAGCTTGGCGAGCCGGAACGCCTCGCCCATGCCGACGATCTGGTGCGTCGGCAGCGTGCCGGAGCGCATGCCGCGCTCGTGGCCGCCGCCGTGCATCTGCGCCTCGATGCGCACGCGCGGCTTGCGGCGCACGAACAGCGCGCCGACGCCCTTCGGGCCGTAGGTCTTGTGCGCGGAGAACGACATCAGGTCGACCTTCAGCGTCGCGCAGGTCGATCGGCACCTTGCCCGTCGCCTGCGCGGCGTCGACGTGGAAGATGATGCCCGCGCGCGCGGCAGATCTCGCCGATCGCCGGCGATGTCCTGAATCGACGCCGATCTCGTTGTTGACGAACATCACCGAGACCGACGCTCGTGTCCGGCCGCAGCGCCGCCTTGAACGCCTCGAGGTCGAGCAGGCCGTCCGGCTTGCACGTCGAGATACGTGACCTCGAAGCCCTCGCGCTCGAGCTCGCGCATCGTGTCGAGCGTCGCCTTGTGCTCGGTCCTGCACCGTGACGAGGTGCTTGCCCTTGTCGCTGATAGAAGTGCGCCGCGCCCTTGAGCGCGAGGTTGATCGCCTCGGTCGCGCCGGACGTCCAGACGATCTCCTTCGGATCGCAGTTGACCAGCGCCGCGACGTGCTCGCGCGCTTCCTCGACCGCCGCTTCGGTCGTCCAGCCGAACGAATGCGAGCGCGACGCCGGGTTGCCGAAGTGCTCGGTCAGGTACGGAATCATCTTCTGCGCGACGCGCGGGTCGACCGGCGTCGTCGCCGAGTAATCGAGATAGATCGGAAGCTTCATGGAAATGGTAGCCTTGGTATCCGGTGCGGGCGTCTAGACGACTTCGGCCGGCGCGGGACGGCGCGGCGCCTGGACGGCGATTGCCGGTGGTCCTGCAGCACCGCGACATCGCCAGTTTTCGGCTGCTGCTGGCGCACGAGTTCGCGCCAGCGTGACCGAGCGCAGGAACGAGAAGATGTGGGCGTTCAGCGCCGGCCCACAAGCTCGTGCGTCATGCAGCGACGATCGTCGAGGCAGTTTTCGCGCCCGCCGCATTGCGTCGGCGTCGATCGGCTCGTCGACGGCAAGGATGACGTCGGCGACCGTAACGGCGTCGGACGGCCGCGCGCAGGTTGTAGCCGCCGCCCGGACCGCGGACGCTGTCCGACCAGCCCGTGGCGGCGCAGCTTGCCGAACAGCTGCTCCAGATAGGACAGCGAAATCTGCTGGCGCTCGGACACCGCGGCAAGCGTCACCGGCCCTGCCGCTGCCGTGCATCGCCACGTCGATCATCGCCGTGACGGCAAATCGTCCTTTGGTGGTCAGGCGCATGATGCGCTATCCGTCGTGAAGCCGGCGTCGAGCGCTCATCTTTGAGTCCCGAAGGCGGTCCGAATGGCATATTGTACAGGACAACAGCATTATATCTATACCCGAACGATTTAGTCAACTAAATACCCGTCAAGTTCACTCAAGCATCTTGTTGATCTGGCCCGGATCGAACGCCTCGGCGATCGCCTTGGCGTCGCCGCAATCGACGCCGTCGCGCTGCAGCTGGGCGACCAGCTGGTTCGAAGCGATCTTCGGTGACCGCGGCGTGGTCGAGCAGCTTGTGGATGGCCTGGACGACCGGATCGTTCATGTCGGCGGAGATGGCATACGGCGAGAAGCCGATCTGGTGGCCTGCGCCTCGCGGCGCGCCTGGTCCGCCGGCGTCGCGATTCGCGCGGGGATGCCGACGGCCGTCGACCCGGCCGGCACGTCCCGCACCACCACGGCGTTGGAGCCGACCTTGGCGCCGTCGCCGACCAGGATCGGCCCCAGGATCTTGGCGCCGGCGCCGATCACGACATTGCGTCCCAGCGTGGGATGGCGCTTGCCCTTGTTCCACGACGTTCCGCCGAGCGTGACGCCGTGGTAGAGCGTGTGAATCGTCGCCGATTTCCGCCGTTTCTCCGATGACGACGCCCATGCCGTGATCGATGAACACGCGGCGGCCGATCGTCGCGCCGGGATGGATCTCGATGCCGGTCAGCCAGCGGCCCCAGTGCGCGAGCCAGCGGGCGAGCCAGCGCAGACCCGCAGCGCCAAAGCCGATTGACGACGGCGCGGTGCCAGACCAGCGCGTGCAAGCCCGGGATAGCAAGTCACCACTTCGAACGTCGATCCGGGCGGCCGGGTCGCGGTCGAACACGACCGCGGATGTCTTCGCGGAGTCGATCGAACATGGCGCTATTTTTCATTTCCGATTAATTCACTCGGTATTGGCTGGTGCCGACGGCGCTGGCCGGCCCGCCGACCGTTACCTCGGAGACGCATCCCAACGGCGTGATAGCCTCCGCTACGCCGAACGCCCGCACTGGTGTCGCTCCCCGGGGCCAACCATGGAGGCCGCGATGATCCAACGCTACGCCTGCTCCCGACTCTCGTCATCGTGCTGGTTGCACTCGGCGAGCCCGGCGCACGCGCAAGACGACCGGGCGACGGTGATTTGTCCGAAACCTCGCGGTCAACAAGAAATGCTGATTCGTGGCGGCGACGCGCGGCCCGCGGTGAAGAGAAGTCGCTGGAGCCGACGCTGGCGTGTGCGATCGCGAAGGGCGCCAGCGCGCGCGGGCGAAAAAGTTGCGCTTGGTGCGCGGCGCGTTGCCAGATCGGTCAGTCGAGTCGATGGAAAGCGCGCCGGTCGCGACACGAGCGACGCGCCTCTCGGCAAATTCAGCGTCTGATGCCGAGAAGGCGCCCTGGCAAAAGTTTGATGCGGCGTGCGCCGGTTCAGCCCGAAGGAGCACGGCGGCCGTGAAGACGCGACCGAGGATCGCGAATGCGACGACGATCAGGTAGGAAACGCCGACGAACAACGAACGCAACAGCCCGTCCGGTACCAGCGTCCGCGTGCACGACTGACTTCTTCGCGCGGGACGACAGTAAATCGCCCGGCACCAGCGCCTCACTCGTACGGCCGGAATCGGAACCGCCATGCAGCAATCGCGAGCACCAGAAGCACAATAGGTGTGCAGATGCGCCGCGTGCAGGCACAGATGTTCTGCGTACAGCCGCGGACGCCCCGGTAACGTGCGGGCTTCGCCCGGCGCATGACACCATCTGCAACCACGCGAATGCCGGCAGCAACAGAAACATCGCGTACGAGCCGTAGTGCACCAGGCCAGTCAGAACCTGCCCGGCCTTGTCGCTCCGTGAAAGGTGATTGAAGCGATCGAAGCGCTTGCGCAACTCGGTCGCCAACAGCGAGTCTTTGCGCGCCGCGGACGGTAAGATTGACGTCCTTGTCGATGCCGATTGGCAAAGTCCGGGGTCAATTCGACCTCAGCCGTGTCCGAATCCGTCGCCTGCTCCGTACCCGTACCGGCGGAATCGATGATGAGAGCGTCAGATGGATCGATGGAACCCACCTCGAATCGGATCACCGCGAACAACAGGAGCGACGTCAGGGCAACTAGCCGCGCGAGGCCGGATGTAATGACGGCGCCTGCCTGCGAGATACGCCTTGGTGAGAAATCCGGGGCGCAATGCCAACGCATAGAGCGTTCGCCACAACCGCGCCATCGGATGCGACGAGACGCCCCGCTGCGTCGCGCATGAATTCGCGCAGCGTCGGCAGCGCGGCGCGCGTTTCCTGCCCGCACTCGGGACAATAGTGGCGATTCGCGACGGCCCCGCAGTTGCGGCAATGATTCTCGGTCGACGGCGCGGCCGGTGCGAGTCCGGAGTAATTTTCTTCACGTCGAGCATGTCACTTGTCGGCGCGACCGCGGCGCTCGCCCAGAGTTCGTCGATCCGCGCCAGGATTCCGCGCAGGATGTTCACTTCTTCGCGCTCCAGTCCGGCGCGGCCGGAACAATCGCCGCAGGCGCGGCATCAGTCGTTTCGGCATTGCCGGATTCAGGAATGCCATCGCGGTCAGCGTGGCACGCGCATGTTCATGCAGCCCTTCAATTTCGTCATGCGTCGCGGGTGGGAAGCGCGGCGACGTCCAGACGGCCTCGCCCCGCGCCGCAATCCACATCTCGTACGCGGCGACCTGCACGGCCGCGGCGAGATTGAGCGATGCGTAGTCGGATTAGCGGGTATCGCCCGCCACCAACGCGCAGCGCGCGAGTCGTCGTTGGTCAGCCCCGACATTTCGGTGCCGAACACCAGCGCCCACGTCGCCTGTTCACGGTTTGCGCGACCGCCTCCTCTGCCGCTGCGCGTGCGGCGAGAACGACGACCCGCGAACTCGCGCGGACGTGCCGACCACCCAACGGCCAGCGCGGCGCCGGCAAGCGCGTCGTCCAGCGTCGCGACACATTGCGCGGATGTCAGAATTCCGGTCGCGCCGGCCGCCAATGCGGTCGCGTCCTCATGCGGAAACATCTTCGGCGCGACGAGCACGAGGCGCGAGAGTCCCATCGTCCACATCGCACGCGCGCCGCGGCGCCGATGTTGCCGGGATGACTCGTGCGGACGAAGGACGACGCGGGTGCGCGTCAGCGGGTCGCGCGCGCGCGGCGGTGAAGAAAGCGCCATCGAATGCCTACTCCTCCAACGCCACGCCGACACGCGTCGTCCTCGGTCATCGTCGCGCCTTCGGCGAGCAGGCGCGCAGCGTCGTGGGGCGCGCACGTTCTGCCGCGCAAGAGGCGCGTCCAGCCGTTTGCGGTGGCGTATGTCGATGGGGTGGCGTGCATGCTTCCTTGCTCGCGAGCATCTGGTCCGCGCACCCGGCGATGCGGGCGCAGAGAGCTTGCCTGCAAGCCCAGCAGCGCAATGCCAGGGACTCGGAGGAATGTCCACGCGCTGCCGTCCTCTCCGACCAACGGCAGGCCCTCGCGCGCCGCGACGAGCGCCTCGGCGAGTTCACCCAGCTCGGTGAGCGACCCCGGCGAGGCTCGTCAGTTTCCATCGAGCAGACGGTTGGTCCTCGACGGCGAAGCGCGCACGAGCGACACCTGCTGACGGAACGGGCCTCGGTGGCATCGAGATCGCCGAGCGCTCCAAGCGACGCGTTCGCAAGATTACCCAGCGTTGCAAGTACCCCAGCAATACGTAACTGAACGAAGCACTAA
>ERZ1370068.7787-contig-6683_pt1 | contig 32044 bp, 48 predicted proteins | sample MGYA00561227_ERZ1370068 | MGnify/ENA primary metagenome ERZ1370068 (study PRJEB38410, sample SAMEA6850437) | metagenome | study: Metagenomic assessment of the ecological functions of the soil: analysis of the soil microbiota associated with the...
CCAGTTACACGTATTGCTGACGTGCTTCAAGGTCCTGCCCGCAAGATTCAGCTCGCCATCCAGTTTGCAAGCTTCTAGTTACACAGCAAAGCGGGCGCTTGTTCTTGATTGTTCTTGTCCGGAACCCGAGGTTCCGTTAGTCTCTCCCGGTCAGCAGGGGCTGCCATGGTTCAGCGGGTCGCGACAGTGGCGTTCGAGGGCATCGAGGCCCGCGCCGTCGACGTCCAGGTGCAGGTCGCGCCCGGATTGCCGGCGTTCAATGTCGTCGGCCTCCCGGACAAGGCGGTCTCGGAGGCGCGCGAGCGGGTGCGCGCGGCGCTGGTCGCCTCCGGCCTCGCGCTGCCGGCGCGCCGCATCACCGTCAACCTCGCGCCCGCCGACCTGCCGAAGGAAGGCAGCCACTACGATCTGCCGATCGCGCTCGGCCTGATGGCGGCGATCGGCGCCATCCCGGCGGATGCGCTCGCGGGCTTCACCGTTCTGGGCGAGCTTGGGCTCGACGGCTCGATCGCCGCAGTGGCCGGCGTGTTGCCGGCCGCGATCGGCGCCAATGCCCGCGGCGAAGGCCTGATCTGCCCCGGCGCCTGCGGCGCCGAAGCCGCGTGGGCCAGCCCGGAGATGGAGATCATCGCGGCCGCCTCACTGATCCAGCTCGCCAATCACTTCCGCGGCACCCAGGTGCTGGCGCGCCCGCAGCCGAAGATCCGCGAGGCCGGCGGCGCGCTGGTCGATCTCAAGGACATCAAGGGCCAGGAAAGCGCCAAGCGCGCGCTCGAGGTCGCCGCCGCCGGCGGTCACAATCTGCTCATGGTCGGCCCGCCCGGCGCCGGCAAGTCGATGCTGGCGGCGCGGCTCGCCGCCATCCTTCCGCCGCTGACGCCGGCGGAGCTGCTCGAGGTCTCCATGATCGCCTCGGTGGCGGGCGAGATCGAGGGCGGCGCGCTCACCGACCGCCGGCCGTTCCGCGCGCCGCATCATTCCGCCAGCATGCCCGCGCTGGTCGGCGGCGGGTTGCGGGCGCGGCCGGGCGAGGTCTCGCTGGCGCATCACGGCGTCCTCTTCCTCGACGAGATGCCCGAATTCCACCCGCAGGCGCTCGACGCGCTGCGCCAGCCGCTCGAAAGCGGCGAGGTCGCGATCGCGCGCGCCAACCATCGCGTGACCTATCCCGCGCGCTTCATGCTGATCGCCGCCATGAACCCGTGCCGCTGCGGGCGCGCCAGCGAGCCGGGCTTCTGCCTGCAAACGCGGCGCGAATGCGCGCTGCGCCGCCGACTACCAGGGCCGGCTGTCGGGCCCGCTCATCGACCGCATCGACCTGCACATCGAGGTGCCGGCGGTGACCGCCGCCGATCTGATCCTGCCGCGGCCGGCGGAAGGCAGCCGTGAGGTGGCGGGCGCGTGGCGCGCGCCCGCGCCATGCAGGCGGAGCGCTACGCCGCGGCCGGCCTGCCGCAGGTGCGCACCAACGCCGCGGCGCATGGCCCGCTGCTCGAGGACGTGGCGCGGCCGGACAGCGGCGGCCTGGCGCTGCTGCGCGACGCCGCCGATGCCATGCGGCTGTCCGCGCGCGGCTATCACCGGGTGCTGCGGGTGGCGCGTACGCTCGCCGATCTCGACGGCGCCGACAAGGTCGGCCGCGTGCATCTCGCCGAGGCGCTGTCCTATCGCGCACTCGCCGACGAAGTCCGGCGGGCGGCGTAGGTATGATGGCCTGAGGTCGGACGACGTGTCGGGGACGCCTTGAACATTGCGCGGCGGGTGCGGTCGAGGCGACTGCACGTTTTCAGCACGGTGGTAGCGACGCTGGACTACTGCGTGCGCAACGCCGGACAATTGTTCCTGCTGGCGTGGCTTCCCTGCGCGCTCGAATCCGCATGCCGGATCGGGTTGGAGTGGCTCACCGACGGCTCGCCGCCGCTCATGCCGCAATGGCTGCTGTTCGATCAGTTTTTCCGCCGACCTGGCTCACGCCGCTCGTCAACGCACCGGCGGTCGCCATGGTATGGGCCTTCGTGCTGAGCAAGGTCTGCGATCAAAATCCCGATCGTGGAATCGTCACGGTGCCCGGCATTCGCCCCGGTTGGATCCGGTTCGAGCTCAGCCCGGCGGTCCTGCTCGGAGCAGCCGTCTTTGTGGCGACCAATCTTCTCGACGGCATGTTCCGGTTGGCGCAGTTCCAGCTTCTGCTCGCAGTCTATCCCCTGTTCGAAGGGGCGCGATGGTGCGTTCGACGCATGGGCACGCTGGTCGGACGCGTTGCCCATCCTGGCGGTGGAGCGCGGTGGCGGCGTGGACCTACCCGATCGCGGCGCAGGTGTTGCGGACCGGCGCGTTCGATCGCACGCGCGCCCTGGACCTCATGCGCGGCAACCGGCTGCGGCTCACGGCGATATTCTTCCTGCTCAACCTGGCATCCTACCAATTCTACGTGCTGCTCATTCGACCGGCCACGAACTGGATCGTCCAATTGCTGGTGGATCCGCTGTCGTGGACGCTGCGCGAAGCAATCATTCGACACGTCATCCAATTTCCCTTCGACACGTTCTGGATCGTGGCTTGGGCCGTCACGCTCGGAATGGTGATGAAGGCCTTGGCGTTGCCCGTGCGGCGCACCAGCCCGACCGTCGCAGCGTGAAGCCATCCGGTTGTGCACCAAGCTTCGACCTAATCATCACGCCGAAGCATTCATCCTCACGTGCGCGCGACGACTGCTCACCGTGGCGTGAGTCGCTCGGCGCGGCGGCTGTTCCGGTCTGTTCTCGGAGAACAGATCGAGCCGACCTAAAAGCCCTGCGCGCGTTCGTTGTCAGCGGGTTAATTCCGCAGCGTAGAAAAAAATTCTCGCAACGGATCTACGGCACCGATGCGACAGCAAACGTCAATTTCACCTTCAGCGGTGGCGCCGACGACCGTTCCGGTCTGTTCCCGGAGAACAGATCGAGCCTGTTCGAGAATCATGCGCCCGTTCGTTGTCGGCGGGTTAATCCGGCAACGGGCGCAAAAGAATTTTAGATAGACGGCGAGACGTCGCGTGGAGCAAACGTGCAATTTGAGCTTCAGCCGCGTGCCCGGGCCAGCGTTCTGGTTTGTTCGCGGAGAACAGATCGAGGCGGGTCGCGAACCACGCGTGCGTTCGTTGTCGGCTGGTTAATTCCGTCGCCTGCAAAGAAAAATCGCACCCTGCGGTGCGCGCCGATTCGTGCGGTCACGCGACGGCGCGGCTGTCGACCTCCCGGCTATCCTCATGCGGATAGACGCCGCGCAGGACGGTGTCGAAATGGCTGGTGACAGACTCGTTGCAACGGCACGCGCGCGCTTGAGCGCGTCGAGGTCGCGCACCACCAACGAGCCGCGGCGCGTCTGCAAAATTCCATCCGCCTTGAACGCCTGGATCACGCGGCTGGTGTAGCTGCGCCCCACGCCCAGCATCGAGGCGAGCTGCTCCTGGGTGAGCGGTACGGTATGGTCGCCGGTGCGCTCCATCGCGGAGGTGATCCACTTGGCCGCGCGCTGTTCGATGGAGTGGATCGCGTTGCAGGCCGCGGACTGAAACATCTGCGCCAGCAGGCAGTCGGCGTAGCGAGCGAACAGGTAGCGCAACGTCGGCGATTGCCCCTTCGCCGCTTCGAGCACGCTCACCGGGAGGCGCACGAACGGGCCGCCATATTTGACCACGATGCGGCAGTAGGCCGGCAACTTGCCGTGACTGACAATGCCGCCGACCGGCGCCTTCGCGCCCGACCAGGATGGTCTCGACGTCGCGTCCGTCCTCATTGCTGACGAGAAACGACACCAGCGTCGAGGCGCAGGGAAAATAGACCATGTCGACATCGTCGCCGGGATTGTAGAGCAGCTCGTTGGCTGCCTGCTCGGCCTCGACCAGGTGCGGCACAATCAGCGCATAATCCTGGTCGCGCAGGGTACGCAGCAGGTTGTTGAACGGCTTTTCGGTCGCGAGGCGACCCGTCCCGCCGTTTGAAAACCCATGCGTTGCGTCTCCCCACACGGTGAAATTGCGCCAGCGGCGCGTTATGTGCACAAGTGAACAGACGCCGCAAGAACGATGTGCTTGGTTCCCTGACGGAACCGGCGAATTCGCTCCCTGAGGTGTCGCCGGATGGCCACGCCGCAGTCAGACGGAAAACGACTTTCCGGGGCGCCACGCCGATTTTCGACCACGAGCACGCCCTTGCGTCGGTGCAGGCGGGTTCGCGAAGGGCTCGCTTTTCTCCGCCGATGGGATGGCAACGGGGCCGCGCACGGCGCGGCGACGGTGCTGTGCCGCGTGCAGGCCGACTTCCCGATCCGCGAACTGCGATGTCAATTCACGGGCACATGATGGTTCCCTCTCCAGGCGGAGCAGATGTCTCGGGCTCGATGCGCTCGCTTCTGCGCGCTTCGACCGCGAGGGCTGCACGCTGTCGTGGACGCACGGTTTGCTCCCATGCTCGATGCCGGGGAAGCCGGCTACCGTTCCTTCCTGCTCGCCTCCGCAGCCGCCGTCTTTCCGCTGGAGCAGGCCCTGCTCACGGCGGGGGTGGACCTCCTGCTTCCGGACTGGACGCGGCGAACCCGCGCCGCGGCCCTGCGCGCCGATCTCACCGATCTCGGCATCACCGACGTCGTGCTCGCGACAGCGCCGCCGCTCGCGGGAGCGGCCGGCATGTTCGGCGCGCTCTATGTCCTCGAAGGATCCCGGCTCGGCGCCAGGCTGCTGGTCCCCGATCTGCTCGCGGGCGGCAGCACGCGGGTTCGGGCCGCTACGCGTTACCTGCGTCACGGCGAGGGCCACCGGTTGTGGCAATCATTCCTGGCGCATCTGGAATCCTCGCAGCCCGTAAGGGAGTGCCCTGACGAGGCCATCGCCGGCGCAAGAATAGCGTTCGCCTTGTTCATCGCCGGGCGTCCCGAAGCCGGGCTCCGCGCCCGTCGGGTCGCAGCCGAGACCGCCGATGCAGACTGACAACGGCACGGCCGTCGACTTGACCAACTGCGATCGGGAGCCGATCCACCTGCTCGGATCGGTGCAGCCGTTCGGCTTTCTGCTCGCGGTGTCCAGCACGACCTGGTGCGTGACGCGGACGTCGCGCAACGTCGTCGAATGGCTCGGCGTCGAGACCGCCGACCTGCTGGGTCGGCCGCTCGACCAGATCTTCACCCCGACGCCGTCCACACCATCCGCGGACAATTGCAAAGCGCGATCATGGGAGACACGGTCGCGCGCGCCTTCGGCGTCGTTCTCACCGGCGGTGGGCTGCGCTGCGACGTAGCGCTGCATGTCATGCACGACACGGTCGTGATCGAAGGCGAGCCCTGCGTCGACGACCCGTCCATCAATGCCGGCGCCATGGTCCGCGGCATGATCGCCCGGCTGCAGCAGACAAGCGAGCTGCGCACGTTCTACCGGGTCGCCGCGCGCGAGATGCGCGCCGTCACCGGCTTCGACCGTGTCATGATCTACCGGTTCGATCACGACGGCTCCGGCGAAGTGATCGCGGAATCGGCGCGGTCGGGTCTGGAATCCTATCTCGGACTGCACTATCCGGCGTCCGACATCCCGCGCCAAGCGCGGATTCTCTATGAGCGCAACTGGCTGCGCATCATTCCCGACGTCAATGCGAAGCCCGCCGCGATCGAGCCGCAGCTCGATCGCGAGGGACAGCCCTCGACCTCTCGATGAGCATCCTGCGCAGCGTCTCGCCGATCCACGTCGAATACCTGCAGAACATGGGCGTCGCGGCCTCAATGTCGGCGTCCATTTTGCGCCAGGAAAGCTCTGGGGACTGTTCGCCTGCCATCACTACGCGCCGCACCATGTCTCGTTCGCACGCCGGACCGCGGCCGAGCTGTTCGGGCAGATGTTTTCCCTGCTGATGGAGACCCGCGAACGCGACAACGAGAGCGCCGCCGAAGCGCGTGCGCAGAAGCTGCACCATCAGTTGATCACAGTGATGGCGAACGAGGCGACACAGTTCGAAAGCATCGTGGCGCATCTCGACGACTCGCCGATCTCCTGGCCTGTGACGGAATCGGCGTCTGGATCAATGATCGCGCGACCCTGAAAGGGCTGACACCGGACGAGGCACAATTCGCCAAGCTGGTCGCCTTTCTGGCCGACAGGAACATCAGCGAGGTGTTCGCCCGCCACGACATCGGCGCCGAGTATCCGGCCGGGCGTGCGTTTGCCGAGCGCGCCGCCGGCATGATGGTGGTGCCGCTGTCGCGGCCGGCCCGCGATTACCTGATTTTCTTCCGCCGGGAGATTTCCCGCACCATGAACTGGGCCGGCGATCCGTCGAAGCCGGTCACGTCAGGCCCGCTCGGCGACCGGCTGACACCGCGCAAGAGTTTCGAGCTCTGGCGGGAAACGGTGCGCGGGCAGTCGTCGAATTGGCTTGCAGTCGAGTGCCGCATCGCCGAAGCGCTGCGCGTCAGCCTGCTCGAAGTGATCCTGCGCCTGTCCGATCTCACAGGATCGAACGCCGGCGGGCGCAGGAACGTCAGGAACTGCTGATCGCGGAACTCAACCATCGCGTCCGCAACATTCTGGGACTGATCCGCGGCGTCATCACGCAGAGCAAGGATTCGGCCAGTGATGTCGAGGCCTTCACCAAGGTGATCGGCGGCCGCATTCACGCCCTGGCGATGGCGCACGATCAGATCACCGCCGACAATTGGAGTGCTGCCTCGTTTCACGGCCTGATCAAGGCGGAAGCCGGCGCATACCTCGCCGCCAAGGCGGATCGCGTCGTCATCAGCGGTCCGGAGGTGCTGATCGAACCGCAGGCATTCACCACGATCGCACTGGTCATCCACGAGATGATCACCAATTCGGCCAAATACGGCGCGCTGAGCGACAGCATCGGCCGCGTCGAGATCGCGACCGCGCTCGATGCGCTCGGGCACCTCACGATCGACTGGTCCGAGCACGGGGGACCTCCGGTGAAGCCGCCGACCCGGCGCGGCTTCGGCAGCACCGTGATCGAGCGGTCCATCCGCCACGATCTCAAAGGCGATGCGCAGGTCGAATTCGCGCCCGCGGGCCTGCGCGCGGTGTTCACGATTCCGGCAGCCTACGTCCACGCCGCCCCGGTCGAGGTTCGCTCCGGTGCGGAGACGGTTGCAGGAATCGGCGGAAGACGGCGGGCGGATGCCGAAGGACGTGCTCGTGGTCGAGGACAACATGATCATCGCGCTCGATGCCGAGGACATCATGCGCAAGTTCGGGGTCGGCACGGTGCGGAGCGCGAGCAGCGTGGCGCAAGCGCTGCGGGAGATTTCCGATCGTCCGCCGGAATTCGCGCTGCTGGACGTCAATCTCGGCACCGAAACCAGTTTCGAGATCGCCAAGCGCCTGACCGAGATCGGAGTTCCGTTCGTGTTCGCGACCGGATATGGCGAGCAGGTCGCGTTTCCTCCCGAATTCTTGGATGCTCCCAAGCTGCGCAAGCCGTACTCGATCGACTCGCTGCGCGCGGCGGTCGCACGCTAGGCCAACCCGCGGAACGTGACAGCGGCGTGCAAAAACGTCTGCAGCTTTTTCGGAACGAATGAAACGCTACGTCACAACCGTCGTAGCGCCACTTCCTCGACCAGGTGACTCTCGACCTTCTTGAGGATGAGGTCGGCGCGCTGGCGCGTCGGCAGGATGTTCTCGTCGAGATTGAGCAGATTGATGCGCGTCAGATCGTGACCGCGGTCTCGACCGCCTCCTCATCCGACAGCGTCGCGTAGCGGTGAAAATATGATTTCGGATCGCGGAACGCGGTGCCGCGCAACGTCAGGAATCGATCGACATACCAAGCCCGCAACACATCCTCGTCGGCATCGAGGTAGATCGAGAAATCGAAGAAATCCGACACGTAGGGGATTGCCTTGCCGTCCTTCGGCGGCGCTCCGGTCTGCAGCACGTTGAGACCCTCGACGATGAGGATGTCGGGCCGATCGACCTCGATCCACTGATTGGGCATCACGTCGTAGATGAGGTGGGAATACACCGGCGCGCGCGCCGGGCGACGGCCGGCCTTGATGTCGGACAGGAAGTGCAGCAGCGCGGACAGGTCGTAGCTTTCGGAAAACCCTTTCGCTCCATCAGACCTTCGCGCGCAAGGATCGCATTCGGATAGAGGAAGCCGTCGGTGGTGACGAGATCGACCTTCGGCACATTGGGCCAGCGCGCCAGCAGCGCCTGCAGCACGCGCGCGGTGGTCGACTTGCCGACCGCCACGGAGCCGGCGACGCCGATGATGTAGGGCATCTTGGCGTCTTCAGTGCCGAGAAAATTCTGCTGCGCGTGGAACAGCCGCTGGGTCGCGGCGACATAGAACGAAAGCAGCCGCGACAGCGGCAGGTAGATCTCCTCGACCTCTGTCATGTCGAGGCGGTCATGCAGCGACCGCAGCCGCGTCACCTCGTCGGAGGTCAACGTCATCGGCGTGTCGTGGCGCTTTGCCGCCCATTCGGCCCGCGAGAAGATGCGGTAGGGCGAGACATTGTCGTCGGTGCGCTGATCCATCGCCCTGCTCACGCGCCTTGCCCGCCCGCCCCTGCTCACGTGCCTTGGGCTGCCGAAGTCGAGTCTTGATCTTGCGCGCGGCCGGAGCCGGCCTGGAGCCGCCCTTGCGGGACGCCTTTTCCTGCAAGCCCGACTGCCGGGTGCGCGCGGCGAGCTCGGCTTCCACCTCGGCGAGCGTGATGCCGCGCGCCGCGAGCACGACCAGGAGATGATAGATCAGGTCGGCGGTCTCCGCGATCAAGCGGCCGCGATCCTCGCCGACCGCCGCGATCACGGTCTCGATCGCCTCCTCGCCCAGCTTCTTGGCACACTCGGCCACCCCCTGGTCGAGGAGCTTGCGCGTATAGGACGCGTCGGCAGGCGCCTGCGCGCGCAGACGCACGCGCTTTCGAGGTCGTGGAGGGTGAAATCGGCCATCGCTTTTGCTCCACTCTGGCATATCACCTCCGCCCGACCCCGCAAATCGGGGCGATGCGCAGACTGCCTTCGACCATCACCGCCCGCGGCCAGAGCCCTTTTTGGTTGGAGCATGATCTTTTCGGAAAACCGGTACCCACTTTTCGGGATCATGCTCTAGCATCGCCCATGCCGGCCGGCTCGATTTCTGGTTCGATTTCGCCTCGACCTACTCCTATCCGGCGGCGGTGCGGATCAGGGCCTTGGCCGCGCGCGCCGACGTGCGCGGTGCGCTTCCGGCCGTTCCTGCTCGGGCCGATCTTCAAGGCACAGGGCTGGACCACGTCGCCGTTCAATCTCTATCCGGAGAAGGGCCGCTACATGTGGCGCGACCTCGAGCGGCTGTGCGCGGACCTGGATGTGCCGTTCCGTCGCCCCGATCCCTTTCCGCAGAACAGCCTGCTGGCGGCGCGCGTCGCCGCTGGTCGCGCTCGATCAGGGCTGGGGCGAGGCCTTTGCGTCGCCCTGTTCCGCGCGCAGTTCGGTGACGGCCGCCGGATCGACGACGTCGGCGTCCTCGACGAGGTGCTTGCGACTTTACAGATCGATCCGCCGCCCGTGCTCGCCGCGGCCCGATCGGATGCAAACAAGGCGCGGCTGCGCGCGCAAACCGAGGAGGCGCAGCGGCTCGGCCTGTTCGGGGCGCCGAGCTTCACGACCGAGGATGGGGAACTGTTCTGGGGCAACGACCGGCTCGAAGCCGCGCTGCGGTGGGCGGGCGGACAGAGAATATAGAGAGCAGCGAATAGCGAGCAGGCGCTTGCCGGCCCCGCCAATCTCCATTCGCCAGTCCTAGGGATCGAGCCGCATCGGCAGGCCGGCCGTCGCCATGTAGCTCCTTGGCCTCGCCGCACGGAGTACTCGCCGAAGTGAAAGATCGAGGCGGCGAGCACGGCGGTGGCGTGGCCGTCGCGGATGCCCTCGACCAGATGCTCGAGCGTGCCGACTCCGCCCGACGCGATCACCGGCACCGGCACCGGCATCGGCGATGGCGCGGGTGAGCGCGATGTCGAAGCCCTGCCTGGTGCCGTCGCGGTCCATCGAGGTCAGCAGGATTTCACCGGCGCCGAGCGCCACCACCTCGCGCGCGTAATCGACCGCATCGAGCCCGGTCGGGTGGCGGCCGCCATGGGTGAAGATCTCCCAGCGCGCGGGCTCGCCCGGCTGCGACACCCTCTTGGCGTCGATCGCGACCACGATGCACTGGTCGCCGAATTTCTCCGCCGCCTCCTGCACGAATGCGCGCCGCTGCAACCGCCGCGGTGTTGATCGACACCTTGTCGGCGCCCGAAGCCAGCAGCCGGCGGATGTCCTCCACCGTGCGCACGCCGCCGCCGACGGTGAGCGGCATGAAGCAGCGCTCGGCCGTGCGCCGCACCACGTCGAGGATGATGTCGCGGTTCTCGTGGCTGGCGGTGATGTCGAGGAAGCGTGAGCTCGTCGGCGCCGGCCGCGTCATAGGCGATCGCAGCCTCGACCGGATCGCCGGCGTCGCGCAGATCGACGGAACTTGACGCCCTTGACGACACGGCCGTCCTTGACGTCGAGGCAGGGAATGACGCGGACCTTGAACATCAGCGTCCTCGATCAAGCCGGCTCCGGAGCGCCGCAGGCGCCTGATCAGCAGGACCGCGGCGAAGCCCAGCCAGACGAGGAAACCGCATGGCGCCGAAGGGAATGGTCATGAATGTGAGCCAAGCGAACATACCGAAAAAGGTGAGCACACCGCCGAAATCGACACCGAGCAGCGGACAAGCATGGACGGCGCTCTCAGCTGGCAGCCAAGTGCGGCCGCGATCAGCCCGGCCGTGAGGGTGACCAGGAGCGGACCGGCGGTGAATAGAAAGAGTCCGAGCAGGCTCAACCACAGACCACGCGGCGGCACTGAGTCCCTTCCCGATCATCCGACGCGTTCCCTGGCGTGCGCGAATGAGCGCGAGCGCCGCCGCCGGCATCGAGACGGCCGTCATACAGCGCGCGCCCGGCGATGGCGCCGTGCAATTTTTCGCGCGCGCGGATGCAGCAGCGCCTCGACGTCCGTCGATCGAGGCAAGCCCGCCCGATGGCAATCACCGGGATGCTCGACCGCTTCGGCGAGCGTAACGGTGGCATCGAGATTGAGGCCCTTCAGCAGGCCATCGCGGGAAATGTCGGTGTAGATCAGGGCGGCGACGCCCACATCCTCGAACCGCCGGGCGACGTCGAGCGCCGTCGAGCTCGCACGTCTCGCCCAGCCCTTCACCGCCACCTTGCCGTCGCGGGCATCGAGCGCCGACCGCGATGCAGCGCCGGAAACAGCGTGCGCCGCCTTGCGTGACGAGCGCGGGATCGCGCACCGCCGCGGTGCCGATGATGACGCGGGTCGACGCCTTTCTCGAGCCAGGCCTCGACCGTGTCGATGTCGCGGATGCCGCCGCCGAGCTGCAGCGGAATGGTGACCGCGCTCGATGATGCTCTCGACCGCGTGCAGCATTGACCGGCTTGCCTGACGAACGCGCCGTCGAGATCGACGACATGCAGATACTCGAAGCCCTGCGCCTCGAACGCGCGCGCCTGCGCCGCCGGATCGCGGTGGAACACGGTCGCGTGCGCCATGTCGCCCTGGTCGAGCCGCACGCAGGCGCCGTCCTTGAGGTCGATGGCCGGAACAGGATCATGACGCCCGCTCATCTGCGCGGTCACCTTCCACTTCAGGAAGTTCGCGATCAGCCGCAAGCCCAGGCGTCTGGCTCTTCTCCGGGTGGAACTGGCGTGCCGGCCATGTTGTCCCTGGCCAGACAACGGCGGTGATCGGTGCCGCCATAGTCGGTGCTCGGCGACGAGCGTCGGCGCTCGGCCGGCGACGAGATGATAGGAGTGCACGAAATAGGCGTGCAGTCCGTCCGCGCCGGTCGGAATGCCGTCGAACAGCGGATGCGTGCCGCGCGACGTCGAGCGTGTTCCAGCCCATATGCGGGATCTTCAGCGGTCGGGTCGCGACGGCTCGATCCGCCCGCACCTCGCCCTCGATCCAGCCGAGTCCCGGCGTCACCTCGTATTCGCAGCCGCGCTCGGCCATGAGCTGCATGCCCGACGCAGATGCCGAGAAACGGCCGGCCGCGCGCTGCACCGCCGTCGTTCGAGCGCCTCGATCATGCCGGCGACGTGCGTCGAGGCCTGCGCGGCAATCGGCGAAAGCGCCGACGCCAGGCAGCACGATGCGGTCGGCCGCGCGCGACGTCTTCGGGTCGGCCGTCACCTTGATCTGAGCGGTCGAACCCCGTTCTCGCGCGCCGCGCGCTCGAACGCCTTGGCCGCGGAGTGCAGATTGCCCGAGCCGTAATCGATGATGGCGACGCTGCACCGTGACGCTCAAGGTCGCGGAAACAGGCCGAGGACCTCGGATGGATCCTGCGGCCGGCGTGCCGTCGCCATGCCGGGTGCGAACACGACCTGCGCGATCCGCCGCCGGCGGCGGATGGGTTGGCCGCGGACGGAGCCGCCCAGGATTTGTCGACCCATGTATCGAAAAACCGCCGCTCCGCCGATTGTCGAGATCGTCACCGACGACGGCTTGGCGACGTTGTTCCAGCGCCGGCGCGCCAGCGTGAACCGACGTAACGTCGCGGCCTCGAAGGCTCCGAAACGAGCAACGCCAGCAGGAAGCTGACGATGATGATCACCCCCGACGAGGCGCCGATCAGCGGCAATCCCGACCTGGAGCGCCACGGCCACGATGACGTAGCCGACGAACACCAGCCACAGCCGATGAGAACGTGCGAATTGCCGCGCTGCGCGCTCGACCGTCGCGGCGAAGATCCCGAACGCACTGCCGACATAGAGGGTTCCCGTGATCTTCGCGAGGAAGGAATCAGCCCGGTCACCGCCACGGAGGTCCGCGGTGCGGTCGTCGCGCGGGAGAATCCCGGAACGGCTGGGTGTTGTGCGGTGTGGGAGCGAGCCGGGCGAGGGGAGCGATCGATTCCCAAAACGGGCATGACGTTCTCTGGAGGGTGGCAGAGCGCGTCCCACGACTCTACCGAAGCGATGTTCCGGCGTTAAGCTACGAGGAAGCTGCCCACCAACCCGTTCACGATCAAGGAGCCTCGAGCTCGACTTCATGGCCTCTACCTACCGCATCCACAACCGCATCAACCACTTCGACGACCAGTACGTCCCTCGCGCTCGCGCGCCGCGCGCACGCAAGTCGCCATCGACAGCAGGGACAAGACGTCACGCTTCTCGACCTTCGCGGCGTCACCGACATGACCGACTTCTTCCTGATCGTGAGCGGCACATCGGACACGCACGTTCGCTCCCTCGGTGAGCACATCATGCTCGCGCTGAAGAAGAGGGATCGCCGGCGCACCACGTCGAGGGGTTGGAAAGGTTCGCTGGGTGTTGCTCGACTTCGTCGACTTTGTCGTGCACGTGTTTCACCCCACGCTTCGGAATTTCTATCAGCTCGAGCGCCTGTGGGCCGACGCGGAAGAGGTGCCGCTCGAGCGCGGCGCGGGAATGGGTGCGTGACGCCCCTGAGGCGCGGGAGTCTGCGATTCGTCTGCGAGCCTCGCGCTTCTCGTGGCCGGAGGCGCGCCGGCAGGCGCCCAGAATTATTTCGGTCAGAACCAGGTGCAGTACGGACCGGTTCAGGTGGTCGGAGTGGGAGACCGAACACTTCATCATTTACTACTACCCTGAGGAAGCCGCCGCGACGATGGACGCGGCGCGCATGGCCGAACGCTTCGTACGCGCGCCTGTCCCGGATCCTCGACCATCAGTTTCGCGAGGAAAAGCCGATCGTGCTCTTCTCGTCGCGCACCGACTTCGGGCAGAACAACGTCACTGGCGATCTCGGTGAGGGCACCGGCGGCGTCACCGAGGCGACGCGTCACCGCATGCTCCTCAATTTCACCGGGGATTTGAAGAGCTTCGAGCATGTGCTCGCGCACGAGATGGTGCACGCGTTTCAGTACGACATCTTCGCGCGCGGCAAAGCCGGCAACGGACTGCAGGCACTGGCGCAGTATCTCCCGCCGCTCTGGTTTGCCGAGGGCATGGCGGAGTACCTGTCGCTCGGGCCGAGCACGACGATCTACGACCGCGTGGATGCGCGACGCGGCGCTCAATGGCAAGATCCCGACGATCGAACAACTGACCGACCACCCCGACAAATACTTCCCATATCGCTACGGCCACTCGTTGTGGACGTACATCGGGCAAAAGTTTGGGGACGAGGTCATTGGGCAGATCATGAACAGTGTGCCGAGCGTGGGCGTCGGAACGGGCTTTCGTCACGCGAGCTCGGCATCTCACTCGAGGATCTCGGCACCGAATGGCGTGAAGATTTGCAGACGCGGCTCTCTCCCCGCGGTGGGCGCCATGGATCGGCCGCGCAAATTCGCGCAACCGCTCCTCACCACGTCAAAGAGCGGCGGCGAGATCTTCCTTGCCCCTGCCCTGTCCAGCGACGGGACGAAGATTGCGTTTCTCGCCAACGGCAGCTTTCTCCGAGGGCAGGTGTTCATCGACCTCGTGGCTCGGCGACGCGGAGACCGGAAAGCGAACGGCACGCCTGGTGAAGAGCGAGCTGAATCCCGATTTCGAGGAGCTCCGGCTGCTCTACTCCGCAGTCATCATTCTCGCCCGACGGACGACTGCTCGCATTCACCGCCCAGAGCCATGGGAAGGACGTGCTTCTACCTGATCGACGTGGAATCACGGAAGAAGACCACCCTCGATCTGGGCATGGAATCGATCACCGGGCCGACATGGTCTCCGGACGGAAAACGGATCGTGTTCAGCGGCAGCACCGGCGGCATCACGGACCTGTATTTAGTAAACACTGATGGTACGAACCTCGCAGCAGTTGACGAACGACAAGTTCGGCGACCTGCAACCGCAGTGGTCGCCCGACGGCAGGACGATCGCGTTCGCCAGCGATCGCGACAGCGCGAGCTTCGCCAACCTGTACTTCAAGCCGTGGAGGATCACGCTGCTCGATCTCGCGTCCGGCACGACGTCGGTGTTGCCGGGTCAGGCCGGACTCAACATCAATCCGCAGTGGGCGCCCGACGGCAGATCGATCGCCTACGTGTCTGATCGAACAGGAACCGCGAACAGTCTTCCTGTACGATCTGGACGCGCACGAGCACTACCAGCTCACGAACGTCGCCGGCGCGATCTCGGCGCTCACCGAATACAGTCCCGCAATCACCTGGGCGCGACAGGCGGATCGATTGGCGTTCACGTATTACGAGAATGCTCAATACACGATCTGGACGGTGAACAATCCGCGGCGGGCTGCGAAAGGCACCATATCGGCAGCCTGCGCCGGAGCCAGTCGTGGTTGCTACTGCGCCCAACGACACGATCAACCGAGCGGTCTCCGATTGTGGCGCTGCTCGATTCATTCGACCTCGGCCTGCCCGATACGACGAAATTCCGCGTCAACCGCTATCGCGTGCGGTTGCAGCCGGACTACGTGACCCGTCCCAGCATCGGATACGTGCCCGACGCGTTCGGACGCAGCGTGTTCGGCGGAACGACCGTGGTGCTCGGCGACATGCTCGGCAGCAACCATCTCGCGATCTCGGGCGAGGTCAACGGGCGGGCGAGCGAGGCGCAGGTCTTCCTTGGATACACGAACCTGTCGAAGCGGTGGCAGTATTCGACGGCGCTCTCTCAGGCGCCCTACTACTTCCTGTCGTCCGACTCCTTGTCGAACACGCTGGACCCCGGCGTTGCGCTCGAGAATCAGGAGATCACGACGTACGCGGGCGCCAGGCATTCGGCGTCACCGCCTACCCATTGAATCGATTCACGCGACTCGAGTTGCGGGGCAGGTTCAACAACATCGATCGAAGCCGCTGGTTCGTCACGCGAAAGATCTTCAACGGCTAATTCGGCGAGCGCGTACGAAGTCGACAGCACGCATCGCAGACCCACGCTCAACTACGTTGACGGACAGATCGCGCTGAGTCTCCGAGCAATACGCTGTTCGGATACACCGGTCCCATTATGGGACGGCGCTACCGCTTCCGGTGAGTCCCGTCAGTGGGCGCGTACGACTGGAGTTCAGTACTCTGGCGGACTACCGGCGCTACGATCCGATCCTGTTCAACTATCTGACCGTCGCGACTCGTCTGTACGCCGACGTGTCGATCGGACCCGACGAAAAAGCGTTTCCGAGTACATCGCGCGACCCGACTACGTTCGCGGCTACGACCGAAACAGCGCGTTTTACCTCCAGCTGTCCCGTTATTGGAGCAAATCCCACAAACTGCAGTGCCGTTCAACTCCTGGGCAGCCGCGTCGCGGTCGCGAACGTCGAGCTCCGTTTTCCGGTGGTCCGGCATGTCGAGCTCGGATTTCTCCCCATCGAGTTGCCGCCGCTGGACGGTCTCCTCTTCTACGACGCCGGGCTCGCCTGGTCTCGCGGGCAGAAGGTGTACGCGCAGCGCCCGCCCGGACTTTGACATCTCGTCGGGCGCTATCCGCTCAGGAGCTACGGGTTCAGGTTTCCGACTCAACCTGTTCAACTATGCGATCCTGCGCTGGGACTTCGCGGTCCCTCTGGACCAGGCCGGGCATCGCGGGGTTTGGACTTGGTCGCTTTGGCCATCGTTTTGAGTGGTTGCAACCAGCAACAGCCTGTTCCGCCCAGCCCGATCGTCCGGTTATCTTGATCGCGTGCGCACGCTCTGCGCGTTGGCGCTTGTGCTCGTCGCCTGTTCAGGCAGCGATCGCTCCAACCTTCCGGCCACCCGTACCGCGTCGTCGACGCCCTCTCCGCAGGGGCCCGACGCGCTTGTGCTGCGAGTGGCGAGAAGCGGGGAACGCCGCGCGTCGTCGGCTTCCCGAACATCGACTCTACCGCCTGGACCGGAACGGAAAAGACTCCGGCGCTCGACCGAGTGCTCGCGTTCGATGAAGAGGACGGATTGCTCGCGGCGGTGGACGCGCCACGGACTGCCACTCTGGATCGACCTCCGCACTGGAACAGTGACTCAAACCGGTCGCGGCAAGCTCCGCGGCCTCATCTCGATCGACGGATCGACCATCTATGGCGTGAATGCCGACGGAGCGGTTGAGCGTTTCACGCCCCCTGGGAACTGGACATTCAAGCCTCCGCAGCCGGCCAGTGCGGTTTTTCCGCAGACGAACGGCGCCGTGCTCATCTTGACGGGACGGGACCGTCGGCGCGCTTACACCGCATGCATCCGCCGGAAAACACGCTCCTCGACACGCTCGCCCTGCCGGACGTCGCACACGGAACCGGCGCCCCGCTCGGTGATCGGGTGTATTTCGTGTCTCGCGGTCGATCGCTCACCGCCGTTCGCGCGCACGTTGGCTAAGGGCGATCCGATCACGCTCGATCACGGCGTGACCGGGATGGCGACCACGCCGAGCGGCGACCGCTTCTACATCATCACAGATTCCTCATCAGAGCTGGCGGTGCTCGATCCGATTCAGGATCGCGTCAGCGCGACCGTACGCTTGCCAGGCCGGCCGCGGGACCTTCGCGTCGATCCGTTCGGCCGGTTCGTGCTGGTTCGCGCGGCGGCGGGCGACTCGGTGTGGATCGTGAGCATCGGCACGGACAAAGTCGTCGGCACGCTTCACTCCACGTGGCGCGGCGACCTGCCGTTCGTCGCACCCGATGGCAGCATCGCGCGTGACCGACGGCGCCGACGTCGCGTTCGTCGACCCGGCCACGCTGCTCGTCATTCGACGCGCCGTCGATGGGTCCGCGGATTTTGGTACGCATTTACCTGGACCGGCTTGCGATCGCATGCCCAGCCAGTCGACACGAGCTCGACTGCTCCCCACCAATGACGACACGGCACCGTCACTCCCCCTCCGCCGCTGCGGCTTCCACCGAAAGACACCACGGCGCCGCCTCGATTGTCGCCCGCGGCTCCGGCCGATTCATCGAAATTGGTTTTACCGTGTCATTCGCGGTCCTGCTCAACGATGCAAAAGCACGCGAGCTCGCCGCCAAGATCGTCGTCGACGGAAAAGCCGCTCGCGTGGTAACTGGCATCAACGAAGGAACGGCGGTCTACCGCAGTGGTGCTCGGACCGTACACGACGCGCGATGAAGCCAGAGCGTGTCGGGACGCGGATCGGGGCAGACGTACTACGTCTACGCCGGGACGCCGTGACCGCGCCCACGCGAACGCGACGCCCGTTCGATTGGGAGGCCGCGGGCGAGGAGCTCAGGCGACACGCTCGGGCTCGTATCACATGATCGTCGTCGCCGGCGCCGATTCGGTGATGACGGGACGGGTCGCCGTGGGCATCGCTCGAATGCAATCGCTGAATCGGCGCGTCGCCGTCGGGGATCTCTTCGCCGAGTCACCGCCGATTCGCGAGCTGATCCAGACCGACGACCCGCATGGGATCGTCGACAGTTTTCTGTACGGCGTTTCACTGAGCCGCATCGCCTACCCCGTTCCTGGACCGGGCGAGCTGTTCGCCATGCAAAGCGGGACGGAGCCGCCGGACTACGAAGAGATCTTGCCGAACCGCCGGTGGCATCGGCTCTGTGGCGGATTTCGCGAAGCCGGAGCGCTGCTCGTCCTCGCGATCCCCGAGAGCGCTCCGCACATCGAAGATCTCGTGGCCGCGGCTGACGGCGCCGTCCTCGTGGCCGATGCCGCGCCGCCGACGATTCCCTTTTCGCGGGTGATTGCGAGGGTCAGCGAGCCGCGGATCAATGAGACGATCTTCACGATGCCGGCGGTCCCGGGTCCCATACTGGGACCCGAGAGCTCGACACCGTGGTGGAAGCGACGGACGGCGGCCGTCGCCGGCGTGCTCCCTCACGATCCTGATGGCGGCAACGGGTCTGTGGCTCGCCTACCGGCCGCTCGCGAGAACACCGCGGCCCACAACCTACCGAAGCCCGACACATCGCAGGGGCTCGGCAGAGTGATCGCGTCGAGCACCGATAGCATCGCCCGTCCGACTGCCGTCGAAAGCCCTATGGCGGCGACTCCGATTCCGCACGCCGTCAATCCGACCGACTCGGCGGCCGCCGCGATTTTCGCCGTCGAGTTGATGACGACGAACACGCAGGCGGGTGCTATCTTGAAGCTGCAAAAGATGGAGCAAAACTGCCCGCGGCGACCTTCGCGCCGATCATGATTCAGGGCGCGCGCTGGTACAAGGTCATGAGCGGCGCCTACACGAACCGGGCTGACGCGGATTCGCTCCTCGTTGGGCTGCGGCGCCAGAACGTGCTCGAGGCCGGTCGCGGGTCAATCGTTCGCGTACCATTCGCGTTTCTGCTCGACTCGTTGGCGCCGGAAAACGCAGATTCCGGCAATGGTCGCCACATACGCGGATCGTGGCGAGCCGGTGTACGCGCTTCGTCAGGCGAATGGAAAATGTGGCTGCTGGCCGGCGCGTTCGAGACGCTCGACCAAGCATCCGTCTATGGTGAATCGCTGCGTGCATCGGGAATCACACCCGTGCTCGTGTATCGCAAAGGGAGAACGTTCTAGTGCGGCTGACAAAGCTCGAGCTTCAGGGGTTCAAATCGCTTCGCGGACACAACCGAGATTGGTCTTCAATCGCGGGCGTGACGGCGATCGTCGGGCCGAACGGTTGCGGAAAGTCGAACGTCTCCGACGCCGTTCGGTGGGTGCTCGGCGAACAGCGCGCGCGGCTGCTTGCGCGGCGCGAAGATGGAAGAAGTCATCTTCCAGGGTTCGTCGGCTCGCCGCGCGGTGAACGTCGCCGAAGTGTCGCTGCACTTCTCGAATGAGGACGGCGCGCTACCGGTCGCCTTCAGGAAGTCGTGATCACGCGCCGGCTCTCGCGGTCGGGCGAGAGTGAAGTATTTTCTCAACCGCGCGCCGTGCCGTCTGCGCGACATCGCGGATCTGCTGCGCGGCACCGGGCTCGGCGGCGACACGGGCGTCGTCATCGAAAGCAAGATGATCGACGCGCTGCTCTCCGATCGTCCTGACGACCGGCGCGAGCTGTTCGAGGAGGCGGCGGGCGTCGGCCTGTATCGCGACCGGCGCAGAACGACCGAGCGCCGTCTCGAGGAGACGACCGTCGATCTCCAGCGCCTCGACGACTTGATCAGCGAGGTCCAGAGCCAGGTGCGCTCGCTGGCGCGGCAACGCAGACGCGCCGAGCGACATGCCGAGCTGACGGCGCGCCGCTTCACCATCGAGATCGCGCTGGCCAAGCGCGAGATGGAAGCCTGGCAAGACGAGCTGCAGCGACTCGACGAACGCGTGCGCACGCTCCGCGAGAGCGCGCCGCAGGCGGAAGAGGCCGTCCGTCGCGGCGGAGCATGCGCGCGATGCGGCGCATGGCAATCGGGCCGCGGCCGAGGCACAGCGCACGGAGCTGCTCGCGCCTCGTGTCGTCGCAGCGCGAGCACGTCCAGCAGATCCGCGGCGAGATGGCGGTCGCCGAAGAACGCCAGCGCAACGCGATGGCGCGTCGCCAGCGTGCCGAGCTCGAAGCGAACGAGGGCGAAGCGTACGGCGCGCGCGTCTCGACCGACCGCGAGCAGGCCGCGAAGCGAGCGCGCCCTGTGCGACGACCAGCTTCGGCGTGGCGCGTGAAAGCGCTTGCTCAACGCCAGCACGAGGAAGACGAGACGCGACAGCCGGTCGCGCTCAAGCGCAGTGCGCTCGACGACGCCGAGACGGCATCATCGCGAGGCTGCAGGATCGTTCGCGACGCGTCGGAGATCGATCGCGAGCGCGCGCCGGCACGAGAGTGACGAGCTGTCGCAGCGCATCGAGCAGCTCGCGCACCGAGCGCGCGCAGCTCGCGCGACGCGCTCACGGCGATCGATCGCGAGTTCGAGAGCGCCGCCGTCGCCGTCGTCGAGGCAGCGCTGCGAGTGGACGGAGCAGACCACGCGTCTCCGAGGAGCGTCCGCGCGGTCGGACCGCGAGACGCGCGATCGCGAGACGACGGCGCGCGCCGAGCTGTTCCGCGCGGACGAAGTGTCATACTTCGCTGCAAGGCAAGGTGAACGCGCTCGACGCGCTCGAGCGGGAACGCGTGGGTCTCGCGCCGGCGGCCGCGCGGCTGCTTGCGCGAGCGCGAACAGTTCGGCGACGGCGCGGTGCTCGGCCCGTTGAGCGATTTCATCAGCGCGGATCAGGCGTCGGCGCTGCTCGTCGAGCGGTTCCTCGGCGCGACGGTGCACGCGGTGCTCGTGCGCGATCGCAACGTCGCCGAAGCGGTGCGCGCTGTGGCACGACGACGGCGCAACCCGGTCCGCTGCTTCTGCTGCCGCTCGACGCGCTGCGAGGCGATAGCGCAGGCGAGCGACGTCGAGAACGCGCTGTCGCATCGCGTCGATGCGACGCGGCTCCAGGCCAGGACTGGGTGCGCGCGCTGCTCGGCCACGCCCATGCGGTGGACGATGGCGCGGCATTCATCGACGCACGCGGCGCCGTCTGGCTGCCGGGCAGCGTCAGCGGGCCAGGACCTCTTCGTCGTCGCGCCGAGCTGCTTCGCGCTTACGCGCCGAGCTCACGGTCACGAGCGCGCGCCCGGCAGGAGGCGATGACGGCCGCCGACGCGCTTCGCACGGCCGTGCAGGAATCAGAGCGGCAGCGTCATGGATGCTTCGGCGTCGCTCGAGGCCGCGCAGGTCGGAAGCGCGACGAGCCGCCGAACGACAGGGAGAGCTCGATCGCCGCCGGCAGCGGCGCCCACCGTGAAGTCGCAAGAAGCCGACTGCGCTCACCGAGCGACTGTCCGGCTGTCGCAACCAGCTCACCGAACAACGTTGGCGCGGCTGGATCGACGAAGGTGGTACGCTCGACCGAGTCGCTCACCGACCGCGCGGGCAGCGGTTACGAGCGCGCGCGACGCGATGACGGTGGCCGAGCAGCGCGCAGGAAGCGGCCCGCGAAGCACGCACCGACGGCGCAGGTGGAGGAGGCGCAGACGCAGGCGCGCGTCCAGGTCGCGACAGGACCGCGAGCGCCGCCTGTCCGAGGAGCATCAAACGGCAAACGCCCGACTCGACACGCTGCGAACCGAGCTGTCCGATCCGTCGCAGGCCGACTCGGCGCTGGCCGAGCAGATGGCCGAGTGGCAGATCGACCTCGAGACGCGCGAGGCGACGCTGGCCGACGGCGAGGCACGCTTGGCCAAAGCCGAGGGCGCCGTGCACGCGGCTGATACCGCGCTGTCTGACGCGGACCATGCGCTCGATCATGCCCGGCGCGAGTCGCAGAGTCACAACGACGAGCTGCATCACGCGGAGCTTCGCCACACGGAGCTGGGCGGCGCGTCGCGCGGCCATTCGTGGGCGGCTCGAGACCGAATGGCGCCGCCCGCTGGACGATATGCTCGCGCGAGGCCCGAACCGGTGGAGCTCGATCGATGACGCGTTGCGCGCTGAGGCGGAGGCGCTGCGACAAGAGCTCGAGCGCCTCGGTCCGGTGAACGTGCTCGCGATCGAGGAGCATGAGGGAAACTGTGAAGCGGCAGGATTTCCTCACCGGCCAGCGCGCGGACCTGGCAGAAGCGAAGCAGTCGCTCGCAGCAGGCGATTCGCGAGATTGATAGCACCGCGCGCGAGTTGTTCTTCGCGACGTTCACGCAGGTGCGCGAGAACTTCCGGCAGATCTTCATGTCGCTCTTCGGCGGAGGCGAGTGCGACCTGCGTCTGGAAAACCCCGACGCGCCGCTCGACTGCGATATCGAGATCCACGCGTCGCCGCGCGGCAAACGCACGCAGCGCATCCACCTGCTGTCGAGCGGCGAGCGGGCGCTCGTGGCGCTGTCGCTGCTGTTCGGCATTTTCCTGACGAAGCCGAGCCCGTTCTGTCTGCTCGACGAAGTCGACGCGCCGCTGGACGACGCCAACGTCGGCCGGTTCGTTGCGCATGCTGACGCAGTTCAAGACGCGAACGCAGTTCATCGTCATCACCCACAACCCGCGCACGACGACGGAGGCGCGCCGACGCCGTGTACGGCGTGACGATGCAGGAGCCCGGCGTGTCGTCGCTCGTCAGCGTCCGAATCGCGCGGTGCATCGGCGGTGGACGACGTGGTGGCTGGACTGATCGCCGACGACGCGGTACCAACCACGGTATGAAGGCTGGGCGCCGCGTCGCGGCTCTCCCCATCGGCCGTGGCGGCGTTGGGGGAAACCTCGAGGGCAGGGCGCGCAGACCGTGACGCTGGCGATCTCCGCCATCACCGCCGATAGTATCGTCGCCGGCGCTGTTCATCACGGTGACGGGGTTCCGGACCAGGCCGGAGTTCGGACCGTATACGCTGTCGCTCGCCATCGCGAACGAGCCGACGTTTCGCAATCCGTTCCTCTTCAAGAACGCCGACGGCAACGTCGCGACGTTCAATGTCGACTCGCTCATGCCGGAGCGGGTGACGGTCTTTTTCGCGCGCGCCTCGCTTGACGCGTTCGGAACCGTGGTGGCGCAAGCCACGGCACAGCATCCGGTGCGCAGTTGGTTGCGTCTGGTCAGCCCGATCTGCGGACCGACGACCGTCGTCACGACACAGTCGCCTGAATTTGTTTGGGACAGCCCTCCAATCACGGTCCCGCCCGGACTCTGGCAGTACGATCTCCTCAATAATCAATACTCAGACCGGTCGTCGAGATTTCTTTAAAGACGGCCTGAGTGAAACCTCATACACATTCCCGGTACCGCTTCGAGGCCAACACGTCATACAGCTGGCAAGTGCACGCGCGTGCGGTGAACTCCACCGGCACGAGTGAAACAAGAGTCTCGGAGCCCGGGCACGATCATCATCGCATCACCGGGCGCGCCGATCGTGACGCTCTTCTATCAGAACTTTCCAAATCCGTTCGGTCGCGGGACACGGCAGATGCGAACCTGCTTCTGGTTCGACCTCGCTCGCCCGTCCAAGGTGAGGATCACGATTTACGACATTCGCCAGCGCGAAGTTCGCCACATCCTGCCGGACGTCGTCGCTCGGCCGACGCCACATTCCTGATCGGCGGCTACGGTCGCGAGAACATCGACGGCGCAAACGGGGTGCGGCGACAACCGCTTCACTGGGACGGTCGCGACGACGGCGGCCGGTTCGTTCCTCAGGGCGTGTCATCCGCCGTCTTCGAGGCCGACGGCACGCGGTCGCTCGGTCAAGATTGTGTTCAAGGGGCAACAGTATGCGATCCACAACCCTTGGAACTGGAACAACTCTCATTGTCGTCGGCGCGAGCTGCCAGCCGGCTACCTCGTTGAAACTGCCGACTTCTTCGTCCGCTCATCGACTGCGGCAGCGGCATCACGCGCCGAGGCTTGCCGAAGCGCGGACCGGACTGGCAGACGATATCACGCACGTCGCCATGACGCATTTTCATATCGATCACCACGGCGATCTGCCATCGTCTCGTCTTCGCCTGGAATGCGGTTTCTTCCCGCGCGATCCGCGCCGGTCGACGATCATCTGGACCGCCGGGGACATCGGAGTTGCTCGACCGTTTGGCGGCGCGGCCTACGGCGCGTGGCTCACCGCGCCCGGGTTTCCGCTGACGATACGCGAGATCGCCCCTGACGGCGCGATCTGATCTGCCGGGCGGCGTGCGGCTCGTCGTGCCACCCCGTACCCACACGCCCGAGAGTGTGGCATATTCCATTGAGCGCGGCACTCGCCGCATTGTCTCACACTGGTGATACCGGACCGTCGGAGCCGCTTGCCGACGTGGGCGAATGGCTGCGACCTCCTCGTCTGCGAATGTTCGCTGCCGACGGGGATGAATGTTCCGGAGCACCTGACGCGCTGAGCTGGCGCGGCGATCTCGCCGCGGCGACGGCGCCGAAGCATCTGGCGCTGACGCATTTCTACCCGCCCGTCGAGCAGGTCGGACGTTCGGGCGCTCGTCGGCAGCGCGCTTCGCCGGACCCGATGACGCTCGCGTCGCGACGGGTGGTACTTCGAGATCGAGGACGAGTAATGCTGGTCGTGATGCAGAACCACGCGACGCAGGAGCAGATCGACCCGCGTCGTCGAAGACGATCGAGGAGATGGGCTACGCCGCCCGGCCGATGCCGGCGAGACGCGCATCGACCGTCGGGCTGGTCGGCAACGACGGCCGCGTCGACAGCTCGCGCGTCGAGGCGCTGCCGGGTGTCGCCGAAATCATTCACGTCAGCAAGCCGTACAAGCAGGTCTCGCGCGAGTGGAACGAGGAGAACACGCTCGTCACGATCGCGCCCGGCGTACCGTTCGGCGGCATCGAGATGCGTGATCATCGCCGGTCCGTGCTCCGTGGAATCCGAGGAGCAGATCATCGCGGCGGCGCGTCTCGTGCGTGACGGCCGGCGCCACCGCGCTGCGCGGCGGGCGCGTTCAAGCCGCGCAGCTCACCCTACTCTTTTCAGGGTCTGGGCAAGACGCGGGCTCGACGCTGCTGGCGCTCGCGCGCCGCGAAACCGGCCTGCCCATCGTGACCGAAGCGCTCGACGAAGAAGGCGCCCACCTCGTTGCCGAGTACGCCGACTGCATTCAGATCGGCGCGCGCAACATGCAGAACTATTCCTGCTCCGCGCCGTCGGGACGACTCGGCAAGCCGGTCCTGCTCAAGCGCGGCATGGCGGCGACGATCACCGAGCTTGCTCATGAGCGCGGAAGTACATCCTCGCCGAGGGAAACGGACAGGTGATCTTGTGCGAGCGCGGCATCCGCAGCTTCGACACGATGACGCGCAACCTGTTCGATCTGACGGCGATTCCTATCGTGCAGCGGCTCTCGCACCTGCCGATGATCGCCGATCCGAGCCACGGCACGGGGCTGCGCGACAAGGTGATTCCCGATGGCACGGGCGGCGATCGCGGCCGGCGCCGATGGGGTGATCGTCGAGGTCCATCCGACCCCGGACCGGGCGCTGTCGGATGGCGCGCCAGTCGCTCTACCCCGACCAGTTCGCCCAGCTCATCGCTCGAGCTGCGCGCTATCGGGTGAGCGCCATTCGGGCGCTCGCTCGCGCCGACGCGGAACGACCGCGCACGCTGGCGTGTAGAACTGTCATGCGAATCCTCAGGCGTTCGGCATCGGGTGCATTGCGGCGATGGTCTCGCTGCCCGTCGCGGCGCAGTCGCCTGGACGCAACGATCGATCGCGCCGTGGCGGCGTGGGCGAAGGTCAAGACAGTGCGCGGCACGCTTGAGCAGACCGTAACGAACTCATTGACCGGCTCGAGCGCCAACTGCGCGCGGAATACGCGCAGGAACGGCCGAATCGTCTGGCGATTCGATTCGAGCAACCCGGCTCCGACGCCATCGTCGCCGAGCGGAAAGGTCGTCTGGGTCTATCTGCCGAGCAGCGCCCCGAGACAAGTCGTCAAACGCTCCGGCGACCGATCGCGCGTCAGTTCCGATCGATCTCACCGGACACGTTTCTCGATTCCCGCGCACGAAGTACGACATCAGCGCGGCGGGAAACGCGGACCATCAGCGGACATGCGGCGCATCGGTCTCGCGCTCGTGCCAAAGGCGGGCACGAGCGGCCTGTTCACGAAGGCCACCGTCTGGATCGATGATGACGATTCGCTCATTCGAGAATTTGAAGAGACGGAGTCGAACGGCGTGACGCGGCACGTGCGCACCCCATGACGGCCGAGCCGGTTATCGCGCCGGGTTGCGCGTGCAGAATTCACCTCTTCGTCGTGCCGGAAGCGGGCGCGAAGGGGTCGTCGATCAGACGACGCCGCCTTGGGAGTGACCCGGTCGCCCCGGTCGTCATCCTGAGGGCGCAGGCCCGGTCGTCATCCTGAGGCCCCGGTCGTCATCCTGAGGCGCGGAGCGCCGAAAGGATCGCTTTAGCGCCAAGGCTGGTACAAACTGGCTCGAGGAGCGGATCCTTCGGTCGCCGATCGCTACGCTCCGGCTCCCCAGGATGACGCGCAAGCAGGGCTCGACTCTGGATGAGGCGCCAGGGCTCAACTCAGGATGACGCGCCAGGGCTCGACTCAAGGATGGCGCCAGGGCCTGATTCAGGATGACGCGCCAGGGCGTTTCGGCACTGCTCCAGCAACTCCCGCGGCGTCTTCTGCGCCGCCAATCAACTCCACCGCCCGACCTACAACCGGGTCGTCGCGCACGCGTGGCGCGCGTACTCGCCCACGTCGCCGAACACGTAGCGCGCGATCTCATAGGCGAGCAAGCGGTCCACCAGGTTCGACGCGCCATCGTACGTCGCCGCATCCGTCGACCCCGCGCGTTTCCATCCGCCGCAACAGCTCGGCGCGCATCGCCGGCGTGACGACGAAGTCCGGCGAGGTGACCGCGCGCGTTGCCTTGAGCGACAACGCGTAGTCCGGTCAGCGCGTCGCGTGAACTGGGCCACCCTTGGCGCCAAGCGTCTCGCTGAAACAGGCTGTCGGCCGGCGAGATTGCCGGGTGGCGGAACGAACGACGTCCGGCGAGTCCTGCCGCCGCCGAGTGACTCGGCGTCCACCGTCGGCTCTTATAGCGCGGCCGATCTCGCGGCCGACGAGCTCGAGCGGCGGATCGTTGTCGCCGCGACGCACGCGATTGATGCCCGGACTCCGACGGCGTGTACCAGGAGCGCGGCTGCCGGGGCTTTACGGCGCCCCCGTTGGTCAGCGGAAAAACGTTCTGCGCGGGCTTCCTTTCCGTACGTCGTCGTCCCGAGCACCACCGCTCGATCGTGATCCTGCAAGGCCCCGGCGACGATTTCCGACGTGCGCTCGCGGAGTTGCCGTCAACCAGGACGCACGATCGGCATACCCGGCCATCGTTCGGGCGCGTGGTCGCCGTACGGAGCGCGACGCGCGCCTTGAGAGTGCGGCAGCGTGCATGACGAGATGCCGTTGTCCCGCATTGAGGAACAGATCGGGTCACGCCGACAACCCTGACTCGAGCAGGCCGCCGGGATCCAAGCGCTGCCGTCGAAAACGAGCGAAGCCATGCCGGCCGCGCCGCAGCGAATCGACTCGCTCGGCGAAGATCGGCGGACGGATTCTTCGCTGAAGACTCGAGCGCGACATAGCCGACATGATCGCGCACGATCTGCGCGTGCTGCACGGACCGCACTGCGAATCTCGCGACGCGTCAACGCAAACCTGAGCTGGAGTCGCGATACCGCCGCGGGCTAACCGCAATGCAGCATCGACCGGAGCCCGGCGTGCCGCGCAACGCCTTCTGCGCTTTTCGATCCGTCAGCTGCACGCAGCAGCGGTGGCTTCGCTCCTCGACCCCGAGAATGCGATCGCCGGTCCGAATCCCCGGCATCCAAACGCGGGTCCGCCGGGCATTGGCGCGACGCACGACCACCCAACCATCGCGCACGTCGATCTGCGCGCCGATCCCGGCGTAGCGGCCGCCGGTTGTGCGGCTCCGAGAGTTTGGCCACCAATTGCGGCGACAGGTGGATCGCTGTGTGGATCGTGCAACTGCTCGATCAGCCCGTCCACGGCGCGTATACTAACGTCGAATCCGCCAACGTGTCGACGAAGTCACGCGCAACGTGGCGGTAGACTCTCCGGAACATTCGCGCGCGGTTCGTGTCGTCGGCGAGCTGGGTCCCCCCGAGCAGCCCGCGCTCGACGAGCCAACCGCCTGAAACGAGCGCGGTGCTCAGGTACGACGCCGGCCAGCAACGCTCGCGGGCCGCCTGGGCCCCAGCGCCTGTTGTCATCTCGCAGTAGACATGGCGGTAAAGGAAAGTTTCAGGCCAGTGCGCGTGGGAGCGCAATCACGACCCGGTCGAACACTCACCCTCGGTCCCGTCGGCGTCGATCAGGCCTCGATCGGGCCACACTGGGATGTTCGCGCTGCCACCCGGCGTAGCGAACCGCGTGAAGGCGCGCGACACCCGCCTTCGTGGAACGCCAGCTCCGGCCCGCTCCCATTCGGTCGTGGGCGCTCCGCGCCGTAGCCGCGCGAGCGAGACCCTGCTCGGGCGGCAACGTCAACAGCAACGCGCGATCGTGGCACCATTGCCGGACGTTGCTATGGCATTTCGCCAAGCCGCGAAGGTCGCCTTCCGCCAGCCCGCGCCTGCCGCCCTGATATGCGTACGTCGAGAGAAAGAATCGCCGTCGACGAGCACGATGGCCCCGTCATCGAGCGCTGGACGGATCTCGCGTTCGACCGAGCTGGGCGCGCGACGCCATGAACGAGCAGCGCCTCGCGCGCGCGGAACGATGTCTGACGCCTGGATCCAGCAGAATGCGCCGGATCCGTCGCCGCCGACGACGGTGCCGCCCGGCTCACGAACCGCGACGACGATCGCGTCCCGCGGCGCCGAGCCACTCGGCGAGCAGCCGAAGCTGCGTGCTCTTTGCCCGCGCCTTCGGCGACCCTCGAAGACGATGAGCAGGCCGCGCGTCCATTCGCTGCGCTCAGCCGAGCTGCGATGATCGGAGCCTCGTGGCGCCTTTCTCGATGCCCTCGAGAGATCCAGTCGTTCACCCGCGCCCATCGATCTTGTCGAAGTTCTCCTGGGCAACGAGCAGACGCTGATACGTCGGCTCGGCCCTGAACCTGGCGCGAGCAGCGCAGTCGAGCTGCCGCTCCATCGCTTCGGTCGGACGCTCGCCGCGCTGCATCATGCGCTGCGCGTCGACGCGAAGCTGCTCCATTTTCTGGAGCAGACGCGACGGTGTCCTTGTCCTCGTTGAGCGCGTCGCTCGCGCGCTTGACCGCCTGGTACTCGGAGCTCTGGCCGATCAGCCGTCCCAGAGTCTCTTTCGCCTTGTCCTCGATCATCCGACCGTTCTTCTCCTGTCGTCGTGGCGAGCACGAATCGCTCGCGTCCCGTGAGGATCCAACTCGACACGAATCGACGCGAAGCCGCCGCTCGCGGCGTGACGCAGATCCGGCGACCAGCGAGCGCGCGCCGCGCGTCGACTTCCGATCGCGAGCAGACCCCGCGGGCTCAGAGCGTCCGCCGCTCTCGCGCACGAGGCGCGGCGCGTCGCCGCCATACCGTCGGATCCGCTGAGAGCGCGACGGCCGGCTCCCAATCGCGAACGCCGTTCGGCAGCGGCGCGGCCTCGCCTAGCGCAATGTACGGCGGGTTGGACACGACGACACGCGCCCGAGACGTCCAGCAGCGGCCCGAGCAGCGAGCCAGTGCACGAATCTCGACCGGAGCATCGCAGCGAGCGGACCGACAGCGTCGCGTTGTGCCGCGCGACGTCGAGCGCGTCGAGCGAGACGTCGGTCCCGTACACGCGAGAGAAATGCCCTTCGGCGGCCAGCGCGATCGCGATGGCGCCCGACCCGGTGCCGACGTCGATCGCGACGCCGCCGCTGTTGTCCGCCGTGGCTCCTCGAGCACGAGCTCGACGAGCTGCTCCGTCTCGGGACGCGGAATGAGCACGCGCTCGTCGACGTCGAGCGTGAGATGGCGAAACGATCGCGCTGACCCGACCGCGTACGCGAGCGGCGCGCCGCGACGCGCCGGCTCTCGGCGGCGATGCGCGCGCGTTCGCGGCAGTGTCGCGCGTCGACGTCGCGACGCCGCCGTTCAGCGATCGGCCAGAAGCGCGGAACGTCGTAGAGCGCGGCGACGATCTCGCGCGCCTCGCAGATCGGCTCCGCGCGATGCCGTGAGCGGTCAGCGTTCGGCGCGCAGCGTCCGAGCTACGCGGCTGACCGTGATCGCGTCAGCGAGGCGCTCAGTCGGTCACGACGTCCGCTCCCAGAGCTGCTCCTCGACGTCGGCGAGCTTGAGCGCCTCGATCGAGCGGTCCTGATGTCGCCGTCGATGAACGCCCTGAAGGTCGTGCGTCGACCAGCCGATGCGATGATCGGTGACGCGACTCTGCGGATAGTTGTACGTGCGGATCTTCTCCGAGCGGTCGCCGCCGCCGACCTGCGACCGCCGCATCTTCGCGCGCGCGTCCTGCTGCTCCTGACACGCGCAGCTCGAGCAGCCGCGCGCGCAGGACACTCCATCGCCTTGAGCTTGTTCTGCAGCTGCGACTTCTGGATCCTGCTGGCTGACGACGAGGCCCGTGGGCAGGTGGCGTGATGCGCACCGCCGAGTCGGTCGTGTTCACGCTCTGCCCGCCGGGTCCCGACGAGCGGAACACGTCGATGCGGGATGTCCTTGTCCTCGATCTTCACGTCCACCTCTTCCGCCTCCGGCAGCACGGCCACCGTCGCCGCCGACGTGTGGATGCGGCCCCTGGCTCGGTCCGCGGCAACGCGCTGGACGCGGTGCACGCCGGACTCCCAGCGCATCGCATCCGTACGCGCTGTCGCCCGAAACCTTGAATATGACTTCTCGAATACCGCCGCGAGCGTGGCTTCGGACGAGCGACATCGTCTCGACGCGCCAGCCTTGTCGCTCGCAAAAGCGGGTGTACATGCGATGGAGGTCGGCCGCGAACAGCGCCGGCCTCGTCGCCGCCCGTGCCGGCGCGAAGCTCGACGATGGCGTTGCGGTCCTCGAGCGGATCGCGCGGCAGGAGCGGCGCGGAGCAGCTCGTCTCTCGATGCTCCGTCGATCCGGCTTCTCGAGACGTGACCTGACTCGCGCGCGCGCCTCGGCGGCCATCTCGGGGTCATCATCGAAACGAGCTCGCGCGCCTGCGCGAGCTCCGTTCTCCGATTTGCTCAGCTCGGCCGCGAAAGCTCGACGACCGGAATGGAGCCGTGCGGTGCTCGCGGCCTAGCTCCGGCGAACTGGGCTGGGTCGCGGACGCCCGGCGGGATTAACGAGCAGCCCGCTCGACCTCTTCGGCGCGCGCGAGCAGCTGCCGCTATGCGATCGCGAAGCGCCAGGTGACAACTCGGCCTCAGCTCGGCTCTGCTTGCGCGAACTTCTGGCGGAAGCCGCTCGACGCGGCCGGCGGTATCGACAAGCGCTGCTTGCCCGTGTAGAACGGGTGGCAGGCCGAGCAAACGTCGGTGTGGATCTCAGCCTGCGTGGAGCGCGTCTGGAACGTATTCCCGCAGCGCGCACTTGACGGTCGCGGTTGCGTACTCGGGATGAATGTCGGATTTCACTTTGAACGTGCCTCTGAAGATCGGGGAGCGAGCGTCGAGGGTCGATTCCGCCTGACGGTGTCGTTCCGTATATTTTGATGCAGCTTAGTAATATAGCAATACGTAACTGAACGAAGTACAA
>ERZ1370068.795-contig-10729_pt1 | contig 32035 bp, 60 predicted proteins | sample MGYA00561227_ERZ1370068 | MGnify/ENA primary metagenome ERZ1370068 (study PRJEB38410, sample SAMEA6850437) | metagenome | study: Metagenomic assessment of the ecological functions of the soil: analysis of the soil microbiota associated with the...
AGTTACGTATTGCTTCAGATCATTCTTTCGTTTTATTGCGTCGAAATCACCGCCGGGGTTAATTGCAAAGTAGGCGTCATAGATCTCTTTGGTGGCCGGGCTTACGTGGTCATAAAGGTACGCCGAGAGCGGGTCGGCCTTGGCCCACACCTTATTCGCAAAGTCCATTCCCTGATCACCGGAAAAATCGCTCTCGCTGAATGTCGAATTTCGGTTGCCGATATATTCCGGAGTGAAGCGTACGGGCGAGGAATACCTGGGCCATTTTTCCCTCGAGCGACTCACCCTTGGGATCACGAGCGACCGCGGCCTGGAAAAAGATCTTCGGCTTCCTTGAACTTGCGTGCCTTATAGGCGGTCGAACCGTCAACCAGATTCTTTCGGGCAAATACCCGGTTGAACTGCCCGCAACTTGACGCAAACAGTACGCTTATAGCTATAGTTAGAAAACCCCAAAACGAGAGAATCTCATCAATTTGACTCCATTCACAGCCCGACCTGACCTCAAGCAGCCCGTGGCAAAATTAATCTGTCAGATCGTCGATCTGAAGGCCGATCGGCTGAGCGCCAGCGCTTTGACCGCATCGATCACCTTTACAACGTCACCGTACCGTACCGACTTTAGGCGATTTGATAAAGAGTGTCTTCTCGACCTCGTTCGTATCCTCGCGGAACACGCCCTCGTTCTCCCGGGCCTTGAAGACCTCACGAAGCTTGTTGGTCAGCTTTTCGGTGTCAGCGACATCGCCGAAAGGTTCGTTGTTAAGCGTAACCTGCTTTGTGTCCTTGTTTATCGCAACGACCAGCGTCAGTGGGTTTGGCTTGACGTTGACGTTCTGCTCATCCTTTGGCTCGGCCGGAACTTTGGCCTCGAAGCGGCTCGGCTTAAAGCGGCGTGATGACCATAAAGATGATCAGCAGCACCAGAAGCACGTCGATAAGAGGAGTTACGTTAATCTGTGGTACGGCTCCTTCCGAGCTACCACCCGTTGACATTCCCATAGCATTAATTCCTTAAAAAGTGAGGCAGATGAAACAAGCCTATTGGCGGCAGTTTCACCGCCTTTCTTCTTATCAGCTACCAGCCCGATCTTGTCGATATCCTGCTTGCGTATCGTATCGATGGCACGGACCACCTGGCCGTAATCGACATCAACGCCGCTCTTGATATAGACAATGCGTTTTTCCGGCGTCTTACCTTCCATTCGCCGCTTGATCACATCGCCCAGAGCATCAATAGAAACTGCTCCTTCCCGATATAGAAATTGCTGTTATCAGGGATCGCAATGATCACCGATGTATCTTTGGCAATGTCCTCATCGGGGTCGGGACTTACCATGTCCCGCGGCAGGTTGACCGACACGCCCTGTTGGAGCAGGGGCGTGACGATCATAAAGATGATCAGCGGCACAAGCATCACGTCCACCATGGGCGTGACGTTTATCGTCCGAAGTTATATTCAGTCGGTCCCACCAGATCTGTCGTACTCATAGCAAATTATCTCCTTCTGCAAAAACCCGAAGGCTGCTAATTAGCCACGCAAAGCTCTTGGACCGCTGCTTGATAAAGTAGTCGACCAGTTCGGACGCTGAATTCTCCATCTCAACGCTGAAGCTTGTCACCTTGTTGGTGAAATAGTTAAAGAGCCACACGGCCGGAACGGCCACGAGGATACCGAACGCGGTAGCGACCAGGGCTTCAGCGATAGCACCACCGACTGCGCCGATACCGGCCGATTCGTTGGCCTGCAAGGCCTGAACGCTCCGATGATACCGACGACGGTTCCGAAACAGTCCGACGAACGGTGCGGTCGAGCCGACGGTGCAGACCAGCAAGGCCGCGTTTCAACTCGGCCGTCTTAACGGCTATCGCGCGTTCAAGGGCACGTTTCGAGGCTTCCATTTCATCAGCCGAGATGTCGGTGTTGCCTTGATGGCTGCAAATTCCTTCAGCCCCGACGAAACAACCATGGCGAGGTGCGAATCCTTGTGCTTGTCGCTGATATTGATGGCCTCGTCGATGTTGCTGTTCTTCAAAGCCTGCGCCAACCTTCGGAGCATATTGCCTCGATTGCTGCTTGGCCTTGTTGTATGTTAGCCAGCGTTCGATCCCGACGGCGATCATATACACCGATTGGATCAAGAAGGGTAATGATAACAAGCCAGCCCGGAATGGTCAGACTCTTTGCGATATCGTAAATACCGAACGAAGGTCCTTCCGCTTCGGTAAACAAGAGTAAAAAGCCCGAGAATGTCCGTTCCAACCAGGCTGCCTAAAAATGTCATGGTTTTTCCTCCAAAGAAATCGAAAATGTTGTTATTTATTGCCTGTTGATAGAAAGTAGCGGAAACTGCTGACTCAAGACAGCTTCCTGCCGAATATCTGAGTCCCCTTACGGGACAAAATTATAGGTGATCACACCCGAGACCTTAACGGGCTGACCCGAAAGAAGTGTCGGGCTGAAACCGTGCCTCTCGTGCTGCTCCTGCGGCCGCAGCGACAGCAGCGGATGACCGCTGACCGCATTCGCCGAGATAACGCCGCCGCTCTCACTGATAAGCACCTGAACGCTGACTGGGCCTGAAGCCCGACCGCTCTCGCGGCCGCGCGCGGATATGCCGGTTTCGGCAAGCTCGTGGCTTTACCGTTAAGCACACCGCCGGAAACCGTCTTAGGCGGTGCCTTCTTCTACCGGTGGCGGCGGAGCAGCTTCGTCCCCGCCCGTCGGGGCCGTGCCCTCGGCTGGTCGATAGGCCGCCAGTACCGCCATCAGCAACCGTTCGGGCTGCGCCTGTATCGACTCTGGCACCCGTGTCCGCATCGTTGCTGCCAACTTGGTCATACGGTCGAGCCGCATTTCCTTTGTCAGGTTCCTCGTGGTGCTGATCATCTTCGGGCGGTTTGACCGGCGACTGCATAATGTTCTGGATCAGCTCTCTTTGCGAACGTCCACATCCGGCTCCTTCTCTCCTGGCTTCTTCTCAGGCTCTGGTGGCGGCTCCTCTTCCGAACCGGTACCGGAGCGACCAGTGTGGTCAATCGAAAGGTCGTCAGCCTCCCATGCCGTAGTCCTTGCCAAAGAGGCCCCTTGTCCATAAAAACAAAACAGCAGCCACGGCAAGAAAGAGCGTAGATGAGCATAAACTCGCTCCGCCGCGTGTTCTCCTTTGCATTGCTTTTTGATTCAACTAATTGGTCTCAACATCTTATTTCCTCCCTTTTTCCGGTGCCAAGCTAGGTCCAAGGGTTACGAAACCCTTATAATTGCTTAGATGATATTTTCAAAAAACCCAGGCGTTGTAACAGCATTTTATCCAGCCGCTGCAACAACCCGGATCAGCCATGCTTTACGCGTATCGCTCGTATTCTAAGATCCTGCGGGGGCTATCGACAGGTACCGCGTCGAACATCGCAAAACGTTCCACGTATCCCGCTCCCGTATCCGGCGACAAAAGCGCAAACCAAGGCATTTAATTGACCAGCAACGAAATGAAGTCTAAAAGCAAAACCTATGAAAGTCAAGAATAATAGATGATACTTTTCGGCCAAATTTAACGCGTCACAGGCCTCCTCGTAACAGAGCGTCTCGACGAGGATGCAAGCTTCTCGCCAACCTGCGGGACGAGCACTTCCTTAACACGCGAATCGCCGAGTTTGCTCTGCCACCAGATGGATATCGGGCTGGCGATCGCCACGGTCCGAATAGCAGCCCAGCGTTAACACCGACAACAAGCGCGAGCGAAAAAACTGCATGCAACACTTCACCGCCAAACATAGCACAAGCGATAGGACTGACAGGATAACAAGCCCGGCTGTGATGACAGTTCGCGACAATGTTTGGTTGATCGACTCGTTTGTGATCTTGAATATCGAATCAGTGCGATTGATCGCAATGTTTTCGCGAATGCGGTCAAAGATGACGATCGAATCGTTGACCGAAAACCCAACGATCGTCAGAATCGCGGCAATGACCGTCAAATTGACCTCCCACTGAAATATCGAGAAAAACGACAAGCACCATCAGCACGTCATGAAATACTGCGAGCACGGCACCGGCCGCATACGTCCAGTCGTAGCGAAACGCAATGAAAAGCAAGATACCAACGAGGCCCAAGAGCGTAGCCGTAACGGCCTGATTACGAAGCTGCGATCCGGCGACCGCCCAACCGAATCGGTGCCGACGATCTTATATGCCGCATTCGCGTCACGTATCGGCGTAGCCCTCGCCCTCAGCCTCGAGGCCAAATGTATCGAAGCGCCTTTTGACGAGCGAGGCGGCCGCCCTCTGGACCGTGTTCCTTCTGTTGCTCCTGGACTGCACCTGCGCGTCGTCAGCGGCCTCGATCAGGGGTATCTTGATCAGCACTTCGTCCTGCCTATGTTAGTCGTGCTCTGGATCACTGGGATCAGCAACACCAGCATTATTCAAGGCCGAACGTATATCGTTATCGCCGGGCACTTCGTCCCGAAACTTGGCCGTTACGACTGTTCCGCCCTTAAAATCGACACCGAGATTAAAGGAGTCGGTCCCACCCGGCGAGGCCTGCCTGACTGATCGCGGACGCCAGTCCTGCCAGCATGATGAAGATCGAACAGCGATAAAGAACTTTCGCTTGCCAAGCCAGTCAACATGGACATTCTGAAATAAATTAAACATCGTTCACTTAGAGCAAATCTCGGATCCTAAATGCTGAGTTTCTGCATGTCTGGCCTCAGGGTCAATTCCCACTCGAAGATCGTTCTCGAGACGAAGACCGCCGTAAAGAGGTTGATCAACAAGCCAAGTATGAGCGTCACCGCAAACCCACGAATAGGGCCCGAACCGGTCAAATAGAGGATCAGCGAGTGATATGATCGTGGTAACGCGGATATCGATGATCGTGACAAAGGCCCGGTCGAAAACCTATTGAGATCGAATCGCGTACGTTGATGCCAAGTCGCAGTTCCTCGCGTATCCGCTCAAATATCAGAACATTGGAATCGACGGCCATACCGATGCCGAGTATCAAGCCCGCTATTCCGGGGAGTGTCAGCGTCGATTTGATCAGGATCAAGGCAGCCATTGTGAGTAGCATATTGAGCATCAATGCGACAACCGCATTGATGCCGGACGCCGCGATAATAGAACAACATGAAGATCACGACGAAGAACAACCCGCCAAGCGACGCCTCCACGCCGGCCTCTGATCGAATCGGCGCCAAGGCTCGGGCCGACCGGTGCGCTCCTCCTGATACTCGATCTTTGCGGGCAGTGCTCCTGACTTCAAGCGTCAATGCCAGGTCCTCGGCCGATTGTTTTGTGAAACGGCCGCTGATCTGACCTCGATCAAAGATCTGGTGCTCTTAATGTAAGCTGCCGATTTGACCTCGCCGTTGAGGACCACGGCCATGTAATTGCCTTGATGTTCTTGCCCAGTCCACTCGCCGAATGTCTGAGCGTCCGCCGGCTTTAGCAAAAATCGATCTCAAAATCGGCGGTCACCGCCTGGTTCGCGAATTAGCAGTTGCCTCGCGAAGCTCGCTGCCGTCGACGATCGGCGGATATTCCACAACAACACATTGTTTTTGGCTTGTCGGGTCCGGTGTCGCGGTCGGTGCCGCGGCCTTGGTAGGCTCGTCGCGGTCGGCAGTACGGAAACGATGCGTCGGTTTTGCGGGCACGGTGCCGCCGAGCGATTGCTTTGCCGCTTCTTCGGTCGGGTACGTAGTGACCGGCGACGGATTTGGCGGACTGACGACCTTCATTAAGTGCAAGGTTTGATTCGGCCCCGATGAGATTCTTGATACGTTCGGGGTCATCAACACCAGGCATCTGAAGCAATATCTGCCCGCTACTTTCGCGCCATGTCTTTGAAGCGTAGGTTCCTTCACCCCGAATGCATTGATACGGCTGTCGATGATCTTCATCGCCTGATCGACGGCCTGCTGCTTCAGGACTTCCTGCTTCTGTGCCGGCGAGCGACCAGGTGACAGTGTTCCCGCTGGTGTTCTCGGTCCAGTTAACAAGATCGACCTTCTTTTTACCTCGTCGATCACGGCCTGTAGCTGCGCCGCGTCGGTCGCGGTAATGCCGATCGACATAGTTGCCATTCTCCGTGGTGGTCGTGGGCTGTTCGCCGACCGGCAGTTTTGCATCCTTTGCCGGCGGTCACTGCGGCCTCCGCGTTATTCTCGGTCAGCGTCTTGAGATAGTCGTCGGTCTTGACCCGCATCACAAGGTGCGAACCGCCCTTGAGGTCGAGGCCGAGATTGATGTTCTGCGAAAGGTTGTTCTTGATCCCCGCCAGCTAATATCGTGCAGCGGTCGGCGTGTTCCTTGGGCCGAGGACCAAATAGAGGCCGACGAAGTGTTGATCTGACGGATAATAAGCCGTCCTGATCCATAAACGGGTGTTCTTCATACTGCTTAGCGACTGCTTTCCCGGCTTCCTGCCGACGACTGCGCTTCTTTTCCGACTTCGAGAAATGATTTCTCGGCTTCTGGATGATAAAGCTAGTCTCCTTGATCTCTTTGATGCTGGCCGATCACACCGCCGTTCGTAACGATCTCGTCATTCATCTTGAGATCGCTGATCATTTCCTGAAGCTGTTTAGCTTTTGAGCGCTTCTGCGGGCGAATTACCAGAAAGTAAAAATGCCGAAGATGAATACGAAGGGCAAAAGTGTCCAGATCCAAATTGGCTGCTGCTGGTGCCCGATGCTTCCTGAAAGAAGAAAGATGTTCATTGTGTTGTCAGACCTAAAGACAAAAACAAACCAATAGATTTGAAACGCCTTAATCAAACGCCGCCTGCCTCGTTTTCGCCGGAGTTTAGCCAAAAATGCGGCCCTTGAACGGCTGGAACCTTCCGCTGACGATCGCCTCTCCGCTCGTACGCATCGTTTCCATAAAGAACGCAGCGTTATGATGCGAGACCATTATCGCGGCGTTCATCTCGCCGGCTTGGTAAAGGTGCCGCAGACAACCGAGCGAGTAACGCCGGCATACCGAGCATCCACAATCAGGGTCGAGGGGCCCATCATCGGAGCGAATTTTGCATTCCTGATGTTGAGTTTCCCGCGTGAGGTAAAAGCGCTGCCGGTGCGGCCGTTGCGAGTCGGTATCACGCAATCAGACATATCCACGCCATGACCGACTGCCTCGATCAGGTCGCTCGGGTGTGCCGACGCCCATCAAGTATCGCGGGTTTGTCGGACGGCATCTGCGCGCCGATATGTTCGCAGCACTTCGTACATCACTGCCTTTTCCTCGCCGACACTCAAGCCGCCGATCGCATAACCGTCAAAGCCGGTCTCGACCGTGCGTTCGAGACTCTCTTTTCAGATCGAGATGTCCGGCACCCTGAATGATCCCGAACAGCGCCTGCTTGTCAGAACCGGGAGCAGTAGCGACCGGTTCCGGATGGATTGCGACTCTGGTGGTTGCGTAAGAACCCGGTCGCTATCCCGGCTCCTCGGTTCTGACAACTCATCAAATCTCGCTGCTTCGATCTCGCCGCCCAGCGAGCGGTCAGTTCCAAGGCTTTTTTCGTCGCTTCGTAACCGGTATCGCCCGGTGGACATCTCGTCGAATGCCATCACGATCTCGGCGCGGAGTGCCGCCTGTATCTCCATCGAGATCTCTGGTGATAGAGTATTGTGCGCTGCCGTCGAGATGCGAGCGAAACTCAACGCCATCCTCGTTAAGCTTCCTTAGGTCTGCGAGCGAGAAAACCTGAAAACCGCCCGAATCGGTCAGCAGTGAGCGGTCCCGGGACGAAAATTTGTGCAGGCCGCCAAACTTGCGGATCGTCTCGACACCGGGACGCAGGAATAGATGATAGGTATTAGCAAGGATTATCCGGGCGTCGATCTCATCTTCCAGCCACTCAAAGCGAACGCCCTTGACCGAACCCTTGCGTGCCGACCGGCATAAAAACAGGCGTCTCAATAACCCTGGCGCCGCGTCGCGAGCGTTCCGGCCCGCTATTTCCGTCGGTCGCATTTACTTTCCAATCAATGGGCTTCATTAGCTAAAGAAATTGAAACCACAGATGAACACGGATGAACACAGATCAGAAGAAAGCAGCTATCTGTGTCTATCTGTGTTCTATCTGTGGTTAATACCGGTCTTTGCCTTCCGTTGAAAAACTACTTACGCTTTCCGATCAGCGACCAGATGTCCGGGAAGCCTCAGCGTAGCGGTTTCGGACACGATCTTGCCGTCCTGATTCACGACACCGCCGACGGCGTGCCAAAACATCCCGAACCCGCAGCCGACGTCTTATAGCCTTCGTCCAAAACGATCGGCGAACGCAGACCGAGCTTCTCATGCTCCCGTAGATCGCCGTCCGAAAACACGATCAACTCGGGATCGCCTGCGGTGCGCGTCGGTGTCCCATTCGCGCAGGTCGTCCATCATATTCACGCAAAAACGGGCAGCGTCAGACTCCAAAAAGTAACCAAGCGTCTGCTTTCCCTGCGAAAATAGCTCGCGTCGATCTGATCGCCCTTGATATCGGCGAGCGAAAACTCGGGAATACTTCTCGCCTATCTTATCGGATTCGGTTGTCCTGTTGCCGTTCGCAAAGTACACAAACTCCTGTCGCACGTCTTCGTTCCTGATCTGGTCGACCAGTGTGCGAATAGCTGTATCGCCCGCCGCAGACGTGGCTTTAGCGATGCGGCCGTTTGCGTCCATCAACAACCCTGTCGGCGTCCACTGCGCTTTGACGAGGGCGGCAACCTCGCGTTCTTTTGCAGCAAAATGGTTTTGCCAGATCAACACGCCAAATTTGCTGCGATTATCTTCCGGCTTTCCGCTGCTGACAAAGATGAGTTTCGCCTTGCCGTCCAGATCCGTCTGCCACTGCTCGAACTCAGGAACGAGTGCCCTGCATGGCGTGCATGACGGGCTGACAAAAAGAATAGAACTGGCAGGCCCTCATTGAGTCAGGCCTGAGAGTGTTACCGCTTGGCCATCAAGATCGGGCAATTCAAATTGCGGGAAAGGCGCGCCAATAGGCAGGCCCTCGTGCGGATGTCCGACGTCGTCGCGAGCCACCGCGGAACCGTCACGGGCGACCAACTCCATCAACTCAACGCGCCGCAGCAGTTCGTCTTGCTGGGTCGAAGAGTTTATGCTGTAACGTAGGATCGCCGCCAAAAACCCGACCATCGCGACGCCAAAAACGAGTTGCATCACATCCAGCCTCGGATCGGTCAGCGCCATGCCTTGGTTACCCGGTCCGCTGACAACCAGGATCAACGCCGGAATAGCAAAAAGAATGTTACGTGCAATGCTGACCTTGCTGACTGGCGCTGTTGCGAGTTGGCCAAAGCAATGGCAATCAGGAGCATTTCCTTCGCCATCTGATAGATCATCTGCCCGACAAAGAGAAGCAAAAGCGCTGGACGCCGATCGCTGCATACCAAGAGGTTTGAACCGGCAGCAGAAGCACCGCTATCGCGATCTCAGCCACCGGACAACGCGACCGCACCGGTCATCGCCAGGAAGCGGCGCACACCAAAATCGGTAAACGCCTTTTCCGAGCCTTTCAGATCAAGAAACTTCGCAATACCGGCAAGCGCAAAGATGCCGGCGAGAAGGATCCTGAATAGCAAGAGAGACTCATTTCCATTTTGATTAAATCTTAACCCAAAGGCGGAGAGTTGCAGAAGCCGCAAGCATACCGCAAACCGCAGTTTGTCGCCTTCCTTTGTGATCAATGTGGCCTATGTCACACGAAAAAAAGGTTTCTTAAGTTAAAACAGCCGCTTTTTACGCAAAACCGAGACTTTTCTTACCTAAATCAACGACTGTTTTAGGTAAAACAGGACTTTTTAGCTAAATCAACGACTGTTTTAGGTAAAAGCAGAACTTTTTACCTAAATCAACGACTGTTTTAGGTAAAACAGAGACTCTTTTACCTAACTCTCAACGACTATTTTAGGTAAAACAGCGGTTTTTTTTAGCTAACACAGAGACGGTTTTCCTCAACACAGAGACTCTTTAGAGTGGAAAACCGGCTGTTGTCGCATAACAAAATGGGTTTTAGGCGCACGATAACGATCCGGGTGGCGATGGGGGCGCACCTCCAAGACCCCATTCTATGATTTCTTAACAGTGCCCTGACGTCGTCCGGGCTTCGGCACCTTATGCCGTTCTACGAGCCGGATCGGCGTGGCAAAAAAGCCGAATTCCTCCCGTAGGCGGTTCTCAACGCTACCGCAGATAGGAAAAATGCAATCCCGCCTTACCGCCGCCGGACGTGAACAAGATGAACAGCGGTGGGCGAATGCCGGCCTGCGTGATGAATTGCACTTTTAGCCGGGAAAAACCGCCCTTCACCGGTGCCGGTGCCGACCCACCTTTCGGCTGCGAGATCATATCCTCGAAAGCGGTTTAGCCGCGAGGTTTGAATCCGCTTGTTGCGCCTCGTATGCGTCGGCGACGAGCGGCAAGATCTTTGTAACGCTGGCCGGTCAAGGCCGAAGTGGTCACGATCAGGCTTCCAATCCAGGAACTTCATCGCCATTGCGAAGCGAACGCTCAAATTCGCGAGATAGTGTTCGTCTCTTTTTCTTCGACGGCGTCCCATTTGTTCACGGCGATTATCACCGAGCAGCCTGAATCGACTCGCATAACCGGCGATGTTCGCATCGAGTTTGTCACGCCTTCGACGGCGTCGATGAGGGAGGATCGCGACGTCGGCACGTTCGAGCGATTTCTTAGCCATTATGACCGAGAGCTTTTCTGCCATCTCGGTCGTCTTGCCCTATGCGGCGAATGCCCGCGGTATCGATGAGTAAGTAATCCTGGCCATCAACGGTCAAATGCGTGTCGATGGCATCACGCGTCGTTCCCGGAATGGGCGAGACGATAACGCGTTCCTCGCCAAGAAGTTTGTTGAGCAGCGACGATTTGCCGACATTAGGCCGGCCGATGATGGCGAGTTTGATCTCGGTCGATGGCTGCTCCTCAACTTCATCCTCAAACTCGAGATGTTCAAAGACCAGGATCGAGCAGATCGCCGATTCCCGTGCCGTGCTCCGACGAGATCGGCGACATTTCAAAACCGAATTTATGAAACTCACCGGCCTCCGTTCTCGACGGTCTTCGATTCGACCTTGTTGGCCGCAATGATTACTGGTTTGCCGGTATTTCAAGCAATACGCCCAGTTCCTCATCGAGCGGCGTAATGCCGGCACGTGAATCAAGAACCCAAATGATCGCTACCGATTCGTCGATCGCAAACGAGGCCTGTTTGAATATGTTTGTCGGGATGACGGCTTCGTCATCGGGCACAATGCCGCCGGTATCAACGAGCCGAAAGGTCTTGGCCTTCCACTCGACGCTCGCCAAACATCCGGTCACGCGTGATGCCCGGCTCGTCGCCGACGATCGCCTTTCGACTGCCCGTGAGGCGGTTAAAGAGCGTCGATTTGCCGACGTTCGGCCGGCCGATGATTGCGATGAGCGGCTGTTTCATACCTGGAAGGCTGATTCTAGCAAACGCGATGTATAATTTGCGATAGCCATGAAATTCGACCTCGACCGCCGTAGAGATCTTGCGGCAAACACCGTATTCGCTGTCGCGAATGCTCGATGGCCTTTCGCCCGAATGGACCGCGAGCTCCGGGGACCGCGAACATTGGAGCCCATATGACGTTATCGGCCATCTCATCCACGGCGAGGAGACGGACTGGATACCACGTGCCGAAATCGTCCTGGCTCAGGGCGAGGACCGCACATTTGTGCCGTTTGACCGGCTGGCCCAGTTTGAGCGATCAAAGGGCAAACCGCTCGGCGACCTCTTAACAGAATTCTCCCATCTGCGTAAGCGCAAATGTCGAAAAACTCATCCGCTGGCAATTGACGCCTAAACAGCTTGCGTTAAAGGGCAGTGCATCCCGAACTCGGCGAGGTGACACTCGAGCAGCTGCTGGCGACGTGGGTCGTCCACGATCTCAATCACGTTGGTCAGATCGTCACGCTCATATGGCCGCCGAGGTACGGCGAAAGCGTCGGTCCCTGGAAAGCTTACCTTGCGATCCTCAATTAAATAAAAAGGCCTCATCCGACGAAGCGAATGAGGCCTTGAACTCTTCGAGCGTCTCCTTTAGTTGCGCACGATGTCGAGAATTGTTCCGATCACCGCACCGAGTATCTGGTACTTGCCGCTTGAGTATCGGCCGTACTGGTTTCGGCTGTAATAGCCGTCCTCGTAACCTCGCTGAAATCCCTCGCGGAAGTAATAGTTGTAATCGTCATAGCTGACATAGTACCCGTCGTAACCAACGGCCGCGTCCTGGTAGCCGTACGAGTTTTGATAGTCGTAGCCCCAACCGTCCTGACGGTCTGCCCGGCCCGCGTAGTAGCCTTCCTCATAACCGTTCTGAACCGCCTGATTCAGCATCTGCGAACCATACTGGCTCGTGTAGTAGTCCTGGCCGTTGCGCGAGTAACGATAATCATTGTAGAAGTTATCCTGATAGCGGAACTGCTGAAGCCTCAGCTGGTCACGCCGCAGCCGTTCCCAATAACGCTGCTGGTAACGCAGGTAAGCGATACGTTGCTGCAGCTGCAGATTGCGTTGACGCTGCTGCTGGATGCTCTGCCAGTTGTTCCAACGCTGGTTGTATTGGTTCCATCGCTCCTGCTGAAGCCTCTGCTGTGACGACCCGCGGTCAAATCGCTGGTTGCGGAGACTATAGTCGTCGTTCCGTCGATCGCGAATACCCGCGCCATTCTGCTGCTGCTGCTGCTGCTGCCACACGCGTTGCTGGCGCTGCGACGCGTCTATCTGACGCTGCTGCCCCTGCCTTATCTGCTCAGTACTCTGCCGCTGCACGCGTTTTGATCGCGGATCTGCCGCTGCTGCTGCGCCTGACGGATCTGATCATCTCGTTGCTGCTGCACAACTTGCTGCTGCTGATCTCGGATCTGCCGCTGTTGCTGCGCCTGCCGGATCTGATCATTCCGCTGCTGCTGCACGATCTGCTGCTGCTGCTGTTGATCGCGGATCTGCCGCTGCTGCGCTGCCTGGCGGATCTGATCATTCCGCTGCTGCTGCACAACTTGCTGCTGCTGATCGCGGATCTGTCTCCTGCTGCTGCGCCTGCTGGATCTGTTGTTTGCGCTGTTCTTGCTGGTTCTGATCGGACCTGCTGCTGCTGTGCACGGGCAGCGTCCTGTTTCGAGGCTTCGTCACGCTGCTCAGTCTTCTCCGCTTTCTTATCATCGTCGCGAGTGCTGCGCACTCAGGTCGGCGGTTAAAAAAAGCGTCGATGCTGCGATGATGCTAAGCCCGTGATCGCCAACCTCTTGCTAAAATTCCTTTTCATAATTGTCTCCCTTCTTAATCCTTGCGGGGCGAAATACTTCGTCCTATCCACTGATATAGCAAACGGTGTTCCACACCGGAAAATACTACACAATAAAGGGTTTACTCGCGCGTTGAACCGCTCAATCACACCAAAGGGTGATGTCAATGACGTTTTGGGTTGTGGTCGAAAGGGGTTAAATCTTAGAAAACTCGTAGGTTATGACGAGGTTGAGGACACCATTCGCGATCTCAGGCCTTACGGCAACGGCCTTGAGTTGAAGTGAACCAGCATCGCGGACCGGAACCGCAAACGACATTTTGTCCAGCCGTATGACCTCGACCGGATTCAGCCTTCGGTCTATCGAACTTTGGATAAGCCGGGCGATGACCGTGCCGCCGATACCGCCCGTTGCGTTGAGATTTACTCTCAGCACCTTGCGCGGCCGACGAGTCGCTGGTTCTCCCGATCGAATTCCAGTCTCGATGTTCGTCTCGGCCCAACCCGCGACATCGACACATCCGACCAGCGGCGCCGGTATCTGCCTCGTAAATGCGAGCGGCGCGTAGATCTTGCCGTTGCGAAAACGTACGGTCGTCCGAACGCCGTTCATTTCGCGAAGGACTGTTATCGATTCATTACAGTCCGTCGCTCCGTTTACCGTAAACTGCGGCGGGTCGAAATTTTGAAAGACCGAGTCAAGGAGAGCGTCAAAAGGCCTCATTCAGGCTCAGCGTGGCCTCGGCCCGTTGCTGGGCAGAGGCCGCGACCGCAAACAAAAAAACGATCGCCGTCGTCGCCAAAAAACGCTTGTAGATCATACAACCGCTCCTTACAATGTCGTGCAGCCGCAGCAGCCCGACACATACTCCCGCGTCATCCACAACAGGCAGCACAGAGATCTGCGACGACCGTTCCTCCATTAATCTTATTGCATCGAACGCCAGCGTGTCGGGTGATGCAGTTATCGGCAATGGCGTCATCATATCTCCGGCAGTCAGCGATGACAGTTCCTCGGGCGAGGTCCTTTCGATCGTGCGGCGAAGGTCACCGTCCGTCACGATGCCGAGCAAGCCTGCATCCTCATCCACACAACACTCTCACCACCGCGAGGCGTGCCTTGAGATCGCACGCACAACGTCGAGCCACGTCGCGGACTCGGATACATTCGGACTCGGATGCATTAGGTCTGACACGGTTAGCGTCAACCTCTTTCCGAGTACTGGCCTGCAGGTATGATTGGCGCGGCAAAATCTTCCGACGACAATCCTTTCGATTCCATCACGGCCATCGCCAACGCGTCGCCGATCGCTAGAGCGACGGTCGTCGATGCGGTCGGTGCGAGATTGAGCGGGCGAAGCTTCCGTATCGACAGAAGCATCGAGGACAGCGATCCGCATGTCGGGCAAGTGTCGACTCAACATTCCCCGCGATCGAAATGATCGAAATCCCTCTCTTTTTCAACGTCCGGCAGGATCGCAAGCAATTCGCCCGTTTCGCCTGAGTTGCTGAGCGCAATGACGACATCGCCGCTCGCCACGACACCAAGGCCGCCGTGCATCGCATCGGAGGGATGAACAAAAACCGCCATCGTTCCGGTGCTGGTCAGCGTCTGCGCGATCTTTTAGCGATCACGCCGGATTTGCCGACGCCGGTAACGATCGCTTTCCATCTGAGGACGTGAGAGCTCTAGGCCTTTTCGACATCGGCGGTCCAGCCGCACAGATGCTTTTGTGATCGCGTCGGCCTCGATGCGCAGGATATTTGCAAACTTGTCGAAATCGTCCGTCACGGTTTTCTTTGCGATCTGCGTCATCGAGCAGGCTGGGAACTCTAACTCGTCTATCTTACACGAAAAGTTGTCTCGCGCGACCAAAATGCCGCCCCCAATCAGCTTATACTTGTCGCTTATTTGGTTTGAATTATGACCCAGTTGATCGAACCATATTGCGGGCCGCTCGTGGACCTGACGATCCCGCCGGAAATGCGGGAGGATGCCGTGGCAGAGGCTGCCGGATTGGCGTCAGTGCAGATCTCTGAACGGGCCGTCTGCGATCTCGAACTGCTTTGCACCGGAGCATTCTCGCCTCTCTCCGGGCTTCATGGGAAAAGCCGATTATGAGAGCGTGCTCGCGTCGATGCGCCTCGCCGACGGCCGTTTATTTCCGATCCCATTGACCCTGCCCGTGGACAAATTTGACGAGCCTCGCTCTCGACAAAAAGGTCGCCCTGCGATTCCCGCAACGATCTTCTCGCCAATTTTGACGGTTGAAGAAATCTTTGAGTGGTCGCAGGATGATTTTGCCGACAATGTGCTTGGGATCACGCGATGCCCGGCATCCGCTCGTGGCTGAGATTCAGCATTGGGGCCAGCGCAATCTTGCCGGCCGATTACAGGTGATCGATCTGCCGAGACACGCGGATTTTAAGAGCCTGCGGTTATCCCCGAAGCAAACCCGTGAGCGCTGGCCGCGCTCGGCCGCGCGAACGTCGTCGCGTTTCAGACGCGAAATCCGATCCATCGCGCACGAGGAACTCACGCGAACGGCAATGGAGACCGCCGAGCGCGTCGCTTTTGCTTCATCCGGTGGTCGGGCTTACCAAACCTGGTGACGTCGATTACTTTACGCGTGTTGCGCCACCTACCGCATCCTCGCCGACAAATACTATGACGCTAGCCGGACGCTGCTCGCACTGCTGCCGCTCGCGATGCGAATGGCCGGACCGCGCAGGCATTGTGGCATGCGATCATCCGGCGAAACCATGGCTGCCAGCCATTTCATCGTCGGCCGCGACCACGCGAGACCGGGCGTTGATTCGCACGGCACGCCATTCTACCCAACGGCTGCGGCGCAGGGAATTAGCGATGCAACACGCCGACGAGATCGGCGTAGAGATGATGTGCTTTGACGAGGATGGTCTATTCCGCGGACGAGGACCGATACATCGAACGTTCAAAAGCCGGCAGCGAAAGACCGTGTCGCTGTCGGGAACACAGATACGCGAGGAGTATCTCGGTCAATCAAAAACGCTGCCCGAGTGGTTCACGCGTCGCGAGGTTGCCGAGATACCTGCCGAGAGCTATCCGGCCCGAGAAACGCGGTGTTTGCCTTTGGTTCACGGGCTTGAGCGAACGCAGGTAAATCCGCAACGGCCGAGGCTTTGACCGTTGCACCTCGCAAGCACGGCCGCCGCGTTACACCTGCTCGATGGCGACGTCGATGCGTACGCACCTCTCAAGGCCTGGGTTTTCTAAAGAAGATCGCGACACCAATATCCTACGCATTGGCTTTGTCGCATCTGAGATCGTTCGGCACGGCGGTGTTGCGGTCTGCCGCGGTCAGCCCCTTATCGCCGCACGCAACGAGGTGCGGCAAATGTTCGGCGACGATCGATTTATCGAGATCTTTGTCGATACGCCCTTGAACGTTTGCGAGGACGCGATACTAAAGGTATGTACGCACGTGCGCCGCAGCGGCGAGATCAGCGGTTTCACCGGCATTGACGATCCGTATGAAAAACCCGAAAACGCCGAAGATCGACGATTCAGACGGTCAATAGGTCGATCGACGATAACGTCAAGACGATCCTCGATCACCTTGTTTCAAAAGGATCGAGTAACCGGCCGTGCCACTTAGTTGCTATGGCGGCAGAAAACTCGACGGAAATAAATATCGACGGCGATTACGATCCGGAATTTGCACGCATCGTGCAGCAGGAGGTCGAGCTCGGCGTTCGCTCACTGCAGCAGCAGCAGCCGGACATGTCGATCACCTTCTTTCAAAGCGCGCGTGCCAAGGTCACGCCCGATTTCCCCGTTCTTCGATCACCTTTCACACAATCTGTTGCTGGCGTACAAGAAGCGGGTCGAGCAGGCTCTTCGCTCGGGGAACGGACGGCGGAAGCGTCACGCGATGGTCGAGGACGCGTCGCTCGAGATCCACCGGTAAAAGCGTTGAACGATCCGGCATTCCTGCGTGCGTATGCCGACGCACTTCAGGATCTCGAGCCGCAAATCTGCTTCAGAAACCTTCACGTGCGAGGCGACCCTGCGGTGCTGTCGTCTCAGCCAGGCAACAAGCCCGTCGGCGACCTATCATGTGAATCTAACAAACGCCGCTTTCGGTCCTCAGGCAACCGCCAGAGCTCTCGGATTTTACAGCCCACGTTGGAGCCCGACGAGTGCGGGAACACACATGTTCGTAGCATGTGTTCCAAAAGCGTCGACATTTCTGAAGAATGTGCTGGTCGCTCTGACCGGCTATCGCGACCTGTTTGACGTTTTTCGCCGCGGGCCAAAATGACACGATCTCTACTTGCCGTCGCTCATCAGAATTTGCCGACGTCGATTCGGTTACCCAACAGCATCGCCTGCCGGGCGTCCGAGGCGAATATCCAGTTGATGCAGGCGTTCCGCATCCGTCCCGTGGTGCTGGTGCGAAACATTTTCGACGCGATGGTAAGCCAGCTTGATTTTCATCGGAACGGAGCATATCTCAACTCGTATTTTCGCGGAGATTTCTTGACGCTGGACGAGACGACACAGATCGATCCATTGATGAGACAATCTTGTTCCGTGGTATCTGCAATTCGTTGCCTCGTGGCAGCTTGCCGAGAAGGAAGGCCGGCTTGAGGGTCCTATGGCTTGAGTTATGAGGACTTAACCTCGAACAAAACGGGTTCGATCGAAAATGTCCCTTTCGTTCTACGGCGTTGGCGCTGTCGGAGAAGAATATTGAGGCGGTGATGTCGCCTCGACCGAGGCACGAGCTGCGACGAAATCGCTTCAATAAAGGTGTCGCCGGACGGGGTGCGAAAGCATTGACAGACGACCAAAAATCCCGCATTATCAGTCTTACAAGGGTATTATCCCGACACCGACTTTAGTCTTATCGGATTGTAACTGACTTCTTTTGACATCTACGGGAGGGGACCAATGGATAAGGGAATTTTTTGATTCTGTAGTTACGAAAGGTCAAACGCTATCAGGCTGCAGGTTATAGCTTTGCGGCCGCTATCTGCTACGTTCTCGCCGGCCAGCCCAACGCCTCGGCAGCTGCGGCCGACAAGAAGCCTGCGGCTCTCGGTGCCGGCCAATGCGGCGCTAGAGGCGGAATTCAACCGGCCGAGTTGCTGAGTGCAAGTCGCCGGACGATACTCGACAAGCTTCAGGCGCGATAAGCCCTTTTCGAAAACCAAGAGTTTTCGTCGATCGAGCCGTCGGTCGTATTCGCCGGGTACGGACGCTTGTCCGGGCACGAACATCCCTGCCGGAACGTCCTTACGATCTGGTAGCACGCGAGCACACAGCACAGTTAGGCAACCACCAATGCCAGCCGTTGCAGCTGAGCTCAGGCCAGGGGTGCACGGATCACACGGCCGCGGCCGAGGCCGGATCATTTACCGCGTTTGTGCTTGCCGGCTCTCGGCTTCGCAGGATCGCGACGTGCTCGATCACATCTCACGCTCCACAGCTCCGTACGACGCGTCGGTCTATACTGCCTCTCGAGTTGGCGGGCGGCGGGCTGTCCGAGCGGAACCGTCAATTCTGGTTACGTAGCTGTCGGAATGGCTCCGACGCCGGGTCTTGCCGGTGGCGGCCGGAGACGATCACGGACGCAGAAATGGATGCGACGCCCGCGGGTATCTACTTGTTGGTCGATCTTTCATTATTGTGGCACAATGGCAGCGGTTGCGCTGGCTACCGCTTGTCTGGCCAGGAGTCCGAGGCTGCTTTAACGGAGCATATTCACTGCAACTTCAACTGCACCACGCTGGCGGTTACGGCATCGTCCGTCAGCGTGGGCGGCCAGGGTCACGACGGCGGACGGCCGCGGGCTCAGCAATGTCCGCCGTCACGATGACCGACACCCAGGGCGTCACCCGCACGGCCATCCACGAGCGTTCGGCTATTACAACTTTGATGATGCCGAGGCCGGTGGAAACTACGTGATCAGCGTCGCGAGCAAGAGCCATACATTTGGCAACGGCTCACAAGCGGTCACCGCCAACGACAACCTCTCGAACGTTGATTTTGTCGCGGACGGAAAGTAACAACCCAGAGTTCCTAAAGTGAGAAAGCAGGGAGAGTGATCTCCTGCTTTTTTGTAATTACTCAACCCGCACAAAGCAGGGGTTTGACCTGCCCTTTTCAGATTGTCGTTAATCCTCCACCCGTCTCATGGCCGCTGCGAGAAGGTTCCGTTAACAACTATCATGCCGTCAAAGGTATTCCAATTGTCCGCCGGAAAATGTTCCGCGGCCACGAAGAGTTGCGACGCCGGATGCCGGATCGATCGTCCCGGTGAGCGTCAGAGGCAGAGTGGAATTGCCAAAGAAACTGATCGAGTTTTGAAGTCCAAGCGTGATCGGCATTTCGATCCTGCGGGTTGCCGAAACGAATCTTCCTGCTCCTCCCGAAAGCATCGTCATCGTCGATGTGTTTGGACCTAAGGCCGTTTCCGAATTGCTTATCAGCGGTGGGAAATTGCGTGATCCGGATAGTGCCGCAATCGACAAAGTCGACCGTCAGGTTGACGTCGGAATTGTATGGTCCCGCTGCCTCACGTCGCGTTGTCGTTAATACCGCCGTCCCAGTAAACATGGAACCGGTGATCTGAAGCGGCGCAGGGGCCTTCGTATCCATTCGCTCAACCTTTAGATAGAGCGTGTAGTCCCCGTCGAATCCCGGTGGGTCGACATATCGTACCGGAACTACTCCGCGACCAAAGCCGAAAACTTGTTTGTGTTACAAATTCCGCGAAATCGTAGGTCAGGACAAGTACTTTGCGGTGTAAAGCCAAAATTCCTTCCGACCGGCTGGAGCCCGATCGGACGGTCTTGCGGCAGACCAAAAGGAACCGAAATGAAGTTGCCGATACCCATGGCCGCTCTGGCCTAAGATAGTTGCCCAGCTCTAACCGCGGTGCTCGGGTCAGCATGCCGATTACGGCCCGGCTTACGGCGGGACGGGAACGAACCAGTTCCTGCACATAATTGGTCGCAGATTCATATTGGTAAAGCCGTCCGTCGACCATGATGTCCGGGATGATTACCGCTGCATCGGTGTTTTGAGCGATCTCCGTTTTCAAAATAGACCGTCGGGGGGATCGTTCCCGGTGCCCCTGTGCTATCGGGTACAATTCGCAGCCACGGGGTTTGCGTCGGGTAACCATCACCGGTTCGCAGTCCCCCGCTAGAGCTTGCCGTTCCACCCTGGACTACGGATTGGGCGGAGTCCGCCCGATTATATTGAGTATTGCCGCCCTGGATGAAATTTCGCTGGCTGCCTGACAAAAATACATTCTTACGTCAGGGGTGAAAATGTGACTGCATCGTGCTGCTGCTGGCAACTAACCCGTGATTAGACCGCTGATTGACCGTAAAACCCATGAACGTCACTCTGTAGGTTCCTCGCAGCTGATTGACCGGCTGGGGCGGGCTCATCGTTGGTTCGCGGATTTCCGTCCGCATCCACGGGACTCGGCGTGGGCGGCGATCGCTCCGCTCGGAAAGTCTCCCGGTGATGGCTGGGGTTTCGTATCAACGGCAAATTACCGGCGGTTCCCTGATTGCAACTGGCCAGGTTACCCTGCGTCGAGCTCAACGGATCGACCAGGGCGTTGATGGCAAATCCTCCGCCTGGACGCCGGTCAATGCTCGCGTCGTCTTCCATATGTCGCCCTTAACCTCGCCCGGGTTTACGCTGGATAGCCTGCATATCGCCGCCGGCCATCACTGATCGTGCCGGGACTTTGTTCGTCAGTTGAATCGAAACCGGGCTCGACAAGCCCAATCAGTCCGGCCAGTGTCACCGTCAACGACGTTTGTTCACCTTTAATGAGATTTAGCTTGTCAGCTGCCAGGCCGATGCTGATACTGCGATAGACCGCCATTTGGCAACGACCTTGCGCTGTATTCGACCTCGATGTCGTCCACGCCTTGTTTAGGTCACGCGGGCTCTCGACAACTACTTTCCGCGGCGATGAAGCAAGGGAATTTCGCGGTCTGATTTCCAATCTAACCGACGAGCGTACAAAATCGCCGGTCAAACGGCCCCTTTACGGATAAAGGCTTACCCTGCCTGACCGACAGCGGGCGTAAAATAATCAACCATTGCACTCACGCGATACTCTCCATCGAGTCCTTTTGAAATGCCCGGTGCCGTAAGTTTACTTTTTGGACTTTCGGAAACGCTTGGTGTGTAGGCTTTACCTTTTGAGCTGACCGGGACTTCCGTTTGGCCAACCACTTCCCTTCTCGGTCCTTTAACACTACCGGGATCTTGGACACATCCTCCGGAATTGACCATTTTTTACAAACCTTTATCGAGAAGGTCGTCCGGCGTTTGCTTCGTATCTTTACAAATCAAGTCATTATCGTGAATTTGTGACGAGATGCTTTTTTCTCCAACCTCGACGACGTATCCCTTAGCTCGTCCAGGGTTATGGGTTGATCCGCCAGAATTCCCATTTTTGGACGGGGCGGCTTGTTTCTTAGCTTCCGCGATAACGGTACCGGAGATCGTGTCACCCGCAGCGAGATCGTCGGGAAGATTGACCGTCACGGTCCCGACTGAGTGTATCGAAAGTTGGTTGATTGCAGGCCGGACGCGGATTCCGTTCCGAACGGGCAGCCCGCCGTCGGCACTCTATCGAACCGGGATTATCACCGCGCGGGCGAGACGGCGTCGCTCACGTGAATAACGGCCGAATTGTCCTCAGGATTGCCACTCCATGATCATTGCCTTGCTTTGCCGTCGGCGGATGCAATATCGGACGAAATCCGAAGGCGGTCGCTGTAAGAATAACGGCGATCAAGGTCGGGACTGTTAATACTTTTGTCAATTTCTTATTCATATGTTTTTCTCCATTTTAGTGTTTCCCATAGTGAGCGACCGAGTGCAAATTTCCTCGCCGCTTTTTGTGAGTGTGCCGCCCGGGTCAAGCCTGAAATACCAAGGAGGTTTAATGCGGCGACCGCGATCAAAGCACGTCTGCATCACCATTGACCCTGCACAACCCGCCCTCGAGGCGGTGCTCAGATCTTCTTAACAAATAAGACCGATTGCCGTTTCGCAGATTGTTTCTGGTGCGTTTCTGTTTGTTTGCATGTCATCAAAAATCCTTTGCTCGCTGTCGCTTTGAGGCGTATGATTCCGTTTAAAACCAGTCCGCGAGCAAAATGAATCTGCCGTTTCGTCAAACCATAGATTCTCCCGGAAGAAAAATGTCTTTTAAGCAAATCCTCAATTAATTCTCAACAAAAATCTCACTCAGGCTAATTTGAGGAATAACCGCATTTACGTGAGTTTGAAGACTTTCGTCTCGATGACGCCGAGCATCTGATGCTTTATCAAAATTCGCAGGCGATCTCGCTCAAACCCAAGTCATAGAAGCCCTGGTTGCACTCTGGTTGAACGTAGAGGCGAGGCCATCAGTAACGATGAATTGATGAGTCAGATTGTGGGCTGATTCGTTTGTTGAAGAATCAGAATCAAGCGCAAAACATTTACCTGCTTCGAAAAACGCTTTGGAAACTGCTCCGATGGAAGGCCTTTTATAGAGAATTTCTCCCGCCGGGGTTATCGATTCAACGGCGAGTTGAAATCGCCCGTCGAAACCCAGGTTTATCTGGCCACGCGGACGCGGACACAAACCACTCGTCGAGCAACACTTTGAATCCAGAGCGGCACGAGCGCGGCGCAATTGGTGTGATCGCTGCGATCGCGGTCGCCGCAGATTTTCGGCGGAATGTTATATGCGGGCCGGAACTTCGTGCCTGATTCCTTTCTTCGATGTGAAGAATTCCGCCGCCGCTCCCTTTCAGAGTTTCAAGCTAAAACGGCATTCGGAAACGGGGGGATATTACGACGCAAAGGGTTTCCCGGATGGAAAATTCATTGCGTACACCGACAAAAAGAATTCCATGTGGCTTAAAAATACGGCGACAGGCGGTAATGTCAAGATTTTGCCAGAATCGGTCAAATTCGCCGTCGGCGTGAGGCACATTTCACCCGACGACGATCACGACTTATTTTGGAAGGAATTTCAGAACCAAAGGGAGAGATATTAACGAATGTCCCTTTTCGGCGCGGCGGCGTTCCGCAAAAAGTAGCTGAAGATTTGTGGTGCGATCTGACGCTTTCTCCCGATGGTAAACAACTATCGTTTGTCCGCGGGGGCGGCGAAAGGGCGAGCAGTCCCTAATTATCGCTAACGCCGACGGCACGGGCGAACGCACCCTCGTTACAAGCAGGAAGGAAACTCCTTCGGAACCTGGAGTCAACTAACGGTGGCATGGTCTCCCGACGGCAGCCGGATCGCCTGCATCAGGCGGAACGAATTTCGAGGAAAAACGAATTGGGTTATCAGAATTTTCCGCGTCGCCGACGGTGAAGAACTTGCGGTAATCGAGGCCGATCTGAGCTTTCGTTGGGTCACATCTATATCGCATGGCTTCTCCGACGGTGACAACTTTGCTTGCTAATCAGCGGCGACCAGTCTTCGCAGGGGCAAATTTATAACCACACTATTTCAAGTGGAGAATGGAAACCGTATAACCAACGCATTTGAAGTGACTATGACTGAATTATCGTCCGTCACCGCGGATGGGCAGACCATAATAGCAACTCAATCCGAAAATCCGGAAATCATGGGTTTTGCCTGCCGACGGCGATACGAGCCAAAATGAAACAGATCACATTCGGCCGTAAACTGCCGACCGGATACGACGGGCGTTTCGTGGACCCCGGAAGGGAAACAGTCTATGCGACAAACGCCGGCGGCAAATGGGAGATTTGGAAAATTGATGCTGACGGAGCGAATCAAAAGCAATTAACTCAGAACTGTGCCGGCAACGATTCATGCAGCCAACCTGTCGTATCGTCCGACGGGCGCCTATATGGTCTTCCAGGCCAGGCTTAATGGTGTCAGCAACATCTGGCGCATGGATGCCGACGGCGGAAATGCGGCAAAGTTGACCGAGGGCGGCGGGGCTTACCCGTCCGTTACACACCTGACGGACGTCTTGTGCTTTACACAGATCAGTCAATGGAGAGATCAACACAATGGCAGGTTCCGATCGAAGGCGGAAATCCCGAGCCATTCACAAAAATACCTGGTACGATAGCGGCGAGTGTCTCGCCGGACGGCAAGATGATGGCTTTTGGCTATTACGATCAGAACGCGAAAATGCCCTTTCAGACATGCATTGCTCCAGTCGGCGCGGACACGCCCGAAAAATGCTTCGGTATCAGCCGCTCATTCCCGCGGTGGGCGGCCGACAGCAAGGCGTTTTACTATCTCGACCACGGTTACACCGGCATCTGGAAACAGCCGCTCAGCCGCGACCGGGTCCTGTTCCTCAGAATTTCCCGGCGAACGCACCAACAACTTTGCTTTCTCACCCGATGGCAAAAGCGTCGTCGTGGCCCGAAGCAAACCGACGCAAGATATTATCGCCCTTACGAACGAGGATTAAGGGCCTTCCTGGCTTAACGCTCAGGCGAATCATATAAAAACCGGATGCGAGTGCGTCATCCGGCTTCTCTTCATCTCTATCAGATATTGCTTACTCTACCCTCACAAAGTCCGTTCCCGTCCGTCCGAACGTCTCGGGATGGTACATCTCCTCAGGCCTTGGCCGGCGGGACGACGAATTGGCCTGGCGTCGTGGCACGCGTGACATAGGTGTAGTTGCAAACGCCTCTCCCACAGCAGCGAAGCAAACGCCTCAGCACGCTCGTCGCGAAAGTTCTGGTGCTGAAGCCAGTACTCGCCGCCACCGCGCAGAGCCAATAACCGTACGCCCGGCCGCCATACGTTGGCCACGCCCGTCGCAGGCTGCGTATCAGCCGGGACTTCCCGATCACGAGACTCCCCGAGAAACAATTACCGGGATCGCTGGTCAAAAGCGACATCTCTGGATCTCCGATACCGCGCGTGAATGCGGCATGTTTCCCGTCAGGCGACCGATGCGCACGCACACAGTTTTTCCTGCGGCGGTCGCGTGAGTGCTTTGAGGGGCGGCTGCCGTTAAGTTCACTGTCTCCATATGCCGTTTGCCCAATCGCGATAGGTCAGCCGCCTTCCGTCGCGCCGTCCAGTGAACGCCGAGAGCCAGGACGTTGGCCAAACGCGGGAGGTCGAAGACCCGGCTCAGTCTGCCGCCGTCTGATCGAGAAAATCGCGACCGCTTGATTTGCTCTTCAACAAGGTAACCGCATGCGATCGATCGGCTGTCGTGGTGATATACGCGGCCAACTTGCCCCGTCGGCGAGCTTGACGGGATCGCACGCGCGGAAATCGTCGTTATCCGCCATAGCTCACCAGCGGCGTTCTCCGGGTTTGCGATATGTAGATCACCCGGCGGCCGTCCGGCGAAATGTCGTCGGCTGCTGCCGGCGATGCCTTCGTCCGTAACGCTTCAGAATGTCACTGCCGTCGCGATTCGCCCTCCAGACCGCATAATCACCGCCTCCGGTTCGACTGAAAGATCACGCCGCGGTCCATCCGCCGAAACACTCAGAGATGCGCAGATATTGTTTACCTTCGGAGGATATTAGCTGCTTGCGTTCGCTTCCGCCGAGCTCCATGGTGCGGATCGTATTGTTGTCGCCGGTCTCCGCCGTACCGCAAGCGATCCGGATCCGTCAAGCCGCCAACCTCATTTGAGACCGGTCCAGCCAGTAGCTTCTTCCTATCGAGCTCCAAGTGGTGACTCTGTTTTGCTTGAACAAGTGATTATCGGCCGCGGGATACCCAGATGTTCGATTGGTCTTGTCGCTGTATCGTTAGCGGCGATGCTCTGATCTTTAGCTCAAAAGTGCCCGCCGTGCCGTAGGCGTTCAGATCGACTGACGAGTATGCACTGACTTTCGCCATCTGGGTCCCGAACATGCTTTTCAAAGCTGCTGAGCTGGCAAAAGCCGAGGCTTCCGCTTTGGCCGGCAACGATCAAACGAGTTCCGAATCCGTCAAGCCATGCCATCGCGCGGATAAGGCTCCAAGACCCGCTTGTCAGTCGCTTGACGCTGCCGTCACTGGCGACGGCGATCTGCGAAATGCCGTAATTGGTGCTGGTACCGCTCCGAATAAGCCTCTACCGCGATCATCGAGACCATCCGGCGACCACGGCGAGGCCAGACCTCGCAAATTTCATGTCGTCCGGCGGACTGGCCAGCAGCCGTCTCGTTTCTGCCGTCGTGCGTCGCCATCACCGCGAGGTTAAGGCCACACTGACGTCTGAGCCGCCGCGGACAAACGCAAATTGGCTTGCCGCTCGGCGAGAAAAAGCTATGCTGTATGGCTTTTCCCCTCAACCGCTAACAGGCACGCCGCCAGATACCGGGATCTTATAAACCGCCCCCGTTGGCCCGGCTGTGCAGACCGGTCGGCGTGTGCTGGCAAAGGCTGCTCGCGTCGGGCGAGAATCTAAAATCCAAATGAAGAGCGACGGCAAGATTGCCGGTGTGGCTGCCTGAATGGGCCCGCCGCCGTCGACGTGACCGAGCCAGAGGCTTTGGTCTTCGCCGTCAGAGATGCCGAAGTGAGGCGAACGAGTGACCGTCAGGTGAAAGAGCCGTTTTCTTCGTCGTGCTTTCCCGTCGGAAGTCAGCCGCCTGATCGATTGGGTTCCTGGACGCCGCGGGGAAACGCCGCCTTTCGTTGGCTCTCTGCCAAAGATGCCCCGCGGTCACGGCGAGCAGGGAGTACCGGCCAGTCCGACCAGCGCGGTCGCGACGCCTAAGCTGAGGCCTGCGCCGGGGTTAAGCGCACGTGGGATCGCTCCGCTGTCGCGGTTTGGGGCGGAAGGCGAGGCTCGGTGCGCCATCCTTGTGGCGCGTGCGGCTCCGGTCGCTGAGACGTCCACCTTGGCGACGAACTTGTACCCGTTGCCAGGCACGGTCTGCAATCAAAGCGGTTCTCGTTTTTCGATTTCACCGAGGGCTTTCTCGGCGCGGCGACGTGCACCGTCAGGTTCTTTTTCCTCGACGAACTGGGTCCTTCCACAATGCCAAGTCCAACTTAGGTCACCGTTTGGACCGGGACACTCCGCCGTGGACGTGACCATCTGCGAGGAGCACGATCAAAGGCTTTGGTTGAAGGGGACCGGGACGGCCGGCTTTAAGCGGAGGGTGCGTTGAGTGCATCCACCCCTCGAAATCATCGAAGAAAAACTCTCTCTTGCACACCGGCCTCGTCTGTCTTCAGCAGACCTTTAGTAACTCTTTGCCAAAAAAATTAGCCACTTTTTGCACTCGCTCGATAGAAACTGGGACTGCGTCAGAACAATTACAATCCTCGTTGCCGGTAATTACCAGCAAACGCGGAGGAACCCGGCTATGAATGTGTGAAACGGAGGACTTATGAAAGGACAAACAAGAACCATCACTCTGCCAACGCGTAGATCATCGCGGTCGCGGCTGTTGTGCGTCGAGTCGGTGTCATCTTACAAAACGCAGCCGTGTCACGTGCGTTCAATCCGCGCGCAGCCCGACCCGCCGGGATGACGGCCTTGTCGGCGTCACGGCCGGTCAGACTGTGAGAATTGGCGTGATCAACACCGGAGATCCGCCCTGAGCCGGGTACACCAACCCGGGGCCCGCGTCGTTTACTGACGCCTTGGACGACGCGAGCGGACATTACGTTAACCGCAATGCGGACAACACTCCGGATCCGGCGGACAGTTCTCTTTAAGGGGCGGTGAATCAGCCCGCTCAGCTAGAAGATGCCGACGATTTTGTGCCAGGCTGTTCGACGGCGGCGGACGCCTGCAGCTTCGTCCCGTCGTTCAGATACAGCCGCCGGCAGACGACGCGACTGAGCTCCGCCATGACCCGTGCGTGCCGGAGCGTCGAGGTCACCACCGTAACAACGCGAACTCACGCGGACGCAGTTCATGATGCCGTTTGTATGGCGGCTCCCCAGCGAGCGACCCAGCCGCAATAATCCGCTCGAGCCGCCTTCGGCCTGCCACGGGCCGAGCCGGGCAAGCAATACGGTCCTTACCACGACGAGAACTTTTTCATTCCTGACATGCTGGATCGGCGCGTCGCGGCTGTTTGGGTTATCGGCGTTTTTCTCGTAGAACGCAAGTGATTGAACAGGCGAGACCTCAGACGAAAAACCGCGGAATTCAAGGCGAAAGGCACCGAGTTCGGAACGCTCACCGGATCAGAGGCCGAGATGCATGCAGGAGGATTTCACGTTCAAGGTACCGGCAACCGGATCGGAAATGGCTGGGACCGGTTTGAACACGAGTTTCACAAGTGCGTGTTTACGTTCAAGTCGGCCAACTGTCGATTTTCGTAAAGACATTGCCGGCGTGGTACTGGACGAATGGAAGGAATGCACTCAGTGCCAAAAAGCCGGGGTGGAAACGCTCGCACTCTGCGACCCGGACTCGCCTGAAATCGCTTGAAGCTGAAGATCGATTTTTTGCGCGGTAGACACGGTGAGATGCTCGGCCCGCGTCGGGCAGGGCGTGCACTTTTAACAAACTGAATGATCATGGAGTGTAAATTAAATCAAGTGTTTTATGCAAACCCTAAGAAACTTGGCCAAAAAAACTTCATTACCAGGCGCAATTCATAATGCTGCTTTTCGACGCTTGTTCTCGCGGCGTTCAAGACTCATGCAAACTGGGTGAGTTCGGAACAACTTCCGCGTTTCCATCGATCACCTGTTTCAATACCACTTATGCGGTGACCGGCGGTTCCGCGTTCGATTCTCGGTGTCACTGCTGCATAAATCCTCTCGGCCAGCGTGATGGTGTATCAGATGCGTCTTCGCGGCGCCTATGTTCGAATACCGCCGCGCGCCGGGGCCTATGGCGTTCCGCCGGGTCATGCTGCCTGCACAGTTTCCGGCGATCGTCGCCAACCACGGCAGAAAGCGAACATACATTTACGGCAAGCACCCATCTATGCGAGATCGCTGGTTTATTTCGTTCCGAAGGATTACGGATCGCTTCGCAGCCAGTTCCGCCGCAGGCCAGGGCGGCCACTAATGAGTGCCGAAACAGATCGCGACCGGCGTGTGTCGTCGAAGACATGCTCACCAGACTGGCTGTCAAACAACCGCGCAATACTTCTCGCGACACGATCTGCGCGACGATCTCATGTTGCAAAAAGCTCAGCTTCTCGGGCGGCAAGCCGACCAGAGAGATCGCCGCAGCGCATGGACTATATGAAGAGCCGCTTCCTGGAACGTAAAGACGGAGCCGGGGCGGGCCCCACGGCAATTCCGCATCGCACTGATGGGGATCTCACTTACACGGCGGAGCGGTGACCGTCTTTGGCAAACCGGCTGGAGTTGGGGCAGAAGGCAAGCGGTTCCATTTTCGCCCGGAGCTCAACAATGGGCGCCGGACGTAGTTGCTCGTATAACCGGGTTGCGGTACTGCTCCCTTCAGCGAACGCCACTTTCCCGCTTCGCTGAAATGCAAGAAAACGCGCTGTTTACACTCAGGCCAAATGGGACTACGACGCGCAGGGCCACGATCGACCCTCGCATATGCACATGCGTACTTGAGCAGCAATGGACCCGGCACACAGCCATCCGTATAACGCCGCTATCTGCGAGTACCAAATCCATGCCCCAACCGCCTGCACGGCGGACGATTACCAAAGCATTCACTACGGATTCTTTATAGGACGCGACCGCCTGGAGGCAAGGAGTTCTCAATTTTCTTAAGCGAAATGACGTTCAATGAAACGGTTCAATGATCGGCAAACGGCGGAAATGCTTATCATGCCCGCCCGTTCGTCTCATTGTCAGCAAACAAAGGTAAATCATAAGCTTCAAATTCGAACAAATAATTTTTGTCGGCTATTTTTGCACTCGGTACGCTGTTTCTTGGGTGCTCAACCGCAAACGCGCAATTTATTACAAACGCTGTCTGAAGCATCACGATCCTCAGACAGCGAACGCATTCGGCCGCCGTCCAACTCCGGACAGAGTCGGTACCTATCCGTCCAAACGTCTCGGGATGATACATCTCCTCGGCCTTAGCCGGCGGGACGACAAAGCTTGGCCCGGCGTCGTGGCACACGCGTGACACAGGTGTAGGCTCCAAGCGCCTTCCCACGGCACAGCGACGCAAACGCCTCGGCGCCTCGTCGCGAAAGTTCTGGTGCTCAAACCGAGTATTGCCGCCCTACCACAGAACCGTACCCGTACGACCAGCTGCCGTCAGTAACGCCACGCCTGTCGCACGGCTGCGGATCAGCCGGCACAGCCTCGGTCACGGCAGGCCGGTGATTGAGTACTCCAATCCTGCGGGCAGTTGATCGACAAGTGCGACGTGATATGCGCGCCTTGCTGCGACCGAAATCAGCCACGCCGGCTACGCGAACGCGCCGGACTTGATAGTCCACGGAGCCGTCCGCGTTTTGCTTCACGTCATCGCCTATCATCGACCGCCTCGTATTTTCGCAGCACGTAAAGCCGTAATCCGCGGGTTCGAGTTTCAGATTCTTTGCGCGTGTTTCATACCGAGTACGGTAATACAATCTGCCTGCGCCTTGCTTATCGATGATGATCAGGTTCGACGTCCCGCCCTGATCGACGAGGAACGAGCATCGGTATGTCGAGTACATTTCGAATCGACCGAGCGTCCCTTGAACGCCTCCTCGCCCGCGTACGTGCTGCCCAGCCACACACGGGTCACAAAATCAGGCGTCACCCTTTTCAAACGCATCGAAGTATTTATCGACTGAGCAGGATGAAAACGTTCTCCTGCGAATCGAGCCCCAATGGCTTTCTCGTCCGATGAGCGAGCAGGCCGCGAACGAGTTTAGGAATCAGGTCATTCTTGGGGTCGGCCTGTGATCATCGCCTCCGAGCAGCACGCCGTCGGCACGTCGGTTGGACGCCATTATCAGCCAGCCGCCGTCGTGATAATCGGTGACAAGAGTTATGCAGCCGCGGCCGTCTCGGTAACGTGCGGTTGTTGAGAAATGCTTGATCGCCTCAACCTCGGTTTGCGGAAGTCTTTGTCGTTCGCGAGGACGAGACCGAGATCCAGCCCAACGCCTCGGAAGAGCGCCTTGCTCAGATCCGCTTATCCCGAAAGGGGCTCCGCGTCGCTGCCTGCTCAGGTTTCCGGCTCGCGCCATTTCCGCCATGCGGCCGCTTGACGCCTGGCCGCGTCTTGTCGCGTCAGTATCGCGTATGTAAAGAGACAGCGTAGGCCGAGATCGTCCACCGCAGCTCGGGCGACGTCTTCGTGCGAGTCGATCGAGTAACTGCTTCTCAGACGTGCTAACCCATGCCTGCCGAAGCTTTGGTCTTGTCGATCGTCTCGATCCGGCACCTTGTAGCCGCCAGCGCTTTTACCGAAGCTCAGCGCGCGTGCTTGCGGCGTGGATGTGGTGAGGAACCGGATACTCGTGGCGTTCGCCATACGCGCTCACTGAAGCCAGAAGCTGCCGTCGTCGCGCTGGCGAGTCGGGGATGTCGATATCGTACGAAAATTGCGCCGCGATCTTCTCGGGCGACGGCGTGATCGCTTCGGCGCTGAACGCCGTAAGCACGTCGCGGCGCTACCGCCGTCGAGATCATCCGCAGACGATTCTCACTCGGTGACACGGTAGGGATACTGTGCGAGATAAGCCGCACGCGTCGGTCAGTTCCTGCAGCTGCGTTGACGAGTGGTGACCTCAATCCGCCAAACTGGATACTGCATCGCTGGCGTCAATCACCAGCTTCGCCAAACCTCTTGTAAC
>ERZ1370068.6785-contig-5746_pt1 | contig 32032 bp, 39 predicted proteins | sample MGYA00561227_ERZ1370068 | MGnify/ENA primary metagenome ERZ1370068 (study PRJEB38410, sample SAMEA6850437) | metagenome | study: Metagenomic assessment of the ecological functions of the soil: analysis of the soil microbiota associated with the...
TGCTCTAAAGGCCTTTCGGTGCCCCTTCGATGCCCCCAAACGACCTCCACAGCGATCCGCAGCAGCCGTTTTCGCAAGGCTGTGGAAATCGTGCGCTCTGCTTGAATCGCTTCCGAGAAAATTGCCGATCAGGCTGTTGAAATCTCCGTCCTTCTTTCGCAGGTCTTCGACCTTGCGGATCGAGTGAATCACCGTCGAGTGATGCTTGCCGCCGAAGCTGCGGCCGATCTCCGGCAGCGACGCGTGCGTGAGCGACTTGCAGAGATACATCGCAATCTGGCGCGGCATCGCGACCGACTTGGAGTTGTTGCGCGATTTCAGCTCGACCATCTTCGAGGTTGTAGTAGTCGGCGACGAATTTCTGGATGATCTCGATCGTGACCGCCTTTGTCGTCGTGATCGAGGATGTTCTTCAGCACTTCCTGCGCGAGCGGCAGCGTGATCTCCTGGCCGGTCAGCGACGCGTAGGCGATCAGGCGGATCAGCGATCCTTCGAGCTCGCGGATGTTCGACTTGATCTTGCCGGCGATGTACATCGCGACGTTGTCGGGCAGCGGCACCGCTTCGGCTTCCGCCTTCTTCTTGAGAATCGCCACTTTCGTCTCGAGATCCGGCGACTGAATGTCGGCGATCAGGCCCCACTCGAACCGCGATCGCAGCCGCTCCTCGAGCGCCGGAATCTCGTGCGGCGGACAGTCGCTGCTCAGCACGATCTGCTTCTGCGAGTCGTACAGCGCGTTGAAGGTGTGGAAGAACTCGGTCTGCGTGCCTTCCTTGCCCGGCGAGGAACTGGATGTCGTCGACGAGCAGCACGTCGACCGATCGATAGCGCTCGCGGAAATCGAGGACGCGATCGTAGCGGACCGCGTTGATCATCTCGTTCATGAACCGCTCGGACGAGATGTAGGTGAGCTTCAGATTGCGATCGTGCTGCAGCACGTAGTGCCCGACGGCGTGCATCAGATGCGTCTTGCCCAGACCCGACGCCGCCGTAGATGAACAGCGGGTTGTACGAGCGCGACGGCGCCTCGGCGACCGCGCGGCACGCCGCGTGCGCGAACTGATTCGACGACCCGACGATGAACGTGTCGAAGGTGTAGCGCGGGTTCAGCCCGGCCGGGCCTGGCTGCGTCGTGGCCGGCGGGCGCCGGTCTTCGAGCGCCGACGGCTTCGTCGGCGCTGAGCTGGATCACCGACGCCGTCCGACTGGCGTGTCGGAGACGAAGTTGACCGACGAGATTCGGCCGCTTCAGCTTCGCTCATGGCCTCGGTGATCACGCCGACGTAGTGCTTCGTCAGCCAGTCCTTGAACAGCGCGTTCGGCACACGAACCGTGACCGACGGACCGGTCTTCGGCGACGAAGGTCGTCGGCCGGAACCAGGTATAGAAGCTGTGGCGGTTCACCTTCGGTTTCGATGCGCGCGAGGATTTCGTCCCAGAGGTTCATGGTCACGCCATTGAAAGCTGCGAGACTAACCGTCGATTTGGTCGATTTTCCACAGTTTTTCCACAGGTGTGGAAAACTTTGGCGAGAGACCAAACGCGCATGGGGATCACTGCGGCCGGAAGCGACCGGTGAAGGACGCAGACTGTAACACACTCCGTCGCGATTGACACCCTCGGAATGCGTTCGCTAACATTGACGGTTCGTCTTCATACCGAAGGGATGTCATGGCAAAGGGAGTTCGCACGTTTCAGCCCAATACGCGTCATCGCGCGAAGACGCACGGGTTTCTCGTGCGCATGAGCACGAAGAACGGCCGCCTCGTGCTGAAGCGCCGCCGCGCGAAGGGCCGCAAGCGTCTGACGGTCAGCAGCGAGTAGCTCTGTGAGGTTCCGTCCAGCCGAACGACATCCGGCGCCGGCGCTGAGTTCCAGCAGGTCTACGAGCGCGGCGCGCGAGTCCACAGCCGCTACTGCACGGTTTTCGTCCTGCCCAACGAGCGCGGCGTCGGGACGGCTGGGGATCGCGGCGACGCGAAAGCTCGGCGGCGCGGTTCAGAGAAACCGAGCTAAACGACTGATTCGAGAGGTTTTTCGTCGTAACAAGATCGCGCCAGGGCTTCGACGTCGTCGTCGTGCCCGAAGCGCGAGCTGCTCGACGCCAGCCTGACCGTCCTTGAAGCCGATTACCGAACACCTCGTCGAACGACGCCTCGCGCCAGGGCGCTGACCGTGCGCCCGGCGCGTCGTGTGCGCTCGTGCTGCTTCGAGGCTACAAGATCCTCATTTCGCCGTATTTCAGCGGCTCCTGCCGGTTCCTGCCCTCGTGCGCGGACTACGCGGCGGAGGCCGTCGAGCGCCACGGCGCGATGCGCGGCGTCTGGCTTGCCGCCCGAGCGCCTCGTCCGCTGTCACCCGCTGTGTGCCGCGGGCCACGACCCAGTGCCAGCCCCCGAGGTAGCGTCCGGCTGTAGCCGGACCTGTTGAATGGAACGACGCGTTCTTCTCGCCATCTTTCTCGCGTTTCTCGTGCTGTACGCCTGGCAGGCGCTGTTCGTGAAGCCGGTGCCGAAGCCGACCGGCGCAGCGTCGAGCGCGACTCGACGACCATCCCGTCGGTGCCGCAGACGGCCGCCGGCGACCGGCTGCCAGCGCGCACGCCGCCACCGATCTGCCAGCGCCGCAGCCGTCGCGCCGCTCGCGGCGGCGCTCGTCGCCGACACCGACCGAGCGCGACGTCCGCGTCGAGACGCGCGACGTGATCGCGGTGTTCACGAATCAGCGGCGCGCGGCTCAAGAGCTGGCGCCTGAAGCACTATCTCGATCACGACAGAGCAGCCGCAGGAGATCGTCGATCGAACATCTGCCGTCGCAGCCGCTTCCCGTTCACGCTGCGCGCCGGCAGCGATGCGACGCACGACGACCGCTGAACGGCGGGCTGTACACGGTCAGCGGCGCGCCGCCGTCGGCGTCCGCGACCGCGCCGGTCGATCTCCGCTTCGAATATCGCGACAGCGGCGGGATCCACGCGGTCAAGGAGTTCCATCTCGATCCGACGTCGCATGTCTTCAGCGTTCAAGCGCGACGGTGACCGCAGAGCGACAAGTGCCGCTCACGCCGACGATTGTCTGGGGGCCCGGCGATCGGCGACGTCGGCGAGGTCGAGCCGCGTGCGTCAGAAGGCGGAAGGCATCCTGTTCCAGGGCGGCAAGGTCGTCAGCGCCTCGCCGCCGAAGGACCTCGCGAAGCAGTCGATCTACGAGGGCGATTTCAGCTATGCCGGCGTCGACGACAACTACTTCATGGTCGCCGCGCTGCTCGCCGGGCCGGTCGAAGGTCACGCTTCCAGCCGGTCTCGATTCCGCCGCCGGCCGAGTTCGAAGGACGCGGCGCGCGATCTCGTCTCGTTCTCGATCGAGCCGCAGCGACGCCGACGCGCCGCATCAAGTTCTTCGCCGGGCCGAAGGACTTCGACGTGCTCGGCGCGATCGATCGCGATCTGGCGCGCGCGATCAATTTCGGCATGTTCACCGTGATCGTCGTGCCGCTGCTGCGGTCGCTGAAGTGGGTCAACGGCTACGTCGGCAACTACGGCTGGTCGATCATCATCCTGACGATCATCATCAACGCGATCATGTTTCCGCTGCGGCACAAGAGCGTCGTGTCGATGCGGAAGATGCAGGAGATTCAGCCCGAGGTGAAGGCGATCCAGGATCGCTACTCGAAGCTGAAGGCGACCGATCCGGCCAAGCAGAAGATGAACCAGGAGATGATGGCGCTCTACAAGGAGCGCGGCGTCAATCCGGCGAGCGGCTGCGTGCCGATGCTGCTGACGATGCCGGTTCTGCTTCGCGTTCTACGCGCTGCTGTCGACGGCGATCGAGCTGCGCGGCGCGCCGTTCTTCGGCTGGATTCACGATCTGTCGGCGCACGATCCGTACTACGTCACGCCGATGCTGATGGGCATCAGCCAGGTCTGGCAGCAGCGCATGACGCCGGCCGCCGGCATGGATCCGACGCAGCAGAAGATGATGATGTTCATGCCGGTCGTTCTTCACGTTCATGTTCCTCTGGCATCCGGCGGGCGTGGCGCTCTACTGGCTGGTCAGCAACGTCTGGGCGATCGGCCAGCAGTACTCGACGAACTACCTGATCGGCCCGCCGAACGATCCGCACCGTGCGTCCGCGGCCGGCGGCCGAGCGGCGGATGAAGCGCGTCGGCGGCGGCAAGACCGACGCGGCCGCGCGCGAGAACTCGAATAGCCGACCGATGCCACAGCCGATGCCGACACCGCACCGATCGTCGATTTCCTGAACCGCGTCGTCGCCGCGCTCGGCATCGACGGCGACCGTCGACGTCGAAGAGACCGCCGACGGTCCGCGCCTCAACCTGACCGGCGACGAGGCCGAGCTGCTCGTGCGGCATCGCGGCGAGCCGCTCAAGGCGCTGCAGCACGTCGTCGACATGGCGCTACGGCCGATCGCTCGACGGACGAGAAGCGCGTGTTCGTCGACGCGCTCGAGTACCGCAAGGGCAAGGACATCGAGCTGCGCCAGCATGGCGAAGTTCCTCGCCGAGAAGGCGAAGCAGACCGGGCATCGATCAGCAGCTCGGGCCGCTCAATCCGTACGAGCGCCGCATCGTGCACATGGCGGTCGCCGAAGTCCCGGGCGCGACGACGGAAAGCGTCGGCGACGCGTTCTCGAAGACGGTCCTGATCTCGTAACGCAAGTAGGGGCCCGCGAGCTCGCGCGACACCGAGGCTTGGTCTCGGCGCTCCTAGTCCGCGAGTCTCATGTCCATGTTCTCCACCACCGACACCATCGTCGCGATCGCGACGCCGCCCGGCCGCGGCGGGATCGGCGTCGTGCGTCTCAGCGGGCCTGACGCGCACGCGATCGCGCGCGGTCTCATCGCCGCACGATCGCGATCGCGGCTGCGACACGCGACGTCTCGCGGCCCGTCACGCCGCATTCGACGCACGATCCGATCGCCGTGCGACCGAGTCCGAGCTCCGGCCGGCCGACTGGCGACGCCATCGATCAGGTCGTCGCCACCTTCTTTCCTGCCCCGCATCCTACACCGGCGACGACGTCGTCGAGCTGAGCGCGCATGGCAGCCCGGTCGTGCTGCGCGCGATCGTCGACGGCGGCGATCGCCGCGCGGCGCGCGGCTCGCCGAGCCGGGCGAGTTCACGCTGCGCGCGTTCCTGAACGGCCGGATCGATCTGATGCAGGCCGAGGCGGTCGCCGATCTGATCGACGCGGTGACGCCGCTGCAGGCGCGCGCGGCGTTCGATCAGCTCGAACGGCACGCTGACGCGCGCGATCGCCGCGCATCGACGCGACGCTGTTCGATCTGATCGCCCGGCTCGAAGCATCCGTCGATTTTCCGGAAGAGGGCTATCACTTCGTCGAGCCCGGCGCGCTCGCGGCGCGCATCGACGCACTGCTCGACGCGGACATCGCGCGCTGCTGGCCGACGCGCGGCGCGGCCGGCTGGTGCGCGAAGGGTCTGCAGATCGCGATCGTCGGCGAGCCGAACGTCGGCAAAGTCGAGCCTGTTCAACGCGCTCGTCGGCGCGTCGCGCGCGATCGTCACCGACGTGCCGGGCACGACGCGCGATCTGGTGACCGAGAGTCGTCGACGTCGACGGGCTGCGCGTGACGCTCGTCGACACCGCCGGCCTGCGCGAGACCGACGACATGCGTCGAGGCCGAAGGCGTCGCGCGGCGCGAGCAGGCGATGACGCGTGCCGATCTGGTACTGCTCGTCGAGCGATCGATCGACCGATCGCGGAAATCGCGACACGAGTTGATCGACGACAAAGTCACTTAGCGTCGCAAACAAGTCGCGATCTCGACGCCGGCGTGGCGACGACGTCGACGCCGTCAGCGTGTCGGCGACGACCGGGGCGGGACTCGACGAACTGCGCCGGCGAATCGCGGCGGCGCTCGACGTCGATCCGCTGCGCGATCGGCCCGGCGATCACGAACGTGCGTCACATCGCGCTCGTCGAGCGCGCGCACGACGCGCTGTCGCGCGCGCGACGGCGGCGCGCGCTGGCCGACGGCGGTCGCTGTCGGAAGAATTCGTGCTCGCGGATCTGCAGGAGGCGCGCGCGGCGCTCGAGGAGATCACCGGCCGCCGCGCGCCGGACGATCTGCTCGAGCATATCTTCTCGCGGTTCTGCATCGGCAAATGACTGATCGCACGTCGACGGACAGTGATGCGGTTCGTGCAGCTCGATGGCCTCGGTAATTCGCGGATCGCGACTGCGGTTGATCGTTTGACGTGAAGGCAGCTTCGACGTCATCGTGATCGGCGCCGGTCACGCGGGCTGCGAAGCGGCGTATGCCGCGGCGCGGCTCGGCGCGCACGTCGGGCTGTGCACGCTGTCGACGGACACCGTCGCGCACATGCCGTGCAATCCCGCGGTCGGCGGCACGGCGAAGGGTCATCTCGTTCGCGAGATCGACGCGCTCGGCGGCCTGATGGGCCGCGCGATCGACGCGACCGGCATTCAGTTCAAGCTGCTCAATCGCAGCCGCGGGCCGGCGGTCTGGTCGCCGCGCGCGCAGGCGGACAAGAAGATCTACGGCGCAGTGGGTGAAGGCGGCGCTCGACGCGGAGCCGAACATCGAGTGGCTGATCGGCACGCGCCGGCCGCATGCTCGTCGAGCACGGCCGCGTCGTCGGCCTCGCGATGGAGGACGGCGACGCGTACGCGCTGCCGCGCGCTCGTCGTCACGACCGGCACGTTTCTGAACGGGCTCGATTCACATCGGGCCGGAGCAGCATCCGGCCGGGCGCGCCGGCGAGCCGCCGTCGCGCGAGCTCGCGGAGTCGCTGAAGTCGTTCGGCTTCGAATGGGGACGGCTGAAGACCGGGACGCCGCCGCGGCTCGATCGCGCGAGCATCGACTTCGATCGGCAGGTCGCGCGCGGCACGTTCGCGTCGAGCGCGGCGACGATCCGCCGGTCCCGTTTTCGTTTCTGTCCGGCGCGATCGATCGCGCCGCAGATCGACTGCCATCTGCTCCACACGAACGATCGCGTGCGCGATCTCGTGCGCGCGAACATCGATCGCTCGCCGCTGTTCAACGGTCAGATCCGCGGCATCGGTCCGCGCTACTGCCCGTCGCTCGAAGACAAGATCGTGCGCTTCCCGGACAAGGAGCGGCATCAGATCTTTCTCGAGCCCGAGGGCGTCGACGCGCGCGAGATCTACGTGAACGGCTTCTCGATGAGCCTGCCGCGCGACGTGCAGACGCGATCTCGTTCACGCGCTGCCGGGACTCGAAGACGCCGTCCTGCTGCGTCCCGGCTACGCCGTCGAGTACGACTTCATCCAGCCGACGGAGCTGACGCGGCGCCTCGAGACCAAGCGCGTCGCCGGACTGTTTCTCGCCGGGCAGATCAACGGCACGTCCGGCTACGAGGAGGCGGCGGCGCAGGGGCTCGTCGCCGGCGTCGAACGCCGCGCAGCTCGCGACGGGCCGGCGCGGGCTTCGAGCTGCGGCGCGACGAGGCCTACATCGGCATCCTCGTCGACGACCTGATCACGAAGGGCTGCCTCGAGCCGTACCGCATGTTCACGTCGCGCGCGGAGCATCGGCTGCTGCTGCGCATCGACAACGCCGACCTGCGGCTGACGCCGCGCGGCCGCGAGGCCGGGCTGGTGGACGACGAGCGGTGGGAGCGGTTCTGAGCGCCGGAAGGCGCGCTTCGAGCGGAACTCTGCGACTGCTGGACGCGACGCTGGTTCGAGCTGCGTCCGGCGATCGCGATGCCGGCGAGCCAACTGCTTGCGGCAGCCGGAGATGCGGCTCGGCCGATCTGCGTGGCGCAGCGGCCGGCTTCCGGCTTTCGAGGTCGATCCGCGGCGACGCCGCCGTCGACATCGCCAGCGCCGAGACGACCGGTGAAATACGCGGGCTACCTGCGGCGGCAGGAGAGCGAGATCGAGCGTGCGCGCGAAGGACGAGCGGCGGCGAATCCCGCGCGACTTTCCCTTCGACCGCGTGCCCGGGCTGTCGCGCGAGGTCGTTCAGCGCCTGACTCGCAGGTCCGGCCGGACACGCTCGGCCAGGCGCTTCGCGAATCCCGGGCGTGACGCCCGCCGCCGTCGCCGTGCTCGGCGCGTTCGTCGGCCGATTGTCGCCAGCGCCGCACCGTGACGTCGCTGGAGTTTCGCGATCGCCTGGCGCGGCGCGACGCGGCGCGCGAAGGCGCCGATCACGCTCGCGATGCTCGAGCCGCTCGAGGCGTATTTCCGGCTGCTCGACGCAGTGGAACGCGAAAATCAACCTCGACCGCGCTGCCGCTCGATCCGCCGACCGACGAGACGTTCGATCGTCTGCTCGTCGAGCCGCTCGCGGCGTCGCGGCAGATTCTGCCGAACGCTGGCCGAGCGTCTGGCTCGATCTCGGGTTCCGGCGGCGGCTCGCCGGCGATTCCGCTGAAGATCGCTCGTCCGCACCTGCGATTGACGATGGTCGAGTCGAAGGACGCGGAAAGCGCGCTTTCCTACGCGAGGCCGTCGCGCGTCGCTGGAGCTGTCGGATGCGAGTCGTCGAGACCGAGCGGTTCGAAGACGCGTCGCGACAGCCCGAGCTATGCGCGACGGCCGATCGTCGTGACGGTCCGGGCCGTGAAGGCTGACGTCAGGACTCTTCCGAGACCGCCGGCCGAATGCTAAGAGCACGGCGGCCGGCTGTTCCTGTTCGGACCCGCGCAGACTCGCCGATGCCTCGACCCAAGCGGCTTCGAGCTCGTCTCAATGCGTCCCGCTGACCGACTCACCGCCAAGCTTTCCTGACGCAGTCTACCGTCGAGCTGTTCCACGTGGAACAAAGCGTTGACGCGCTCAGGCTCCCGTATCCTCGTATCCTCAGCGTCGGACGCCATGCACTGACGATCAATAGATCATGGTTGGTCAAATAACCAATATATGGCACGAATCGTCGCTGTCGCCAACCAGAAGGGCGGCGTCGGCAAGACCACCACGACCATCAATCTCGCGGCCTCGCTCGCCCTCGCCGAGCGGCGCGTGCCTGCTCGTCGACGTCGACCCGCAGGGCAATCTCACCAGCGGCGTCGGCCAGAAGGGCAAGCGCCGCCCGGCCGGCACCATCTACGACGCGCTGACCACGCTCGAGCCGACCGCCGACGCGCGCGCCGTTCATGATCCCGACCGGCGATCGACCGCCTGCACGCTGATTCCGGCCGATCGCAACCTGACCGGCGCCGAGATCGAGCTGGTCACGCTCGCCGCGGCGCGAAGAACGGCTGCGCGCGCTCCTCGCGCTCGCGTGCGCGACGACTTCGACTACATCTTCATCGACTGCCCGCCGTCGCTCGGCCTGCTGACGCTCAACGCGCTCGTCGCCGCCGACGCCGTGCTGATTCCGCTGCACTGCGAGTACTTCGCGCTCGAAGGCCTCGCCGATCTCGTCGGCACGATGCGCCGCGTCCGCGCCGCGCTCAACCCGGCGCTCGACATCGAAGGCGTGCTGCTGACGATGTTCGACGAGCGCACGAACCTCGGCCAGCAGGTCGCGACCGACGTGCGCGCAGTTCTTCAAGGAGAAAGTGTTTCGCACGGTCATCCCGCGCAACGTCCGCCTCGGCGAAGCGCCGAGCCACGGCATGCCGGTGATTCTCTACGACGTGAAATCGCGCGGCGCCGAAGCGTACTCGCGCTCGCGCGCGAAGTGCTCGAACGCTCCGCGACGGCCGCGTGACGATGCATCGCAGAACGCGCAACGCACGCAGAGACGAGTCTCTCGGCGTTCCGCGAGCTCAGCGTTGAAGGTGACGCATGGAAAAACGCCCCGCGCTCGGCAAAGGCCTCAGCGCGCTGATTCCCGACGCGCCCGAGCCGCGCGCTCGTCGCCGATCGACGTCGACATCGATCGCCTCGCGCCGAACGACTTTCAGCCGCGCGCGCACGTCGACGATGCGCGCCTGCAGGAGCTCGCGCGATCGATCACGGCCAACGGCATCATCCAGCCGATCGTCGTCCGCAGGGTCGGCGATCGCTTTCAGATCATCGCCGGCGAGCGCCGCTGGCGCGCCGCGCAAGCTCGCCGGCCTGCTGCGCGTGCCGATCGTCGTCCGCGACGTCGCGCGCCGGCCAGGAGCAGTCGCTGCTCGAGATGGCGCTCATCGAGAACATCCAGCGCGAGGACCTGAACCCGATCGAAGAGGCGCTCGCCTACCGCCGGCTCGCCGACGAATTCCAGCTGAAGCAGGAAGACATCGCCGACCGCGGTCGGGAAGGATCGCGCGTCGGTCGCCAACTCACGTGCGGCTGCTGCAAGCTGCCCGACGAAGTCCGCGCCGAAGTCGCGTCGGGCCGCCTGTCGATGGGCCACGCGCGCGCGCTGCTCTCGCTCGCCGACGAAGCCGATCAGCGCCGCATCGCGCGCGACGTCATCGCGCGCAGCCTCTCGGTGCGCGAGACCGAGTCGCTCGGTCAAGAAGATCGTCGAAGGCGGCGCGCCGCGCGCGCGAGCCGCGCGCGCCGAAGCCGGTCGACGTCCACACGCGCGCGGCCGAAGATCGGCTGCAAGCTCGCTCCTCGGCACCCGCGTCCGCATCGTCCGCCAGCGGCACGCGCGGCCGCATCGAGATCGATTTCGTCTCGGAAGAAGAGCTGATCCGGATCTACGAGCAGCTCACGGACAGATGACGAGGACACGAGGACTCGAGGGCTAGGGAGCTAGCGCGAGTCAGCGCGGCCTAGCCGAGCCCCAGACTCCAGCCCCATGTCCCAACGAAAGGAGGAACAAGTGGCCAAGCGTCTGACGCAAATGGTCTCCTGCGCCGGTTGAGCGAGCAAACTCGCCGCAGGCGAGCTCGCTCAGGTGCTGAGTGACATCCCCGCGCAAACCGACGACCGTGTCCTGGTCGACTTCAGGACCGCGGACGATGCGGGTGTGTACGGTGGGAGAGCGGGCCGGCGCTCGTGCAGACGGTCGATTTCTTCACGCCGATCGTCGACGACCCGTACGTCTACGGCCAGATCGCCGCGGCCAACGCCGTCAGCGACATCTACGCGATGGGCGGCCGTCCGCTGACCGCGCTGCGCGATCGCCGGCGTTTCCGAAGGACGGGCTCGACGCCGACGACGATCCGCGCGATCTTTCGCGGCGGCTTCGACAAGCTGCGCGAAGCCGGCGTCGTCGCTGCTCGGCGGCCACACGGTGCAGGATCGCGAAATCAAGTTCGGCTACGCGGTCACCGGCGCGATCGATCCGGACGCGCGTGCTCGCCAACGCCGGCGCGCAGCGCCGGCGACGTGCTGTTCCTCACCAAGCCGCTCGGCACCGGCATCGTCGGCACCGCGATCAAGTTCGATCGCGTCGACCGGCGCTGGCCGACGAGGCGATGCGCGTCGATGCGCACGCTGAACCGCGCCGCTGCCGAGGCGCTGCAGGCGCTGCCCGCCGGCGCCGTGCACGCGTGCACCGACGTCACCGGCTTCGGCCTGCATCGGGCACGCCACCGAGATGGCGCAGGCGAGCGGGGTGACGCGTGACGATCGACGCCGGCGCGGTGCCGGTGTTTCGACGGCGTCCTGGCGATCGCCGGCCGCAACCGGTCCGGCGGCCTGGCGTCGAACCAGGAGCATTTCGCAGCGGGCGTCGCGTCGATCCGGCAGGTGTCGACGCCGACCGCGCACGCATCCTGCTACGACCCGCAAACCTCTGGCGGTCTGCTGATTGCGGCCAGCGCGAGGCGCCGCGGACCGCGGTCGGCAGGCCGGCGCTGCGCGCAGGCGGTGACGGCGGCCCGGATCGGCGCTGTCGCGGCTGGCGACCGCGGCACCCGTATCCGTGGTGCTGCCGTGAGTTCGCTTGTGGCGAATTGTCTTTGAATGATATAAATTTGGGCTGCTTGTGAAACTCTTCGCAAGCTCCTGCACAGCCGACTGCGGGTGCGAAGCCCGCGCGACGAGTACTCGTGACGAACAAGACCGCCGCCATCCGCTACGCGCGCGCCCTCCTCGACGTCGCCGTCAAGGAGAAGCGCGGACCTCGAGCTGATCGAACGCGAGCTGTCGCAGTTCGCCGATCTCTTCAACGCAGTACTCCGCTCGCTCGAGAAAGTCCTGCTCAACCCGGCCGTCCCGGTGCCGCGCAAGCGCGCCGCCGTCGCCGACTTGCTTGCGCAGGCGAAGTTCACGCCGATCGTGTCGAAGCTGCTCGCGCTGCTCGCCGATCGCGATCGCCTCGTGCTGCGTGCCGGAGCTGCTCGCCGCCTACAGCGATCGCCTGCTCGATCATCCGCGACGTCGTCCGCGCGGAAGTGACGACGGCGCGCGCCGCTCGACGGCGCAGCGCGCGCGCAGGCGATTCAGCACGGCCTGGCGCACGCTCGACCGGACGCACCGTGCAGCTGCGTCGACGAAGATCGATCCGGCGATCATCGGCGGCGTCGTCGCGCGCATCGGCAGCACGCGCCTACGACGCCAGCGTCGACGCCGGCAGCTCGAGAAGATGAAAGAAGCGACTTGATAGAGAGCGTCAGTAACATGGACATCAAAGCCGAAGAGATCTCCAAGATCATCCGCGAACAGATCGGCAGCTTCGCCGTCGACGTCGACGTCGCCGAAGTCGGCAGCATCATCTCGATCGGCGACGGCATCGCGCGCGTGCACGGCGTCGACAACGCGATGGCCGGCGAGATGCTCGAGTTCCCGCACGGCGTGTTCGGCATCGCGCTGAACCTCGAAGAGGAGAGCGTCGGCGCGGTGCTGCTCGGCGAGTTCAAGGAGATCAAGGAAGGCGACCCGGTCAAGCGGACCGGCCGCATCATCTCGGTGCCGGTCGGCGACGAGCTGCTCGGCCGCGTCGTCAACGCGCTCGGCCAGCCGATCGACGGCAAGGGACCGATCGGCGACCAAGCAGTTCTCGCCGATCGAGCGCATCGCGCCCGGCGTCGTCGATCGCCAGTCGGTGAAGGAGCCGCTGCAGACCGGCCTCAAGGCGATCGACGCGATGGTGCCGATCGGCCGCGGCCAGCGCGAGCTGATCATCGGCGACCGGCAGACCGGCAAGACCGCCGTCGCGATCGACGCGATCCTCAACCAGAAGGACACCGGCGTCATCTGCATCTACAACGCGATCGGCCAGAAGCAGTCGACCGTCGCGCAGGTCGTGCGCACGCTCGAAGAAGCCGACGCGATGCGCTACACGATCGTCGTCGCGGCGACGGCGTCGGATCCGGCGCCGCTGCTCTACATCAGCGCCGTATCTCGGCGTGCACGTTCGGCGAGTTCTTCCGCGACAGCGGCCGCCACGCGCTGGTGGTCTACGACGATCTGTCGAAGCACGCGCAGTCGTATCGCGAGATCTCGCTGCTGCTGCGCCGCCCGCCGGGCCGCGAGGCGTATCCGGGCGACGTCTTCTACCTGCACTCGCGCCTGCTGGAGCGCGCGGCGAAGCTGAACAACGAGCTCGGCGGCGGATCGCTGACGGCGCTGCCGATCATCGAGACGCAGGCCGGCGACCTGTCGGCCTACATCCCGACCAACGTCATCTCGATCACCGACGGGCAGATCTTCCTCGAGTCGGACCTGTTCCACCAGGGCGTCCGTCCGGCGATCAACGTCGGCAACTCGGTGTCGCGCGTCGGCGGCTCGGCGCAGATCAAGGCGATGCGGCAGGTGGCCGGCACGCTGCGGCTCGACCTGGCGCAGTACCGCGAGCTGGCGGCGTTCGCGCAGTTCGGCAGCGACCTCGACAAGTCGACGCAGGCAGCAGCTCAACCGCGGCGCGCGGCTGGTCGAGATCCTGAAGCAGCCGCAGTACGAGCCGCTCGCCGGTCGAGCGGCAGGTCGCGATCATCTACGCCGGCACCAACGGCTACATGGACAACGTCGCGCTGCCCGACGTGCGCGCGTTCGAAACCGAGCTGTATCGCGTACATCGAGACGCGCTACCCGCAGCTGTTCAGCGGCATCGCGCGAGAAGAAGCAGCTCGACGATCGAGCTGAAGGGCGCGCTCGACGCGGCGGTGAAGGAATTCTCGGCGATTTCGCGGCGAGAAAGGCCGCCGCCGCGTGACGACGATCAACGAAGACCAACCGTAGCCGTTCAGCGGTTCTGCGTTAACGTTGTGGACATATGCCGTCACTGATCGATCTCCGGCGGCGGATCCGCGCGGTCAAGAACACGCAGCAGATCACCAAGGCGATGAAGATGGTCGCCGCGTCGAAGCTGCGCCGCGCGCAGGAGCGGATCATGAACGCGCGGCCGTACGCCGTGCAGATGCAGCGCGTGCTGCAGCAGCGTCGCCGCGCGCGTCGATCCGTCGATCCACCCGCTGCTGACCGTGCGCGAGCCGCGCGCCGACAGCCGCAGACGCTGGTCGATCGTCGTCACCGGCGACAAAGGGCTGTGCGGCAGCTTCAACACCAACGTGATCAAGGCCGGCCGGCGCGTTCGTCGTCGAGCACGCCAGCCAGTGCATCGCTCGGCCTGGTCGGCCGCAAGGGGCGCGACTTCTTCGGCCGCCGCGGCTTCGACGGTGCTGTTCGAGCAGGTCGGCATCTTCCAGAAGCTGCGCTACGAGGATGCGCCGGGCGATCGCGCAGACCGCGATCGAGGCGCTTCCCGTCGGGCAAGGTCGACCGCGTGATGCTGGTCTACAACGAGTTCCGCTCGGTGATGACCCAGCGCGTCGTCGTCGATCAACTGCTGCCGATCGCCGCGCGGCGACGTCGACGCGACCGGGCCGCGAGCGCGCGCCGGTCGTCGCCGGGCGGCGATCCGCGCGCGCAGATCGACTACCTCTACGAGCCGTCGCCGCAGGAGATCTTCAACCAGCTGCTGCCGCGCTACGTCGAGGTGCAGGTCTACCGCGCGCTGCTCGAGTCGAACGCCGCGTTCTTCGCCGCGCAGATGACGGCGATGGACACGGCGACCAAGAACTCGGCGGAGATGATCGCCAACCTGACGCTCTACATGAACAAGGTGCGGCAGGCGGCGATCACGCGCGAAATCATCGAAGTGGTTTCGGGCGCGGAGGCGCTGTAGAGCGAGCGTCGGGCGGACCTCAGGATCCGCGCGACGGAGCAGACGACACCATATGGCTACAGCAACCATGGCCAAACAGCAAGGTCGGCAAGATCGTCCAGATCATCGGCCCGGTCGTCGACGTCGAGTTCGAGGCCGGGCACCTGCCCGAGATCTACAACGCGCTGCGCATCCAGGCGACGGCGCAAGGGCGGCGCGAGCGCGATCGACGTCGATCGCCGAGGTCGAGCAGCACCTCGGCGAGAACCGCGTCCGCGCGGTGGCGATGAAGCCGACCGACGGCATGCAGCGCGGCATGGAGGCGATCGACCTCGGCGAGCCGATTTCGGTGCCGGTCGGCCCGGAGACGCTCGGCCGCGTGCTGAACGTGCTCGGCGAGCCGGTGGACTTCCCGGATCGGCCGGTGCAGTCGAAGGAGCGCTGGCCGATTCACCGCCCGCCGCCGACGCCTCGAGCAGCAGTCGACCGAGCTGAAGATGTTCGAGACCGGCATCAAGGTCATCGACCTGCTCGAGCCGTACCTGCAGGGCGGCAAGATCGGCCTGTTCGGCGGCGCCGGCGTCGGCAAGACCGTCGTCATCATGGAGCTGATCCACAACATCGCGCTCAAGCACGGCGGCGTGTCGGTGTTCGGCGGCGTCGGCGAACGCACGCGCGAGGGCAACGACCTCTGGCTCGAGTTCCAGGAGAGCGGCGTCATCGATCCGCAACGACCGCACGAAGTCGCGCGCGGCGCTGGTCTACGGCCAGATGACGGAGCCGCCGGGCGCGCGCCTGCGCGTCGGCCTGTCGGCGCTGACCGTCGCCGAGTACTTCCGCGACGCGGAAGGCAAGGACGTGCTGCTCTTCATCGACAACATCTTCCGCTTCACGCAGGCGGGCTCGGAAGTGTCGGCGCTGCTCGGCCGCATGCCGTCGGCGGTCGGCTACCAGCCGACGCTGCTCAGCGAGATGGGCGAGCTGCAGGAGCGCATCACGTCGACCAAGAAGGGCTCGATCACGTCGGTGCAGGCGATCTACGTGCCGGCCGACGACTACACCGACCCGGCGCCGGCGACGACGCTTCGCGCACCTCGACGCGACGACGAACCTGTCGCGCGCGATTTCGGAGCTCGGGATCTACCCGGCGGTCGATCCGCTGGCGTCGACGTCGCGCATTCTCGACCCGCGCATCATCGGCGACGAGCACTACAACGTCGCGCGCCAGGTGAAGCAGATCCTGCAGCGCTACAAGGATCTGCAGGACATCATCGCGATTCTCGGCATCGACGAGCTGTCGGAAGACGACAAGCTCGACCGTGTCGCGCGCGCGCAAGATCCAGCGGTTCCTGTCGCAGCCGTTCTTCGTCGCCGCAGCAGTTCACCGGCCTCGAAGGCAAGTACGTGCCGATCGCCGACACCATCCGCGGCTTCAAGGAGATCGTCGAAGGCAAGCACGACGAGACTGCCCGAGCAGGACTTCTACCTGGTCGGCGGCGATCGAAGAAGCGGTCGCGAAGTTCCAGCAGCGGAAGAACGCGTAGGCCGTGGCCGACAGCATTCCGCCGCTGCCGACCAAGATTCAGCTGCAGATCGTCTCGGCCGATCGCTCGCTCGTGAACGAGACGGTCGACGAGGTGGAGATCCCGGGCTTCGACGGCTACTTCGGCGTCCTGCCCGGGCACACGCCGCTGCTCGCGCGTGCTCAGGTCGGCGAGCTGTGGTACCGGCAGGGACAGGAGAAGCACTACCTCGTCGATCGCGTTCGGCTTCGCCGAGGTGCAGCCGGACCGCGGTCACGATCCTCGCGCAGATTGCCGAGAAGGCGCGAAGAGATCGATCTGGCGCGCGCGCCGAGGCGGCGAAGAAGCGCGCCGAGGAGCGGCTCGCGCGGCCGGCCGTGCGACATGGACGCCGAGCGGGCGCGCATCGCGCTGATGAAGGCGCTCATCCGCCTGCAGGTCGCGAGTCGCGCTAGAATCCGTCTCGTAGTTGTTTCTGCCAACCTCGCCAACCTGTTTCGCTACCGCGGCCTGATCCAGAGCCTGGTCGCGCGCGAGCTGAAGGCGCGCTATCGCGGCTCGGCGCTCGGCTTCCTCTGGTCGTTCATCAACCCGCTGCTCCTGCTGCTCGATCTACTCGTTCGTCTTCACCGTGGTCCTGCCGAGACCACGCACCGAGGGCGTCGCAGCCGTACGCGCTGTTCATGTTCTGCGGCATCCTGCCGTGGACCTGGTTCTCTTCGTCGCTGTCGAGAGTCGGCGAACTCGCTCATCGCCGGCGGCAACCTGATCAAGAAGGTGCTGCTTCCCGGCCGAGGTGCTGCCGATCGTCAGCGTGCTGGCGAACATGGTGCACTTCTTCCTGGGGCTGCCGATCCTGATCGGCGTTCCTGATCTACTACCGGCACTATCCCAGACCTGAGACCTCGCTGTGGTTTCCGGTGGCGGTGCTCGTGCAGCTGATCTTCACCGCCGGCGCTGGCGCTGATCCTGTCGGCGCTGACGGTCCACTTCCGCGACATCCGCGACATCCTGGCGAACCTGCTGACGCTGTGGTTCTTCGCGACGCCGATCATCTATCCGTGGTTCCAGCCGAGCGTGCAGACGTTCACAGCGGTTCTTCGACATCAACCCGTTCACGCACCTCGCCGTCTCGTACCAGGAGATCCTGTTCTTCAACAGGGTCCGGTCGGCCACTGGAAGTGGCTGCTCGGCGACTCGGCGGCGTGCTCGGTGCGTGCTGTTCCTCGCCGGCTACTGGCTGTTCGATCGACTGCGCGACTCGTTCGCGGAGGCCGTGTGATCACGAGCCACCGAGACGCGGAGACACAGAGGAAGCTATCCGCGGATTGCGCGGATACTACGCGGATTGCGAACACGCAGGAAGACCGCGTCATCTCAGTGTCTCGCAGTCTCTGTGGGGTCTTCTTCGTGCGTTCTTCGTGTGTTTCGTGCCTTCGTGGTGATGAATCTCGGGGCCGTCGCGTGACGCCCGCGATCGAGCTCGACCAACGTCTCGAAGATCTACCGCCGCTACGGCGGCCGGCAGTTCGCGACGCTCAAGAGCGCGCTGCTGCAGCGCAGCATCCTGCGCGATCTGCAGCCGAGCGAAACGTTCCCGGCGCTCACCGAGCGTGTCGTTCACCGTGCCGAAGGGATCGACTTACGGCGTCATCGGCCGCAACGGATCGGGCAAGAGCACCGCGCTGAAGCTCGTCGCCGGCATCACCAAGCCGACCAGCGGCACCGTCGCGCGTCGAGGGCCGCATCTCGGCGCTCATCGAGCTCGGCGCCGGCTTTCACCCGAGATCTCCGGCCGCGAGAACGTCTTCATCAACGGCATCATGCTCGGCCTCACGCAAGCGCGAGATCCAGGAGCGCTTCGACGAGATCGTCGAGTTCGCCGAGCTGCGCGAGTTCATCGACGCGCCGGTGAAGACCTATTCGTCGGGCATGTACATGCGGCCTCGGCTTCGCCGTCGCGATCCACGTCGATCCCGGACGTGCTGCTGGTCGACGAGGTGCTCGCGGTCGGCGACGAGGGCTTCACGCACAAGTGCCTCGACAAGTTCGCCGGAGTTCAGGCGGCGCGGCAAGACGATCCTGCTCGTCACGCACTCGCTCGAACCTCGTCGAGCGGTTCTGCGACGAGGCGCTGTGGCTCGACGACGGCCGCGCGATGTCGCACGGCGATCCCAAGCGCGTCGTCGGCGCCTATCCTGACGAAGGTCGAAGAAGGCGAGGAAGCGCTGCTCGCGGCGACCGACGGCGCAGGGCGGTGGAGAGCGCGTCGCGCGCGGCGACCGGGCGGAGGGCAGGACGGGCAGAGGGACCGGAGAGACAAGACGGGGCGGATCGCCAGGAAGGCGCCGTCGAGCATCCGGCTGACCCGACGTCGGACATGTTCCAGGCGACCGAAGGACGCTGGGGCTCGCGCGAGGTGGAAATCACCGACGTCGCGTTCCTCGACCACGGCGGACAGCCGTCGTTCGTCTTCCACTCCGGCGATCCGATCTGCCGTGCGCGTGAAAGCTGCGGGCGGCGCAGCCGGTCGACGACTTCGTCTTCGGCGTCGGCCTTTTCAACGCCGACGGCGTCTGCTGCTACGGGACCAACACGTATCTCGAGGAGCTGAACCCGCAGCGCCTGACGCGGCGAGGCCGGAGGCGACGTTCGCGATCGAGAGCCTCGATCTCGTCGAAGGCACGCTACAAGCTGGACGTCGCCGTCCACAAGATCGACGGGTTCCGCGCTGACTACCACCGGCTGCTGCTACACGTTCCGCGTGAAGTCGCGGATCCACGACGTCGGGATCTACCGTCCGCGCCACCAGTGGACGTTCTCGCCAACCGTGCAGTTCAGGAAACCTCGCGACTGAATCCCGAAGCGCCCGATGCTGCACGCGAGTCACTGCCGCCGTTGCCGTTGTCGAGCGCCTGCGGCAGCCGGCCGAGACCGTCGTGTTCACCAACGGCGTGTTCGACCTCCTGCACGTCGGTCATCTGCGATACCTCCAGCAGGCGCGTGCGCTGGGGATGCCTTGATCGTCGGTTTGAACTCGGACCGGTCCGTCCGGCAGGTCAAGGGACCCGCTCGTCCCATTACCGCCGAGGCCGAGCGCGCCGAGATCCTCGAAGCACTGGCATGCGTGGACGGTGTGGTGATCTTCGACGAGGCCCACACCGCACGATCTGATCGAGGCTCTGCAACCCGATGTCCTCGTCAAAGGCGCCGACTGGGCCGCCGACGCGATCGTCGGACGCGACATCGTCGAGGCACGCGGCGGCCGAGTCGTTCGCGTGCCAATAGAACCGGGCCATTCGACCACCGCCCTCATAGAAAAAATCCGGTCTCGATAGCGGTTTGCTACACATGCAGGATTCGGCACTCGAATAGTCCGTGGCCACCTCAACCTCGCTGAATCTTCGCGCCGCCCTCAAGACCGCCGTCACCCGCAGCGGGAATGGATGCTCCCGCGCCTGCGGTCGCCGGCCTCACGCCGTCGGCGAAGGCCTTGTTCGTGCGCGGCGGCGGCCCACGCGCAGCCGGCGGGCGTGGTGCTGTATGTCGTGCCTGGCGACGGCGATCTCGAGGAAGCCTGCGGCGATGTCGCGTTCTTCCTCGCGGCGCTCGAGGGGCTCGCGCCGGCCGTCGTCGAGCGCGCGGTCCTGCCGTTTCCGTTCGCACGAAGTCGATCCGTACCGCGGGCTGGAACCGCACATCGGCGTGACGTCGGTGCGCGCCAGGGCCTTGTATTCGATCGCGCAGCGGCACGGCGCGCGCGTGGTGATTGCGTCGGCGGCCGCCGTGCTCCCTCGTGTCACGACTCCCGACGGCCTGCTCGCGGCTTCACTCTCGCATGAAGCCAGGTCAGGACATTTCACCGATCGACCTGGCGGAGCGTCTGGTGGACGCGGGCTTCTCGCGCGAAGATCCCGCCGACGAGCCGGGCGAATTCGCGATCCGCGGCGGAATCGCCGACGTCTTTCCAGCCGGTCACAGCGCTCCCCGTCCGGCTGGAGTTCATCGGCGACACGATCGAGACGCTGCATGACCTACGATCCATCGACGCAGCGGTCGATTGCGCCGATCGATCAGATGTCGATCGTGCCGCTCCGCGACATCGCTTCACGAGAATCGTGGTTGCGACAATCTTCGACTACCTGACGCGCGGCCGGCGCGTCTCGTCGTGTCGGAGCGCGACGAGGTCGACGCGAACATCACGAAGCTGCTACGGCAGATCCAGCAGAGTTACGAGAACATTCATCGGAAACCTCGCCGCCGGCGACCGTCAGCCGGTCCCGTGCCGTCTCCGGCCGACTTGTTCGCCGCCGGCGACGCCGTGGCGTCGCGGTTCGCGCACGCGACATTGCTCTCGATTCTCGGCGTCGACCAGGGCTCTCGCGAGATCCGATGCCAGCCGGCGGTCGAGCTCAAAGGCCGCGTGGCCGACTGGGTCGCCGATATCCGCCGGCTGCGCGACGATGGCGAGACCGTGCTGTTCGTGGCGGCGACGCCGGGCCGCGCCGAGCGGACGATCGAGCTGCTCAAGGAATACGACGTCTTCGCGATTCCGGTGGAGCGCGCCGAAGACGCGCGCTACGCCGCGGTGCTCGTCGCCGTCGGCGCGCTTGTCGCGCGGTTTCCGCCTGCCCGACGCCGGCCTCCAGATCTACGCCGAGGCGGACGTCTTCGAGGAAGAACGTCGCGCGCCGGAGCGGCGCCGCTCCGCGACCAAGGCGTTCCTCTCCGACCTGCGCGATCTCAAGGTCGGCGACTTCGTCGTCCACGTCGACCACGGCATCGGCGTGTTCGTCGGCCTGAAGCAGATCGGCGATCGGCGACAGCATGCAGGAGTTCCTCGAGCTGCGCTACGCCGGCGAGGACAAGCTGTTCGTGCCGGTCGAGCGGCTCGATCTCGTGCAGAAATACAGCGGCGCGTCGAAGCCGCCGATCGATCGCCTCGGCGGCACCTCCTGGGAGCGCGCGAAGACCAAGGTCAAGAAGGCCATGCGCGACATGGCCGAGGAGCTGCTCAAGCTCTACGCCGCGCGCAAGGCGGTGCCCGGCCACGCGTTCGCGCCGGACTCGCACTGGCAGCAGGAGTTCGAGGACGCGTTCGAGTACGACCTGACGCGTCGATCAGACGTCGGCGATCACCGACATCAAGCGCGACATGGAATCGCCGACGCCGATGGACCGGCTGCTCTGCGGCGACGTCGGCTACGGCAAGACCGAGGTCGCGATGCGCGCCGCGTTCAAGGCGGTGATGGACGGCAAGCAGGTCGCCGTTCCTCGCGCCGACGACGGTGCTCGCGTTCCAGCACCAGAAGACGCTGAAGGAGCGCTTCGCCGGCTTCCCGGTGCGCATCGACATGGTGAGCCGCTTCCGCTCGAAGGCGGAGCAGAAGGAGACGCTCGACCGATCTCGCCGCCGGCAAGGTCGACATCATCGTCGGCACGCACCGCCTGCTGTCGAAGGACGTCGAGTTCCGCGATCTCGGCCTGCTCGTGGTCGACGAAGAGCAGCGGTTCGGCGTGGCGCACAAGGAGAAGATCAAGCAGATGAAGAAGAAGGTGGACGTGCTCACGATGAGCGCGACGCCGATTCCGCGCACGCTGAACATGTCGCTCGTCGGCATCCGCGACATGTCGATCATCGAGACGCCGCCGAAGGATCGCCTGTCGATTCAGACCAACGTCGTCAAGTTCGATCAGCACGTCATCGCGACCGCCGATCCGCACCGAGCTCGCGCGCGGCGGCCAGGTCTATTTCGTCCACAACCGCGTCGAGTCGATCTTCTCGATCGGCGACCTCGTGCAGCGCCTCGTGCCCGAAGCGCGCGTCGTGGTCGCGCACGGTCAGATGGACGAGGACGCGCTCGAGCGCGCGATGCTCGACTTCGTCGCGCAGGAAGTTCGACGTCCTGCTGGCGACGACGATCGTCGAGAACGGCCTCGACATCCCGAACGCGAACACGATCATCATCAACCGCGCCGATCGCTACGGCCTGTCGCAGCTCTATCAGCTGCGCGGCCGCGTCGGCCGATCCGATCGGCCGGCATGCGCTATCTGCTGATTCCGCCCGAAGACAACCTGTCGCCGGTCGCCAAGAAGCGGCTCGCGGCGATCAAGGAGTTCAGCGATCTCGGCAGCGGGTTCCGCGTGGCCGCGCTCGACCTCGAGATCCGCGGCGCCGGCAACCTGCTCGGCGGCGAGCAGAGCGGTCAGATCGACACCGTCGGCTTCGAGCTGTACATGAAGCTGCTCGAGCAGACCGTGCGCGAGCTCAAGGGCGAAGAGCTCGAGGACGATGTCCGCGCGACGGTGAACCTGCGCGTCGATCTGAAGATCGACGCGTCCTACGTCGCCCGACATGAATCAGCGGCTGATGCTCTACCGCAAGGTCGCCGCGGCGCGGCGACGACGACGAGATCGACCGCGTGCTCGAAGAGGCCGCCGACCGATACGGGCCGCTGCCCGACTCGGTGCTCAACCTGGCCGACTACGGCCGCATCCGCGTGATGGCCGACCGGCTCGGCATCGACACCATCGACCGCGAAGGCCGCATCGTCGTCTTAAAGTTCAGACCGCAGGCGAAGATCGATCCGGTGCGGCTCGTGGCGCTGGTGCGGCAGCGCCCGGAGCTCACGCTCGTTCCGCCTGCGGCCTCTGCAAGCTGCACGCTCGACAGGGCTGAGGCTCAGGGCTTGAGGGCTAGCACAGAAGCCGTCAGCTGCCAGCGAGCCATCCCGAGCCCTCAGCCGCCAGCCCTAAGAAGAGCGGCAAGTACGCCAACGCCGCCCCAGCTGGTGGGTGGCTCGGGCCAGGAAGGCCGAGAGTCAGGCCGGGTTCACCAAAGCCGACATCCTGAGGCCCGCCAAAGAGGATCCGCGGGCGCCGAGGCGGGGTGTTCGAGCGCGTCGGCGCGCTATTGAGCGACCTGCTCGATCAAATGTAAAATGTTGTATTCAAGGTATTTATGAAATTCAGAACGCTTCTGCCCGTCGCCGCTGGTCCTGCTGGCTGTTGCCGGCTCTCCGCGGGCGAGATCCTCGAGCAGATTCTCGTGAAGGTGAACGGCGACATCTTCACCAAGAGCGATCTCGAGCAGCGCCAGATTGCCGCGCTGCGCCAGAAGGGCAGGCCATCGATCTGAAGAGCGACCCGAACAACGCCCAGCTCGCGCAAGGCGCTCGACGAGATCACGCCGCAGATCATGGTCGGACGCGATCGACGAGATGGTCATCGTCCAGCGCGGCAAGGAGCTCGGCTACACGCTGAGCGACGCAGCAGTTCAAGAGCGTCGTCGACAACATCCGCAAGGAAAACAAGATCGAGACCGACGAGCAGTTCCAGGCCGCGCTCAAGTCGGAGAACATGACGATGGCCGACCTGCGGCGCAACCTCGAGCGCTCGATGATCTCCCAGCGCGTGCAGCAGAACGAGGTGCTCGCCAAGATCGGCGTGACCGACGAGGAGGCGCGCAAGCACTACGAGTCGCACCTGAACGAGTTCACGACGCCGCCGACCGTCACGCTGCGCGAGATCCTGGTCGCCGTGCCGGGCGATCCGAAGGTGCATGAACGTCGCCGCGGACGAGGCGGCCGAAGGCGAAGGCCGACGAGATCCGCAAGCGCGTCACGACCGGCGGAGAGAATTTCGAGAAGCTGGCCGCGCAGATCTCCGACTCGCCGTCGAAGGCCAACGCCGGGCTGATCGGGCCGCTGAGCGTCAACGATCTCTCGCCCGACCTGCGCAAGCTGGTCGAGTCGATGAAGGCGGGCGACGTCAGCGAGCCGGTGCGCACCGGCAGCGCGGATATCAGCTGCTCAAGCTCGAGACGATCACCGCGACCAACACGCTGACGCTCGACAGGCGCGCGAGCAGATCAGCGAGCGCGTGTTCACCGACAAGCGCAAGGCCGAGTTCCAGAAGTACCTGCGAGAAGCTTCGCGCTCAGGCGATCATCGAGTGGAAGAACGAGGACGTGAAGAAGGCGTTCGAGGAAGGCATGAAGGCAGCAGGCGGCGGCGCCTTCGCTCTGATGGACATCGACCGGCGCGCACTGGTTCGCGATCTGGACGCGATCGCGCCACGAACAGGTCGTCCGCGAGCAGCTCGAGCGCAAGAAGATCGACGCGTTCCTGCCGACGATCCCGCGCTGGAGCCGGTGGAAGGATCGCAAGAAGAAGATCGACTGGCCGCTGTTTCCCGGCTACTGCTTCGCGCGCTTCGATCTGGACGACGCGCTGCCGATCCTGAAGTGCACGGGCGTCGTGAACATCGTGTCGTTCGACGGGAAGCCGGCGCCGATTCCCGAGAGCGAGCTCGACAGCATCCGCGTCCTCGTCGGCAGCGAGCTGCAGTACGATCCGTGTCCGATGATCCACGAAGGGCATGATGGTCGAGGTGATGCACGGTCCGCTGCGCGGCGTCGTCGGCCGCCTGATGCGCAAGGACGCGCCGAAGGCGCGGCTCGTGCCTGTCGGTGAATCTCATCGGCCAGGCCGTCAGCGTCGAAGTCGACGCGGCGGACGTACAAGCGCGTAGACATGACATGAAGATTGGTTCCGTCGATCTCGCGTCGCCGTTCGCCATCGCCCCGATGGCGGGCATGACCGACACGGCATTCCGCCGCCTGGTGAAGCGCCACGGCGGCTGCGGCCTCGTCGTCACCGAGATGGTGAGCGCGGAGGGGCTGGTGCGCGGCATCGATCGAACGCTCGAGTACGCGGAGTACACCGAAGAAGAGCGGCCCGATCTCGATTCAGATTTTCGGCGGCGATCCCGACAAGATGGCGGCCGCGGCCCAGATCGTCGAGGGCATGGGCGCCGACATCGTCGACGTGAACATGGGATGTCCCGGTGCCGAAGATCGCGAAGCACAACGCCGGCTGCAGCCTGATGCGCGAACCGGCTCACGCCGCCGCGGTGATTGCGGCGATGACGAAGGCGGTGAAGATTCCGGTCACCGTCAAGATGCGCGCCGGATGGAACGACGAGGAGCGGAATGCGCCGAACGCTCGCGCAGATGGTCCAGGACGCGGGCGCGTCGGCGATCGCGGTTCACGGCCGGACGGCGGCGCAGAGCTACAGCGGATCGGCCGACTGGGATCTCGTCGCGCACATTGCCGTCCGGTCTGGCCGATCCCCGTGTTCGGCAGCGGCGACTGCATCGAACCGGAGCAGATCGTCGATCGCATTCGAGCTCGGGCGTCGAGGGCGTTCTCGTTGGTCGCGGCGTCCTGCGCAATCCGTGGATTCTGGCGCAGGCCATGGATCTGGCCGCGGGGCGCGCGCCGCGGGTCGTGACCATGGAGGATCGCGGGAAGTTCCTGCTCGAGTACATCGATCTGCTGATGCATGGAGCGGGTGCGACGAAGCGCGCGAGCTGACGCACGAGCGCTGGGTCGTCAACAAGCTGCGCGCGCTCGGCTCCTGGTATACCAAGGGCCTGGAAAACGGATCGCACCTGCGCAGTGCCATCAACAGCGCACCCTCGCTCCATCAACTGCGGCAGCTAATCGCCGAGTTCTTTTCGGCCACCGTTCAGCCGCATAGCCGCCCTCCGCGTATCGTTTCGATCCCATTTTGTATTCCTGTTGACACTTCGGGTGGCGCGCGTAAAATTCATCCTTGCTGGCTCAACGCTGCATAGACGCGCACGACGATAAATCACAGCGCATTAGCCCCAAACGAGACAATACTCAAAGCTCGTGTCTCCAGTGTTCTGTTGTTCGCCCAAGTGACCAGATGATGACGGAATCATCTGGTCCTCGTTCATCTCCTCTGCTTGGCGCTGGCGACAGTGCGCTTGCTCGGGCCAAGGCAGCAGTGCCTCAGGGCAAATGACGCCTGAAGTACGACAAGACCACAGGAAAGTTGACCCTGCTGAAATACGACTCCGACGGCGACGGCAAGATCGACACGTGGAGCTACATGGACGGCGCCCGCGTGGTGCGGATAGAGATCGACAAGCAACGAGGACGGCAAGATCGATCGCTGGGAGTATTACGACGCCGATCGGAAGCTCGAAAAATCAGGCACTTCGCGCGCTCAGGACGGCAAGGAAGACGCCTGGTCGTATCCGGCTGCCGACGGCTCGATGCGCGCGCATCGATGTGTCGACAGAAGCACGACGGAAGGATGCACGCGCGTCGAGCACTATAAGAAGGATGTGCTCGTCGTCGGTGGAAGAAGATGTCGATGGCGACGGCAAGATGGACAAGTGGGGAAACCTACGAAGGCAATCGTCTGGCGTCCGTTGCCTTCGACACGTCACACCGCGGCACGCCCGACCGCCGGATCATTTACGGCCCGAACGGCTCAGCCCGGCTTAGAGGTCGATCTCAAGGCATGCCGGCCAGTTCGTCGCCGTCGGACTCGAAATGAAGTCAGTGCTGGTATCTCGGATGCCCCGCGCCTGAACGCGCGGATGCGAAGAAGCAACTCGGCGCGGTCAACGTCTCGGTGGTGTGAGGCGAGAACGCCGCGCTTCGCGCTCGACGAGCTTCGGCAGCGCAACATGCCGGTGCTGCTCGACCTGTCCAGCGGCGCCGTCGGCGCTTGCAAATCGCGCGCGAGATCCGCAGCCAGCGCGCGTCAACGCTCATGGTTCGCCGTCGTCGACTCGAGACGGCCCGACCTCGACGACTGAGGCGGTTCTGGCGGGGAATGGCCGACGTGTTCGCACGGCCAATCGGCGGCCGGCGGGTCGCCAATGCGATCGAGCGCGAGCGCAGAGATACGAAGCGCAGCGACACGACGCCCTGCAGCGCGCTCGAGAACGGCGACGAACTCTACGCGCACTCGATGGCGATGCGGGAGGTGATGGCGCTCATCTCCCGAGCCGCCGAGGTGCGGGCCGGCGTCCTGGTTCGCGGCGAAGACGGATCGGGAAGACAAGTGGCCGCGCGTGCCATCCACGCGCTGCAGCGCGCGGGTGACGGCGCGTTCGTCGCTGTCGATTGCGGGGCGTTCGACGGCGACGGAGCTGGACGCGCAGCTTTTCGGTCGCGCCGCCGCGTGGACACAACAGCGACGGCATCAAGCGGCCATCGAGCGGGTCAGCCGGCAGAGCCGCCTGCATCATGGCGCGCGGCGGCACGATCTATCTGCAGAACATCGCGGAGGCGCCGACGCGTGTACAGGCGCGGCTCGCTGCGGCTGCTGCGTGACCGCGAAGCGATCGTGGCGGAAACGGGCGGCGCGATTCCTTTCGACGTCCGGCCTGATGGCCGGCGTCGATCCGGCGCTTCGACACTGCGCCGTCGAGGACGGGCGCGTGCCGTGAGGACCTCGTGCGCCGCCTGTCGGTCATCCGTGTCGAGATGCCTGCGCTGCGCGAAACCGGCGCGAGGACATTCCAGCGCTCGCCAACTGCTTTCTTCGTGAGATCGTGCGCGTCGCTGCGCGTGCCGCCCAAGACGCTGTCGCGATCCGCGTTGTCGCTGCTTTCAGCGCTCCCGTGGCGAGGCAACGCCGAGGAGCTGCGCCGGCTGCTCGACTCGATCGTCACCGGCATGCAAGGCGGTCGCGGGATCGCGCCTCGATGATGTCCTGGCGCACGTGAAGCTCGACGGCGGCGCCGCGTTGTTCACCACCGGCGTGACGCTCAAACAGGCGCGCTCGCGCTTCAGAAGGAATACATCGCGACCGTCTGGACCAACATCACGGCCGGATAGGCGACGCGGCCCGGGCGCTCGGCATTCAACGAACGAATCTCTACCGAAAAGATCGCGATCGCTCGAGGTCGCGCGCGGCCCGGGGCCGTAAGCGCCAGGAGCGAGCGCCGCTGCTAGAGAAACCGGCCCGTTCGTAACACCTCGACGCCGCCGACTTCGAAGGTCGTACTAAACGAAGCGGTGACCGACCGCCCGAACCAAGCGCCGAGCTGTTCGTGCGCGGATGGCGGAGGTGATGCCTGGAGCCCTGCGAGATCGTCGAAGTCGATGACGGCGACATACTCCATGGCTGGCGCCGACTGTTCCGCAGCCGGCTCCGTGGACGATTCGATCCCCGATGCGCACGTTGCGGACGCTCGGAATCGTCGTCAACGCCTGCTCGAAGGCGTCGATGAATCCACGCCGCTCGACCGCCGACAGATCCGATCGCGGTTACAGCGGCACGCGAGATGGCCGACCATGCGCTCGTTCAGTCCCGATCCGGATCGTCGTTCCGCTTCTTGCGAGGCGGACGGTCGAATCGCGGCCTCGACGGCGTGTCTCCGAGGCGTGAACGGCTTGCGCTGATCGCCGCGCGGGTTTCCGCTCGGCACGCACCTTCGGCGGCCGGTCTGGTTACTCCACGGCCGGCTGCCGCCCGGGTGCTCCCGCGGGTTTATCGCGGCGCGGTAAGTCACTCAGAACCGCCCGACGGTGGCTTGTTTTGCCATGGCCGTTCGTTCCGCTCGGTCCATGGCTTGCGTTGAAACGCGAGGCCCGGTCGGCTTCGTTTGCCAGGCCGATCGTTGGCAGGCAGGTGCGGGCTTGTCTTCCATGGCTTGTAGCCGCGCGGCTTCCCGGACCGGCACCACGAAAGCCGTCAGACTTCTCGCGCGGCTTTCCGCTCCACGGCTGCTTCCGCTTCGCCGAACGGTTTGAGGCGCCAGCCTCCGGGCGCGGAGGCTTATCGCTCAATGGCCGATCTTTGTCGGACCATGCACGCTCGGGACGGATTCTTCTTCCTGAACCGATCCGCGCGGATCGCGCTTGTGAGTGCTGCCCGGACGCCAGTCACTGCCCCGCCGCTCCGCCGCCTTCGGGCCCATCAGCGCGCGCTCCGAGGCGCCAGGTCGCGTTGCTGCTGCATCTGAAAATCGTCGCGTTCCGCCTCGCGCGACGCCCACAGTTGCCGCGCGCAAACCAGCGCATACGACGACGTTGGTGTTCTTGCGCTGCAGCTGCGGCGAACGTGGGTTGCAGTTCCTCGCGCTCGCGCGCGCGCGGAATGCCGGTCGGCTTGTCGTCGATCAGAATCGTCAGTGACGCAAAGCGTGGTGGCACCCGGACATTCTAACGGTTCCAGACCGGACCGGTGCTTCCAGCCGGCCGGTTGAGTCAGCGCGCGCTCGGTGGAATGTTCGGGGCTATTACTCCGGGCGCTCCGAGCCGAAAAAGACGGACAAAGGAAACGCTTGTCGCGAGAATCTTTGCAGCCATCCTCATCGCGGTCGCGATCCTGTGCGGCAGCTCGGCGCTCGCCCAGGTGCGGCGACGGCGCGCCCGATCCGTCCAGTGTGCGCGTCCGTATCGGGCCGCTGATGATGAACCCGAAGATTTCGCTCTCCAACATCGGCGATGGATCAGCAACGTGTTCAACGATCCGCCCGACAGGAATCCGAAGGATGATTTCACGTTCACGGTGACGCCCGTCAGCGACTTCTGGCTTCGTCTCGGTCCGACCTGGATCAACGCGACCCTGACGGAAACGACTCAACTGGTATCAGACATGCTCGAGCGAGCGGAAACGCGAACACCGGCTACAAGATGGGCTGGATCGTCCCGGGTTCCCGCATGTCGTTCAGAGATCGACGGACGTCATCCTCGACGCCCACGACAGGCCCGGCTATGAAATCGATACGCGAGCCGGGCGGACGGAAACCGAATTCAGCGGGTCATTCGATTTCCACGCCTCGCCGAAGTCGTTCATCGGCGTCACCGCCGCCCGCGTGCAAACGCCGATTCGACGATGGTGAGGAATACAACGGCACCGACCTGGCGGACTCGCTGAACCGCGTCGACACCACCTATGGCGTGAACTTTCGCCACGACCTCACGCCGCTGACGTCCATCATGTTCAGCGCGACCCGCACCGACGCGAAGTTCGAGCTCTCGCCCGATCGCGACGCGGCGTCTACGTCGGCGTTGATGACGGTGACGCTTTCAGCCGGAGGCGCTGCTCAAGGGCGGGTTTTCAGTCGAGGCTACGACGACTTCGAACCCACCGATTCCCGGCAGCCCCAACTACCAGGGTTTCGTCGGCACCGTCGATCTCACCTACGTGCTGCTCGGCAGCACGCGCTTCGCAGTGACCGGTGCACGCGGCGTCCAGTATTCCTACGACGACAGCCAGCCCTACTACGTCCAGTCCCGCATCAGGGGCTCGGTCGCGCAGCAGATCTTCGGTCCGTTCGATGTCGGAAGTCAGAGGAGAGATCGCCTCCTGGACTATCGCAACCGAATCGGCGCGATCGTGGCCGTGCCCGATCATGCGGACCGCGTCAATACCGTCGGCGTGGGCGTCGGATACCACATGGCAAAGGATCTGCGCCTTTCCGTCAACGTCGATCAGAACAACCGCGACAGCCAGGTGATCGATCATCAGTGAGGCTTCTCGTCGGTGTCGCGCTGACGTGCGGTTTTTGACGCGGATGCCGGACTACTTCTGCAGTCTCTTCAGCTTCTCGACGAGGGTCGTGCGCTTGAGATTCAGCAGCCGCGCGGCCTGCCCCTTGTTCCCGCCCGTTCGCTCCAGCGATCGCTGAATCAGCTCCCGCTCGATGTTGGCGACGAATGCCTCGAGATCCATGCCCTCTTCGGGCAGCGTCACCGCGAGAGGCGGCGGCGGTTTCCTGCGCCTGCTGTACTTCCGTCGGCAGATCGTCGACGTCGATCTGCGAGCGGCCGGCGGTGAAGGCGACCGCGCGTTCGATCGCGTTCTCGAGCTGACGCACGTTGCCGGGCCACTGAGTAGGCCATCAGCCGGCGCATCGCCTCCTGCGAGACGGTCACCGGGCAGGCGATCGACTGCGCCCTCCGTGCCGCCCGCGGGCGCCGCATCGCGCTCGGCCTCGAACTTCGCGAGAAAGTGCTGGACGAGCGGCGGGATGTCTTCCTTCCGCTCACGCAGCGCCGGCAGCTGCACGGGATCACGTTCAGCCGGTAAAACAGATCCTCCCGGAACTGCCCTTCGGCGACCAGCTGCGTGCAGGTCGCTGTTGGTCGCCGCGATGACGCGAACGTCCACCTTGATCGTGTGCGAGTCGCCGACGCGCTCGAACTCGCGCTCCTGCAGCACGCGCAGCAGCTTCATCTGCAGCGCGGCGCTCATCGTGCCCGACTTCGTCGAGAAACAGCGTGCCCTTGTGCGCCTGCTCCGAGCCGTCCCTGGCGGTTGCCGACCGCGCCGGTGAACGCGCCGCGCACGTGGCCGAAGAGCTCGGCCTCGAGCAGCGTCTCGGGATCGCGCTGCAGTTCAGCGCGACGAAGCGGTTGCGCGCGCCGCGGAGCTGTTGTGGTGGATCGCGCGCGCGACGACTTCCTTTCCCGTGCCGGTCTCGCCGGTGATCAGGATGGTGCTGTTGGTCGGCGCGACGGTTTCGAGCAGCTGAAACGAGCCGTTCCATCGGCCGGCTCTTGCCGACGATCCCCTCGAACCGGTAACGCTCCTCGAGCTGCGATCGCAGGTAGGCGTTCTCGGACTTCAGCCGCCGCTGTTCGATCGCCGACTCGAGCACGTGGAGCAGCTCGTCGATCTGAAACGGCTTGCTGACGAAATCGCACGCGCCGCGCTTGATCGCTTCGACGGCGTCAGCCTGGACGGCAATACGTAATGA